>Ga0172371_10008398_pt1 | contig 14480 bp, 14 predicted proteins | sample Lak12m_FD_114543 | JGI IMG/M metagenome (GOLD analysis project Ga0172371, IMG submission 114543) | Freshwater microbial communities from Kabuno Bay, South-Kivu, Congo - kab_022012_12m | ecosystem: Environmental > Aquatic > Freshwater > Lake | place: Democratic Republic of the Congo: South-Kivu... | reverse complement strand
GACTACTCATCACAACTATGTCCTTTCCAGCCATAATGCCCCCCTCTCAAAGGGAGAATTACAGCCTTAAACTAGGACATTTCTACTTTGGTAGCTTAGGACATTCTCATTTTGGCGGAACACGGATATTTTGCAGGCTGTCAAGCCAAAGTAGAAATGTCCTATTTTGCGGGATCTTCAATTAGACATGGTCCTGGAGCTCCTTTTATTGTATAAGGACAAAGCATCTGGAACGAAAGGGATAAGGATACGGATGACAGGGGATGAGATCAGGGCATGGATCATCAACCGGCTAATCGAAAAGCGTTTTATTCGCGAAGCCGTGGCGGAGAGGCAGCCTCTTTCCTCATTGCATGCCCGGCCGACCCCCAGGGTGTGGATGGGCCTGGGGCTCATCGGTTTGAGCTATATCATCGGCTGGCCGGCGGTGGGATTGCTGGCCCTGATCGCCTACCACATGAACGAACCCCTTATCGTTGCCGTCGGCGGGCCTGCTATCTACGGCGTGTCTCATCTTGTTTTTCTGGCCGGTTTCTATCTGGCCGGTTCTCGCTATGCCTCGATTTTCCTTCGCTGGGCCACGTGGAGGTCTATAGAGAAGTGGGGAAATACCGCTCCCGCGGACTTTGAATCCACAGGCAAGGCAACCTTCTCGCCTGCCCATCGTGCGGGTTTCTTTGCCTTTTCCCTTTCCGCGGTGATCCTTTTGCTCTTCGGATGGAGGATGGCCGTCCTGCCCCTGGCGATGTTTGTCCTCACGTGTCTGGTGGCCCCTTTCTTTCCTCGCTGGGGCTTTTTCCTGCCGGTGATCAGCCGGGGCGGAGACGGAGTTGAAGCAGTGGCCTTGACCTTTGATGACGGGCCTGATCCGGAGGTGATCCCTTTGCTGCTGGATCTGCTTGACCGTTATGACGTAAAGGCGACCTTTTTTATCATCGGCAGCAAGGCACAGAAGAATCCGGCACTGATTCGACAGATCCTTTTGCGGGGTCATGCCGTAGGCAACCACTCTTACCGCCATGACCCCCTGCTGATGCTGCGTTCCAGCGCCAGACTCGCAGAAGAGATCGAAGTCACCCAGCGGCTGCTGGCCGGTTTCGGCATCAAACCCCTCGTGTTCCGGCCGCCTGTGGGGATCACCAATCCCAGGCTGCCCTGGGTATTGAGGAGGCTGCGTTTGGAGTGCGTCACCTTCAGTTGCAGGGCAGGCGACTTCGGAAACCGGCGGATGGCAGGACTGGGAAAGATTCTGCTGAAGCGGATCCATCCCGGCGCTATCGTCCTGCTGCACGACGTTCCTCCGCGAGGCAGGCAGATAGCGGATTGGCTGGGGGAAGTAGAGCAGTTCATCCAGGGACTCAATTCCCGGAGATACAAAGTGGTCCCCCTGTCGGACCTGATCGGCAGATCGGTTATGGAACGCCTGGCCTCGCATCCGCCCAAGTCATGATTTTTCTTGACACCCGTACCTGCACAAGTTACTAAAAAGACAGTGCAAGCGATTTGATCCGATTAAAAGAGAAGTGGATGGGGACGATGAAAAAGCCGTTCGTACAAAACATCGCGGAGCTGTCTTGTACCGCCGGTCATATCGCTGCCTCAGCCCAGGTGCCTGCCGATTCTGTCTGGTATAGCGGCCATTTTCACGGGAATCCGATTCTGCCGGGAATAGCGATCCTTGCCTTGGTTAAGGAAGCGATCCTTGCTGCAGAGCACAAGGAGAACAGAAAGGTGGAGATCACAGGCATCGGCAGGGTTCGTTTCCGGCTGCCTGTGAAACCGGATGATCGGATGAGCCTGAGGATATCCAGTGAGAATCGGCAGGATAGGTTAAGTTATGAATTTTCCGTCTCTCTTTCCGATGAGTTGGCCTGTACGGGTTTTTTGCGGGCAAGGATCACTGCAGGATGATTTTCATCGCACAATAAATCTCTTGACAAAAAAGAGGGTTTCTATCATTTTCTCCTGTCTTTGGATGGATCGCATTTTGACGTTAGGGAGGTTACATCATGCCGGAGAGTAAAGAGATCCAGGAGTTGGCCCTCCGGATTGCCGAGATCATCATCGAAGAGCTGAAGCTGGAAGACATCACGCCGGAGAAATTCGATCCCAATATGGATCTTGTGGACGAACTGGGCGTAGACAGCATGGATCTGGCAACGGTGGCCCTGGTTCTGCAGGATGAATATGGTGTCTTCATCGATGAGGATGACTATCCGAAATTGAAGAACATCAGGCTGATCGCCGAATACCTGCAGTCACGACTGCAGAGCGCAAAGGGGTGAGGAGGCCGGATCTTCTGGTGGCGGCAAGGGTGATAAAATCGGAGAGAGGGCATGTGGCAAGGTAGGGAACCGGCTGTCATGCTGAAGGCAGGAACGGAAAGGCCTGTGACGACGGCCGGCAACGCCATCGAGGGAAAGACCGCGATGGCGCCTTCGGATTCAACGACAAGGCACTGGAATTTTTCCGAATTGCTCGCGGATCCGGCCATTCGGGCCCGCTGGGAAAAGGTCCGCCGGTATTTCTTTCTCCGTGAATCCACCTATGACATGTGCAACCGCTGCAACCTGATCTGTGACGGCTGTTATTATTACGAGGGGGCCAAGCAGTTCGCCTGTGAAAACAGCGATCCGGAGGCATGGCGGAGGCTCATGCGCGAGGAGAAGGCGCGCGGCATCACCTTTGTGGTCCTTGCCGGGGCCGAACCCTCCCTGGTCCCTGAACTGCTGGAGGTCTGCTTTGCCGAAATGCCCCTGGGCTGCATCGCCACGAACGGGGTGCGCCGCATCGATCCTGCCGTCGGATATCGGATCCATATCTCCATCTGGGGCAATGACGAAACCAGCCTTCGGGTGCGCAAGGCCAAAAACCTTCTGAGCCGCCAGATCGCTAACTACCGCGGCGATCCCCGCGCTGTTTTCGTTTACACCTTTACCAGGGAAAACATCGATGAGATATCCGAAGTCATGGATGTCCTGGCCTCCGCGGACTGCCGTGTCACTTTCAACGTCTTTTCCGCTCCGGTCGGCTACGAAGGACCGCTGCGACACGACGAGGCGTCTCTGGCCCGCACGCGTGAGGTGATGCGCGAGATGATGGACCGGTATCCCCGGCATGTCCTTTTTTCTCCCTATAATGCAGTCGCCCATACCCACGCCAGGGGCCTTCACGACCTGTACGGCTGCTCCTATCCCCGGAAGAACGAGTCGACGGCCATCGGGCTTGGGCGTTCTTTCCGCCAGTTCCGGACCGACCTCACCTGGGATCGAGGGGTCGCCTGCTGTGTGCCCGACACGGATTGTGAAGACTGCCGGCATTATGCGGCGGGGAGCGCCGTCGTCACCGCCCGGCTTTACCGGCATGTGACGGATCCTCTGACCTTCAGGTCCTGGCTGGACTATGTCGATACCTATCTGGCCGTCTGGGTTATGGGGTATGAAAAGGGAGAGAACCTCTGCGGGGAAATGGTTCCGCCTCCGGGGGACGAAGCGATCAGGAAGGCTTAGAGATGCAGACCGTCAGTTCACTTCTGGATAAACAGTGGTACGAGCGATACAAGGCGATTTCCCGCTTGAATATCCGCAGTTCGATCTATGATGTGACCAACCAATGCAACCTCCGATGCAAGGGCTGTTTCTTCTTTTCGTCCGACGAGCACAAGGCGGCGCCCGAGGAGACGGATATCAGCCGCTGGGATGCCTTCGTTAAGAAGGAGCAGGAGCGGGGGGTCAACCTGGCGATCCTCATCGGGGGGGAACCCACCCTCCATCTGGACCGCGTGGACGCCTTTTACAAACGTCTTCCCACGTTCTGCGCCACCAACGGCCTGATCAAGGTCCCCCGCGACCGCTTCCCCGACCTGATGGTGGGGATCTCCCTGTGGGGCGATGAGGAGGATGAGAAGCTCCTCCGGGGCAAAGACGCCTTTGCCGTTTCCAGCAAAAATTATGCAGGCGATCCCAATACCTATTATCTGTACACCATCACCCCCCGTCAGATCGGACGGACGGAAAGGGTCATCCGCAGGATCGCCGAGGCAGGATTCAAGGTCCATATGCAGCTCCTCTCCAATGACGAGGGGGTGGAAGGGTTCACCTGGACCGGCTCGCAGCTCGCCGATATCCGCGCCGAGATGGACACGATGCTCGACCGATATCCCCGGGCCGTCATCTCCTGTCGCTATTACCATGAGATCATCACCACCGGCCGGATGCTCGGACGGCCCTTCGGGTGGATGGAATGTCCCTCCGTGACGGAACCCATGGATGACCGTAAGCCCCAGCCGAAGCGGCTGATCCGCTTCATCCGCTGGGCGGCCGATCTTCAAACGATGCACCGCTGCTGCACGTCGGCGACCCGGGACTGCACGACCTGCAAGGACGGCGCGGCCCACATGAGCTGGGTGATGGTCAACAAAAGGGCGCATCTGCGTTCCGCAAAGGACCTCCAGAACTGGATCGAAGCTTACGAGATGTTCGCCAAGCTGTACCGGTTCATTCCCTGGTAGCTATCAGGCTGTTGAAAAACGCTCGTCTGCTGCGTTTCCCTCATCCTTCGCCGTTCAACGTACATAAAGGTACGCCTCACAGCTCAGGATTTCGGGGGCCTTGCATCCGGGCATTTTTGAACTGCCTTCAAATTGGCGTGGTATAATCAATATATGAACAAGGATAGACCTATAATTCTTGGATACGATGCGGTATCGCCCCTGGGGACGGAGCTGGAGAGGCAGTGGGAGCGGGCCGCCGCAGGCGAGAGCGGCATCGGAGAGCTGACCCGTTTTCCCCTGCGTGAGGGGTTTCCCGTCCGGATCGCCGGGCAGGTGGCCAAAATCGACATCACCCCCTATCCGTTTCTGCGTCCCCGCGAGATGGCCCACTGGACCTCCCCCATCTTCCCGTACGCCCTTCTGGTCGTCCACCGCGCCTTGAAGACAGCGGGCCTCGAGATTACGCCTGAGCTGGCCCCCCGGGTGGCCGTCACGTTCTCCTCCGCGATCGGCGGTCTGGACGCCCTGATCGAAGCGGACCGAACCCTGGTGTCTGCGGGAAAACTTCCCGCGCCCTTCATGAATCCGAACTCCTGCATCAATATGGCAGGGGGCAAGGTCGCGATCTTCACCGGTGCGACCGGCCCCATCGTCTCAGGGGTCACCGCCTGCGCCACGGGAAGCAGCTCCCTGATCCTCGGGGCGATGCTCATCAGCCAGGGGATGGCCGATGTGGCGATCTGCGGGGCGGTGGATTTTCCCCTGGTCGAGCCGATCCTGGCCGGATTTGCGACGATGAACGGGGCGTACCGGCCGAAAGAGGGAGAGGCCCCCCTGCCGCCGACCCAAGCGAGCTGCCCCTTTTCTGCAGCCAGGCGGGGATTCGTCGTTTCGGAAGGAGCCGGCTGCATCGTGATCGCCTCCCGAGGCTTTGCCGCGGCTCACGGCCTTCCCTTCGCGATGGAGCTGGCCGGCTGGGCCATGACCGCCGACGCCTGTCACGCCGTGGCCCCGAATCCCGTCACAGTGTCCCGCTGCATGGCCCAGAGCATCCGACATGCCGGCATCTCTCCCGCGGATGTCGCCGCTGTCAACGCCCATGCCGCATCCACGAAGATCGGCGATCAGGTCGAGGCCGTTACCCTCAAGGAGGTGTTTGGCGGACAGGTGCCGCCGGTCACGGCCAACAAATCGCTCCTGGGCCATGCCATGGGGGCCACCAGCGCCATCGAGTCGATCCTGGCGCTCGAAGGGATGCGCCGGGGCCTGCTCCTGCCGACGATCAATCACCAGAGGGATCCGTCGATCGATCTGGACTCTGTGGTTGAAGGAATCCGGCGCGCAGACCAGGAATTCGTCCTCAAGAACGCCTTTGGTTTCGGCGGGTGCAACGCTTGCCTTGTGTTTCGCCGCGTCAACTGATATGAGAGCCGGAAGTGATGCGCAGCAGGAAGCATCGTTCCCTTGGCGCTCAGGATCTTTTTTCGACCGAAAAAATCTCCAATTCGCGCTTCCGGGAATCGATGCACTAGTTGCGCGAGAGGTGACAGTCAGGGCAGCGAGGGCGTCATGGTCAATAGAGTGCAGGATAGGTTGAAGACAGAATGAGAGCACCACTGAATCGCCGGGTTTTTGTGATCGGCTATGGGGCGGCGACCCCGCTGGGTCGGACGTTCGCCGGGACATGGGAGCGGGCCGTCCGGGGCGAGGCCGGTTTTCGGAAGGTCACCCGCTGCCGGGTCGAGTCGGTCTGCGACGTCGTGGGGGAGATCCCCGACTGGGACCCCCTGGCCCTCGATTTCGTCGATGCCAAGGAGGTCTACAACTGGAATGCCGCTTTCGTCATCCTGACCATGGCGGTCTGCCGGGAGGCCCTCAGCCATGCGAATCTCACGATGAACGAGGAGACCGCTCCGCGAACCGCCTGCCTCATCGGTTCGGCGATCAACGGGGCCGATGCCTTCCGTACGGCCATGCTCCAGTTTCAGGAGAAGGGCCCCCTGAAGATCAGCCCTTTTCTTCTCCCCAACCTCTGCGCCAATCTCCCCTCCGGCAAAGCCGGGATGCTCCTGGGCTTCACCGGGCCCGTGTTTTCGCCCCAGGGCGCCTGCGCCTCGGGGAACCACGCGATCGGCATCGGGGCCCGGATGATCCGGGACGGGGACTGCGATTTCGTCCTCGCCGGCGGGGTGGATACCCCGATCCTGCCGGAGATCATCCACGGCTTCACGAACATGAACGCCACCATCAAGGTCCTCAAAGGGGACCGGGCGTATAGCGATCCCTCCCAGGCCTCACGGCCGTTCAGCCAAGACCGGCGCGGCTTCGTGCTTTCGGAAGGGGCCGGCGTCATTGTCCTTGCCGCCGAGGAGATGCTCTCCCGCCACGGACTTCAGGCGCGGGCCGAGGTCATGGGGGTGGGCTGGACCTCCGATGCGTATCATTTCACCAAACCCAATCCCGCAACGATCGTGCGGGGGATCCGGGAGGCGATCGACGACGCGGGTCTTGCAGCCGAGGATATCCAGTATATCAACACCCATGGGACGTCCACGCCGAAGGGGGATCTGACCGAGATCGACTGTCTACGAGAGGTTTTTGGAAAACAATTGGAGAAGATCCCCCTGTCGTCCAACAAATCCCAGATCGGCCATACCCTGGGGGCAGCGGCGGCCATCGAGGACGCCCTGACCATCGAGGGGATGCAGCAGGGGATCATCCTGCCGACGATCAACCACCGTCCCGATCCCCTTTTCGCCGACATCGACTGCGTCCCCAACGAAGCCCGGCACAGCCGTTACGAGATAGCCCTCTCCAACGCCTTCGGTTTCGGCGGGACCAACTGCTGCGTCGTCTTCAGGGGGACCGCGGGATGAAACCGAAAACCTTCCGGCCGGAGAGCTATCGCGATGACGAGCGCTACTGCCGCGACAGAGCCACCGGACTCATCTGGCACCGCTGCGGCAGCCGGACCCTCTATGCCGATACGGACCGCTCCTCCGTGGTCTATCACGCCAACTACCTGAGGTATTTCGAACTGGGGAGGGCTACGCTGATGCGCGATGCCGCCTATCCCTACAAGGAGATCGAGGAGAGCGGCTACGTCTATCCCATCATTGACATGGGCATCCAGTTCTATCATCCCCTGTACTATGACGACCCCATGTGGATCTATACCCGTCCTGCCCAGCTCGAACGGGTGCGGCTCCGGTTCGATTACATCATCACCCATGCGGAGACGGGCGCCGAAGTCTGCCGCGGTTTCACCCGGCATTGCGCCCTCAATACCAGGGGCGTTCCGGTCGCCATCGATCCCAAGACGGTTCACTTATGGAAAGCCTTTCCCCCTCCGTCCGCGACATAAAGATCCCTCTGTCGCTTCCGATCCCTGCCTACCTGCGGGATCACCGCCATGAGGGGCGCGCGGTCCTGCCCGCGGTCGAGGCCCTGCAGATCCTGGCCAGATCGCTTCCCGGGGAGATCTCCGGCTGTCATCCGCTCCTGCAGGAGACAGGAGAATTCGCCCGTCTTCTTCCCGTGGAGGAAAAGGCCGAGACCTTGAATCTGTTCCATGAGCTCGCTGTCCTACCTGACGGACGCCGGCAGTCCCGGCTGATGAGCCTGCATCCCGGACGGCAGGTGCAGTTGAACCGCAGGATGACGCATGTCTCCGTCACTTTCTCGCCGGTGGATGAAAGGGAAGCCGCCCAAGGGGATTGGCCGGCGAGCTGTTCCGGGGCGACGACCCCGGGGCCTTCAGAGGAAAGAGCGGACGGCTCCAGCTCCGGGCTGGAGCCGATCCGGGATATAACCACTGAAAGGAGCGGAGCGGTTTTTACAATCCGCTGTGAAGACCTGTACGCCGACCTTGTCCCTTTCGGCCCTGCCTATCACAATGTGACGGGCGAGGTCGGCCTGACAAAAACCGGGGTGCGGGCGACCGTGTCCGGGGGCGGTTTTCCGGAAGCCGTGGGCCCACTGGGCTCTCCGTTTCCCTTTGACGCGGCCATGCACATGGCCTGCGCCTGGGGGCAGAGATATCACAACATCGTTTCCTTTCCGGTGGGGTTCTACCGTCGGGAGATCGTCCATCCGACAGCCGCAGGGAAAACCTATCTCTGTCGCGTGTTTGCCCTGCCGGAAGAAGGGCCTGTCCTGAGGTTCGATGTGCGGATGTTTGACGAGCAGGGTCGGCCCGCGGAGATCATCCTGGGGCTCAGGATGCGGGACATCTCAGGCGGAAGGCTCAAACCCCCCGCCTGGGTGAGAAGGGGGGTCTAGATGCGCCTGGCCGCGCTTTTGTTGTTGACCTATCTGGCGGGTTCGATCAACTTCGCCATCATCGTCCTGCGCCTGCTGGGCAAGGCGGATCCCCGAACGCAGTTCAGCGGGAACGCAGGGACGACCAATGTCTATCGTCAGGCAGGCCGTGGATGGGCCGCGGTCGTCCTGCTTCTCGATGTCGGAAGGGCCGTTGCCCTTGCAGCCCTGGCCCTGGCCCTTCTGCCCTTTGGATCGGTCCCCTGGATCGGATTCGCCCTGGTGGCGGGGAACCGTTTCCCCTGCTTCCACGGCTTTCAGGGCGGCAAGGGGGTGGCCGGTTATCTGGGATTCACCCTCCCCATCTCTCCCGGGGGGGCGGCCCTGTCATGCCTCATCTGGGTTGCGGTCCACCGGATCGTCCATATCCCTTTTATCGCCTCCTTTTTCATGATTGCGACCCTCGGCGCGGCCGTCGTCGCGGCAAGCAGCGGCGAGGCGGCGCCGATCGCCGGGACAGTGGCGACGGTCCTGCTGATCGTCTTCAATCACAGGAAGAATATCGTCATCCTCTTTGCGGAGAAACAGGGAAAAGGTACATAAGAAAACCTGCCGCTCATCGGAGCGGTATTTCTGAAAAAACAGGATGACCCATGCGCATCGTTCTGGTCCACCCGGCCGGGTCCAATTGGGTTCCGGGCAAAAAGGACATCACGGCCACGGCCAACCGGATGGCCCCCCTGGGGCTGCTCTCCATTGCGGCCTATCTGGAGCGGGAGGGCCACACGGTCCATGTTCACGACTGTCTCGGGCCCCAGGCTGTGGCCGGGCTGAAGGAAAACAACCGCCTTATCCTCAGCCATGACCCGGAGATGGTGGGTTTTTCCGCAACCACATCGGGATTTCTCGACGCTTGGGAGATGGCCGCAGGGATCAAGGTCGTATCGCCGGACATCCGGACCGTCTTCGGCGGGGTTCATGTCTCGGCCCTGGGAAAAAACCTGTTGGAGAAATTTTCCCATATCGATTATCTCTGTCCCGGGGAAGGGGAGGCGACGCTGGCGGAGCTCGCCTCAGGTGCGGATCCGGCCCGCATCGACGGCCTGATCTGGAAGAGGGGAGAGGAGATCCTCGTCAATCCCCCGCGGCCGCCGCTTCCGGACCTGGATCTTTTGCCCTTTCCCGCCTATGAAAAACTGGCCGGCTTTCCCCGCGGCTACAACCTGCCGCTGTTCAGCTATATCCAATTTCCCGGCGCCACCATGGTCACCAGCCGGGGCTGCCCCTATCAGTGTTCCTACTGCGACCGCTCCGTGTTCAAGCGGGGGTATCGTTACAATTCGCCTGCCTACATTTACGACCACATGAAGCATCTGCGCACGCGCTTCGGGGTCCGTCACGTCAACATCTATGACGATCTGTTTACGGCCGACCGCCCCAGGATCGCGGAGCTTTGCGCCCTGCTGACCGAAAGGCCCCTGGGGATGCAGTTCAACTGCGCCGTCCGCGTGGGGTATACGGACCGGGAGCTCCTCAGGATGCTGAAGAAAGCGGGCTGCCTGATGGTCTCTTTGGGGATCGAATCCGCGGATCCGGAGATGCTGAAAAGACACAAGGCCGGAGTGGCCCTGGAGGAGGTGCGGGAAACCGTGGCGACGATCAAGGCGGAAGGCCTGCGGGCCAAGGGGCTCTTTATGATGGGGCTCCCCGGAGAGACGGAGAAATCCATCCGCCGGACGAGCGATTTCGTCCTCTCGCTGGGGCTGGACGACATGAACATGGCAAAATTCACGCCGTTTCCCGGCGCCCCGATCTGGCGGACGATCCGGGAGGATGGGAGCTTTGAAGAGGACTGGCGGCAGATGAACTGTCTCAACTTCGTCTTTGTCCCCAAGGGCATCGCCTCCCGGGAGAGGCTCGACCGGCTTTACAACGAGCATGTCAAGCGGTTTTACACGGATCCCGCCTGGCGCCGAAGATTCCGGGACCGTCTCTGGCAGCACCGCCACAGCCTCTGGCGCCTGGTCAGGCACCTGCCTGATTTCATCGCCGCCCGCCGCCATTTCGAGCCGGACAAGACCTGACGCGCCTCCCGATGCCGTCTTTGCTTCTTTCGATTCGGAATTGTCCCGTCGATAATATCCCTATTGGTCATTCAGGAACCGATCGGCTTGGTTTTTCCCCCTTTATTATGACGACATCAGAACATAGTCCAGAACCTCATTGAGGTTTTGAAAGAGCCTGAACCCGTTGCTGGGATAAACCCTGTTCCAAGGGAACGACAACCCGGCTCCCCGTGCTCCGCTTTCTATCGCCTTTTCCAGCGTCAGCGGTGAGTCGTCCACAACGATGTCGGCCTTGGGAAAAAGAACGGTCTTGTCCAGAGAGAGGTGAAGTTCATCATAGAGGAGCCCATGCCTGGCAAGCCATCGTTCGGTCGGCTGACTCGTTTCCGGTACACGGTGGCTGGCAATGATGATATGAAAACCGTGTCTTCTGAGTGACGACAGGAACTCCTGTGATTCCGGATAGGGATGGTATTGGTCGCTGTCCTGATGATGGTGAATCGCGTTGATCGCAGCGATAAAATCCTCTACCGAGCAGTATCCCTCCCATATGTCGTAGGTGCGCCACCGATCGGGTGGTGGAAAATTCCCGTGGATTTTCTTGAGTTCCAAATAGAAGGCGTCGCTGAATTGCCAGAGGGTGTTGTCGATATCAATGATCGCTGTCTTGCTCATGATGATATTATCTCCAGGTGATGCGGTTGGCTCTCAGAAACGTTACCGAAGTATTTCCATCGCAGGTTGACTTACGGAGTTTGCAGTACGGTACCTACCAACCCAGGATTCCGAAGAAGAGGAAGCAGGCCAGCGCTCCGACGATCGACAGGGACAACCCCCAGATCAGCAGGTTTCGGAAAAGGCGCTGTTTGTTTTCATGCTCGCCCGCACAGGCAATGCAGAGCGCCCCGAGGGTGGACAGCGGCGAGGTATCCACCAGATGGGAGCCGATGTTGATCGAAGAAATCGTGTCGGTAACATCCGATCTCTACCCGTCAATGCTCCTGATGCTACCGGTAGAATTTCTCTTCGTCAACCGATATGTTCGGTTTTTCCAAATCGGCTTTACGATAGGTGTACGATTTATGGATTACTTTGCTGTGGCGGCGAGTTTCTTTGTGGAATTTGACGAGGGTGCGTCATATTTGTTGATGCGAATGTACATTGGATCTGTTTCACCGTGGTGAGCGCTTCCGGAGAAAATCATCAAAGTGGGCATCGTTATGCGGCAAGATAGAAAAGGTAGAAGTGGGTGATGCGGGGTGGGCGAAAAGCCCACCCCGCTTTGATGTTAAGGCCTCTTGGCCGTATAGTTACCCGTTGTACCGGAAGGCGCGCCGAACCACGCAGCGGCCTTCGGATAGGTCGTGGCGTTGACGACGATCGTGCCGTTGAATGCGCCATTATCCAGCCAATCGATGGAATCGAAGATCAGCCGCTTGACGTAGATGCGATTGTGGACATAGGCGCCCGGCTCGGTCTTCGGATACAGACTGTTCTGGAACGCGCCGTAATCCTGCTCCGCATAGACGTATGCCCCGCCCGCCTTGGAGCGCCAGTCGTTCCGCGTCAAGGCAGAGTAATTCACCCCGCGGTAATTGGCGATGGCATTGGACAGGTACGCCTTCAGGAAAACGACCCCCTGGCTGAAGTCCGCCTTCTCCTCCTCCAGTCCTGCGGCGGTCATCAGACCGTGCGCCGAGGTGTGGCAGCTGTCGCAGAGCGCCTGATTCGTGATGGCCGTGATGACTCCCGAGGCGTTCTTCTTCACCGCCTTGAAGGTATGGCTGCCATTCGGCATATGGCAGGAAACGCAGGGGCCGTTGCTTCCGGTACCTGGTTTGGCGGCCAGGCCGATCTTGTCGTGCGCGAAATAGGAGACGTTGGTGTAATGCTCGCCGAAGCTGCCGTCAGCGTCGATGTCGAACTCGTAGCCCATGTGCGCCTTCTCGTTGAAAAGCGCGCCGGAGACATTCGCATAGTGGGGGCTGAACGAGGTGCTGCGGGTGTTTTCCCTCCCGTCCGGCCGCGGGGACTTCACCATCCCGTCGCGGTTCTTGTAGCCGGAGTGGCAGGCTACGCAGAGGTTGCTGCCTGCGACGTCGGGATAGGTGACCTGAACGCCATTATAGGTGTACCAGGCATCGGGCAGCGGCTCGGGGGTGATGGCGCCCGGCTTGCGCAGCGTGCCAGCACCGGCGTCGCTGTGGCAGCCCCAACAGTAAAGCACTTCCTGCTGCATCGAACTGTTGGGCGGAACGGTGGGACGGGTTCTCTGCCAGCCGATCAGATGGGAGTAATCGTTCAAGCCATGTTCCCCTCGATAGCCCGCTATGTCACTCAGGTAATTCACCAGGCCCGTGGAGGTATGGCATCGTTGGCAGTCGACCTCCCCGTCCTGGGCCCAGAACTCGAAGTCGCCGTCAACAGTAAAATAGGTAACCTCTTTGCCCGCATTCGCGGAGATATTGGCCAGGGCGCCGGCCTTCAGGACGGCGTCCACCTGCGCTTTCCCCGTCCTCGTGTATTGCTCGGTGCCACGGGTGCCTGTCTGAGGATTCGCGGCGGCGGCGGTGTACTTTTTGGCCAGGACCTTGCCCGCATGACGGGACTGTCCCCAATCGGTGAAGATCGTCGGGGTGGTCGTCTGTCCCCTTCTCGTTCCCGCATTCGCTTCGTGGCCGTGACAGTCATAGCAGGGATTGGCGCTGTTCGGGCCGTTCGTGCGCATCACCCAGCCTTCGATCGACTGGGTGGTCGGGTCGTCGTAATGGGTGGTGCCGATGATCCGGTACCATGACGTTTCATGATAAGCCGCAAGGGCCGTGCCCGACGCCGCGGAGCCGGAGCCCATGAGCTTGCCCGCAGGATTGATATACCCGTGGCACTGGGTGCAGAGGCGATACTGAGCGTTCGTGCTCGGCGTTGCTGATGCGGTTGTCGTACTGGGGTGCCAGGCCGTATCCACGCGAAGCGTTTTGGTGTCATGCGTCATATGGCAGGTATTGCACCTGATCGGCTCTGCATCCGGTATCAATCCAGGCGCGCCTACCTTCGCCGCTATAACTGTACCATCTCCAGTGTAATGGGATATCGCTGACAGGACGGCACCCTGGTGCGTATGGCAGCGATTGCACTTCGGCTCTCCATCTTCCGTTGCAGCTCCGAGGTGGTTGGAGCTGGCATACTTGGTCGTCAGTTCGCCGCCGTCATGGCATCTCTTGCATTGCTCATGGTTCGGACTGGGGTAGGGGATGGGGCCCACACCTTGGTGGGACGCTCCGGAGCCGTGGCATTGCTGGCATCCGATGATCTTGAGATTGTGTATGGAGTCCATATAACTCGCCACAATGGGATATCCCGTCAGCTTTTCAACCGATGTGCTGTGACAGGTGACACAGGCCGTTTCACTGACAGGTGCGATCGATCCGCCCTCTCCGCCTTCCTTGTTGCCCGACGAGCCGCAGCCGCTGATCAGCAGTAACAATAAGCAGAGCGTCATCATCGAAGCCAAACTCAAATGTCTCTTGTTCATTGCCCCTTCCTCCTCATGAGATTTCATTAATATGTTATATGACACTTTCTGCATGTCCTTCCGTTGCTCTCATTCTTGTATCTCTTGCTGATATCCCTCCAGTTGCGGGGATGGGGATTCTGCTTGCCCG
>Ga0172371_10008396_pt1 | contig 14481 bp, 15 predicted proteins | sample Lak12m_FD_114543 | JGI IMG/M metagenome (GOLD analysis project Ga0172371, IMG submission 114543) | Freshwater microbial communities from Kabuno Bay, South-Kivu, Congo - kab_022012_12m | ecosystem: Environmental > Aquatic > Freshwater > Lake | place: Democratic Republic of the Congo: South-Kivu... | reverse complement strand
GGACTTCGTCGACGTCACGGCGGGGGGCGAGACCAAGTCGGGCGTGTATTGTTACAACGCGACCCAGTTCCTGTTCCAGAAGTTCGGCTGGGAGAAGAACCCCTGGGATCACGCGGTGCAGTTTCGTGACGAGATCATTCGCAAGCCATTCCCCGCGGACAGCCAGTTGGAGGCGGTCTATCGCTTCCGCATCGCCGAACGCGTGCCGGAGGGGTTGGCCATCGTGATCGAACGGCCCGACTTGTACACGATCACCTGCAACGGCCGGCCGGTCCAGGCCCCGGCGGGCGCCTGGTGGCTGGATCGGGCGTTCGGCCGCATCCCATTGGCGGAGGCGGCCGTGGTGGGCGAGAACACGGTCGTGCTCAAGGCTTCGCCCATGACCGTGTTTCACGAGTTGGAGGCCGCGTTCGTGCTCGGCGAATTCGCCTTGGCCCCCCAGGCTTCCGGCTGGGCGATCGCGCCGGCCGCTCCGCTGCAACTGGGGCCCTGGAACCAGCAGGGACTGCCTTGTTACGCCGCAGGCGTCGTATACGAGCAGGCGTTCGACGTCGCCGCCCCGGCGGGCCGCTACGTGTTGCGCGTGCCGGCCTGGTACGGCAGCGTGGCCGAGGTGCTGGTGGACGGCAAGTCGGCGGGCCACCTTGTCAGCCGCCCCTGGGAAGTCGATGTCACCGAGCGTCTGCAGGCGGGACGCAATGTGCTCCAGGTGCGGATCGTCGGCACCCTGAAAAACACGCTCGGCCCGCACCACGGCAAACCGGTGTTGGGCAAAGCCTGGCCCTGGGATTTCCGCCAGGCCCCCGACTCGGGCCCGCCACCCGGCGCCGACTATCACACCGTCGGCTACGGCCTGTTCGAACCGCCGGTGCTGGAACAGCGGAGGTGAGACGGCGCCGCGCCTGACAGCCGCGAACAGCATGCACCTTGACATCATGTCATCCATGCATCACGATGCTGGTATGAGGACGACCGTCACCATTGACGACGACATCCTGCGCGCGGCCAAGTCGCTCGCCACGCAACAGCGGAGGCCGCTGGGGCAAGTCATTTCCGACTTGATGCGCAAGGGGCTGCAGCCATCCGAGAGAGTCCGGAAGAGCCGCGTCTTTCCGGTTTTTGATGTGCCGGACGGGGCGCGGGCGATCACCGTGGATGTCGTGCAGCAGGCGGAAGAAGAAATCGGATGATCTACCTGCTGGACGTGAACGTGCTGATCGCGCTGGCTTGGCCTACGCACGTTCATCATGGGGCAGCCCAGGCGTGGTTTCGAGCCACGGGCCAGCGAGGCTCGGCGACTTGTCCCCTAACGCAGACTGGCTTTGTCAGAATCTCGTCCAACCCGAAGTTCATTGACGGTGCCGTGACGCCGAACCAGGCGGTTGAGTTGCTAGGCGAAGTCACTCGGCGAACGCGGCACGAGTTTTGGGCGGATGAGTTGTCCTTGGCGGAGACGAAGTTGATCGATTGGCCACATGTCGTTGGCCATCGCCAGATAACCGATGCGTACCTCCTCGGGTTGGCGAAGTCGCACGGTGGAAGACTAGCCACGCTAGATGGTGGTGTCTCGGCACTGCTGCCCGACGTTGAGGAACAGCGGGCGTGGCTCGAGTTCGTTGCGGGCTGACGTTATCGCAAGTTGGATCAAAAGGGGTATCGCGTGCATGCATTCGCGGCTGAGCGGGACACGCCCGCTGAGACCGGCCCGCTGAACCGCCGATTCCCGCGAGATTGGCGCTCGTGCAGGTTCAAACCTCAGGGGTGTGAGACGTGATTCCGATCGAGTCGGCGGATGATCCGCGGTTAGCCGTGTATCGCGATTTGAAGTCGCCGCAGGCCCAGCGCCGCGGGCAGCGGTTCGTGGTGGAAGGCGAGTTGTTGGCCGAGCGGTTGTTGGCCAGCGGCTTGGGTCTGGAGTCCGTGCTGGTGGAACCGCGACTGGCCGACCAGTGGGCGGCCCGGCTGCCAGCGGACACACCGCTGCTGGTGGTGCCTCACGCGCTGGTTCGCGATCTGATCGGGTTCCGCTTCCATCGGGGCGTGCTGGCCTGCGGGATTCGGCCGCCGCAGATCGATCTGCGGCGCCTGCTGCAAGCCGCGCCGGACACGGCCACTTGGATCGTCTGCGTCGGCGTGAAAGACCCGGAGAACTTGGGGGGAATCCTGCGCAGCGGGGCGGCGTTTGGAGTGCAAGTCATCGTGTTGGGCGAGGAGTGTGCCGATCCGTTCTCGCGGCGGGTGGCGCGGACATCGATGGGGGCGAACTTCCGCCTGCCGTTGCTCGAAAGCGTCGACTTGGCCCGCGATCTGCGGACGCTGCGCGACGAACTGGGCGTCCAGTTGGTGGCGACGGTGCTGGCGGACGACGCCGAGGTCTTGGCCTCGGTCCGCCCGACCGGTCGCACGGCCTTGTTGTTCGGGAGCGAAGGATTCGGGCTGCCGCCCGAGTATCTCCGGCTGTCCGATCGCCGGGTGACCATTCCCATGCGACCGGGGGTGGATTCGCTGAACGTCAATGTTGCGGCCGGCATTTTCCTGTATCATTGGTTCCGGGAACGATGACGGCGCGGTGCGCGGCGCCGGTCGCAATGTCTCAAGGGCTCGCCGTCGCGAAGGAGCAACGATGTTGAACGTGTCCGCCGAGCAACTGCGGGCGTACCGGGTGCCGCCGAGGTCGCTGACGTTGTGGTGGCTGGGCCAGGGCGGGTTTGTGGTCAAGAGTCCCGCCGGCAAGTTGGTGGTGATCGATCCGTACCTGTCCAATTCGGCCAAGGCGATCGGCGATCAACACGGCCTGAACCTGGACCGGCTCGTCCCGCCGCCCCTGCCGCCGGAGGCGTTGGTCGGGGTCGATCTGTACGCGATGACGCACAGTCACGGAGATCACCTGGATCCGGAGACCTTGGCCGGCTACCGCGCGGCCGGCGGCTGCGGCCCCTTTCTCGCGCCCGCGGAGACGGTTGACAAGCTCCAGTCGCTGGGCGTTCCGGCGGACCAGATCTGGATGACCTGGCCGAACAAGGTCTGCACGGTCGGGGACCTGGAGATTCGGGCGACGTTCGCGATCCCGTTCGCCGGTGACGACTTGACGCATGTCGGCTACCTGGTCCGCGTCGCCGGAGGCTGCGGCGTCTATTTCACCGGGGACACGGCCTATCACGAGTTGTTGGCAATCGCCGCCGGTCCGCACCAACCCGACGTACTGGTCGCGGTTATCAACCCAGCGTTCCGCAACATGGGACCGATCGAAGCGGCGCGGCTGGCCAGGGAACTGAACGTCCAAGTCGCTATCCCGTGCCACTACGACATGTTCCCCGACAACAGTCTGCCTCCGCAGTTGTTGCATACCAACCTGGTCGTGGAAGGCATTGGCGACCGCTACCGCCAACTGGAGCACGGCCGACCATTCACCTTTCCGGAGACGACGCCATGACCGCCCCAGCCAGACTGGCCGGCAAGCGAGCCTTGATCACCGGCTCGGGGACCGGGATCGGACGCGAGATCGCCTTGGAATTCGCCCGCCAGGGCGCCGACGTGGTGCTGCACTACGCGCACAGCGGGACGGGGGCAGACGCCGCGGCCGAGGAGATCCGGTCGCTGGGACGCCGGGCTGCGGTCGTGCCGGCCAACTTCGACGATCTGGAGGCCGTCGCCGAGTTAGGCCGGCGAGCGATCGAGTTCTTAGGCGGCGTCGACTGCCTGGTGAACAACTCGGGGATCACGCTGAACAAGCCGTTCCTCGAAGTGACCCGCGAGCAGTTCGACTTGCTGTACGACGTCAACATCCGAGCCCAATTCTTTCTGACGCAGCAGATCGTGCGCGAAATGCTGCCGCGCGGCGGCGGAGCGATCTGCAACATCACCTCCGTGCACGGCTTGCAGGGGGCGCCCGAGCATTCGGTGTATGCCGGCACCAAAGGCGCGATCGTGGCCTACACCCGTTCGCTGGCCGTCGAGTTGGCGCATCAAGGCATTCGCGTCAACGCGATCGCGCCGGGCTGGGTCACGGTCGATAACTATTTCAAGGCGATTCCCGGCTTCCAGGAGGAAGCCGCCGCCCAGGCCGCCCGCGACGCCGTCCCGTTGGGCCGCGCCGGCACCCCGCTGGACATCGCCCGGCTGGCCGTCTTCCTGTGCTCGGAAGATTCCCAGTTTATCGTCGGCCAGACCCTGGTAGCCGACGGCGGCACCACCGCCCTGATGTCCCTGTTCCCCAACTTCCGTCAACAGTCGCAAAATCGCTTCGGCACCGGCTATGTGCCCGGAGTGTAGATTGCCCCCCTAATCGCCTTAATCATTCTCAAGGGGGGCACACGCCCAGGGGAGTCCGACTAATGGAAGATTTGACGAATCTCGTTGAGCATCGACGGCCTCGGAACACGTACGTCCGCTTCATCGCCTTTGTCGCGGCGATCGGCGGGTTTCTGTTCGGGTTTGATCTGGGCATGATCGGGGCGGCGAACATTTACCTCCGCGACCAGTTCCAGCTGGATGACCGGCAACTGGGACTGGCCACGGCCAGCGCGGTGCTGGGCTGTGTGTTCGGGCCGTTCCTGGGTGCCTGGCTGTGCGACGCGATCGGACGGAAACGCACGATGATTTTCGCGGCGCTTCTGCTGGCGGTCAGCGCCGTGTTGACCGCCGTGCCGGACCCGCTGCCGGGGATGTCGGATCGGGCGATCCTGACCGTATTCAACCTGTTTCGCGCTGTCGGCGGCTTGGGCGTCGGGCTGTGCTCGATCGCCTCGCCGATGTACATCGCCGAGGTGGCGCCACCGGCCCGCCGTGGCGGACTGGGGCTGATGTACCAATTGGCAATTGTCGTGGGTCACATCGCCGCACCGGCGATCGGCTGGTTGATCATCCTGGCCCTGCCCCAGACGGACGGCGTGGCGGAGGCCGCCTGGCAGCAGCCCTGGCGCTGGATGTTCTTTTCTGAAACCGTCTGCGTCCTGCTGTTCGTCAGTTTCGTGTTCCGGCTGCCGCGCAGCCCGCGCTGGTTGGCGGAAAAAGGCCGTTGCGAGGAAGCCTGCGAGGTGCTCACGCGGATCGACGGTCCCGAATACGCACGCCGCGAAATCGCCGAGATCCGCAACTCGCTGGCCCAAGAGTCGGGCGGGTGGTCCGAGCTGTTCGCGCCCGGCATGCGGTATGCGCTGTTGATCGGCGTGCTGCTGGCGTTTTTCAACAACTGGACGGGCTGGAGTGTCATCGGCGGGTACGTCCCCATGCTGTTCGAGATGTCCGGGTTGGACGATCGCGCCCGGGCGATTCTGCAGTTCGCCGTCACGTACGGGTTCATGGGCACGATGACCTTGGTGTCGCTGGTGCTGATGGACCGCGTCGGCCGGCGGCCGCTGTGGCTGTTCGCCTCGCTGCTGATGGCCGCGATCACCGCGGTCACCGGCCTGGTGTTCCATTTTCATGTGACCGGCCCGCTGGTCCTGCTGGTCATCGCCTTGTGCACGGTCCCACACGGCATCGCCTTGGGTGGGATCCCGTGGCTGATGATGTCCGAGCTGTTCCCGACTCGGATTCGGGCCAAAGCCGTTTCCGTGACGACGACGTTCTTGTGGATCACCATTTTCAGCGGAGCGTACCTGTTTCCGGCCCTGACCAGCGTCTCGACGCGCCTGGTCGGCTCGATCGGCGGGGCGTTCTGGCTGTTCACCGCCGTCTGCCTGCTGGCGTTCCTGTTCGGCCTGGTGATGATGCCGGAAACCAAGGGCCGGACGCTGGAGGAAATCGCCGGATCCTGGAAAAAGCGATAACTCGCTCACAGCTGGTCCGGCAGCCGCAGGACGTCTTCCGGGCTGACATGGACCGGCGGCAGGCGGAGGTCCGGTGGCGGCTCCACGCCGCACAAGTCCCGCGGCGAGTCGATCCGGAGCAGCCGGTAATGGCTGCTATGAGGAAACTCGTCGGCCTGCGACGGCTCGCAGCGGCAGATCAGCGTCGTGGGCTCCAGCGACGCCGCGTCCAGGTACACAAACGGCCCCATCGGCTGCGGTCCGTCGCCGACGATCCGCGGAACCACGACCTCGGGATGTTCCTTGATCGGCGGCTCGACGGCAAACCGCCGGCCCGGCAGCGGCTCGCCATACTTGCCGCTGGCCGCCTGCTCGACCGGCTTCGACACGTACAGCATCCGCTCGTCGCCCTCGCTGGACACGACGTCCCAAATCACGCCGTAGCCGCCGCGGCCCAGCGTCATCCGAAATCCGCGCAAGCGAACCGGCTGGCCAGCCGCGGCCGGCGGGTAGAACCACCAGTAGGTCAACTGCTTCAATGACTGCGCGCCGACCATGACGTCGGCGGCCAGCAGGTACACCGTGGGCTGGTCGCAGTCCACGCTGACGCGGCCGGCGGCATCCCGCGTCACGGCGCCACAGCGAGCGCAACGCGGCTCCTCCACCCCAGGCCGATATTCGTGGACCAGCAGCGGGGCCATCCACAGCGGAATCCCGGCCGCGGAATCCGGGGTCGGCGACAGGAAGGACGCCTGGGAAAACCGTCGCTGCGTCCGCGCGCGCAGACGCTGATGGTCCCGGACGGCGGCTTCCACGTCGAGCGGGCGCGGCGCAGCCGGGACGGGCCTGCGCTGCTCGCAACCGACCGCCAGCGCCGCGACGACCATCGGCATCACCAACCGCCAGGCTGCGGATGACATGCGGGCTCCCTAAACGGCGCCTTCCAGTTCCAGCAGGCGCCGCTTCATGGCGGTGCCGCCGCAGCCGGAGTAGCCGCGCAGCAGCCCGCCCAAGCCGACGACACGATGGCACGGAATGACCAGCGGCACCCGATTGCCGGCCATGACCGTGCCGACCGCCCGAGCCGCCCGCGGACAACTGACTTGCGCCGCCAGCTGTCCATAGGTCATTGTCTGGCCGAACGGGATCCGGCGGCACTGCAGCAAGACCTGCCGCTGGAATTCGGTGACGTCGCCCAAGGCCACCGGGATATCCAGGAAAGGATCGCGTTCGCCGTCGGCGTAAGCCTGAATCCGCTGGACAAACTGCCGGATTTCCTTGGGGGCTCCCTTTCGGTTCTGTCCGATGTCCACCCAGCGCAAATCGTCTTGCCGGCCGGCCCGCCCGCCCTCGGCGAACGACAGATCGGCTGCGACCAGTGCGTGCACCGCCTCCTCGCCGCTGGCGTGACCGAAAACCAGGGCGCGCAAGTGCGCGGCCTGCCAAGCGATGGCGAACCAGCCTAACGGCGACGGAAAGACGTACAGGGGGTTATTGGTCATGGGAGGTATCGGAGTTCGGCGTCCCCCCCGTCCGCGTCATCGACGGCGACGATTCCCGCCTGCCGACGCTCGGGGGACTTTGACAGCTTTGACCCGCTCATTCTATACTTAACGTTCGGGTGTAACCAAGTCGGGCACGGCACCGCACATGGTCGCCGATCGCCTTTCTCGGCCCCCCCAAGGAGGAAAACATGAGTCACTACGGTACGCTGAGTGACGATTACTACATAAATTTGAACCTGAATACCGAAATGGACTTGCCGCAGTCGCGGGAGACCGTGCTGCACTACTTCGAGCAGATCCAGAAGCGTTACCCCGACATGCGCAACTTCTACGGCCGCGAGCGGGGTGAATTCATCTTGGAGGAGGACAAGGATCGCGGCAGCTACCGCTGGGCGTCAGTCGAGCCGCGGCGAGTATCTTCGGGCTTCGTCAATCCGGGCGCGTCCCAGGAAGCGTTCGAGCAGCACGAAATCGCGCTGGAATTGGCTCCCTACGCTCTGTCCGTCAGCCCGCTGGACTGCGAGTCGCTGAACATCATGTACGGGTTCGATTTCCTGTACCGCGGCAACCACAGCGAACTGCTCGTGGACGCCCTAGGCTTGGCTCCGGCGTTGGAGCGGATGCTGGACATCCCCGGCGCAACGGTGTTGGGCAGCGAGCCGGCCCTGCAATTGGCCTTGGACGCCGACTGCCGCACGCAATGCCGGTTGAGTTTCGAGCCTCGCACTGCCGCGTACCACGTGCGGACCGGCGAGTTTCCGGAGGAGCCGTTGAGCGTCTATTTCACGGCCCGCCGCTACGGCAGCCTGGACCCCGGCGAGACGTACGTCGGCGCCATGCAGCGTTTGGCCGCCATCTGCACCGAACTGGTCGACACCTACGTCGTCGAAAACGTGCTCAAGCCCCTGCAACAGGCGATCGCGATCCGCTAAGGGAACATTCACGGGCCTCGCCCGTAACCCGACGCGTCAGCGAGGGCCGACAAGCGAATGGTCCTCGCTGACGCGTCGGGTTAAGATCGAGGCTCGTGCTCGTCTCCCCTGTTCAATCGTAAAGCCAGTTGGGTTTATCCACCCGGAATCGAGGAGCCTGCCGTGACACGCCGAGCCTGCCTGCTGTTGATCCCCTTGTTCGCCGCCTGCGGTTGGTCCGCGGCTGCGTCCGCAGCCTCCGGAGGCCGGCCTGGCCGGCCGAACATCCTGTTCATCTTCGCCGATGATCAGGCGTTCGACACGATTCACGCGTTGGGCAATCGCGAAGTCCAGACGCCTAACCTGGACCGGCTGGTCCGCAGCGGGGTCACATTCACCCATGCTTATCTCCAAGGCTCCTGGACCGGCGCGGTTTGCATCGCCAGCCGCACCATGCTGAATTCGGGACGCTTCCTGTGGCGGGCCGAGGCGATCTACCAGCAGTCCGAGGCCGAGCGGCAGGCCGGACGCTGGTGGTCGGAATACCTTCGCGCGGCCGGGTATGACACCTACCTGACCGGCAAGTGGCATTGCACGGCGAATCCCGAGAAGGCGTTCGATTTCGTCACGCACGTCCGCCCCGGCATGCCGAACCAGACCCCGCAGGGCTACAACCGGCCGCTGCCGGACCAGCCGGATCCCTGGTCTCCCTACGACCCGCAATTCGGCGGCTTCTGGCAGGGCGGCAAGCATTGGAGCGAAGTGCTGGCAGAGGACGCCGAGGCTTATCTCGCCCAAGCGTCGCAGCGGGACAAGCCGTTTTTCATGTACCTGGCCTTCAACGCCCCGCACGATCCGCGGCAAGCGCCCCAGGAGTACGTCGACCGGTATCCGCCGGACCAAATCGCCGTCCCGGCGAACTTCGTGCCGGAGTATCCCTTCCAGAACCAGATCGGCTGCGGCCCCGGTTTGCGTGACGAACAACTGGCCCCGTTCCCACGGACCGCGCACGCGATCCAGGTGCATCGGCGGGAGTACTATGCGAGCATCACGCACCTGGACGCCCAGATCGGCCGCATCCTGGAGGCCCTGGAGCGGAGCGGCAAAGCGGACCACACGTACATCTTCTTCTCCGCCGACAACGGCTTAGCCTGCGGCTGTCATGGCCTGATGGGCAAGCAGAACATGTTCGACCACAGCGTCCGCATTCCCCTGCTGATGACCGGTCCCGGCGTGCCAAAGGAACGCCGCATCGACGGGGCGGTCTACCTGCAGGACATCATGCCGACCACGCTCGAACTGGCAGGCGTCGCGCCCCCGCCGCACGTTCAGTTCAAGAGCCTGCTGCCGGTGATCGCCGGCGAGCGGGCCCGGAACTACGACGCGGTCTACGGTGCCTACCTGGGCCTGCAGCGGATGGTGACCCAGGACGGGATGAAGCTGATCCTGTATCCGAAGGTCCCCCAAGTCCTGCTGTTCGACCTGCAAGCCGATCCTGGAGAGATGCAGAATCTGGCAGACGCTCCCGGGTACCAGCCGACGGTTCGGAGACTGTTCCAGTCGCTGCAGAAGTTGCAGGCGGAAACCGGCGATCCCCTCGACTTGAACGCCGCTTTTCCGGAGTTGGTAAAAGCCGGCTGAGCAGTCAAACCGCGCGGGAGCCGGCGCGGCGTCACGGCGACTTGAGTTCGAACTGCGCCTCGACTTCGACCGTGATGTTCATCGGCAGCGAGCCCATGCCGACGGCGCTCCGCGCGCCGACCCCATTTTCCGGGCCGAACAGTTCTGCGAACAGGTCGCTGAAACCGTTGATTACGGCCGGGTGATTTTCGAATTCCGGCGTGGCGTTGACCATGCCCAGCGTCTTGACCAAGCATTGGACGCGGTCCAGGCTGCCCAGGCCGGCGCGGAGCGTGGCGACGACCGCCAACGCGGTTTGCCGGGCGGCGTCGTAGCCGCCTTGCTGGTCGACGTCGTGACCGACACGCCCTTTCATCAGCGTGCCGTCCGGCTTCAATGGGCCGTGGCCCGAGACGTAGGCCATGTTGCCGACGACCAGCAACGGCTTGTAGACGCCGGCCGGCTTGGGGGCGGGAGGAAGTTGCACGTTCAGCTGCTGCAGTTTTTCTTCGGGGCTCATCGCGGGCTTTCCTTCTGGCGGTGATGAAACACGGCAAGGCTCCCGGGTTCAAGCCGAACAGCCGGAACTCGCGCCGCGGAATGCCGGCGGTGGGCTCCAACACCGAGAAACCGGCAGTGAGTATAGCAGACCCAGCCGGCTCTGGCGAGGAACCCGACGCCCGACGAACGCGGCGCCGGGTGACGCATGCGGGGGAGTCGGCCCGAACTGGACCTCCCGTCCGGGCTACGGGTGTCCTAGTAGATGAAGTTCTCCGGACGGACGCGAATCAGCTGCGGCTGAGTCGCTGCACACGCATAGCGGGCAGTCGCCGCAGCAGACACCCACAGCACGGGCACCGTGTACCCGCCCAGGCGAGCCGCGACGCTGGCGACCTGGACGGTGGCTTGGGCCCGAACTCCGTAGTCGGACGTGGGGCAACTCGGTGAAGTATCAGCGTGGAACACCCACGGGCTGGCTGCGGTGGTCACCGCGCCGAAAACTAGGTTTCCCGTTGCCGAGGCATTTCCGTTGGGGTCCCCACCGCTGTTCTCGGTAATGACCACCGATTCTCCCGCGACCGTATTCGCTGCCGCATAGGTGATCGCGACGGCGCGGGCAGCGCCGTCTGTCGAGCCTTCCTTCCACTCCTTGACGGCGGCCAGAGCCGCCGCCTCCAACGCGTTTTCCAGCTCGACCCTGGCCCGCCAGACGTTGGCGATCTCGATCAAGAAGATGAGCAGCATCAGCAGTACGGGCAGGACCAGGATCAGCCAGAGCGTGACGACGCCGGCGCGGCGTGCGGCGCCCGGACGGGTCCGCCGACGTCTGTCGCGAAGGCCCCCGGCGGAACGGCGCGCAGAAGCGTCGCTCGTCGCCCTGGCTCCCGCGTCGAATTCATTTCGGCCGGCAGCTGCCGAGGTCGGCTGTATCCACAGATGAACACTTTCTCTGGCCGAGCCCATGAGTGTTTCTCTTCGCTAACGTTAAGTTGCCTTTGCGCTGGTTCCGGAGGTTACCGTTCGTAGCGGAAGGTCGTCGAGCATTGCGTCGAACGCTTCGAAATATCGAACTTGAAAAGCGATAGACAATTCGGCGCCAGCTCCGACATCGGGACGCACACGGTTACACGCACCGAGTACACGCCGTGCGCGTCGTCGAGCGGCAGGGCGGTGGCCGGGGGGGTACAGGTCCAAGTGGAAGTGGATGGCTCTTGGAGTTCATCTTCATCCGTCCCGTCCACGTTGTGTTCGACGAAGATCCGACAGGCGGTGATCCCCGCGCTGGCCAACTGGGCATTGATCGCATTCAGGATGTCCGCCGGTATACCATCTCCCGTCTCGCTGGCACTGAGGTCGGTCTGCGCGGCCGCTTCCGCCCCGACTCGGCTGGCCAAGCTGACCTGCTGGAGGCCCGAGAAGAACATCCCGAACTGAACCACCGCCAGCAGGATGATCAGCAGAACGGGCAGTGCGATAATGAACTCGAGGGTCACCGCACCGCCGCGTGAATCGCGGGGCGGGCGAAGACTTGATTTGGATCGCTGCCTGGGATGGAACATCGTTTCAACGTCCGGCATACCGTCAACCAACGTAAGCGCGGCACCGACCTGCGGCACGCGACATCTCCGTGATGTAGTCTAGGTTAGCAATTCATGTGCCGGGCGGAATTTCTCAGTTTTCCGGGCTTGGTTGCGCTCAGAACGAAGTAAGATTGAGGCGGAATGATATGTGCTGGTGCTGATTTGGCGCCCGCACGCCCACGGCACGCGAGTTGCTCTGTTGGTGTCGTTCGAAATCCTGGAATGTGGAGCCAACCGCCCATGAACCGCCGCCGCCAGCGCCGCTCGAACCGTGGCGCTTCGGTTACCCTCGAGTTCATCCTGGTCTTGCCGCTGCTGGTCGTGACCCTGTTCGCCGTTGCGCAGTTCACGGTCGCTCTGCTGGTCCGTCAGGCGGTGACGCAGGCCGCGATTGTCGGCGCGCGTGAGGCGGGCAAGGGCGAAGGGATTGACGAAGTCGTCCGGGCGGTGGAAGGCGTGCTCCAGGGCTCTCACGGGATCGAAGTGGACGCGGACTCAGGCGTCCGCGTGCTGCTGCAAGTCGAGGCTCCCGACGCGCGTCCGGCGACGTCGGAATTTGGTGACGCTTCGGTCACGTTGGTACCACCGGCCGCCCCCGCCGACGGCGAAGTTCGCGTCACGGTCGCCATCGATATGGGCCGCCGGCCGATGTACAATTGGCTGTTCAACTTCAGCCCCGACGACTTCGTCGACGTCGACTTCCGCGTGCGGGACTTCCAGATCAGCTCGCTGGTCAGGAAAGAATGACACAGCGCGTCAGAAGCGGAGCATCCGCTGGTATTGCTGCAGGCGGAACTCCAAGTCCTCGCGAGAGATCTCCTTCATTCTTTCGAGGCTGAAGTCCTCGACGTTGAAACTGGCGACCAGGATGCCATAAGCCATGGCCTTTTTCAGCGCCCCCGGCTCGAAACTGTCGATTTCCGACAGGTAGCCCATCATCCCGCCGGCAAAGCTGTCGCCGGCCCCGGTCGGATCGACGACCCGCTCGGTCGGAAACGCCGGCAGCACGTAGGTCTCGTACTGGGAGAAGAACATGGCCCCGTGCTCGCCCTTCTTGATCACCACGAACTTGGGCCCCAGTTCGCGAATGCGGTGACCGGCCCGGACTAAGTTCTCGTCCTCGGTCAGCAGCTTGGCCTCGCTGTCGTTCATCACCAAGCCGTCGATCCGTCGGAACAACTGCAGCAACTCGTCGTGCGACTCGCGAATCCACAGATCCATCGTATCCGCGACCACCAACCGCGGGCCGGTGACCTGCTCCAGGACCTTCATCTGCGCCCGCGGCGAGCCGTTGGCCAAGAAGACATAGGGACAGCGTTTGTACTCGTCGGGCAAGACCGGATCGAAATCGCCCAACACGTTCAGGTGCACCTCCAACGTCTGGCGATCATTCATGTTGGTCGCGTACTTGCCGCGCCAGCGGAACGTCTTGCCGCCCGGGACGACCTGCAAGCCGCTGGTGTCGATCCGCCGCGACTGCAGGAATTGCGTATGCTCGTGCGGCCAGTCTTCGCCGACCACGCCCACCAAGCGGACGGACGTGAAAAAACTGGCCGCGTAGGAAAAGTAGACGGCCGAGCCGCCCAGCACATCCTCGCGGGCGTCGCGCGGCGTGTGCACACTGTCCAAAGCTACCGATCCGACAACAAACAAGGGCATGGCAGGTTCCGTCTTTCTGGCGCTGAGCTGTAACAACACGCGGGCCGTATTATGGTGCTTTCCCGCCGTTTTGCAAGTTCACCCGCCAAATCACCGGCCGCTCACAGCGTCCAGCCCGGCCGGTACTCGCGGTGCAGCAGGCCGTTGGCGGCCTCGTCGTTGGTGATGCGCAGGTTGGGGCCGTCCCAGGCGATCTTCTTGCCGGCCCGCAGGGCGACGTTGCCGAGCATACAGACCTCGGTCAACAGGCCCGCATGGTCCACGAAATTCGCACCCGCCGGCGCGCCGCCTCGGCACGCGTCGACAAATTCCTTGTAGTGCCCGACCGATCGCTCCAGCCGCTTCGGCGGTTTGCCGTACTCGCGCATCTTGGTCTCGGGGACGATGCGGTGGTTCATCAGCGTGCCCTTGTCGCCCAGGTAGATCACGTCGCCCATGCCGCGATTCGGTTCCAGGTCCTGGGGAAACGGCGGCTTCAGGCCGCCATCGTACCAGCTGAGCGTAACCGGCGGCATGTCGCCGCGGGCGGGAAACTCGAAGCGAGCCAGCACGCCCAGCGGATACGTCTCGGCGCTGAGCTTGGTGCTGCTGGCCTCGATGCTGGTCGGATGGCCCAGCTTGAGGGCTTTGAAGACCGTGGACAGCTTGTGGCAACCCAGATCGCCCAGCAGGCCGGTGCCGAAGTCCCACCAGTTCCGCCAGGTCCACGGATGATAGGCCGGGTGGTAGGGCCGCTCGGGGGCCGGCCCCAGCCACAGGTCCCAGTCCAATCCGTCGGGGACCGGCGGCGTTTCCTTGGGTCGGCCGTCGCCCTCGGGCCATGCCCAGAACCGCGCCGGGCTCCAGACCTGGACTTCGTGCACGCCGCCGATCGCGCCGTCCCAAATGAACTCGCACGTCAGGCGGGCCTCCTCGGAGGCCTGGCCCTGATTGCCCAACTGCGTGGCCACCCCGG
>Ga0172371_10008395_pt1 | contig 14481 bp, 8 predicted proteins | sample Lak12m_FD_114543 | JGI IMG/M metagenome (GOLD analysis project Ga0172371, IMG submission 114543) | Freshwater microbial communities from Kabuno Bay, South-Kivu, Congo - kab_022012_12m | ecosystem: Environmental > Aquatic > Freshwater > Lake | place: Democratic Republic of the Congo: South-Kivu... | reverse complement strand
ATCTTGTGCATACGATGGGAGAGCTTTGTTTATCACCAATCGGTTTGAGTATGGTGAGCAAACTTGCACCCTTGCGTTTTTCTTCGCTGCTGATGGGAACCTGGTTTTTAGCCAATGCTGCTGCCAATAAATTTGCCGGAACATTATCAGCGCTGATACCTCCGGGAGCTGGAGAAACACCGGCAGCAGAAGGCGCTAAAATACCCTCTTTCCTTGGAGTGGAAATCAATAACCTGTTTGTATTTTTCTGCGTGTTTATCGTGTTGAGCGGAACAGCTTCCGTTATTCTCATTTCCATGTATAAGTGGCTTGAAAAGAGAATGCACGGTATCAGGTAAATTAAGTGGAAGAATAATTAAAAAAATAAAGGAATGAGTTCAAAAAACAATCATCCCAAAGGACTTTATGTTCTGTTTTTTACTGAGATGTGGGAACGTTTCGGCTATTACCTGATGCTGGGTATTTTCTCCTTATTTATGCTTGACAGCCTTGCAAACGGGGGAATGGGTTTTGATGCGCAAAAGAAATCTGATGTCTATGGCACTTATATAGGGCTGGTTTATCTCACGCCTTTTATTGGCGGTCTTTTGGCTGACAGGCTGCTTGGATACAGGAGAGCGATTTTGTTTGGCGGTTTATTGATGTCAGCAGGATATTTCTGTCTTGGATTACCTGATGGCAAAGCGTTTTATCCTGCCCTGCTTCTTATTATTGTTGGCAATGGATTTTTTAAACCGAATATCTCAACGCTTGTGGGTAATTTGTATAATAACGACCAATATAAAATGAACAAGGATGCAGGGTTCAATATCTTTTATATGGGAATAAATGTAGGTGCTTTTGTTTGCAATTTTGTTGCCGCCTATATGAGGATTAACTATGGGTGGGGTTATGCGTTTTATGCAGCAGGAACCGGGATGCTGATTGGAATAATTATTTTTCTTGCAGGCACGAGGCATATTAAACATGCAGATGTAATGAAACCTGTTCAGCCGGAAGATATGAGTATGGGTAAAATTATCGCAACAGTTTTTTTGCCCATGTTTGCTTTTGCAATTTTAGGTTGGCTTATCCCGGGAAATGTTTTCGGAACGGATGCGAATGATGCTTTCCTGATTGGATGTTTACCTGTAATTGGTTTCTTCATTTATATGATGATAAAATCCAATGAAGAAGACAAAAGACCTGTTAAAGCTCTGCTGGCAGTATTCGCCACCATCGTTGTGTTTTGGGCGGTTTTCCACCAGAACGGAGATGCGCTTACGGTTTTTGCAGAGAATTATACCGACAGGGAAATGCCAGCCGCAGTGGCTGAAGTTGCTGAGAAAGGGAACATGGCACAGATTGTTACCAATGTAGGAGATACTACAAATTCAAAGAGCGCGAAGTATTTTTCAAATCTTCCAAAAGAAAAGTGGCCAGCGGAAGGACAAAGCCTGAAGTTGTTTTCAACAGAGTTATATCAATCCATCAACCCGTTCTGGGTGGTATTTCTTACACCGGTATTGGTTGGGTTCTGGGGATTTCTCAGGTCAAGGAAAAAGGAACCATCCACGCCTATGAAGATCGCCATCGGTTTACTGATTACAGCGCTTTCCACTTTGGTGATGGTTGCTGCGGTAAAGAGTAATGATATGTCATCAGAAAAAGCAGGCAGTTGGTGGTTGATTATGGCTTACGGTGTAATCACGGTTGGGGAACTTTGCCTGTCGCCAATGGGTTTGTCATTGGTTTCAAAATTAAGTCCGCCAAGAATAACAGCTTTGATGATGGGAGGATTTTTCCTTTCTACTGCAGTGGGAAACAAACTATCAGGCATGTTATCCGGATTGTGGGAAAGGTTTGATGACAAATCATATTTTTTCCTGATGAATTTTGCATTGGTCTTCGCAGCATTTTTACTGATGTTTATATTGGTGAAATGGCTGGCTCAGATCATGAAAGAAAAAAATATTTATTAAAATCAGAACATGAACGAACTTACAATAGAACAAATCAGGGATTTTAAAGGAAAATATCCTAAACAATTATGGTATTTATTTTTCACAGAAATGTGGGAACGATTCTGTTTTTACGGGATGCGCGGGGTGCTTACCATTTTTATGGTGGACAAAGTTTTAGGATTGTCCCTGGCTGATAAGGAAGCCAACCTTAAATATGGAGCCATACAGGCGTTTGTTTATGCCTTTACTTTCATAGGAGGAATTTTTGCCGATAAAATTTTAGGTTTCAGAAAATCTCTTTTGTTTGGCGGACTTGTTATGATAACAGGCAACCTGATTATAGCTGTATCGCCACAGGAATTCTTTTACCTTGGAATTACGCTTTCCATTATCGGAACCGGTTTTTTTAAACCGAATATTTCATCCATGGTTGGCGAGTTATACCATGAAGGAGACACGAGAAGAGATGCAGGCTTCGGACTTTTTTATTCAGGTATTAATATAGGTGCATTGCTGGGCGGGGCTGTTTGTGTTTATCTCGGAAAAAGTCCTGATTTCGGATGGAGCTATGCTTTTCTTTCGGCTGCTATTGTAATGATCATCGGGTTAATCACGTTTATGTTTACGAAGAAATCATTAGGTCCCATTGGCGAATCTCCATTGCTGCATTTGGATTCTTCTAAGAGAACGATAAGAGAAGTTGCAGTATATATCGGTTCTTTAATCAGTATTCCACTCATTTTTATTATGATTAAGAATACGGATTACACGGATTATTTCATGTACACGATAGGTCCTTTGGCTATTTTATATTTCTTATATGAAACCGTAAAAGAAAAGGATATTAAGTCGCAAAAGAAACTAATAGCTGCATTTGTGTTTATCCTGTTCTCTATAATATTCTGGGCTTTCTTTGAACAAAGCGGAGGTTCATTGGCGCTGTTTGCACAAGATAATCTGCACCATAATTTATTGTTCTTTAATATTGACCCTAATATCATCAACAACACCTCCAATTCATTATTTGTAATCATCTTCAGCCCTTTGCTGGGATTGTTATGGCTTGCTTTGGCTAAAAGAAAAACAGAACCCAATACTGTTTTAAAATTCGGTATCGGGTTTTTGTTTCTTGCAGCAGCTTTCTATGCTTTTTATTATACCCGCTTTTTTGCTGATGCTGACGGGAAGACTTCTCTGAATATTTTTACCATTGCTTACCTGGTCATTACATTCGGAGAACTCTGTTTATCACCTATCGGATTGTCCATCATGACCAAACTATCACCGAAAAGATTAGGCGGGATGATGATGGGCATGTGGTTCCTTGCCAGCGCTTACGGGCAATATGCGGCAGGTTTGCTCGGAGCAGGCATGTCAAGCCCGGATGAGAACGCCACTTCTATGACCAAACTTCTGGCTTATACTGACGGCTATAAACAACTTGGTATTTATGCGCTGATTGCCGGTGTTATCCTGATTGTTATTTCACCGCTTATCCGCAAACTGATGCAGGAGGTGAAGTAGAACAAAAGTTCCCATCCTTTGTTATGTGTTGAATTATCACTGCCAAATCAATTACATTTGCGGGATTTTTAAAAGTCCATAGTCAGTAGTCATTTGTTAATAATTAATTGTCAGTAGTTTTTATGTATGCAGGTGTAAATGTGTTAAAGAGTTTGGGGTTAAAGCTGCTGCTTACACTTTATATTTTACATTTTACATTTTACATTTCAGAAGCCCAGTCAACAAAGAAGCATACCATCAGCGGCTATGTAAAAGAAGAAGCTACCGGGGAGTATCTTATTGGTGTCAATGTTTACATTAAAGAGCTGACACGCGGAACAACTACCAACCAGTATGGTTTTTATTCACTCACGGTAGAAGAGGGCGATTATAATCTTACCATTTCTTTTATCGGTTTGCAGGAATACAATGAATTTATAAAACTCAATGAAGACAAACGCATCAACGTTTCACTGAAAAGTGTTGCCATTAATAAGGATGAGGTGGTGATAACCGGTGAGCGGGCGGATAAAAACACGAAAGAAACTCAAATGGGAGTGATTGAAATGCCCATCGAAACGGTAAAGTCTTTACCTGCTTTTATGGGGGAGGTGGATATTCTGAAAATCATACAATTGTTGCCGGGAGTAAAAAGCTCGGGAGAAGGCAACACCGGGTTTTATGTTCGCGGAGGCGGACCAGACCAGAACCTTATCCTGCTTGATGAAGCAGTGGTTTATAATGCCGCCCACCTGTTCGGATTTTTTTCAGTCTTTAATGCAGATGCGGTTAAAAACATAGAACTCATCAAAGGCGGAATGCCAGCTAACTATGGCGGGCGCCTGGCTTCGGTGCTTGATATTTCCATGAAAGAAGGCAACAGCAAGGAGTATCATGCTGACGGGGGTATAGGAGCCATCGCTTCACGCCTCACCGTTCAGGGTCCGATAAAAAAGGATACCTCTTCTTTTATAGTGTCGGGGCGCAGAACTTATATTGATGTGCTTACCAAACCATTCATAAAAAAATCTTCGCCCGTTGCAGGTTCAGGTTATTATTTCTATGACTTGAATGCAAAAGTAAATTATCGTCTTTCTGATAAAGACAGGGTTTTTCTGAGCGGGTATTTCGGGCGTGATGTTTTTTCTTTTAATAATTCAAAGTCAGGTTTCAGTGCCGGAATAAAATGGGGTAATGCAACAACTTCATTGCGCTGGAATCATCTATACAATGACAAGCTGTTTGTAAACACATCAATTATATACAGTGATTATAATTTTGAGTTTGCAGCAGGGCAGCAGGAATTTGAGTTCAAACTTTTTTCGGGCATCCGCGACTGGAACGTGAAAATAGATTACAACTGGCTACCCGACATCCGCCATAACATTAAGTTCGGGCTGAATTATATTTATCACACGTTCACCCCAACCAATGCTTCCGCCCGCTCTGGCGAGGTGAATTTTGACCTGGGAAAAGTCACACGCCTTTATGCACATGATGCCGCGCTTTATGTTACAGACGATTTTGATGTTACCGAACACCTGAGAATAAATGCCGGTTTGCGTGCAACCTACTTCGAGCAAATAGGTCCTTTCGACCGCTATGTAAAAGACCAATACGGACAAACCACAGATACTATTCATTATGCCGGGATAGAAGAAAATAATCCGATTATGAAATTGCTGGTGGACTGGGGAAGCAGCCAGAGTGTGCAGGTGTATCGTCATATTGAACCCCGCCTTTCTGTGCGATATACGCTGGGAAAAAACTCATCTGTGAAAGCTTCTTTCACGCAGAATTACCAATACATTCACCTGGCTTCCATTTCATCTGTTTCGCTGCCAACCGATATATGGGTTCCGAGCACTTCGCTTGTGAAACCCCAGATGGGACTGCAATATGCAGCGGGTTATTTCCGTAATTTTTTCAATGATAAGCTGGAAACATCCGTGGAGATTTATTACAAAACCATGAAAAACCAGGTTGAATATAAAGATGGTGCGCTGCCGGGCGATAATGTGTTAGACAATCCTGATAATAACTTCACATTTGGGAATGGAAAGGCTTACGGTATTGAATTTTTTATCAAGAAAGCAAAGGGAAAACTAACCGGCTGGATTGGTTATACGCTTGCCAGAACATCACGCACTTTTCCTGATTTGAATTTCGGGAAACAATTTGACGCGAAATATGACCGCAGGCATGATGTTTCTTTTATTGCAAGTTATGATTTTACAGACAGGCTCAATGTTTCGGTGGTTTGGGTTTACTCAACAGGGAACGCGCTCTCTCTGCCTGATTCACGCTATATTTTTGAAGGCAACCTGATAAGTGAATACGGTCAGCGAAATTCTTTCCGCATGCCTGCCTACCACCGGGGAGATATATCCGTTACCTACAAAGGCAAGCCGCGCAAACATTGCCAGGGAAGCTGGAACCTCAGCATTTACAATGTTTACAGCCGCCAGAATGCGTTCTTTATTTATTTTGATGATGAAGGAAGCTTTGCTGACGGTTCAGCCCGCGTGGTGGCAAAACAAGTTTCGCTGTTTCCTATCCTGCCTTCCATCACTTATAATTTTAAGTTTTAAGAGATGAGAAAAGTTTTTTTCACCGCAAAGGCGCAAAGGCGCAGAGAAAAGGAAATAAAATTTTTGCGTCTTTGCGTCTTTGCGGTAATTTTGTTTGCATCTGGTTGCGAGAAAGAGATCACCGTTGAACTTCCCGACTCAGAAAAAAAAGTGGTGGTGGAAGGAGTAATAGAACAAGGCAAACACCCTTATGTATTGCTTACCCGCAGTTCGCCCTACTTTGCGCCAATAGCTGATTTTACCGATAACCTGTTTGTAACAGACGCCATCGTAATTGTAAGTGACGGGATTATTACTGACACCATGCAGGGCGCTTTGAATATGGAGGTTTACAAACCTTATCCCGCTTTTGCCTACACCTCTGATATCATTACCGGAGAAACAGGAAGAACCTATTACCTCACTGTAATTGCAGACGGGAAAACATTGACATCATCCACAACTATCCCTGTTCCTGTTCCTTTAGACAGCCTTTGGTTTAAAGAAGATTTAGGCGCAAGTGACGACAGTCTTGGTTTTATCTGGGCGCACCTGACCGACCCGGATACTATTGGTAATGCTTATCGCTGGTATTCACAGATATTAGGAAGGCAGAGCAGGTTATTGCCCAATGACGGTTCTGTTTTCAATGATAAATTCATCAACGGGCAGAGCTTTGATTTTGCTTATGACCCATCTACTGATCCGCTTGAACCTGAAGACCCGAACGGATTGCCTTTATGGTATTTTGGTGTGGGTGATACTGTGGTGGTAAAATTCTGCACGATTAATTATGATACCTACACTTTTTTAAATTCACTTGAAAATATCCGGTTTTCAAATGGAAATCCATTTGCAGCGCCTGCTTCTGTTTTTACAAATATAAAAGGAGGAGGACTTGGCGGCTGGTGCGGATACGGAGCTACTTATGATACGATAGTGATGAAAATACAGTAGATGGGCAGTAAGCATTGGCTGTGACAAAAACTACTAAGCATGACAACAAACTAAAAATTGAAATAAATAAAATGGAACAAGAAAGAATCAAATGTCTGATCATCGGCTCGGGACCGGCAGGATATACCGCAGCTATTTATGCAGCACGTGCCGACATGAAACCAGTTATATATACCGGCTTGCAACCAGGTGGACAACTGACCATAACAACAGAAGTGGAGAATTATCCCGGCTACCCGGAAGGAGTTCAGGGACCTGCAATGATGGAAGATTTCCGCAAACAGGCGGAAAGGTTTGGAACGGACATACGGTATGAATATGTAACAGGAGTTGATTTTTCTTCCTCTCCTCACAAAGTCTTTATTGACAAAAAAACAGTGCTGGCTGATTCGGTAATTATAGCCACAGGCGCTTCTGCAAAATGGCTGGGCTTGCCTTCAGAACAAAGGCTGAATGGTTTCGGGGTTTCTGCCTGTGCCGTTTGTGATGGTTTCTTTTTCAAAGGACAGGATGTAGCGATTGTTGGCGCTGGAGATACAGCAGCAGAAGAGGCATCCTATCTTGCGAAATTGTGTAAAAAAGTTTATATGCTCGTTCGCAAAAGCGAGATGCGAGCTTCCAAAGCCATGCAGCATCGTGTGTTGAACACGCCAAATATTGAAGTTCTTTTTAATTATGAACCAATGGATGTTGTGGGTGATAAAGGAGTAACAGGTGTGCAGGTGAAAAACAACAAGACAGGCGAAGAAAAAGTGTTGGATATTACAGGTTTCTTTGTTGCCATAGGACATAAACCCAATACCGATATTTTCAAAGACTGGTTGGATATGGATGAAACAGGCTACCTGATTAATGTTCCGGGAACCTCGAAGACAAAAATTGAAGGAGTATTTGTAGCCGGAGATGCAGCTGATAAAAATTACCGGCAGGCGGTTACGGCAGCCGGAACAGGTTGCATGGCTGCATTAGATGCAGAAAGGTATCTGGCGGGGAAGGGGATACATTAGTTTTGTTTCACTTGGGAGTAATTCACCAACTTCACCCCTTTAAAATAATACCCCAGAATTTTTTTGTAGCTGTAACCCGTGGCAGCCATTTCCATGGCTCCCTGCTGGCAAAGCCCTACACCGTGTCCTGATCCTCGACCATTAAGAATTATTTTGTCGCCATCCTGCTCAAGGTTGAAAAAAGTGGAATTCAGCTTCAGGTCTTTCCGCATCTGCGTGAGTGAAATCTTTGCACCAAATAATTCATAAACGTTTTTGCGGCTGGGCTGGTAAAAACAATAAAGAGAATCAGCGGGCTTTGAGTAATCTTTATTTTGTTTGACAAGATATTTCTCCCAGTCCTGAACCGAAATAATTTTTTCCCAGTTAGCGTTTCTTGCTTTGATGCAAAAAGTGTCCGCCACCGGCTTGAGATAATCTTTTTCTGACTTCCATACATTTTCCGAAGGCTCTGTTTGTCCTCCGCAATTAGAGTGGTAAGCCGCCAAAATCATTTTGTTGTCTTTGTCAGCAAGAACTAACCCGCTTGTAGCAGCAACAGCCAGTTTTATTTCTGCGTTCTTATAATTCCTGCCTTTAAAAACCTGGCAATGCTCGCGGTCGCAAACATCAAAACCTTCGGCAATATGCCTTCCCCTGCTTTCAAGAGCGAAGGTCCTGCACATGATAGCCTGTATCTTGTAATATTCTTTTGGAGCGGAGATACCTGTTTCAGCTTCCACCACACCTGCCACATAATTGTCCACATCCACCTCGTTGAAAAGCAAAAGTTTTTTTCCTGTGGCTGCGATGAAGAGGTTATTGTCGCATACCATTTCGGCAGCCTTAGTTTCAACAGGTTTTATTTTCAGAGAAGTCATTGCGCCAAGCGGAGATATTTTTATCCGTTTGAAGATTCCGAGTTCTTTTGAAAGTGTTTTCAGTTTTAAGGAATCGTTTTGCAATGTAACAGACAAAACATCGTTCCTGTTGATCAGTGAGATGATGCTGTCACCGAAAGAAACAATGTAAACCTGTGAAATGGGGGAAACAAATACATGCGTGATTTTTATCCCGCTGTAAATCCCGATCATTATTTTTTCCTGCTTATACCCTTCTTGGGATGATGTTTGAGAAAGGCAACCGAAAAAGGATAGAAGCAAAGCGGGCAGAATAATTAGTATTCTGCCCGCTTTATATTGAAATCTTCTATACAATAGTAATTGTCTATTCGCTGCGTTTAGCTGTGTTATTATCTTAACATTCTTCTGAGTATCTTCCCTACAGGTGTTTTCGGCAATTCATTTCTGAATTCAATGTATTTAGGAAGTTTGTATCCCGTGAGGTTTTTTTTGCAATGTTCCATCAGCTCTGCTTCTGTGAGGCTCTGATCTTTTTTCACCACAAACAGTTTAACAACCTCCCCTGATTTCTCATCAGGAACACCAACAGCAGCAGCTTCCATCACTTTAGGATACATTACTACTACTTCTTCCACTTCATTTGGAAATACATTAAATCCTGATACCAATATCATGTCTTTCTTGCGGTCAACAATCTTGAAAAATCCGTCATCACTTACCACTGCAATATCTCCTGTTTTCAGCCAGCCGTCAGGGGTAAGCACTTTCGCTGTTTCTTCAGGTTTGTTGTAATAGCCTTGCATCACCTGCGGACCTTTTATCCATATTTCACCGGGTTCGCCTTGTTTTGCTTCATTACCATCATCATCAATTAATTTCATGTCGGTTGATGAAACCGGGATTCCTATTGTTCCAATCCTTTCAGTTCCATTTAGCAGATTACAGGAAGCGACAGGAGAACTTTCAGTAAGACCGTAGCCTTCAACCAAACCCTTTCCTGTTAATTGTTTCCATCTTTCCGCCACCGGTTTTTGTATGGCTGTTGCACCGCCCACAATTCCTTTGGTTTTGCTGAAATCAATTTTACCAAAACCGGGATCATTCATCAGGGCATTGAACAAGGTATTGACACCGGTCAGGAACGTGAATTTATTATTCTGAAGTTCTTTTACAAACGCAGGAATGTCGCGCGGATTAGTGATTAATAAATTCTTTCCTCCCATACTTGCAAATGCAAGGCAGTTTACGGTTAATGAAAAAATGTGGTAGAGCGGGAGTGGAGTAACAATGATTTCCTCGCCTTCATTCAGTTGGTCTTTCATCAGGCTTCTGATCTGTTCCATATTCGCGATGATGTTACGATGGCTGAGTACAGCGCCTTTTGAAACTCCCGTTGTTCCGCCTGTGTATTGCAGAAAAGCGGTATCGGAATTTTTGGTTTGAACAGGAGAAAACTTTAAAGAAGAATCTTTAATCACATCGCGGAAACTGATGGCAGATGGCAGGTTATATGCCGGAACCATCTTTTTCACATTCTTAATCACAAAGTTCACGATTAACCTTTTCAAGCCAGGAAATAAATCAGGAATCTCAGTAACAATAACGGTTTTAATATTTGTTTTAGCTAAAATCTCTTCTAAGCTTTTTGCAAAATTTGCTACAATAACAATTGCCTTCGCGCCCGAATCCTTAAACTGGTATTCCATTTCACGCGCAGTATAAAGCGGGTTGGTGTTTACAATAACCAATCCTGCCAGCATTGAACCATAAATGGCAACGGGGTAGGAAAGAATATTAGGCATCTGAAGCGCAATCCGGTCTCCGGGTTTCAGGTCTGTCTTATTTTGAATATATGCCGCAAAGTTATGTGCCATGCGGTCAAAATCGCTGTAGGTATATCCCACACCCATGTTTTCAAATGCAATTTTGTCGCTGAATTTCTTGCAACTTTCTTCAAATAAATGAACAATGTTCTTGTAGCTGTCCGGGTTAATTTCTTCCGGCATAGATTTCGGGTAATGTTTAAGCCAAATTTTTTCCATCGGTATCTGTGATTTAAGTTTATAACGGGGTAAAAATAGATAAATGGACGATTAAAAAAAATCTTTCCAAAAATTATTTATCTCAGGTTTTTAATAATGCAAAATTCCTACTTTTACCAGCCCTGTAAACAGGGTTAAATTTAGGGTTCACAGACAGATGAAGAATTTTTTTTGTTTTCTTTTTTTCCTTTCAGTTTTTTACTGCGAAAAGGCAAATTCCCAGGTAAGTTTCGAGTCGGAAGAACAACTGATTGCCCAGGCAAATAAATTGTTTGAAGCTTCGGATTATGTAAATGCCATGCCATTGTTTTCACAATTGCTGAGTCTTCATCCCAAAGAATCCAATTACAACTACAAGTTCGGAGTTTGTATTTTATTTAATGACGAAGACAAAACAAAGTCATTGCAGTATTTTGACCTTGCTGTGAAAGACCTGAATGTGGAGCGTGAAGGTTTTTTCTTTGCCGGAAGAGGATACCATTTAAATGCCCGTTTTGATGAAGCGCTGTCGTTTTATGAGAAATATAAATCAAAAATAACTGCGGAGAAGCCGGATAAATTTGATGTGGTAAGATATATTCAACAATGTAAAAACGGAAAAAACCTGTATGATAAAAATGTAACACTTCAGGCGCTTGAAAAAACTGAAACGCTGGAAAATGAGTTTTACAGGAATTATGATCTGAAAGCGATGAAAGGACGGATAATTCCGAAACCTCTTAATTTTAAATCGAAGCAGGATAAAAAGGTTGAGGATAACACGTTGATTTTTGTCGGAACAGAAAACCAAAGTATAGTATATTCAGGCTTTGATGATGAAGCGCCCAATAATGGCAGAGAACTTTTCAGGGTAAATAAATTGCCCAATGGTGAATGGGCTTTACCTTTAAATATAGGCTCTCCCATCAATACACCTTCTGACGAGGAATTTGCATTTCTTCATCCGGATGGAAAGACTTTATACTTTTCTTCAAAGGGACATAACACCATGGGCGGCTATGATATTTTCCGTTCTGTTTTTGATGAACAAACAGGTAAATGGTCAGAACCTGTAAACTTTGCGCATCCTGTTAATTCACCTGATGATGATATTTTTTATGCTGCAGACCCTGACGAAACATTTGCCTATTTCGCTACAAAGAATTTCACAAAACCGGGTAAAGTAAAAGTTTATAAAATCAGTACAAAGTCTGCAGAACAGGTAAATCTGCCTGTTCTCATCAAAGGGAACTTTAATATAAATGCTGAGCATGTTTATACCAAGGCTGAAATAAAAGTAACGGACAAAACTACCAACACATTGATCGGTACATTTAACACCAACCGGAAAACCGGAAGTTACCTGCTGATGCTGTCACCGGGGAAAACCTACCTGTTTGATATTACACCCGAAGACTTTGTTTCGCACCGGCTGGAACTAACTGTTCCTGCAAAAGCAACAGAGGAACCGTTTGAACAAAAAATAAATTTACAAAAGGATGCAGTTGGTGAAACGCTGGTAATGTCAAACTTTTTTGATGCCACAGGAAAGACAGGAAGTAACAATCTTCGCAGTGTTTTACTTAACGATCAATTGGCAGAAAAAGCGAAAGCGGAAAATAAGAAAGTACTGAGCCAGGAAGATTTTGCGGTATATAAAACACAAAAGGCAGAAGAAGAGAAATTTCATGCTGATGCGCAGAAGAAACTATTGGCAGAAATTGAATCAAACAAGCAGGAAGCTGTTATGAAGGCTGAAGCTGAAAAGAAAGCGGCAGAAGAAGCTAAGCTGAAAGCAGCAACGGAAGCGGCAGCAAAAGCAGCAGCGGAGAAAAAAGCGGCAGAAGATGCAAAAGTAAAAGCAGAGCAGGAAGCGATAGCAAAGGCAGAAGCAGATAAAAAAGCGGCAGCAGCAGTAGCAGCGGCAAATGCGGAGGCAAAAGCAGAGCAGGAGGCGTTAGCAAAAGCTGAAGCAGACCGCAAAGCATCAGAAGAAGCTAAACTGAAAGCAGAACAGGAAAAACAAAAAGCAGAATCTGCTGCTAAAGAAAAGGAACAACAGGAACAACTTGCGGCTGCTGAAAAACAAAAAACAGAACAGGAAGAAGCTGAGCGTGAGCGCATAGAAAATGAAGTACACGAAGCCCAAAGGATTGCCGGGATAAATGCTGATATACTGGAAAAAGAACGTAAACTGAAAGAGTTGCTTGATAAAGCAAAAGAACAGAATATAGTTGTAGAGACGAATAGAAAGTTTACAATGTTGACTGATTCATTAACTCCCGAACAGCTTGCAGCGAACGAAAAAATTCTGAAAGAAAAAGAGGAAAGTAAAAGAATTGTTGAAGAACAAATTAAGAAAGATAACGAGCTGAAAGAAAAACAGAAGAAAGAAGATGCAATTGCACAGGAAAAATATCTTGCAGAAAAAGCAGCGATAGAGAAGGCGCAGCAGGAGAAAGAAGAACAGAACCGCAGAATGATTGAGGAGCAGAAGCTAAAAGAAAAACAGGCAAATGAAGAAATGCAAAAGAAGAACAAAGCGGTAATGGATTCAATTGCTTTGGCACAAAAAGAAAAAGAAGTAAAATACAAGATATGGGTTGACTCCCTGGAACAGGCGGAAGCTAAAGAAGAGATGGCAAAGGCTGCAAAAGAAGCTCAGGAGCTTGCTTTAAAAGCGGAGAACGAAAAAATAGTTCGTGAACAGGAACAGGAAAAATTGAAAGCTGCTAATGATGAGCGGAACAGGCTTATAGAAGAATCAATACGTCAGCAGGCGGAAATGAAGAGGGTTACTGATTCGCTGGCAATGGCTGAGAAACAAAAGGAACAGGTGGTGATAAAAGTTGATGAAAACGAAAAAGCAAAGATTGAAGAAGCCGCAGCCAAAGCGGAAGAGCAACGCAAAGAGGCTGAATTAAAAGCTTCCATACAGAAGCGCAAAGCAGAGGAAGAAGCAAAAGCAGAAAAGGAATTGAAAGAAAAACAGAAAGCAGAAGAACTGGCGCAGGCAAAGCGGGAAGAAGAGGCGCGCTTTGCAATGGAAAAACAAAAACAGTCTGAAACGGCAGAAAACAATGTTGTAAGTGAAGTCAAAGCAACCAATGTTTTATCAGAAAACGAAACAACCGAACAACGAAAGTTGCGCCTGCTGCTGGAACGTATGAACGCTGAAGCAAAAGGAAGAGAAATAGTTGAAAACAATCTGAAAGCACAGCAACAATCCGGGAACGAAACGTTGGTGAACGCACAGCGATACAAGGAAGTGGTAACCAATAAAGAGGTTGTGCAGGTTCATAAAGCCGAAGAGAAACTTCGTCCGCCTTTTGATAAAAATGATTTACTCAGCAGGAAAGGCGTGATGTATAAGTTAGAAGTTAAACTTCCGCCCGTAAAACTTCCTGTGGAAATGCAAGCACTGCTGAAAGCCGGAACAGGACCTTCTGAAGAAACAGTTTATGTTTTAAGCGGTTCATATACTAACCTTGCAGAAGCAACGATTGAAAGAAATGAATTGGGCTATAAAGGTTTTACTGCCGGGATTGTAGCTTATCTTGACGGCAAAGAAATAAACATTAGTGAGGCAAAGCAACAGCCGGTGGACGAATAATAATCTATTTTATAACTTTACACTT
>Ga0172371_10008392_pt1 | contig 14483 bp, 10 predicted proteins | sample Lak12m_FD_114543 | JGI IMG/M metagenome (GOLD analysis project Ga0172371, IMG submission 114543) | Freshwater microbial communities from Kabuno Bay, South-Kivu, Congo - kab_022012_12m | ecosystem: Environmental > Aquatic > Freshwater > Lake | place: Democratic Republic of the Congo: South-Kivu... | reverse complement strand
TCCATGCTCATACTTCCTTAAGGGATTTTGGCGCCAGTGGCTCAGTCATAGTTCACCACCTCATATGGTGTATTGTTATTATACCAATTCCCGTCTGCACCATCATAATGCCGGTCGTGCGCCACGCGCTCCGCGAGATGCATGCCGCATTCGTCATTAGTAACTGCGCGCGCCGGGCACCCGGCTTGCCTGTTCCCGCCGCTTCTGTCTCTTGAAAAGAATAGTGCAGGTCAGGCCCGTCAGAATGATGGCGAGACTCGCGTCGAAATACACCCACGCCGGCAGGCGGAGCAGGGCACTGCACCGCACGAGCGCCACGCCGGCCGCCAGCGTCATAAGGCACGCCCATACCATGGTGATGAAGCGGCAGCCTTGGATGAACTTTGGGTCGTTCCAGCGTTCTTTGGGCACGTCCCGGCGGGCATACTGCAACGCAAACGGCTTGCCCACCACGATGGTCAGCCACATGGTGCCGGCCAGCGCGGTGTTGGCCAGCAGGTCCATGTGTTCTGCCACCCAGACCACCTTGCAGAAATTCACGGACACCACACAAAAGCAGAAAAACAGCAGCGTGCCCCATTGCAGAATATAGCCGCGGCGCAGTTCGCCGAACCCGAACGTGAGCGACGCAAGCAGCGCTGCAATGCTGGCGCGTTCCAGGCTCATCAGCGTGTGACCGGAAAAAAAGAGGAAGAGCAGCCACGGCACAAAGCCCAGCAGCAAAACCCCGAGTTCTTTCACGTCGCGCATGTATCCTCCCAAGCGATTAGGCAGCCAAGTAATTTGATGTGCTGTGCATCATGATCACCATGGTTTCTTCATGCCACAGTATACCAGATTTCTAGCAGTCGCTACCGTTTCAATCTTTCGTTCAATTCCCAGAGCGCATTCCGGTTGCTGTCCCATTGCAACAGGCCGGCGGCCTCCTCGTACGAAACCCACTGTAATGCGGTATGTTCGCCGGACAAGGTGAGCACACGATCTCCGACATCCACAGCAAAGAAATATTCGGGAATGACGTAGACATCCGGCGACCACGAAGCCGCCGCGGCGAAGCAATCCTTTGGCACGGTTGCCGTCGAGTCCAACGCCAGCAGGGCGCCAGCGGCATTGATCCCGATTTCTTCTTTGGTCTCCCGTGCGGCGGCTTCTTCCGGCGATTCGCGGTCCTCGCCACCTCCGGCCACAAACTGGCACCATCCGGCATCGCTGCGCGTGAGCACCGCGTACTCCGGCCCCGCTGCCATGCGCCGGAATGGGATGACCAGAATTTGAAATGGTGCTCGCATTATTGTCTGTGTTCCAAACGTTGCGGGTCAGGCGTGCGCAGGTTGCGCATCGCCGGCGCCCTCTGGGTAGCCATCCGCCTTGAATCCCTCGTGAAACTCAACGATGCCCTGCGGAACATGGCCAGCCAAAGGCAAGGCGAAGAAAACCTCGGCCGGCACTCCTTCGTGAACCAGCCCCGAGATGTTCTGAAAGCCGAAGCGCCGATAGTATTCCGGATGTCCCACGAGACAGCATCCCCGGGCCCCACGTTGCTTCAGCCGTGCCAGCCCCTCCTGAATCAACGCGCTGCCAATCCCCTTGCGCTGGCATTCCGGCAACACCGACACCGGTCCAAGTCCGTACCAGTTCGGGCACCCGTCCGAAATCGTCACCGGGGAAAACGCGATATGTCCCACGACGCGCCCATCCACTTCAGCCACGAGCGAGATTGTGAGCGCCTTGGCGGCACGCAGTGCGGCAACGATGAACTGCTCTGTGTGATTGTTGATGGCCAGCGTCTTGAACGCAGCGAGCGTGACCTCAGCGATGACGCTGACATCGGCGCGCGTTTCATTTCTTATTAGTACTTTGTCCGTCATGTTTCCGAATTTCCCTATGGATTGGCCAAAGTCCAATTTCAGCGGTGGCGTTTACGATGTACGCTGGAAATTCTTGTTCGGTATTGCCTATGCTTGTTCGTCGAGTTGCTTGAGTGTCTTGCCGGCTTCGGTCTTCCAGGCAACGAGTCCGTTTGCGCTTCCACCATGAACAACGACTGCCGCCGCAGACGGGCTGGAGAATTCTGCATCCTTGGTGAAGACCAGGACCCCATCTTTGTTAACTAACGTGCCATCGGCGATGAGTTGTTTACGCTGAGCCACCACGTAAGGATAACTTTCGGCGGATGGGCGCTCCTCCAAGACGGCAGTGGACTCTCGAAACACAACAAAGCCACTGACTGTACGCTGGCCTCGCGCCGCGGCACCCTTGATGCGGCAAATAAGCACGCCCCCGGGTTGAGGACTGGTGGAAGGCTGGGTGATCGGCGTAAGAATGTCAGAACCAAGGACGGGCAGGAGTTGCCGAATCCGGGCCAGAAACACCTCCATGTCCTCCCGGTCTGATTCTGGTAGCTTTGATCCGCCTGCTTGATTCTGCTCGAGAGTGAACCTGCTTATCTGTGCGGCTTCGGCGAGCAGCCGACTTTCTAGATATCTCACATGCGCCTTGGTCAAGTTTTCATCCTTGCTGACGAAAACAATGGCCGAGACCCAAAACTCTTTCGTTTTGTGTTGCTTGAGGCGATCCCGAATGATCTCAGCTTCGCCGATGTAGGCTCGCGGGGCGTTGGTGAGCGGGTCATTGCCAATGAGTATGTAGACTCCGGCTTTGTCGAGTTCCTCACGCGCAAGAAGTTTGTCGAATTCTGTTCGGGGCGCTGCGACCGCTTTTCCGGTCCAGTTAGATATCTCGGCGGTGCGTAAACTTTTCGCGTCCCCATGCTGAAGAAACAGCTTGATTGTTGCTGATGACATGTTTTTCCCCTGCCCAACTCGTTGTTATGCGTCCTTCGTACTACATTCTGCTTGCCACGATTACGGCATGTGTTGCGAGACTTTTAGCACGGTGGCTCCCGCGCGGCTGGAATCCGTGTTGCAGATCATGTCGAGATTGTAGCACGGCCCAGCCTGCACGTCAAGTGAAATTCGTTCGCGTAAAATTCGTTCGCGGCGAACGAATGTATAATTGTGAAAAATGACGGCGGCGGCACAGCATACAAAATCCCCCAACCCCCTTTTCCAAAGGGGGACGGCTGCGACCCCCAACCCCAATCTCCCTGGCGGCGTCTGCGCCGTACCGCCAGCGGCGGTAGAGTACCCGGCTTGGCGGGGAGGGATTTTGCCAAAGGGGGACAACAGCAGCAGATGCGCGGCACGGAGGCCGCGCCCACTTTGCAGAAGTTTTCGGTTTTCAGTTTTCGGTGCAGCAACTAGCATCAATTCGTGCCACACGAATTTGCGGTTGACAATTTGGTATTGTTTTACTACAATATCATCAACACTTATTTTAACCATCAGGATTGGCTCATGAAAACGTACGCTTTCGGTTTCCCGCGCATCGGCGCCAACCGCGAATTCAAGAAAGCCGTCGAAGCATATTGGAAAGGCACGCTCAGCGAGCCGCAACTGCGCGCCGAACTCGCCGCGTTGCAGGAAACCAATATCGCAACCTATAAAAACTATGTGGACTACTTCCCGGTCAACGAAGTCACGCCCTATGACACTATGCTCGACACGGCCGTCATGCTGGGCCTGTACACGCCAAAGACCCTGAAGGAATATTACGAGTTGTGCCGCGGCGCCCAGGCGCTTGAAATGACCAAATGGTTTAACACCAATTATCATTACCTGGTCCCGGATGTCACCGGCCGCGCCACGGTGACCTTCACGCTCGCGCACACCTTATATAAGGATGCGCTGGCCAAACATCCCGAGGGACTGGCCCGCCTGATCGGCCCGTTCACCTTCTTGAAGATGGCCAAGGGCATTGCGCCGGCGGCCCTGCCCGCGCTGGTGGGCGAATTGGCCGTGCTGTATCGCGATGCCCTGCGCGGCGTCAAGGAAATTCACCTGGACGAGCCGGCCTTCGTGCTGGAATTGCCCGCGGCCGAAATCGCCGCGATCAAGGCGGCCTATGCGACCATCGCCGCCAGCGGCTGCAAGCTGCATGTCTTCACCTATTACGGCGCGGTGGACTGGCTCGATGAATTGCTGGCGCTGCCGGTGCATTCACTTGGTTTGGATTTTGTGCATGGTCGCGCGATGTACGACGCCCTCAAGCAGAAAGGTTTTCCGAACGACAAAGTGCTGGTGGCCGGCGTGGTGGACGGGCGCAATGTCTGGCGCGCCAATCCGCAGCACATTGCGGACGAGTTGAAGGCCTTGAAGATTCCGGCCGAGCGCCTGCTGATCTCGAATGCCGACCCGCTGATGCACGTGCCGCTCAGCACCAAGAATCAAGGGCTCGCGCCCGAATTGGTTGCGCGCCTGGCCTTCGCGGAAGAGAAATTGCATGAACTGCAACTGATCGCCGCCGCCTATGAGGGCAAGCCCGTGGCAACATGGTTTGTGCCCTCGACCTACGGCGCCAAGGCGGCCGTGCAACAGCGTGTGGCCAAGCTGGGCGCGGGCGATTTCGAGCGCACGCCGGCGTATCCCGCCCGCGTCAAGGCGCAGGCGGCCGCGCTCAAATTGCCGCTCTTCCCGACCACGACCATCGGCAGTTTTCCGCAGACTGAGGATGTGCGCAAAGCCCGCGCCGCCTTTACCAAAGGCAGCATGACGGTCAGCGAATACGAAGCCTTTGTCGACACCAAAATGCGCGAGCTGGTCAAGTATCAGGAAGAGCTCGATATTGACGTGCTGGTGCATGGCGAGTTCGAGCGCACCGACATGGTCGAGTTTTTCTGCCAGCGGCTCGACGGCATCGCCACGACGACCAACGGCTGGATTCTCTCGTACGGCACGCGCATGTACCGGCCCTCGATTATTTACGGCGATGTCGCGCGGCCGCGGCCAATGACCGTGCGCGAGGCGGCCTTTGCCCAGGCGCTGACGAAGCGGCCGATGAAAGGCATGCTGACCGGCGCGGTCACGATCATTGCCTGGGACTTTGTGCGCGAGGACATTCCGGTCGCGCAGGTCGCCTGGCAGATCGCCCTGGCCTTGAAGGATGAGATCACCGACTTGGAAAAGGCCGGCATCAACGTCATTCAAATCGACGAGCCGGCCTTCAAGGAAAAAGCGCCGATCAAGAAACGCGACTACCCGGCCTATTTCGACTGGGCCATCAAGAGCTTCCGCCTGACCGCCTCAAGCGCCAAGCCGACCACGCAAATTCACTCGCACATGTGCTACTCCGAGTTCGGCGATATCATTGCCCAGATCCAGGCGATGGACTTCGACGTGATTTCGATCGAGGCCTCGCGCAGCCGCGGCAACGTGATTGCCAGCTTCGAGAAGGGCCAGTTCGACCGCCAGATCGGCCTGGGCGTCTGGGACATCCACTCGCCGGCCGTGCCGACCGTCGCGCAGATGAGCGCGACGGTGCAGCGCGCGCTCAAGGCGATCCCGAAAGAGAATTTCTGGATCAACCCGGATTGCGGCCTGAAAACACGCGGCTGGGAGGAAAGCACGGCGGCGCTGAAAAACATGGTGCAAGCCGCCCGCGCGCTGCGGGGCAGGTAAGGCTGCTGCCGGTGCGGGTTTTAGGTTTTAGGTTTTCAGTTGGCAACACTGACGCACCGAGGTACTGACTGCCGAGTGCAGTTCCTTGTACGCGCTGTGATTTTTCGCACCGCGCCCGGCACCGGCCTGGAGGGACGCGCTCCGTCGCGTCCGTTTCTCGCACCGCGCCCGGCACCGGCCTGGAGGGACGCGCTCCGTCGCGTCCGTTCTGCTGCAATTCTGCCGCAGAGACGGCGGCCCGTCGCCCTTGCTTAACTTTAAACTTCGCGCCAGGCACCGGCCAGGCACCGGCCACCGGCCACCCGGCCACGGTTCCGCTCTATCTAATTTCAGGATGCGTACTATTTTGATTTGCGGCCAGCCCTATATTATGCTATACTATCGTTACGCTCTTGCATGGCGCAAGCGCAACTATCGCGCCGCACAGCACGCCCGCGCGTGCTGGTGGCGTCTTATCTCATCACTCTCTGGTTTCTAAGGATCTGCACATGCCACTCACCGCCTTAAAGTCCTGCCTGCTTGCGTTCATGGTTGCCAGTCTCGCCTTTGCCGTGGAGACGGCCAGCAGCAACATGGTTGCGTTCAACAATCTGGTCTGCCCGGTCAGCGGCGCGCCCGCCAAGACGGCACACATGGGCGCCTACAACGGCGTGATCTACCGCTTCTGCTGCGCCGAGCACATCGCCGAATTCCAGAAAAATCCGCAGCGCTATGTAACCAATCTGCCGAACCAGGGCGTGATCGTTGACCTGGCCAATGAAATCTGCCCGGTCTCCGGCCAGCCGGCGCAAAAAGCCGTGTTTGTGGTGATCAACGGGTACAAAGTGCACGCCAAATGTGCGGGTTCAAGTGCCATGTTGCGGCGCTTCCCCGCCCCGTACCTGGCGAAGGCGCGGCGCATCCAGGGCATGACGCCCGAGCAATTGAAAAAGGAATTTGCACCGTTGGTATCCTACAACAACGCGCTCTGCCTGGTCACGGGCAAGCCGGCCGACATGCGCTTCCGGGCGTCGCACAGCAACATCGTGTACAAATTCAGTTCGCTTGAGGCCTGCTACGCGTTTACGAACGCGCCCATGACCTACCTGAGCAAGCTGCCGAACAAAGGCCAAATTACTGACATGGGCAACGAGTTCTGCCCCGACGCCGGCGACCAGGTGGACAAGAAACTGAGCGTGGTCGTCGAGGGCACGCGGATTTATGTCGGCTGCAAAGGCTGCGCCATGAAGGTGATGAAGGACCCGCAGGGCTACCTCACGCGCGTCAAGAAATTGATGGCCATGACGCCCGAGGAACGCAAGGCCGATTTCGCCAAGAAAGGCCCGTGCAAGAGCAGCACCTGTCCGTCCAAGGCCGGCGGCGCGGAAAAGGCGGCGGCATCGTCGGCCTGCGCCACCTGCCCGAATGCCGGCAAGGAGGCCTGCGAAAATGCCCCGAACGCAGCTCCCGCACCGGCACCCGCCAAGTCCGAGTGCGCCACCTGCCCGAATGCCGGCAAGGAAAGCTGCGAAAACGCCCCCGCCGCAGCGCCGGCCAAGGAAGCGCTGCACATTGTGGCGTACAACAATTCGCGCTGCCCGGTCACCGGCCAGCCGACGGACCAGCGCATCGTGACGGTGCACGACAACATCGTCTACAAATTCAATTCGACCGATGCGCGTGCCGCGTTTGAGAAAGAACCCGCCACGTACCTGAGCAAGCTGCCGAACAACGGCCAGATCATTGATATGGGCAACGAATTCTGCCCTGTCGCCGGCGATCCGGTCGATAAGAAACTGAGTGTCATCGTCGAAGGCAAGCGCATTTACGTCGGCTGCGACGGCTGCAAGACGAAGCTGCTCAAAGATCCGCAGACCTACATTGCGCGTGTCGAGACGTTGATCGTCATGACGCCCGCGCAGCGCAAAGCAGAATTCGCCAAGTTAGGCCCGTGTGAGAACAGCACCGGCCCGTCCACCGCCGGCAACGCTGCCAAGGAAGCCGCGAGTTCGCCCTGCGCCACCTGCCCCAGCGCCGCCAAGGGCGAATGCAGCAGCGCCAAACCGGAGGCCGCGGCCGCAACACCGGCCAAAGCCGCCTGCGCCACCTGTCCGGCCTATGCCAACGGCTCGTGCGACGGCAACAATCCAAACTGCAAGAAATGAGACAACGGTTCGTTGCGCTGCTGCCATCCCCCTGGCGGCGTTGGGGCCGTCCCGCCGCACGGCGGGCGGGCGGCGCCGCGCAGAATGCGGCGGGCAGGGCCTGCCCGCCCTACCTCAGCGGCGCGGCGGATTTCGCGGCCGCTGCAATCCGCAATCCAAATCCCCCAACCCCCTTTAGCAAAGGGGGACTGCAGAACACATACCGAACTGCCCTGCCGCTCCTGCTGCTGTTCGGACTGACGATGCTGGCCACGCTCGCCAGCGCCGCCGCGACACCTTACAAGCCCGGTGAGTTGCTGGTCAAGTTCACCGCGCCGCTGCGGCGCGCGTCGGCCACTGCCGAGCGGGCCGCCGTGCGGGCGCGCGCCGGCGCGCAGGTGCGCACCACACTGCCGCTGACCGGCATCGAAGTCTGGCAAATGGCTGCGGCCGGGACGGATATGCTGGCCGTGGCCAAGGTCGTCGCCGCCGAGCCGGCGATTGCCTACGCCACGCCCAACTACTACGTGCGTCTGCTGCGCCTGCCCAATGACCCGCGCTTCAACGAGCAATGGGGCTTGCACAACACCGGGCAGAGCGGCGGTGTTGCCGGCGTGGACATTGACGCACCGGCCGCGTGGGAAATTTCGACCGGCAACGATGTGGTCGTCGCCGTGACCGACACGGGCGTGAATTACACCCATCCCGACCTGATCTCGAACATGTGGCACAATCCCGGCGAAGTGCCCAACGACGGGATTGACAACGACCTCAACGGCTATGTCGATGATGTCTACGGCATTGACACGGCCGATGGCGACTGCGACCCGATGGACGACGACGGCCACGGCTCGCATTGCGCCGGCATCATCGCGGCGGTCGGCAACAATGCCCAGGGTGTCGCCGGTGTGTGCTGGAACGCGCGCATCATGGCGCTCGATTTCTTTGACTCACGCGGCTGGGGCGAGGAAGCCAATGGCATCAAATGCATCGAATATGCCATCCAATCCGGCGCACGCGTGATCAGCGCCAGTTGGGGCGGCGACCCGTACAATCAAGCCATGTTCGACGCGATTGACCTTGCGCGTGTTTCCAATGTCCTCTTCGTCGCCGGCGCCGGCAATGACTCCACCGACAACGACATCAAGCCGTTCTACCCGTCGTCCTACACGAATGACAACATCGTTGCCGTGGCCGCCTCGACGCCCACGGATGCACTGGCCTCCTTCTCGTGCTACGGCACCAATTCCGTCGACCTGGCCGCGCCCGGCTATGAAATCCTCAGCACGGTTTTATTTAGCGACTATGGCTACAAGAACGGCACCTCGATGGCCACGCCGTTTGTCACTGGCGCCGCGGCGTTGCTGCTGAGCGTTCAGCGTGATTTGGCGTATCCAAAACTCAAGCAAGCGCTGTTGGACAACGTTGATCATGGGCCGGCCTTTGCGCACAAATTGCTGAGCGGCGGCCGGCTGAACGTCTACAAGGCGTTGCTCTCCCTGCTGCCGGTGGTTGAGTTCGACCGTTCGGCCGTTTTCACCGGCGAGCGTACGGTGCTGACACTGTACGATCCCAGCTTGACCGGCGCCGTGGCGCACGCCATCGCGCTGGTTTCCAGCGCCGGCGATTGGGAACCGCTGACCTTGCACGAGCGCAGCGCGGGCGGCTTTATTTTCACCAATGCCATGCCCGTCGGCCTTGGCCCGGTCGTCACCAACAACGGCATTCTCGAAGGCGGCGATGCCACGCAATTGCTCGCCTTGCACGCCGACACGTTGCACGGCGGCACCGTCACCGGCCGCGCGGTCATCAGTCTGGCGCTTGACATTACGATTACCAGCACGCCCCTGTATGTCGCCTTGCAGCAGCAAAATTTCAACGTGGCCGGTTTCAACAACGGCACCGTGCCGGTGCAGATGGCGGTCTCCAACGCGGTCACCGGCGCGCGCGCCGCGTTCAGCGCGACCAATGGCTGGATCGCGCCGGCCATCGCCCTGGCAGCCGGCACGAACACGGTGATCGTCAGCGGCACCAACAGCTTTGGTTTTGCCGATGCCGCCACGGTCGTCCTGATTCTGTGCGGGCCATCCGGCGCGACCAACTATGTCGCGACGAGTGGTGCGCATGTCTGGCCGTATCTGGCCGAGGCGCAAGCCGCGACCTCCTTCGCCGCCGCGGTCGCAGCAACCTTTCACGGCAACCTGGTGCTGGCCGCCAGTGGCAGCTATCCGGTGGTCAATCTGTTGATCGACAAAGCCGCGACCTTCAAGAGCAGCGCCGGCGCGGCCGCAACGATTCTTGACGCCGGCGGCTTGGGCCGCGCACTGACGTTCAACGTGCCGGCCGTCATGGATGGCTTTACCGTCCAGAACGGCACCGGCAGCAACGGCGGCGGCATTTATCTCGGTGCCGGCACCTTGCTGAATGTCGTGGCCGTGTCCAATCGCGCGCAGGCCAACGGCGGCGGGATTTACTGCGCCCGCGATGCCCACCTCAGCAATTGCACGGCCCGCGCCAACCGCGCCTGGCGCGGCGCCGGCGTGTTCCTTGATTACGGCAGCGCGGCGTACGACAGCAGCGCCAACGCGAACGTTGCCGGTGATCGCGGCGGCGGCTTCTATTGCTTTTACGCCACGCTGGCCGACAGCCGCAGCCATGGCAATTACGCCACCAACCGTGCCGGCGGCGCCTATTGCGCCGATGGCAGCACCGTCACGCGCTGCATCCTCTCCAACAATTGGACCAAGCAAATGGGCGGCGGCGCCTATTGCTACGGCGGCATGCTGAACAATAGTCTCGTCTGCTTCAACACCAGCGACAGTCAGGCCGGCGGAGTCTATGCCGAGCGCGGCTGTGAAGTCAACAACACGCTGGTGTACGGCAACACCTCGAAGATTTTCGGCGGCGGCATCTACGGCAAGTACGGCGTCGTCAATAACTGCACCATCGTATCCAACCGCGCCGTCAGTTTTGGTGGCGGCGTCTTTGCCGATCCGCTGTCAATCCGCAATTCGATCATTTATTACAATACGGCGCCGAATGGTGCGAATTTTTACGCCACCACGTTTGACGCGGCCGCCTGCTGCACCACGCCGGCCCTGACCGGCGTGCCGACCGTGACCAACAGCCCGCAGTTCTGCGCCTGGGAACAGTACGACTTGCGCCTGCGCGCCTCCTCGCCCTGCCGCAATGCCGGCAACAACAGCTATGCGCCCGGCACCACCGATGTGGCCGGCCAGCTGCGCATCGTGGAGAGCATTGTCGACATCGGCGCCTACGAGTTCGCCTTGGGCGGCTTGCAGTGCGCCTTCGACGCCGTGCCCGCGTTTGGCCCTGCGCCACTGAGTGTGACGTTGAGCGCCGAGGCATGGGGCACCAATGTGAACGGTCTTGTGTATGCCTGGGACTTTGAGGCCGACGGCACCATTGACACCAACGGCAGCGGTGTGGCTGTGATCGAGCACACCTATACCAACGAGCAAAGCTATGCGGTGGCGCTGTCCGTTGCCACCAGCGATGGCGCGACCGGCACGTATCTGCGCACACACTACATTGATGCCGTGCCGGAACCGATGTTGTCAGGCATGCTCTTGCTCTTGGCACTTTGCACGTTGCGAGTGAGAATCAAGCGCTGAAACAGTCTGTGTTTGCAGCAACTATGAGCGACAGCCTTAGACGGTGCCAAATCCAACCACTGCGCGGATTATTCGCCACGAAGACACGAAGGCACGAGGTTGCATCGGTATTCGGTATACGGTATTCGGTATGCGGTAAAGCGATCGCACCGGATACTGAATACTGTTTACCGAATACTTTTCCCGCCGCTGCGCGGCTGCGTGCCTTCGTGGCCATACCGCTCATGCTCTGCTCGTGCGGCGCCGTGTGCGCCGGCGCGGCAACTCATTATGTGGATAGTCACAACACGGGTGGCGCGGCAAGCCCCTTTACTAATTGGGCGACGGCCGCCGTCACGATTCAGGCCGCCGTGGATGTCGCCGGTGCGGGCGCGCTGATCCTGGTCAACACCGGCGTCTACGCCAGCGGCACACAGCTCACGCCCGGCTTTGCCCTGGCCAATCGCGTGCTGGTGACAAATGCGCTGACGCTTGCCAGTGTCGGTGGGCCGGTGGTGACGGCGATTGTCGGTGCGCGTGACCCGGGCTCCGTGCTCGGCTTGGGCAGCAACGCCGTGCGCGCAGTGTATCTCACGAGCGGCGCGCAACTGCTCGGCTTCACCGTCTCAAACGGCGCCACCTTTGGCAAGAACCAAGGCGAGGGCCTGTTCGAGCGCAGTGGTGGCGGCGTCTTTTTGGCCGATGCGGTCGTCTCCAATTGTATTGTCGCGGGCAATGCCGCAGAGAATTATGGCGGCGGTATCTATGGTTCGGACGGCGCGGCGGTGTACACCTCGCAAATAGCGAGCAACTGGTCCAGCGGCTACGGCGGTGGCGTGGCATGGCCGACCAACGGCGTGCTGCGCGATTCGCTGATCAGCGGCAATGTCGCCTCGAATTATGACGGTGGCGGCGTGCATGCCAGCGCATCCGGGCTGATCAGCAATTGCGTCATCCGCGGCAATCTGTCGCAAAAAGGTAGTGGTGGCGGCGTGCTGGTCTTTCGCGCGGGATTCGAAATGGTGGATTGCCTGCTGCAGGGCAATCGCGTGGTCACCGGCCGCGGCGGCGGTATGTTTCTCAATTCATGGACGCAATACCACGGCGTGATCAACAACTGCCGCTTTGAAGACAACGCCATCAGCGCCGGCAGCCAGTATGGCGGTGGCGCGTATTTCACCGTCGGCGAAGTGAACAACTGCCTTTTCACGCGCAATACCGGGCCGGCCTTTGGCGGCGGCGTTGCGTCCTACGCCACCCAGCTCAACAACTGCACGATTGTCTCGAATCGCTCGGAAAACCAGGGTGGCGGCGTCTATCTAATGGTGAATACCGGGTTGCGCAATGCGATCGTCTATGAAAACAGCACGCCGGTCACCAACGCCAACTGGTACTTCAAGACCGGCGATGCCAACATCACCTGTGCGTTTGTCTGCACCTTGCCCCAGATACTTGGCGAGGGCAACATTACCAACGATCCGCAGTTTGTTGATGCGACGGGCGGCAACTATCGGTTGCCGCTTGGCTCGCCGTGCGTCAATGCCGGTTCAAACGCCTATGCCGTCGGCGCGTTCGACTTGGACAGCACGGCCCGCATCAAGTTTGAGATCGTCGACTTGGGCGCGTATGAAACTGCGCCGGAGCCGATGCTGCTGGGCATGCTGCTGCTCTTTGCAGTTTGCACTGCTCGATCTGCAATGTTCTGAAATCCCGCGGTAGTGCTGCGGTTGCCGCAGAATGTGGCTGTCCCGCGGCTTTTAGTTTTAAGTTGAAAAGTTTTAGGTTTTAGGCTGCAGACAGAGCGGCATGCGGTGCCGCTGCCCCATCCTTCCATTCATCCACCCTTCCATCCTTCCACTTCTTGCAGCCGTGGTCGTGGGGCACGCCGCGGAAGCTGAAGTCGTCCATACCGTGCGGCTTGGCCACATCAGCAACAGCAAGGCGGTCAATCCCTTGACCGCCGCATGCAGGCCAACATTGCATCAAAATCGCAGGGTGCTTGACAAACGCAATCAAATATGATATATTGTTGATCAACATACTATTGTAGTAATGTATAGTAATTATATCTTATTCTATATTAACTACTTATAGTTTATTTTTATATTATAAAGATCTACTTATGGTTCAACGATGAAGGTCAAAAAGACAACGATTACCTCTGTTCTGCTGCTGACCGGCACCGCCGCATTGGCCGAGGTGACTGTCAGAAACGAAGTCAAAGTGAAACCCGCGGCCGCCTCGGCTGAAAGCCTCGCCGCTACGGCCCAAGGCGGCGCGGATGCGCGTGCGCATCCGCTTGCAGCTTTTCACAAAAACAACTACAATTAACCAAGATTGATGGAGAATAACGATGAAAATTTATAACGACATCACCAAGACCGTCGGCAACACGCCGCTGGTCAAATTGAACCGGCTTGCCACCGATGCCGGTGCGACTGTGCTGGTCAAGCTTGAGTCCATGAATCCGCTCTGGTCGGTCAAGGATCGCATTGGCGTGGCCATGATCGACGCGGCCGAGCAGGCCGGCGTGCTCAAGCCGGGCGCGCACATCATCGAGCCCACCAGCGGCAACACCGGCATTGCGCTGGCCTTCGTGGCGGCGGCACGCGGCTATAAACTCACCTTGACCATGCCGGAAACCATGAGCCTTGAACGCCGCAAGCTGCTCAAGATTCTGGGCGCCGACCTGGTGCTGACGCCGGGCGACAAAGGCATGCGCGGCGCGGTCGAAAAAGCCGAGCAGCTCTTGGCGGAAACACCCGGCGCGTTTATGCCGCAGCAATTCAAGAACCCGGCCAATCCCGCGATTCATCGCGCGACAACCGCCGAGGAGATCTGGCGCGATACCGACGGCGCCGTTGATCTCTTCGTCGCCGGCGTCGGCACGGGCGGGACGATCACCGGCGTGGCCGAGATGCTCAAGGCGCGCAAGCCGGGCTTCAAGGCCATCGCGGTCGAGCCGCTTGATTCGCCGGTGCTCTCGGGCGGCAAAGCGGGCGCGCACAAGATTCAAGGCATCGGCGCCGGTTTTGTGCCGGACGTGCTGCGCCGCGAGCTGATTGACGAAATCATCCAGGTGACATCGGACAACGCGGGCGAGACGGCCCGCCGCCTGGCACGTGAAGAAGGCATTCTGGCCGGCATTTCCTCCGGCGCAAATGTCTGGGCCGCGCTGCAGCTTGCCCGGCGCCCCGAAAACAAAGGCAACGTGATTGTCACCGTCATCT
>Ga0172371_10008391_pt1 | contig 14483 bp, 11 predicted proteins | sample Lak12m_FD_114543 | JGI IMG/M metagenome (GOLD analysis project Ga0172371, IMG submission 114543) | Freshwater microbial communities from Kabuno Bay, South-Kivu, Congo - kab_022012_12m | ecosystem: Environmental > Aquatic > Freshwater > Lake | place: Democratic Republic of the Congo: South-Kivu... | reverse complement strand
GATCAACAGTTGTGCGGTCACCGCCAAGGCGGGGGCCCAATCCCGGCAGCTCATCCGCCGGGCCCTGCGCGCCAACCCCGGGGCGCGGGTGGTGGTCACCGGCTGTTACGCCCAGGTGGCGGCCCAGGAGGTGCTCGATCTGGCCGAGACGCCGATCTGCCTGGTGGGCAATGAGAATAAGCACCTGCTGGTGGAGATCGCCCTCTCCCGCAAGATGTGTGATCAGGAGGTCTTCCTTGGCGACATCGGCGACAAAAAGGAGATCTGCCCGCTGCCGGTGCGGCGTTTTGCGGGGCGGACGCGGGCCTACCTCAAGATCGAGGACGGTTGCAATAATTTTTGTAGCTACTGCATTGTGCCCTACGCCCGGGGGCGGGTACGCAGCTTACCCCCAGAGCGGGTGCGGCAGCAGGTGGCGGTCTTTGTGGCGGAGGGCTACCGCGAGCTGGTGCTGACTGGCATCCATGTCGGGATGTATGGCCAGGATCTCCAGCCCAGGACCTCGCTGCTCGCGCTGGTGCGGGCATTGGCGGTCGAGGGGCACGGCCTGCGCTACCGGATCAGTTCGCTTGAGCCGGGGGAGGTGTCGGCGGAACTCCTGGCGGTGATGGCGGCCTCGCCCCAGTTCATGCCCCACTTGCACCTGCCCTTGCAAAGCGGCTCGCCTGCGGTTCTTGAGCGGATGAGGCGCCGTTACACGGTTGCCCAGTTTGTTCAGGCGGTGGAGGCTATTGGCCGCGCCCTGCCGCAGGCGGCGATTGGTCTCGATGTCTTGACTGGCTTTCCGGGCGAGACGGAGGCTGAGTTTGGCGAGACCGTGGCCCTGATTGAAGCCCTGCCGATCAGTTACCTGCACGTCTTCCCCTACTCCAAACGGCCGGGGACACCGGCCGCCGAGATGCCCGATCAGTTGCCCGGCGCGGTGAAGGAGGCACGCGCGGCACGGCTTACGGCCCTGGGACAGCGCAAGCGCCTCGATTTTTACGCCCGCCAGCTTGGTAGCGAGCAACAGGTGTTGGTCGAAGGGGGCGAGCAACGGCTCACCCTGATGAAGGGCTTCACCGAAAATTATGTGCCGGTCTCCTTCGCTGCCCCGGCGGCCTTGGCCAATCAGGTGGTCTCGGTGGTCATCGAGCGGCTTGAGGGCGGCAAGGTCTTCGGGCGGTTGGCAGGATAGCAGGAAGACCGAGGGGATAACTTCCCCTGCCCCCACTTTTTTTAAGGGTGAGGAATCTTGAACGTCACCGGCTACTTGTTGCCTTTGCCCTAACCTTAACCCGTTGCCCGGCCTTTATTGGCACGGCGACAGACCATGACGACCATGCGTGGAGAAATAATTGCCATTGGCGATGAGCTGACCTCAGGGCGGATCTTGAACATGACCAGCCACTTTGCCGCGCATCACCTCTTTGCCGTCGGTCACGAGATCGTGGCCATGGCCACCATCGGCGATACCCCAGCCGGGATCGGTTCGGCCCTGATCAAGGCCCTGAGCACGGCCGATTTCGTCATCGTTACCGGGGGCTTGGGCCCCACCAGCGATGACTTGACGAACGAGGCGGTGGCCTCGGCCTTGGGGCGTCCCGCCACCCTGCACCCCGAGATCCTGCGCCAGGTTGAGGCCTATCTCACCGATACCCCGGTCAAGGAGCGACTGGAGCGCCGGGGGGTCAGTCTCGAAAAGCTGGCCTGGCTGCCGGCTGGGGCCGAGGTCTTGAAGCCGGGGGCCAGTATGGCGGGCTACCTTTTGATCCACGAGGGCAAGCCCATCTTCTTTCTGCCTGGGGTGCCCCATGAGATGAAGGAGCTTCTGACCGATTGTGTCATCCCCCGTCTTGCCGCCTGGCAGCAGGGGGAGCGCCGCTTTGTCCGCCAATGCCTGTACCGTACCTTCGGTCTGGCCGAGGCCGAGGTCAACCGGCGAGTCAGCCACCTGGAGGCACATAACTCTATGATCCGGTTGGGCTATTATCCGGTCTTCCCGGAGGTGCACCTGAACCTCACCACCTTGGGCACCAGTCAGGAGGAGACCGATGGTCTCTTCCAACTGGTCGACCACAAGGTGCGGGCTGCCCTGGGCGACGTCATCTACGCCTGCGGTGACAACGACCTGGCGGCAACGGTGGGCGGCCTGTTGCGGGCGGGCGGTTTGACCTTGGCCTTGGCGGAGTCGTGTACCGGCGGACTTATCTCCCACCTGGTCACCTCGGTGGCCGGGAGTTCGGACTATTATCTTGGCGGGGTCTGCTCGTACAGCAACACCATGAAAAGCGCGGTGCTGGCGGTGGAGCCCGCCTGCCTGCAAACCCACGGCGCGGTGAGCGGGGAAACGGCTGAGGCCATGGCCCGTGGGGTTCGGGCCTTGACCGGAGCCGACTTGGCCCTTGCGGTCACCGGGATCGCAGGGCCGGGGGGAGGTAGCGAAGACAAGCCGGTGGGGACGGTCTTCTTCGGCATCGACGACCGGGAGGGGCCGCACTCGCTGCGGCGCCAGTTTTCCGGCAAACGCAGTGAGATTCAGTCGATGAGCGCCCACACGGCCCTCGACCTCATTCGCCGCAAACTGCTTGAGCCCCGGCGGGCTTTGGAGTAGAAGGCGCGAGCGGCGATGGTGTATGATGACGTAATGTGAGTATCGCCTGGGAGCGAGGAACGGACGCCTGCCTTGTACGGCGAGCAAGATGCCTACGCGCTAAACCGCACCAACCAACCATATGAAGGAGCAGAGCATGGCAACACCTGAAGAGAAGAAAAAGACGATTGATACGGCAATGCTGCAGATTCAAAAGCAGTTCGGCAAGGGCTCGATCATGCGCATGGGCTCCGAAAAGGTCGAAGTGGTACCGGTCATCTCCACCGGCACCTTGAGCCTCGATATCGCCACCGGCGTTGGCGGCATCCCCCGTGGCCGGGTGATTGAGATCTTTGGCCCGGAGTCCTCCGGCAAGACCACCTTGGCCCTGCACACCATCGCCGAGGCCCAGAAGGTTGGGGGCACCGCTGCCTTCATCGACGCCGAGCACGCCTTGGACGTCCAGTACGCCGCCCGTCTCGGGGTCAATATCGACGAGCTCCTGATCTCGCAGCCCGACTACGGAGAGCAGGCCTTGGAGATCGCCGAGATCCTTTGTCGCAGTGGGGCGGTGGATCTCATCGTCGTTGACTCGGTAGCCGCTCTGGTGCCCAAGGCTGAGATCGAGGGCAATATCGGTGACTCCCACGTTGGTTTGCAGGCCCGCCTGATGTCTCAGGCGATGCGCAAACTGGCCGGAGTGCTGAATCGTACCAACACGGCGATCATCTTTATCAATCAATTGCGCATGAAGATTGGGGTGATGTACGGCAACCCGGAGACCACCACCGGCGGTAACGCCCTCAAATTCTACGCCTCCATGCGTTTTGATATCAGAAAGATCAGCGCCTTGAAGGATGGCACCGACGTGGTCGGGACCCGCACCCGCATCAAGATCGTCAAGAACAAGCTGGCGCCGCCCTTCAAGGAGGTGGAGCTTGATATCGTCTACGGCGAGGGCATCTCCAAGATCGGTGACCTGATGGACATGGCCGTGCCCCAGGACATCATTGAGAAGAGTGGGGCTTGGTACTCCTACAACGGAGAGCGCATCGGCCAGGGCCGCGAAAACGTCAAGGCCTTCTTGAAGGAGCACCCGGAGATAATGGCCGAAATCGATAAGAAGGTGCGCCTGGGTTTTGGCATAGAGGCCGCCTTGCCGGGGGCTGTGGTCGACAAGAAGGATTGATCCTGGCCCCTGTCGCTGTTATCCCCTCTTTTTGGGCTTGACTTTCCTTTCTTTGGTGCGCTATTTGAGGGCCTCAGTTGGCGTGAGGTCAACTCGCTTACACTTTGGTTAATTATACGGCAAAAAAACTATCGGCAGCAGGCCCCTCCCTATGAATGGCAATGAAATCAGAGAAAAATTCTTAAGCTTTTTCGCGGCCCGTGGCCATCAGCTGGTGGACAGCTCCTCCCTCGTCCCCTACGACGACCCATCGCTGCTCTTTGTCAACTCCGGCATGGTGCAGTTTAAGAAGGTCTTCACCGGCGAGGAGCGGCGTGACTACACCCGCGCCACTACCTGTCAGCGCAGTGTGCGAGCCGGAGGCAAGCACAACGATCTGGAAAACGTTGGCTACACCGCCCGTCATCACACCTTTTTCGAGATGTTGGGCAACTTCTCCTTTGGCGATTACTTCAAGAAGGAGGCTATCGCCTACGCCTGGGAGTTCCTGACCAAGGTGCTCGAGGTGCCAACGGAGAAGCTGTGGGTGACGGTCTACACCGATGACGATGAGGCCTTCGCCCTCTGGGAGAAGGCGGAGGGCTTACTCCCGGGACGGATTGTGCGTCTGGGAGAGAAGGACAACTTCTGGGCCATGGGCGATACGGGGCCCTGTGGGCCTTGCTCCGAGATCCATTACGATCAGGGGGTAGCGGCGGGTTGCGGACGGCCGGAGTGCCAGCTCGGCTGCGACTGTGACCGCTTCCTTGAACTGTGGAACCTGGTCTTCATGCAGTTCTATCGCGATGAGACGGGCAAGATGACCCCACTGCCCAAACCGAGCATCGACACCGGCATGGGCCTGGAGCGGGTGGCCGCCGTGCTACAGGGCAAGTTCACCAACTACGACTCCGATATCTTTACCACCCTGATGGATCGCATCTCGCAGGTCTCCGGGGTGACCTACGGTGCCAGCCCTAAGAGTGATACGGCCCTGCGGGTGATTGCCGATCACGTTCGGGCCACCACCTTTTTGGTGGCGGACGGCGTCTTGCCCTCGAATGAGGGGCGGGGCTATGTCCTGAGGAGGATCATGCGGCGCGCCATCCGCTATGGCCGCACCCTGGGACTGACCAAGCCCTTCCTGTCGACGATTGTTTCGGCGGTGGTGCGCCAGATGAGTGGGGCCTATCCCCACCTGGCCGGGGCGGGCGAGCTCCTGAGCAAGGTGGTGACCAACGAGGAAGAGCGTTTCTTGGAGACCATTGACAATGGCCTGGCCATGCTGCAGGGAGAATTTGGCCGCCTGCGGGGGGCGGGAGCGACCATCGTGCCCGGTGACTTCATGTTTAAGCTCTACGACACCTTTGGCTTCCCGGTCGATATCGTCCGCGACATGGCCCTTGAGATCGGCTACGAGGTCGATCAGCAGGGCTTTGTCTTGGCCATGAACGCCCAGCGTCAGCAATCGCGTCAGGCCTGGAAGGGGGTGGTGGTCAAACTTGGCCAGGGCCTTGATCTGCTGGCCAAGGCCGGACGCACCGTCTTCCTGGGCTATGAACAGCGACAGGCGAGTTCGACCATCTCTCTGATTCTCAATGAGGATGGCGAAGAGATCCCTCGCGCTGAGACCGGTCAGCCGGTGATGATTGTCTGCCGGGAGACCCCATTTTATGCCGAGTCGGGAGGTCAGGTGGGCGATAGCGGCCAAATTACCGGGACGCAGGGCATTGCCCAGGTGCTGGAGACGGTGAAGGCGGCGGGGCAGGTCTCCCTGCATAAGGCCCAGATGGTGGCCGGGGCCCTGACCAAGGGCGAGGCGGTAGATCTGAAGGTCAACGCCACGCGGCGGGCGGATATCGAGGCCAACCACAGTGCCACCCACCTCCTGCAGGCCGCGTTGCGATCGGTGTTGGGCGAGCACGTCAATCAGGCGGGCTCCCTGGTCGATGAGGGGCGGCTGCGCTTTGACTTCACCCACTTCTCGCCGCTGACGCCTGAGGAGCTCCATAAGGTCGAGGCCTTGGTCAACGAGGGCATTCGGGCCAACCTGCGGCGCGAGACCCAGGAGATGGAGCGAGAGGCGGCCCAGAAGTCTGGGGCGATGGCCCTCTTTGGCGAAAAGTACGAAGACAAGGTGCGGGTGGTGCGTTTTGGTGAGGTCAGTAAGGAACTCTGCGGCGGTACCCATGTCGAGGCCAGCGGTCAGATCGGTCTCTTTAAGATCCTGAGTGAGAGTGGGGTAGCGGCTGGTGTCCGCCGGATGTTAGCAGTGACTGGGCGGGGGGCGATGGAGCGCTATCAGGAGCTCGAACGATCCATCACCGCCTTGGCCGAGACCATGAAGACCACCCCTGAGGAGTTGGACGCCAAACTGAAAGCGGTGCTTGTCCGTCAGAAGGAGTTGGAACGCGAGGTCGGCCAGTTGACCGCCAAGCTGTCGTTGTCGGACTTGGATAGCATCCTGCAACAGGCACGCGAGGTGGGGGGAGTCAAGGTCGTCTGCGCCAAGATTGTCCTCGATTCTGCCAAAACTCTGCGTGAGATCGGTGATCGTATGCGGGAGGTGGTGGGCAGCGGGGTGGTGGTCTTGGGCGGCGAGCTTGGCGGTAAGGCGGCGCTGCTTGCGATGGTCAGCGCTGACCTGACTGAGCGTTGTCACGCGGGTAAGATCATTAAAGAGGTGGCAGCCTTGGTGTGTGGCAGTGGTGGCGGGCGGCCTGATATGGCCCAGGCGGGCGGCACCATGCCCGACAAGGTGTCCGATGCTCTGGCGGCGGTCTATGGCATTGTCGAGGCCCAGATGGGCGTTGCCCACAGCAAATAGGGTATATTTACTCACAATATTTTTATGTTTTCCTCGCCGGATGAGACAAGATAAAACGTTGACAGGCCAAATTTTATCTGATAAGAAATCGCCTGATTTTTTGAATGGCCATTCATTTTTGTTCTGTGTGGCGAAAAATTCAAGTAAGTTCCAATAATTTACAGGAGACGTTGCATGATTACCATCGATCTCACCATGCCGCTTCACATCATCAATATGTTGCTTTTGATTGTGATCATGAATGCGGTGCTCTATCGGCCCATCCGCTCGATCTTGATCGAGCGCGATAAAAAACTCGCTGGTTTGGCCAAGGATATCGAAACCTTTGAAAAGAATTCCACCCTGCAACTTGAAGAGTTTAATCGCAAGCTGGCCGAGGCTCGGGCCAAGGCCAAGGCGGCCTTTGAGACGGTGAAGGGTGAGGCGATGGCGGCCAGTGGCGAACAGCTTGCCTCGATCCGCAAAGGTGCCGAGGCTGAAAAGTCCTTGCAGTTAGGGACGATCAAAGGCCAATTTACTGCCGCGCAGCAGGCCCTTCAGGGACAGCTTGAGGGCTTTGCCGGTGAGATGGCCAATAAGATTTTGGGGAGGGCGGTTTGATCATGAGTCTGAAGAGAAAGAAAAGCGCCATCTCCTTGGCGTTGTCGGCTGGGGTGGTGCTTCTGGCGGCGGGTCTGGCCTATGCCGAGGGGCATGGTGGCGGTCACGCGGCAGCGAATCCTCTCTCCCATGAAAAATTGATGGATTTGCTCTGGCGGACCACCAATTTCATTGCCTTGGTGATCATCTTGGTTAAGTTTGGCTCCAAGCCTATCGCCGCGGCCTTAGGTGGACGGCAGCAGGCGATTGTCAAGCGCTTCGACGATCTGACCTCGCGACGTGCCGAGGTCGAGCAATCCTACAAGAAGTATGAAGAGAAGTTGGGGCGCATCGATCAAGAGGTGCAGGCCATCTTAGACGGTGCCAAGGCCCAGGGCGAGATCGAGAAACAGAAGATCATCGACGATGCCACCCGGGCAGCGGCCGACATCAAGCGCAAGGCTGAGCTTTCTGTGCAGTTTGAGTTTGCCCAGGCCAAGCAGGCCTTGCTGGAAGAGGTTGCCGAGCAGGCCTCGGTCATGGCCGCCTCCCTGGTGCAGAAGAATTTCACCGAGGCCGATCAAAGCAAATTGGTGACCGAGTTTTTGGATAAGGTAGGTGCCCGCGCATGAAGAATTCTATCCTCGCCAATCGCTACGCCAAGGCCCTCTTCTCTGTCGCCCAGGAAGAGAAGGCCTTTGATGAGTACGCCAAGTCGTTAAACGAGATTGCTCAAGCCATGACCGCCCAGCCTGAAGTCAAAGACGGGTTGACCAACCCTGTCTATCCGCTTGATGTTCGCGCCAAGGTCATGGACTACATCGCTGAGGCGCAAGGGGCCTCGCAGGTGATCAAGAATTTCTTGAACTTGGTCTTGCAGAAAAAACGGGCGGCGTTCTTGCCCGAGATCGCCGAGGCCTTTCAGATCCTGATCGATAGCCAACGCAATATTTGTCAGGGGACGGTGCTGACCGCCATGCCGCTCACTGCGGAGTTGAACGAAAAGGTCCAGTCGACACTGGAGAAGCTCACCGGCAAGAAGGTCGTCTTACACACCAAAGTTGATCCGACGATCCTCGGCGGCATCATCGCCAAGGTTGGAGATTTAGTCTTAGATGGCAGCATCAGGAGCCAGTTGCAGGGCTTAAAAGAATCCATTAAAGGGAGTGAATAAGGACAATGCAGATTAAAGCCGAAGAGATCAGTCAAATTATCAAGGGTCAGATCAAGGATTATGAAACGAGGGTTGATCTGAGTGAAACTGGGACAGTCATCTCGGTTGGTGACGGTATTGCCCGTGTCCATGGTGTCGAGAACTGCATGGCTATGGAGCTCCTGGAGTTCTCCAATGGGGTTTTGGGACTGGCCCTGAACCTGGAGGCTGACAACGTCGGTTGCGCTGTCTTGGGAGAGGTCTCCGGCATCAAGGAAGGCGACATCGTCAAGCGGACTGGCAAGATCGCTGAGGTGCCGGTTGGCCCCGAGATGGAAGGCCGCGTCGTCGATGCGACAGGCCGCCCTATCGACGGTCAGGGGCCAATCAACGCCAAGGAATCCCGCAAGATCGAAGTCCTCGCCCCCGGCGTTATCGCCAGAAAGGGTGTGCATGAACCGTGCTACACCGGGCTGAAGGCTATCGATGCCATGACCCCGGTCGGCAAGGGACAGCGTGAGCTGATCATCGGTGACCGCCAGATCGGTAAGACGGCGGTCTGCGTCGATGCCATCATCGCCCAGAAAGAGACGGGTGTTCACTGTATCTATGTTGCCATCGGCCAGAAAAAGTCGACCGTCGCCCTGGTGGTCGAGGCCCTGCGCAAGAACAACGCCATGAGCTATACCACCGTCGTTGCGGCTTGCGCCTCTGACCCTGCTCCTTTACAGTACGTCTCGGCCTTTGCCGGATGCGCCATGGGTGAGTATTTCCGCGACAAGGGCGAACACGCCTTGATCATCTATGACGACCTCTCCAAGCAGGCGGTCGCCTATCGTCAGTTGTCGTTGCTCCTCCGTCGTCCGCCAGGACGTGAGGCCTTCCCGGGCGACATCTTCTTCAATCACTCCCGGCTCTTGGAGCGTGCCGCTAAGGTTTCTGATGCCCTAGGGGCAGGGTCCTTGACCGCCCTGCCGATCATCGAGACCCAGGCTGGCGACGTTTCGGCCTATATCCCGACCAACGTTATCTCAATCACCGACGGCCAAGTGTACTTGGAGCCCAGTCTGTTCTTCGCCGGTGTCCGTCCGGCCATCAACGTTGGCCTCTCCGTCTCACGTGTTGGTGGTGCCGCTCAGGTTAAGGCCATGAAACAGGTGGCGGGAACCCTGCGCCTTGATCTGGCCCAGTACCGCGAACTGGCGGCCTTTGCTCAGTTCGGTTCCGATCTCGATGCCGCCACGCAAGCCCAGTTGACCCGGGGGGCGCGCCTGGTTGAGATCTTGAAGCAGCCCCAGTACCAGCCGTTGCCGATGGAGAAGCAGGTCACCATCCTCTTCGCCGGTACCAAGGGTCTGCTCGATACCCTGCCAGTCGATTCGCTCGGCAAGTTCGAGAAAGAGTTGTATGCCCATGTTGAGCAGAAAGACCCGGCCATCTTTGCCACCCTGAAGGAGAAGCTGGCCATTGATGCCGATCTGCAGGCCAAGATGACCAACACAATCAGCGCCTTTGTTAGCGAGTACAAGAGCGCTAACGGCATCAAATGATTGACATAGGGAACGGAAACAATGGCCAGTCTTAAAGATGTAAAAAGCAAGATAGGCGGTGTCAAGAAGACAGCGCAGATCACCAGTGCCATGAACATGGTCGCCGCTTCCAAGTTGCGTGGCGCTCAGAGCAAGATGGAGCAGTTTAGGCCCTACGCCGCCAAGTTCAATCAGGCGATGGGCAACCTCTCCTCGGGCATGGACTCGGGACAATTTCCCCTGATGGAGGCCCGGCCGGTGAATACCGTTGAGTTGGTGGTGGTTACCTCCGACCGGGGGTTGTGCGGGAGTTTCAACTCCAATATCATCACCAGTGCCGAGCGCTTAATCAAGCAGTTGCAGACGGAGGGAAAAAAAGTTTCCCTGGTCTGTATCGGCAAGAAGGCGATTGGCAAGATGAAGAAGACCGGCCTAGTGCGCAAGCAGTACGCCGATCTCATGGGCTCCTTCCAAATGTTCAACGCTCGCGCCATCGCTCAAGACGTCGCCGAAAATTTCCTGCTTGGTCATAGCGATCAGGTGCAGATGATCTATGGTGAGTTCACCAGTGTGGCGGTGCAGAAACCGAAGACTGTGCCCTTGTTGCCGATTCAGCCGGCCACCACTGAGGCCGCCCCGGTGGCGGCCAGTGCTGGTGATTATCTCTATGAACCTAGCCCCGATCAGATCATGGAGGTCTTGCAGCCCTTATACCTCAATGTCATGGTCTATAGCTCCATGCTGGAAGTGGCAGCGGGCGAGAATGCGGCGAGGATGACCTCGATGGATAACGCCACCAAGGCATGTAAGGACATGATTCACAGCCTGACCTTGGTCTACAACAAGGCCCGGCAGAGTAGTATCACCGCCGAACTGATGGATATCGTCGGTGGCGCCGAGGCCCTGAAGGGTTGATTTTACTAATTGTGGCCTGAGCTAATCAGCGCAGGTCAGCAAAATCCAATACTATTGAGTGTTGAGGAGGCAGATTGCCACATGAGTGCAGAGCAAACAGCAGGAAACATAGGTAAAATTGTACAGGTCATTGGGCCGGTTGTCGATGTTGAATTTGACGCAGGGTGTCTGCCGAAGATTGGCAATGCCCTGATGATCAGCAACCCTGGCATCAACGATGTGGTGGATAACCTGGTCTGTGAGGTTGCGCAGCACTTGGGTGATAACGTGGTGCGCACCGTGGCCATGGATCAGACTGACGGTTTGCGTCGTGGTCAGGCCTGCCGCGATTCTGGCGACTCCATCCGCATCCCGGTTGGCGCTGCCGCCTTGGGGCGTATCATGAACGTCGTTGGTCGCCCGGTCGATGGCTTAGGCCCGATCAATGCCGAGAAGTCTGCTCCAATCTTGAAGCCCGCCCCATCCTTTACCGATCAGGACACGGAGGTTCACGTCCTTGAGACCGGCATCAAGGTCATCGACCTGCTGGTACCCTTCCCTCGTGGCGGCAAGATGGGGCTCTTCGGCGGCGCTGGTTGCGGCAAGACGGTTATCATGATGGAGATGGTCAATAACATTGCCATGCACCACGGTGGTATCTCGGTCTTCTGCGGCGTTGGTGAGCGCACCCGTGAGGGCAACGACCTCTACCACGAGATGAAGGAATCTGGGGTTCTGCCGAAGGCGGCCCTGGTCTATGGCCAGATGACTGAGCCTCCTGGAGCCCGTTCGCGGGTGGCCTTGACAGGCCTTTCTGCCGCTGAGTATTTCCGTGATGAGGAGGGCCAGGACGTGCTCTTCTTCGTTGACAACATCTTCCGTTTCACCCAGGCTGGTGCTGAGGTATCGGCCCTGCTTGGTCGTATCCCGTCTGCGGTTGGTTATCAGCCGACCTTGGGTACTGACCTTGGCGAACTCCAGGAGCGCATCACCTCCACCACCAAGGGGTCAATCACCGCCGTCCAGTGCGTTTACGTCCCTGCCGACGACTTGACCGATCCGGCCCCGGCCACCACCTTTGCTCACCTTGACGGTACGGTCGTTCTTTCGCGGCAGATCGCCGAGCTTGGTATCTACCCGGCCGTTGACCCACTCGACTCCACCTCCCGCATCCTCGACCCCAATGTCGTTGGTGAGGAACACTATTATGTTGCCCGTCAGGTGCAGCAGACCCTGCAAAAGTACAAGAACTTGGCTGACATCATCGCCATCCTCGGTATGGATGAGCTCTCCGAGGAGGATCAGCTCACCGTCAACCGGGCCCGTAAGATGCAGCGTTTCCTCTCCCAGCCCTTCTCGGTGGCCGAGGTCTTCACCGGTATGGCAGGTAAGTTCGTTAAGGTGGCCGATACGGTCAGGAGCTTCAAAGAGATCCTTGAAGGCAAGCACGATGCCCTGCCCGAGACCGCTTTCTACATGGTTGGCTCCATCGAAGAGGCCATTGAAAAGGCCAAAAAATAATACGAAGGAATTCCGATGGCGGATAGAATACAGCTTGAAGTCGTGACCCCGACTGGCCCGGTGGTCAGTCAGGAGGTGGATATCGTTACCGCGCCTGGGGTCGATGGTGAGTTCGGTGTCTTGGCCAACCATGCCCCGTTTTTGAGTACGATTAAAATTGGTGCCTTGACCTACAAGCAGGGCAACACTACTGAGGTGTTGATGGTCAGTGGTGGCTTCTGTGAAGTCTCCAACAACAAGATCACCTTCTTGGTCGAGGCAGCAGAACGCGGGCGTGACATCGATGTCGACCGAGCCCTGCGGGCCAAGGAGCGGGCAGAAAAGAGACTGGCCGCCGCCCAGCGCAAGGAAGAGGCCCTCAGCCAGACCCGGGCTGAGGCCGCTTTGCAACGTTCCATTGCCCGTCTCAAGGCCAGTCAATCGGCAAAATAGATTTGATTGGTGTCTTGGCATAAAAAAACCGCCCTCTTTTGCGAAAAGGGGCGGTTTTTTTATGCCGTTTGTGTGAGTCGAGGCCTATTTTTCGGCCAGATTCGCTTCGACGACGAAGTCTCCATGGGCCGTTGAAAAGGGGATGACGATGGTGGGGGCCTCGGTGTGGTAGGCGATCTCCATGCCCTTGCCGGTGATCATTGTTGGGGTTGCCAGGTCGAACTTGTGATTCAGTTTGGCGAGTTGGGCCTTGGCCCCGCCGCAGATCATATTGGTCAGTTCGCCGACGGCGTCGACAATATCGGCATCAATTTTTTCCTTTGGCTCTTCGTAGAGCATATTGGCAACGATGTGCAGTATGCATGATTCTGAGAAGCTCAAGACCATGCAACCGGTAATGGTTGAAGAGGCCATACCGATGATACCGCTGATGGCGCCAAAGGAGTACTTGTCCTGCTTCAGCGAGGGCTTATTGGCCTTGACGGCGGTTTGACACATGGTTTCCAGCACATTTTTGGTGGTGCTGAGAAAGGGATTGATGAATTCGACTTTCATGTTCAGTCCTGTTTCTGTTGTCTGATAATTCCACACTGAGCTCGTAATCGTAAGCCGCTTGCAGGCTATAAAAAAAAAAAGGTTTTGTCCACAAATTAAAGTTTTCTGGAGAGTGAATGATGAAAGCAAACGAACGGATGGCGATCTCACGCCAAAGCCCTACAGAGTTGGATCCTGCCGCCAGGGTGCACAGCTTTGAGGAGGTGGTTGGCCCCTTCGCTGAGGAAACAGCCTTGTTAGAGGCAGAGCGTTGTCTGCAGTGTAAGAAGCCCAGCTGTCGGCTTGGCTGTCCTATCCACAATCAGATCCCGAAATTTATCGGCTTGTTACGTGAGGGGAAGGTCGAAGAGGCCTATTGGGCGATTCGCGAACAGAGTTCCTTGCCCGCCGTCTGCTCTCGCGTTTGTCCGCATGAGTTTCAATGTGAGGGGCACTGTGTGCGGGCCAAGAAGGGCGAGGCGGTATCGATTGGCATGTTGGAGCGCTATGTGGTTGACTGGATGGTTGCGCAGCAAAAGCCAATGTGTACCTCGTGTGCCTTGCCCAATGGCAAGAAGGTGGCGATCGTTGGCTCCGGCCCGGCGGGGATGACGGTGGCCTTTTATCTGGCCCACTTGGGCTATGCCTGCACGATCTTTGAGAGCCTGCCGGTGTTGGGGGGCATGCTGACCGTTGGCATACCCGCCTATAGGCTACCTCGTCATATCATTAAGGCCGAATTTGATGCACTGAAAAACTGTGGGGTGGAGATCGTTACCGATGTCCGTATTGGTCACGATAAATCGCTTGCTGACTTGAAGGAGGAGGGCTTTGCCGCCCTCTTTTTGAGCCCAGGTGCCCATGCCAGCCGCAAACTGGGGATCGAGGGGGAAGGCCTGGCTGGTGTCTCGCATGGGGTAGATTACTTGCGCCAGGTCAACTTGGGGGCCAATGTTACCCTGGGCCGCAAGGTGGTGGTGATTGGCGGTGGCAATGTCGCCATCGATGTCGCCCGCACTGCCCTGCGTACGGGCTCCGATCAGGTCTGTATCCTCTATCGACGGACTAAGGCCGAGATGCCAGCGGCCAAGGCGGAGATCCATCATCTGGAGGAGGAAGGGGTCAAGGTCGAATTCTTGGCGGCCCCGATCAAGATTCACGGTGAGGGCGGACGGGCGACTCACATCGAGTGTCTGCGCATGCGTCTTGGGGAGTGTGACGCCTCAGGCCGATGTCGTCCGGTGGTCATTGAAGGCTCAAACTTCATGGTCGAG
>Ga0172371_10008389_pt1 | contig 14484 bp, 12 predicted proteins | sample Lak12m_FD_114543 | JGI IMG/M metagenome (GOLD analysis project Ga0172371, IMG submission 114543) | Freshwater microbial communities from Kabuno Bay, South-Kivu, Congo - kab_022012_12m | ecosystem: Environmental > Aquatic > Freshwater > Lake | place: Democratic Republic of the Congo: South-Kivu... | reverse complement strand
CCTATAACTGTTGGGGTTGGGGAATATATGGCTCAACCGTGACACGATTTGAATCCTATGATGAAGCCATCGAAACAGTTGGAAGAGGTATAAAAAAATATTATATCGATGAAGGCCTTACCACAGCTACTCAAATTATGCGTAAATACACTCCATCATCAAATGGCAGTTGGGCCCACGGAGTCAATACTTTTCTTGAAGCCCTAGAATAAACTAACTTAGTTTTTAAAGACCACTCTAATTACCTTGATAAACTTTAAAACTAGATAACTTTATAACTTTTATTGTACAGATCTTGCAGATTGTAATTCTTGAGATAGAGAATACTGAGTTCCTTTATTTTTAGAACGTGAAGAAAATAGAGAACCTCTTTTTTTCTTTTTTGTAATTAAGGCATTCATCCACGTCTTAGATTCTCCAACCTTTGCCCTAAGATGTCTTATCATGCTTAAAACTACTTCTAGGAATCTCACGTGATAAATACCAGGTTTTTCAGGAAGGCTATCAATAGTAAGTTTTTCAACATCACGGACCTCTGATAAAAGAGAAGAATTTTCTCTTTTTAACATATCAATTTCTTTTCTTATAAGTTCTGTTAACTCATTAATCTGTTTTTTGATTAATGTAGTTTCTGAATACTGTTGATAGTCAAAAAGTTTAAACTCTTTTTTTTTATTTGCAGTTTTAGCGACTTCGTTATTAGCTTCTGATTTTTTGGATTCTTGTGCTTTATCAAGACTACCAAAGAAATCATCTCCTGCTCCTAAATCACGCAGAGTTTCAAGTGGATTTTTATTTAGATTCGAAATAGGCTTAGTTGTAGAGCCTTTTGCCTTGACATTCATAGCTATATAATACTATAAGCTAGTTAGGAAATCAAGTGTCTTTTGCTTACGTAAAATACTAGCATAATAGTAACTATTTTGCTTAGCCATCTCTTTTTCTTTAGGATCTTTAATATTTACAAATAGCTTATCAAGATCAGATTGCTCAACCTTTATATCATGGCTATCTGCAATCTCAGCAAGGACAAACTCAAGTTTATAAGTATTTTCAATCTCTTTTTTAAACTGAGCCTTGATAGATTCCATGGTTAAATTTTTTGATTTTAAATAAGCATCGGTTGTCAGACCAATTTTTTGTATATCATCGACCAATCTGCTTAATCTATGATTAAGTTCATCCTCAATGATAATATCAGATATCTCAATTTTAGCGGATATCAAAACAGCTTCTAAGGCGGCATTAATAATTTTATTTTTGTCTTCCTCAGGTTTTTCTTCCTTTTTATCTTTACCAGGAACCCAAATATCAGCCTTTTTAAGCTTAGTTTTGGCCTCTATTACAGCCTTCTTATAATCACCTAAAATAACCGCTGGTTTTTCACAAACAGTTAATTTTATCTCCCAATCTTCATTATCTTTAGCTTTTACAAGTTCTATCTTTGGATTAATAATTGGTTTAATAGATTCTTTTTTAATAATTTCGTCATAAATTTTTGGAAGTAAGGATTTTATCATTTCCTGATATATTGCTTCTTTTGAAAGATGTTTTTCCGCAACTGCCTTTGGAGCTTTTCCTTTACGGAACCCTTCAACTGTAAGTTCTGCCTGAAGCCTTAAAAATGCCTTATCATTTTCACTGGTAATATCAGCCTTAGGGATAGTAAGGTTTATTTCTACCGTACTTTTAGGTAGTTTTTTTATTTTATAAGTATACATATTCTTACAATTGTACAGGATTTGACTTCAAAAACAATTGGATTTTAGCCTCTTCGTCCTTAAATTGTTTCATAAAGAAATTTACTTTTGAAGCCCAAGTATTACCTTCACAATATATAGGACCTATCTCATCGACTGTTTCAGCACCCCATTTATCCATATAATTTATTCTTAAACTTTTTCCAACTGTATCGATAGCCTGGCTAAAATTATCGAAATATATAAGACCTCGACCCCAACCAAAAGGATTATAGCTTTGAGGCATTAGAAATCTACCAAAAGTAGATTCTATTCCAGAGATCGAAGGAAGTAGATAACAATCTAAACTATACTTTTGACAGGTCTTGTAAAAAGAATTGACTTCATCAATCATTGGCGAGTTATAGCGATCTAATACATTCCTAATAGCCATTTTAGTAGTATATTCTTTCATCTCATCAATATCTGTATTAGTTATAAATGTATTTAAAGCCATATTAGCTGAACTACCAGCAATATTTTCAGCCATAATAGGTCGTGAAAAATTAAAAAATAAACCTATAAAGATTATTATTTGGATAATTTTTCTCATAAAAAAAATCCTAAAGCTTTTCAAGAAAAATCTGAAAAACCTTAGGATCTGGTTTGTATTATAGCAGATAACTATAGGTATGTCAAGTAGCATTATCTTTAACCTATATTTAATGTAATAAAGATAGTTGGTTATTATTTATTTGATGTTTTATAATATTAAGACAATGAATACTTTTTTTAGCTATAGTTTTGGCTGTCGTGTAAATGAGGCTGAAAAAGAAGAAATAGACCGTCAAATGTATAAAACTGGCTTTATCTTTGAAGCTAAAAATCCTGATATCTATATTATTAATACATGTAGCGTCACTCAAAAAGCAGAACGTGAAGCAAGACAAATGATCTTTCGAGTAAAAAAAACTCTTCCTAATTCTAAGATTGTCGTAACAGGCTGTAGCGCAACTTACTGGTTAAAAAACAATCTTCAAAAAACACTACCCATTGATTTATTAATCGACAACGTAAATAAACAATTTTTAGTTGACTTGATCAAATCTAGACTATTAAATAAAACCAAAACAAAAGAACCGAGATTGATAAACCTAAAGCAGGCTGTCACTAATAAATTCATTGGCTCAGGAAGAATAATGATTAAAATTCAAGATGGTTGTCAAAGATTCTGTACCTACTGTATTGTCCCTTATCTTAGAGGTACTCCAAAATCATTTAAAATCAATGAAATTGTCAATAAAGTAAACAGTTTAAATAATGTTAATAATATTCAAGAAGTTATTTTAACAGCTATAAATACTGAGGCATTTGGTTTGGATACTAAAGAATCATTAATCGGTCTTCTACAAAATATTATAAATAAAACAAGTATCCCGCGGATTAGCCTTGGTTCTATCCATCCTTGGAGTGTTAATGATGCTTTTTTTAAGTTTTATAAAAAATATTTACAAAAAAATAGGCTAGTAAATTTTTTTCATGTTCCAATTCAATCAGGCTCAAATAAAATATTAAGTTTAATGAAGCGGGGATATACGAGTGAAGAAATGTTACAAAAGTTAGAAAAGTTAAGAAGTTTGAATGAATATTCATTAATAGCAACAGATGTCATAGTTGGTTATTTTGAGGAAAATGAGGCTGATTTTAAAGATACATATAACTTTTTAAAAAAATCACCTATCTCTAAATTTCACGTTTTTCGTTATTCAAAACGAGATAGAACCGCTGGATTTTATATGGCAAAAAGGTTAAAAGAGCCCTCTTCTCTAATAAAAACTCAAAGAGCTAAAGCTTTGATTGAGCTTTCAAAAAAAAAGTATCAAGCTTTTATGAAAAAAAATCTTGGTCGTAATACCTCAATATTATTATTAGAAAAAATTATAGGAAATTATCAAGAAGGACTTACCGATAATCAACTTCCAATTTGGATTAAAAAAACTAGCAGAAAACCAGGTATATTAGTTGATGTTAAAATAATCAGTTACAAAAGAGGTCAACTCTTTGGTAAAATTATATAAATTTGGGCGCATAGCTCAGTTGGCTAGAGCGTTACATTGACATTGTAAAGGTCTCAGGTTCAAGTCCTGATGCGCCCACCATGAAAAATATGAAATTAGATCAACTTAGACATTCATGCTCTCATCTAATGGCTGCTGCTATTCTATATTTTTATCCTAAAGCAAAGCTTACCCTGGGCCCCTCGATTGAGGATGGTTTTTATTATGATATTGATTTCGGTGACGTAAAAATTGGCGAGTCTGATTTTACTAAAATCGAACAAAAAATGCATGAGCTTGCCAAAAGCTTTAAGGCTTTTGAAAAAATTGAATTAAGTTTAGAAGAAGCTAAAAAAGAGTTTAAAAACAATGAATTTAAACTTGAACTTGTTAATGAAATAGCTAAAAAAGGTGAAAAGATTACTGTTTATAAATCAGGTGATTTTGCAGATTTATGTCGAGGCCCTCATGTAGAAAATCCAAATGAGAAACTTAAATATTTTAAACTTTTATCGATCGCTGGAGCTTATTGGAGGGGAAGTGAAAAAAATAAAATGCTTACCCGTATTTATGGTACATGTTTCGAAACACAAAAGGAATTAGATAGCTATTTATTGATGATTGAAGAGGCTAAAAAGTATGATCATAGAAAATTAGGAAAAGATCTTGATCTTTTTGTATTTTCAGATCTGGTAGGAAGCGGCCTTCCGATGCTCACCTCAAAAGGCGCAACTATTAAGCGCATTTTAGAGAGATTTATCGTCGATGAAGAACTTAAAAGGGGTTATTTACATGTCTCAACTCCTCCACTTGCTAAGGTAGATTTATATAAAAAATCAGGACATTATCCATATTATAAAGGTACAATGTATCCGGTTATGAAGGTAGATGATGAAGAGCTTATTTTACGTCCAATGACCTGTCCTCATCATTTTATGCTTTATAAATCTAAACCGCATTCTTATCATGAATTACCAATGAAGATCGCCGAGATATCCCCACAGTTTCGTTATGAAAAATCTGGCGAGTTAACAGGATTAATCAGAGTCAGAATGTTTATGCTTGCTGATGCTCATATAATTACCCAAAAAGAAAACACTAAAACAGAGATTTCAAAAGTTCTCGATTTAATTAACTTTGTTAATCAAAAATTAGGTCTAAAAAAGGGAATAGATTATCGATATAGGCTTTCACTTGGCGATCGATTGGATACTAAAAAATATTTTAAAGACGATAAATCTTGGGAAGAAGCAGAAGGAGTATTACGTGATGTTTTGAAAAATCAAGATGTCCCTTACTACGAAGCACCAAATGAAGCGGCTTTTTATGGTCCTAAAATAGATGTTCAGATGAAAAATATCAATGGTAAAGAAGATACAGCCTTTACAGTCCAATATGACTTTGTAATGCCAAAAAGATTTGATTTAAGGTACATCAACAATCAAGGAAAAGAAGAAGAACCTGTTGTTATTCATCGCGCCTCACTTGGCTGCTTTGAAAGAACTATGGCTTTTTTGATTGAAAAATATAAAGGAGCCTTTCCTCTTTGGTTAGCGCCAATCCAAATAGCTATTTTACCGATTTCTGAAAAACAAAAAGATTATTCTCAAAAAATTCAAAGAATATTACTAGATAATAGTATCCGATCAGAGATTAATCTTGATAGTAAGCCACTTGGAGCTAAAATTCGTGAGGCTACCTTGCAAAAAATTCCTTACCTCGTTATAATTGGACAAAAGGAAGTTGATAGTGATAAAATAAGCATAAGAACAAGAGAAGGTAAAAATCTTGAAGCAACTAATATTAATGAGTTTATTAAAATACTAAAAACCCAAATTGAGAACTTTTCATAGACCACAATATAAACAACGCAAGTTTTATACAATAAACTATCGCATTGAAGCTCCGTCATTACGCGTTATCAATGATAAAGGCGAACAGGTAGGGATACTTACAAAAGAAGAAGCATTAAGAATGGCTGGAGATCAGTATATTGATCTTGTATTAATTGCACCAAAGGCAAATCCACCAGTTGCAAAATTAATTGATTTTAAAAAATTTTTATATCAAGAAGAAAAAAAAGAAAAAGAAGCTAAAAAAGGTATCAAAAAAAGTGACACAAAGGATGTTACCTTATCATTATTCATAGGTCCGGCTGATCTTGATAGATTAATAAAAAGAGGGGTTGAATTTTTGCATGATGGCCATCAATTAAGAATTAATCTAACCTTAAGAGGTAGGGAAGTTGTCAAAAAACAGATGGGCTATGACTTAGTCAATAAATTTATTACAAAGTTGGGTGAGGTAAATATCTCAAAACCACCGCGCCTTGAAGGCCGAGTAATTCGTGCTGTTGTTGCAAAAAAGAAATAACTTATATTCTTACCCATTACAAATAATTATTGTTATGTTATAATATATTTTCAATATGAAAAAACTTAAAAATAAAACTCGTAAATCAGCTGCAAAAAGATTCAAATTTACCTCAACTGGTAAAATAACCCACCGATCTCAAGGATTTAGACATCTAAGAGGTAAAAAAGGTAAGAGAAAACTTAGAAGCCTTAAACTTATGGGAGAGGTATTTGGAAAATATAAACAAAAGTTAAAAAAAATGTTAGGAAAATAATATGGTCAGAGTAAAATCAGGTGTCGACACAAGACGCAAACATAAAAAAGTTTTGAAAATGGCTAAAGGCTTTTGGATGAGCCGCCATAAACAGTTTAAAAAAGCTAAAGAAGCGACTCTTCATGCTGGTGAATACGCTTTTAAAGGTCGAAAACTTAAAAAAAGAGATTTTCGCTCACTTTGGATCTTACGAATCAATGCAGCCCTACGCCCAATTGGATATAAATACAGTCAGTTTATAAACCTTTTAAAAAATAAAAAAGTCGAACTCGATAGAAAAGTACTCAGTGAAATAGCGTCTACCTATCCTGAAGTCTTCAAAAAAATTGTTGATAAGATTAAATAATAGATTGTCATTTTAGAAATCTTCTTTTATAATCTTACTATGATCGACATTGATAAACTAAAACAGCAATTTAATAATGAACTAACTCATACACAAAACATTGATCAACTTGAGATTAAATATTTGGGAAGAAACGGTATTATCAATGACCTACTTAAGAATATAAAAAATATACCTAACGAACAAAAAAAGGAATATGGTCAAAAAATAAATCTATTCAAAAACACTGTTAAACAAGAAATTGATAAAAATATAAAAATATTTAATAAAGCAAAAGATTCTAAAAACTTTATTGATAATACAATTCCCGGAAAAACCTACCCTAAAGGCAGTTTACATATAATATCTCTTGCTATTGAAGAGATTACAAAAATTTTTGAAAATATAGATTTTATTCGTGTTTCTTATCCTGAGGTTGATTGGGAGTATCAAGCTTTTGAATCTTTAAATATTCCTAAAAATCATCCTGCCCGTGATGATGTAGAAACATCATTTATAGATTCTCCCGCTCATATAAAGTTTGGAAAAATGGTATTAACACCTCATACTTCAAACGGTCAAAACCGAGAAATGAAAAGAGTCAAAACTCCGCCTATTCGAATGATTAATATCTCTAAATGCTATCGTCCTAATTGGGATGCCACTCATACACCAATGTTTCATCAGTTTGAAGGATTATGTGTTGATACTGATATCACGATCGCAAATTTAAAAGGAACACTTGATTATTTTGCTGAGAATTACTTTGGAGAAGGTACAAAAACCCGTCTTCGACCACATCATTTTCAATTTACAGAACCATCTTTTGAGGTAGATATAAGCTGCTCTGTATGTAAAGGAGAGGGACAGGTCAATTCTAAAAAATGTAAGGTGTGTAAATCTGGTTGGCTTGAACTTGGGGGATGCGGCATGGTACATCCAAATGTTTTGAAAGAAGGGGGAGTTGATCATAAAAAATTTTCAGGTTGGGCTTTCGGTTTTGGAATTGAACGTGTAATTATGATGAAATACGGACTCGATGACATTAGAAATTATTATTCAGGCGATATTAGATTTTTAGAACAGTTTTAAATATGAATATCAAAATTACACATAACTGGCTTTTAGAATATTTGGATACCGATGCAACTCCAAATGAAATCCAAAAATATTTATCTTTATGTGGACCAGCGATCGAGTCTATTACAAAGATGGATGCTGATTATGTATACGATATTGAGATCACCTCTAATCGTATCGATAGCGCATCTGTTTTTGGAATTGCTCAAGAAGCCGCTTCTATCTTACCAATGTTTGGAAAAAAAGCTAAGTTAAAAACAAATCCTCTTACTGATTTTAAATTTGACAAAAGCCAGGTAAAACAAAATGACCCTCTATTAAAAATAGATATAACCGATTCAAAACTAATTTCTAGATTTGTTGCTCTAGTTTTTGATAATGTTAATTTAAAGCCTTCACCCGCTCCAATCCTTGAGAGATTAAAGGCAGTTGGTGTAAAGACAATCAACAATATCGTTGACATATCTAATTATCTTATGATAGAACTTGGTCAACCAATTCATATGTTTGACTATGATCTAATCAAAGATCATCAAATGATAATGAAAGAATCAAAAAAAGGTGAGACAATCGTTACTCTTGATAAAAATAAAGTCACTTTACCCGGGGGAGATATTGTCATAGAAGATAAAAAGGAGCATTTGATTGACCTATGTGGAATTATGGGAGGACTTGATTCAGCAATAAATGAAAAAACGAAAAAAGTAGTTTTATTTGTCCAAACATATAATAAAACAAAGATAAGAAGAACAAATATGTTAACCGGAATAAGAACAATTGCCTCTACTTATTTTGAAAAGGGACTTGATGAAGAAAGAGTTGAGGCAACAACAATTATTGCTTCAAGATTAATTAAAAAAAATTCTCAAGCAAAACAGATCTCTTCGATAATAGATATTTACCCCAATAAATATCAACCTCTAATTATTAAAACAACTGTTTCTAAAATAAATAAATTAATTGGTATTGTATTACCAAAAGAGAAAATTATCTCTATCTTAGAAAATCTAGGCTTTCAAACAAAGTTACTAAATGATAGTTTAAGTGTTATTGTTCCACCCTCACGTAAAAACGATGTTTTTATTGAAGAAGATTTAATCGAAGAGGTTGCTCGTATTTTTGGTTACCATAATATTCCCTCAAAACTACAAAATCCCACATATGTAAAACAACCCAAAGATATGGAGAATATTTTTATTTTCCAAAATAAAATAAAGCTTTTACTTAAACATCTTGGTTTAAATGAAGTTATAAATTATTCGATGGTTTCTAAAAAACAACTCGAAGAATTAGCTTTAGACCCAAAAAAACATTTAAGATTAACTAACAGTCTTTCTTTAGATATAGAATATTTAAGAACAAGTCTTATACCTTCTTTAATAAAAAATATTAAAGATAATGAAGGAAAAAAAGAGAAGCTTAAATTATTTGAAATTGCAAAAATATATTTACCTAAAGATAATGATTTACCCAATGAAGTATATAAAATAGGTATTGCTACAAATACCGACTATCTTGATTTAAAAGGAATAGTTGAGTCCATCTATAAAGAACTCAATATTGAAGATGAGGTAAGTGAATTAATTGAGACGAAAGACGGAATCTATATTACAGAGATAGATTTTAATAAACTAATCAGACTTTCTAGGTCATTTCCAAGTTATAAGCCACTACACCCATATTCTGTCATTAAGCTTGATAAAACCTTTAAAATTGGATCAAATTCAACCTACGCAATTATAAAAAAATTGGCAGAAAAATCTAAGTTGTTACAAAAGATTGAATTTATCTCACTTTTTGAAAATAAAATGACCCTTAGATTCTACTATTCTTGCCCTATAAGAAACATCACTGAAGAAGAGGCTAAATTAGAATTAGAGCAGATTAAATAGTATAAATAAGAACAAAATATAATAACTTGAATAAACGACTTCTATATCCTATAATATATGGATGGCAAAAGAAGAACCTGGCAAAACCCCGCAAGAACAAATTCCGACTTTAAAACTAGTAATTCCTGATCTTTTTAATAAACCTAATACCTTATTTGATTTAATTAGGAAGGCCAAGTCTATTACTATCCAACCCGATTTATCTTCATTAAGTTTTTCTTTTTTGGAAACTCATGGACAAAGTTCAGAAAGACATGAATTCTCTTATGAAAAAATAGCGATTAATGAAGGAGGTGATAGGGATATACAAATAAAAACAAAATGGGTGTTTTCTTATAAAAACAAGGTATCATCAGAGGTTGCTGAAGAAAAAACTCGTTATGAAATTGCATTTATAGGTGATATAGATGAAAATAATAATGAACATAATCCATCAGATCGTATAGTAATCCACGATTATCAAAATAAAAAATCGATATTAATTGATTTTAAGAATAAAAAAATTGGAATAAAAAAAGGAAAAATAGGTGGTAGTTCGCTTAATAGATATGAAGATATTATTACGTTTGAGGAAGCGATAAATAATGACGAAATAAGACAGTTTGAATATAATGAAGTAGAACAACTCGTTGCTTTCTTAGGATTTGATAATAAAGAAATTATTTTACCTGTTTCTTTAAGCTATAATCCCGGCGTTAAAAAAACTCAACGACAAGAGAGTCTTGCTAATAGCCTTGCTTCAAATGAAGAGGAGGTTTTTGCCCCTTTAAAAATAAAAAAACTAATACCTGAAACAGGTATTACTATAGTAGGTGTTGAGATTTTATTATTAGGCGATCCAACAAATCCAACACTTAAAATTGGAGAGATGGTATTAACGTTTCAACAGTTACAGATATTATTTTACCGTTATGGCCTACCTACTCGTATCTCAGAGATTCCAAGACTAGTTGAAGGAATAAAACAAGGTAATATTAAAAGTCTCTTAGGTCAAATTGTAAGTAAAAATTTTAAATTAACTTTAGAAGACTGTAGTGATCCTATCATAACTATTTTTAATAAAGCAGTCAGTCTTAAAATAATGAACTTAGAATTTATTGAAGCTCTTAAGGTGTTTCTGTCGGAGTTGGGGTCGGAGTAGATTGCGGAGTTGGGGTAGGTGAAACATAGTTCCATGGCACGTTGACTCCAAATTTTATAGTTGATTCTCCTGATTTATCATCGTCATTTGTGGCTATTACTTGAAGTTCATATACTCCATCGGTTGGAATAGATATTGTTTCTGAAAAATCTTTTTTATCTTCATTCCATGATTTTATTTCAGATCCATTTAGCTTAATTTTGACATTTTTTAAAGGTTTTATACTCGCAATTTTTGCCCTAATTTCAACATTACCAGATGTAATAGTTGATTGACCAGATGGGTTTTTTATAGATACAACAACACTATCTGAAGATGCATCCGATACCTCAGTAGGTGGTTTAAATTTACTATCTGATTGTTCTTTATTCCAGGCGTCGATACCTATCTGCCAACGATTATTACCATCTGTTGAAACAGGATCATTTTCTGTAAAGACAATAAAGTCTTTTTCTTCAAAATTACCTGTTTTAATTTCGACGTCATTTGCTAACTTTCCATTAGCTTTAGAAATTTTCAAGCGTTTATAAAATGGGGAAATATCTTTTGGTTCGAAACCTTCAATAAAGTATTCAGCTCGTGTTGGATAACCGTCTTTAGGAAGGCCTCCAAGATAGGCGTCGATTGTGACAGCCTTTACTTTATCTGGTTTTGCTATTATCCCATCCTCATACTTTGTCAAAACGTCACGCATGATTCTATAAAAGATCGATGAGGCACCAGTTGCTCCTGAGGCAATCTTGGGATTCATAGGTGAGTTATCGTTATTACCTGCCCATACCCCGACAGTAAGCGAGTTAGTATAACCAACTGCCCAGTTATCGCGTTTATCATCGGTTGTACCTGTTTTTACAGCTACAGTCTTACCAGGTATATTAAGATACGAGTTTGGTCCAAATACCTCCAAACGGGCATTATTATCGGAAAGAATATGTGAAATAAGAAATGAAACCTCGGGCGATAAAACTCTTTTCTCTTTTATCTTAATTTTTTTATAAATACTTTTTCCTTTGAAATCAGTAATCTCACTTAACGAAGAAACTTCTCGTTTAAGACCTCCTGAAGCAAACACTGAAAATGCTGATGTCAGATCGAGCAGTGTTGTCTCTCCACCACCTAAGGTGACAGCTAGCCCAAATCTTTTCATATTTTCTGAAGTTGGAGCAAACTGAGTAAGTCCCATGTCTGAAGCTTTTTGAAGAAAATCACGAATACCAACCATAGCAAGTACTTTTACAGCAGGAATATTCTCTGAGTTACCAAGTGCAAATCGAAGTTGCATTGGACCTCTGAATTTTCCATCGTAGTTTACTGGTATATATGGCTTTTCTGTATCAGAATTTCCAAATTCAGTCTTTACATCCATGACAACTGTCGATGGGGTATAGCCTTTTTCAAAAGCAGTGGCAAAAGTAATAGGTTTGATCGCACTTCCAGGTTGTCTTAGACCTAAAGCAGCATTAAATTTTCCAAATTTTTCATCATTATAGTCATAAGATCCTACCATCGCTAAGATCTCTCCTGTTTTTGAATCGAGGATGACTACAGAAGCATTTGTCGCATTATAATCTTTAAGTTTTTCGATTTCTTCGCTAACAATTTTTTCAACTGATTCCTGTATTTCTGCCGATAAAGTTGTTTTTATCTTAATACCCTGATCTACCAACTTTTGACCATACTCTGTCTCAACTAAATTCTTTACATAAAATATAAAATGTGGCGCAGTAATTACTAACTTAGGAGCTGTAAATTTTATTTTTTCAAGTTGAGCTAATGCTTTTACCTCTATATCCCGTGTTATATATTTATCCTCTCTCATACGGCGTAAAACATCTTTTGCTCTTCCTCGCCAGGCGCTATCTTTTCCAATAAATGGCGAATAATAAGAAGGGCTTTGAGGAAGGCCTGCAAGAATCGCCGACTCAACAAGAGTTAAATCTTTTACAGATTTATTAAAATATGCCTTTGAAGCAGTGCCAACTCCCCAGTAACTACCGCCGTATGGCGCCTCATTTAAATACATTTGTAGTATTTCTTCTTTTTTATAACGTCTTTCAACCTCTATGGCTAAGATCATCTCTTGGATCTTTCGAGAGATAGTTTGCCGATTTGTAAGTAGTGCGTTTTTAATCAACTGTTGTGTAATGGTAGAACCACTTTGTAAACCCCGACCAAGAAGAATATTAAAAAATCCTCTTAAAATTCCAAGCTCTGAGATGCCTTGATGTTTAAAAAAGTTTTTATCTTCTATAGCTATTGTTGCTTCACGAAGATATTTTGGTAATTCATTATAAGTAATTGGAACACGATTTTTATCTTTGTACATTTCGTAAAGCGTCTTTCCATCTTTATCAAGAAAAACTGTTGAATATCCAGTTGCCGCTGAAAGCTTTGAAGGTGAGGGAAGATCTTTGGCATACCAAGCAAATACTAAAAAGGAAAATATAAACCCAATTATAATAACGCCGATAAAACCAATTAAACCGTATGCAATAAGTTTTTGCTTCAAATAAGTGTCGCGAAATCTAAGTCTTCTTGATAAACGCATAGACTTAAGTATAACAAAACACGTTCAGATTTTAAATTTTATATTATAATAACTGTATGAGAATTTTAGGTAAAAAGGTTAAAAAAGAATCTATCTGGAAGATGATTATGATTGTTTCCTCAATTTTATTAATCTTATCATCATTTGCACCAATACTTTTTTTAAGATAAAACATAATGAATCTTGATACTAAAATCGAGGAGCTTCCAAGAACTCAAACTCAAACTATAAAAAAATTTAAAAGTTTAGGTATTAATACTTTTTTTGACTTACTTAATTATTTTCCAAATCGTTACGAAAACTACTCAATCATATCAAAAATTAATAATGTCCAAGAAGGAGAAACTGTCACCATCATTGGTAAGGTTATTGAAGGAAAATATCAGATAACTCGTACTGGTCTTAAAATCCAAGCTTTTAAAATTCAAGATGAAACTGGTATCATCTCAACTGGATTTTTTAATCAACCTTATTTATTAAAACTTTTTAAGGTTGGACTAACTATAGCAATTTCTGGAACTATAAAAATCTTTGGTAAAAAGATAACAATTGAGCCAAAAGAATATGAGATTGCAAATAATTTTCCATTATTTAAACATACAGGAAGAATTATCCCTATATACTCCGAAAGATTTGGACTTTCCTCAAAAACAATCAGAGAAAAAATATTTTATCTTACCTACGATCGTGGGATAGATAAAATGATTGACCCTCTAATAAAAGAAATTATTAATTCAAATAACCTCATCGAAGAAGCTCAGGCTTATAAAGAAATTCATTTCCCAACTTCAATAGAAAATATTGAACTAGCCAAAAAAAGACTTAGTTTTGATGAATTATTTTTAATTCAACTTTCAAATAAACTTGTCAAAAACCAATGGAAAAAAGAAATTGTTGGGAATCAATTTATAGTTAATAAAAAAAATCAATTTTTATTGGATACATTTATAAACAATCTTCCTTTTAAGTTAACTCAAGCTCAACTAAGAGTATGGGACGAAATCCAGCATGATTTAATAAAGACACACCCAATGAATAGATTTTTACAAGGTGAGGTTGGGTCAGGCAAAACTGTCATCGCTGCACTTGCCTGTTACTTATCATATCTAAACGGCTATCAATCACTGATCATG
>Ga0172371_10008388_pt1 | contig 14485 bp, 6 predicted proteins | sample Lak12m_FD_114543 | JGI IMG/M metagenome (GOLD analysis project Ga0172371, IMG submission 114543) | Freshwater microbial communities from Kabuno Bay, South-Kivu, Congo - kab_022012_12m | ecosystem: Environmental > Aquatic > Freshwater > Lake | place: Democratic Republic of the Congo: South-Kivu... | reverse complement strand
ATCGCTGCAGTAAATGTAATTCCTGTCTGCAGCCACCACTGCCTGAGGTCCATCGCCACTGGAAATGTAGTGCCTGAACAGATTGCTAAAGGGGGATGCACCTGTCTCGCCATTTGTGGTGTCCTCGCTGCTGATCCAATAGTTTAGTGTAGCTTCCCCGGGATTGCTGATACAAAGGGTCCGCGTGGAATTGTGCCCAATTTCCAAGGTGTCGCTGAAGGCAGCAGGACTGATACTTATCCCGGCTTGAGGCGCAATGGTGGTGAAATTCCAATATACGCTGCTGAGGGCAGAACCCTGTGCATTATGAGCGCGAACCGCCCAATACCAGGTTTGTGCATTGTCGATGGGGACTCCTCCCTGGGTATAGGGATCAAAGGTGGTTTGTGTGAGGTTACTGAAAACATAGCAGTCGTATAACACAGCAGGATTCTGAGCCATGTAAACCGTGTAGGACAAAGCCGGGTCGCCAGCGGGGTTTTCGCTCCAAAATAAGGCTTCGCCGTGTTCGGGCAGATCTATCGCATTATTGGGAGGTGAAACCAGAATGGGCGCTGCAGGGGGGATGGGAATGTGGTTAAGCATCAGTACTGTATTGGGAATTCCTGCTCTCAGGATACCGGTTCCGGGATTTGCAGGATTGATATTAGCATCAGTACTGATGGCAAGCAGGCTCCTGTTTTCTGGTGTCCGAGAATCCAGGAACCCACAGTAATAAGTATCCAGCCAGGCTTCATTCTCATCCACGGCAATCACGAGATTGGAAGTGTTGTTATAGATAAAAGGATTGCTTAGCACGATCTCGATCCAACCGGGAGTGGCAGCTAAAGTTACTTGTCCGCTGAAAACCTGGGTTAGCTGGCTTAGCGGTATCCAGGAACTGGCAGAGGGAAACGCCGCTAAGTTCGTATGCCCCATATAGATGGTAAGCTGATCACTGTTGGGGGCGGCAGCTGCGCCATTCCAGTAATAATAGAGCTTTTCAATGCGCTGATTGCTGATCTGAATCTCGCTTTGCAAATAGATGCTTTGTGAATAGCTGTAATCACTGTAGGGATGAATCGGCAGCGCCAGGGTGTCCGCACTCGTTCCAATCCGTGCCCAGTTAGCTGGAATAGTAGAAAAGCTCCAAACCGGGCAATTTTGGGCTGGTCCGCCGCTTTTATAGGGAACTACCTGCCAGTAATAGGTATGACCGGCTTCCAGGCTGGGACTATATGATGTTTGATTGCCCAGGTCAGCGATCAAGGGAGGAGGATTACTGGAACCAAGATATAGCCTGTATCCGGTGGGGTTGCCTGCCGGATTCCAGCTGAGCATGGTGTCCAGCCTATTGTAAATTGATTGATCGGCAGGATAAACCAAATTAGCGGGTTCCGGGATATCCGGAATCAAATCAAAGCGCATATTGGGACGGGTGCTCAGGCTCCAGCCCGTGGGTGAGGAATCCCAATTCTCATAGCTGTTGCAATAGATCAAACTGCGATATTGAGATCCCGTTGAGGAGTTATAGCAGCTGGCATTACGCCATTCCGCCCCAGCCCAGGCGAAATGAACTTCCACCACCAGATTGCTGCTGCCATCCCAGAAAAAAGGCACGCCAAAGGTGTGAGTGTTCCATCCTGCCACTGGCTGATAGTAGGGAACATTAAAAACCTGGGTAAGACCTGTGATGAAAGTGTTGTTGCTGAAATTAGCCTGAGTGGTGTTTCCAAGCTTGATGGTAAAATCTGGAAGCTGAAGGCAGGTATTGGGATTGGCTACATTAAAGGACAGAGAGGTTATATTTCCCGCAAAGCTGCCGGCAGCTTGCAGTTCAGAAGCAGTAATGATATATTGCTCTCTGCCATTGCGGTTGTAGCCACCATATACGGCTGGATAAAAATCCCAGCTGTTAGAAGTTGTCCCGGCTCCAATGGTGATCTGGGTTCCGGATAAGCACTCCAGAGTGATGAGTAAGAACAAAAAGAGCAAACTGGTTTGCTTCATGATATACCTCAATATATTTTCGATAATCAATAGCACGGTTGACCTGCGCACCTTGAAAAATATTTGCTATTGCAAGGGAGGCAGAATTATAACATAAGTTAATCCAATATTGCTATTGCACAAATAAAACTTACATAAATGCCAACGCGCAATCAACATGATTGATCGAGAATTCCATAGCATACATATCATATTTATTTACAATAAGTATCACAGACAAGAAAGAAGAAATTTCGATATCCTACTAAAAAAGTTCTTGACAGAAAAGCTAAGTTGGTTATTTTGGTTAGTGAATGCTTACTAACCTAAGGAAGGAAAGATGGAACTTACCGACAGGCAAATGGATATCGTTAAGGCTGCGATCAAGATCATCGCCAATCAGGGCTATGAAAAGCTGACCACCAAGAATCTGGCGGCGGAGATAGGCGTTTCCGAAGCTGCTCTCTACCGGCATTTCAGTTCCAAGCGGGAACTGGTGACGATGGTGCTTTGCTATTTTGAGTTCCTGTCCTGCCAGGTGTTGAAATCCATCAAGCAGGAAGGCTGCAGTCCTCTGGAATGCCTGCGCAGGTTCGTGATGAACCGTTATGAGCTTTTCACCGCTAATCCGGAGCTGGCAAAGGTGATGTTTTCCGAAGAGCTTTTCAAGCACGATCCTGCCTTCCTCAATCAGTTCCAATCCATCATGCACATCCACAAAGGCGAAGTGGAATCATTTATCAGCGCAGCCCAAGCGGAAGGAAGCATCAGAAGCGATCTTGCTCCGGTGCAGCTGTTTCGTTTGATCGTGGGCTCCATGCGCTTGCTGGTCACTCAATGGAATATGAGCAGCGCCTTTGACCTGCAAGCGGAAGGCGGACAACTGATCGAAACTATAATCAAACTAATAGAGGTATAACATGAAACGTCAGATCATCAAAATCGACGAAACCAAGTGCACGGGTTGCGGAGCCTGCATACCAGGTTGCCCGGAAGGAGCCCTTCAGATCATCGATGGCAAAGCCCGCTTGGTCAGCGATCTCTTTTGCGACGGCTTGGGAGCCTGTCTGGGCACCTGTCCCGAAGGAGCCATTGAAGTGGAAGAACGAGAAGCCGAACCCTACAGCGAAGCCATCGTGATGGACAACATCATGGCTGCTGGCGAGAACACCATCAAAGCCCATTTGAAACACCTGAAAGACCACGGCGAAATGACCTATTACGCTCAGGCTTTGGAAATCCTGAAAGCCAATGGCTACGACACAGACAGTCTTACCCAGGAAGAAGTAATGGCTTGCGGATGTGCAGGCACGCAGGCACGCAAGTTTGACAAAACTGAAAGCGTTCAATCTGGGGCTGGTGAGGTAATCACCGAGCTGCGTCAATGGCCAGTGCAGCTAACCTTGATAAATCCTGCTGCGGCATATTTTGACAATGCCGAGCTACTCATCTCCGCCGATTGCGTTCCCTACGCTTATGGCGACTTTCACCGCAAGTTCCTGAAAGGCAAGATAGTGGTAACCTTCTGCCCCAAGCTGGACATGGACATAGAGCGCTATATTGATAAACTTGCCCAGATATTCACCCTGCATGAGATCAAAAGCGTTACCATCGTGCGCATGGAAGTTCCCTGTTGCGGAGGCACTGAGATCATCCTCAAACGTGCTTTGGAAAAGGCAGGCAAACTGCATTTCGTAAAGGTTTTTGTCATCTCCGCCGAAGGCGATATAACATAAGGGGAGGAAAGATGCAAAGCCGAAATTGGAAAGACCTTGACCCTGTGGTGAATGCCAATGGAATCCATGGCACCAAGCTGTATGTAGCTCCCGAAGGGGAGATCGTGCATCTGGGACTCGCTCCGGGTGCTATTCTAAAAGCCCATAAAACCCCCGTTAACGTTGCCTTCTACGTTCTGGAAGGCACCGCCACTCTGGAGATAGGGGAGGAGCGCATGAGCTTCCCCAAAGATACCCTCATCGACAGTCCCAAAGATATCCCCCATGCCGTTATCAATGAAGGCGAAGGCAATCTGCGCCTGCTTGTAATCAAAATGCCAAAACCATAAAAGAAAAAAGGAGAAACTACCATGAGTATGTTTTGTTACCAATGCCAGGAAACCTCCCGCAACATAGGCTGCACCATGCGCGGCGTCTGCGGAAAATCCCCCGAACTTAGCAGTTTGTTCGACCTTTCCATCCACATCATGAAAGGTATCGCCTGGATCAGCACCAAGCTGCTGCAATACGACAAATATTATGCCGAGGACAGCCTTGCTGTGATGCAGGGTCTCTTCAAAACCATCACCAACGCCAATTGGGACGAAGCGCAGATCAAAGACACCATCACAAGTCTTATCGCTCTGCGTGACAAGCGTTTTGCCGAACTCGATGCCCTTTACATAGCCAAACATGGCAAGCCCTGTCCGCTTCCTCCGCCGGATGCCGTGGTCTGCAAGGTAAAGCCCGAGGATTATTACACTTATGGCGAAAAGGTCGGGGTACTCGCCACTGAAAATGAGGATATCCGCAGCCTGCGTGAAACCATCATCTACGGCATCAAAGGCATTTCCGCCTATGGCGACCACGCTGCCATGCTGGGTTATTTCAGCGACGATGTCAATAAATTCGTGATGGAGGGCATGGCTGCCACTATCGACGACAGCCTGAGCGCCGAGCAGCTTACCGGCTTGGTGATCAAAACCGGCGAATACGCAGTGAAGGTGATGGAACTTTTGGACAAAGCCAATACCGAAACCTATGGTGTGCCAGAGCCTACCGTAGTGCAGCTTGGCGTTGGCAAGAACCCCGGCATTCTGGTCAGCGGACACGATCTGAAGGACTTTGAGGAACTCTTACAGCAAACCGAAGGCAAGGGCATCGACATCTACACTCACAGCGAAATGCTCCCTGCGCACTATTATCCCGCCTTCAAGAAATACAAGCACTTCCAGGGCAACTACGGCAGCTCCTGGTGGCATCAATTGGAGGATTTTGAGAACTTCAACGGACCCATTCTCATGACCACCAATTGCATTGTGCCCCTGCGTAAGGAAAACACCTATCTCGACCGTTTCTACACCACTGGTATGACGGGTTATCCCGGCGCTGTCCACATTCCCGATCGTAAGCCTGGACAGCACAAGGACTTCAGTGCCCTCGTCGCCAAAGCCAAAACCTGCCAGCCTCCCAAAGAGCTGGAAAACGGCACTATCACCGGCGGATTCAACTATCGCACCGTGCTTACCCTTGCCGACAAGGTAGTTGAAGCCGTGAAAACCGGAGCCATCAAGCGTTTTGTAGTGATGGCAGGTTGCGACGGACGCATGCCCAGCCGCAAATACTTTACCGAAGTGGCGGAGAAGCTTCCCAATGATGCTGTTATCCTCACTGCCGGCTGCGCTAAATATCGCTATATCAAGCTGAATCTGGGCGATATCGGTGGCATTCCCAGAGTGCTGGATGCAGGGCAATGCAACGATTCCTATTCCCTAGCGGTGATCGCCCTGAAGCTGAAGGAAGCCTTTGGATTGGACGACGTGAACCAGCTTCCCTTGTCCTTTGACATCGCCTGGTATGAACAGAAAGCCGTGGCGGTGCTGCTTGCGCTGCTTGCCCTGGGCTTCAAGAACATCCAGATAGGACCTACCCTGCCTGGTTTCCTTTCTCCCAACGTAGCCAAAGTGATCGTGGATACCTTTGGTTTGCATAAAACCACCGAGGCTGACACCGATATCGCCACGATGTTTGCCTGATAACCAATATAACAAGCAATACCAAAGCCCTCGCCAACCAGCGGGGGCTTTTTGATTGTAAATAAAGGACTATCTGTCTCCGGAGTGCAAGCTTTAGGAATGACAGCTTATTGGGAATGCCAGCGTCCCGCTGGCAGGGCTTGCCAGTCTCTGACTGGATTTAACCATCACCGGCGGGACACCGGTTCCACCCTTCCCGTCAGAGACGGGAATTCCTAAAAATTGGTGATCTGCGAATCCGCGCCGGGCACGCTTGCCAGGTAGCCATTTCTTTACCCATCGATATCTTACCATACATTTATAGGATGGGTAAAGGATGGGAGATAGACAGGATCTCAAGCGCGAAAAGCTTAATAGACTATGGGGCAGCTTCCAATAACCAAAGAGGCTTTTTAACCGGTTGCCTGATTGTAATATGGGTTGCCAGATTGTAGTATAGGTCGCCAAACCTGTTGTGTTGGCAGGATACCGATCCTGCCTCACTGCCTGCGAAGATCGGGGATAGGATGGGGGTTCGGCAACCCCCATACACAACAGCATCGGCATGCTATACTACATTGCGGCAGTAAAGCGTTCTTTGCCGTGAACTGCGGATAGCAAGCCGCCAGGGATGACACATGTTTTTTGCCCATAACAGCCAGTATATGTATGAGCCCCCAAAAAAAGAGCCTGTCATAAGCAACAGGCTCTTTTATGGTAGTTATGCGGGGTAGGTTATTTGGTGAGGATCATTTTCCGGGTGGAGCTGAAGTTCGCCGCCTGCATCCGGTAGAAATACACTCCGGAAGCCACGCTGCGGTTGTTGCGGTCTTTGCCGTTCCACACGATCTTGTGCGAACCTTCAGGCAATCTGGCGTCCACCAGAGTGGCAACCAATTGTCCTTTAAGGTTATACACATTCAGTTTCACCTGTCCGGCTTCCTTCAGACTGAAGCTGATGGTGGTTTCCGGATTGAAAGGATTGGGGTAGTTGTTGTAGAGCCCGGTTACCAGAGCAGGATTGTGGTCGTCGCTGGCATCCACCGAATGGGTATAGCTGATCTGGTTTGAGGGAAGGCTGTTGCCGGTGGCGTAGGTGCAACCCACATAATAGTAGTATTGCGTGCCAAAATCGCCCAGAACCTCGTTGTAGAGCGGCTGATCCACATGTCCGGCAAGCTCGAAACTGCCAGCGTTGATGCGGCGATAAACGTCATAGCCGGTAACGGGAAATTCAGGCTCCACAGGGGCTGACCAGTTCAGATAGAGCGTTCCGGAAGCCACGCCGTATTCCAGATTCGTGGCGGGGGCATAGTAGCCCAGATAGAAATCCTGCTGTGAATCGGGATTGGCGAGCGACAGGGTGACATTCACCAGGCTTGGGGTGCTGTAGCCGGGCGCTCCCGCCATGATGCCATGCGTTCCGATCGGCAGATACAGCGCATAAGCGCCTGTGGAATCGGGATGCACAGCCCAGCCCTGATTGTTGTGAACACACACCTGGTTGAAATCGATTGCGGGATCGGAACTGGTGACACCGCCATGCACCTTTCCGGCAAATTCTACATAACCGGTGGTGCGCACGTCGTCGATGAACCAGCCGTCACCCTGGTAGAGTCCGTCGCTGGCGAAGGTGAAGCGGAAGGACACATTCTGGTTGGCGTAGGAAGCCAGATTGAAGCGGGCAAGCACCCAGCCTCCGCTGGTGCCTTCAAAGCCGGGACCACCAAGGATGCTTAAATTGCTGGAAGTGTAGCCATTTACAGGGGTGATAACCGACCAGGAACTGCCGTTGTTGGTGGATATCTTCACGTTTCCGCCGTCATAGCCGGCTTCCGTATTGTAATAGTGCCAGAATTCCAGCATGAAGTTCGTGCCGATGTAAATGCTTGGTGTGGTAAGCAGATAGGTGGCATTAGCGGGATACTGGCTGTTCAGCCTGGTGCCCCAGACCTTGGTGCCCGAATGTGCACCGGCAACCTGCGACACGCCCCATTCCCAGCCGTTGGTGGTGGGACTGGGAGTAAAGCTGCCGTTATTGCTTTCAAAATCGTTGCTCATGCCGGTGGTGCCCACACTAAGCACCAGTTGCTCGTTGTGGGGATCGATGAGGTCGCCCAGATAGGTGAGGTAGAAAGTGAGGTTGTTGCCCACGATCACATCGGGGGACACGGTAATGCGATAAACCGCCTGGGAAATGCTGCCTGCGGGTATTCCCGGCAATAACTGCGAGGGATTGGCGATGGTTACCGATTCCGACAGGCACATGATGTTGCTGGTGATATTCTGGGCTTCCAGACTGCTGCTGTTCTGATAGTTGATGATCAGATCAAGGGTTTCTCCCGGATCGATCAGCCCGTTGCCATTGCCCATGGTGTCGTTCATATATATCCCGCTGAGGGCGATGGCGGGTTTGTGCACAGTTAGGGAGATAGGGAACTGCCAGCTGTTTCCGGCGATGGTGACGTTGCACAAAATCGGGATAACCGTGGCATCGGGACAGAAGAGGTCGATTAGCAGGCTCACCGGCTCGTGGTTCACTTCGCTGGCGTCGCCGGGGATATCGCTGTAATTGCACTGGGAATTGGTCAAAGTGGCGTAATTGCTGTTGACCGTTGCCGTCATATGCACCTGGGTGGCGGGGTTCAGACCGAGATTCTGCAGCTTTAACCCCAGATCGACGGTTTCACCCGGTTCCACGATGGAATTGCCGTTGGTGTCGTTGATGATCAGGTCGTCCATCACCAGGAAGGGATTTTCATGCAGAACCGGAGCGGTGGTGATAAGCAGCGCCTTTTCATTGGCAAGGGGAGCTGCGGCAAAGGCGTATTGATTGTTGTAGCTGTATTCCAAGCCCACGGTATTAGTGTGGTTCTTGATCCCCACAGTGCAGTAATTTCCATGCAGGGGGGTATAGCCGCTGCCGCCGACGTCCACGTTATTGAAGTCCTTGTATTGGATTTTGATCATGCCGTCGCCCTGCGAGGTGGGGTAGAACTGCGGATCGTAGAAGATCACCTGGAAGGTTTCCAGGCTGGTGCGGTTGTAGCCGTTGCGCATTTTGTAATACTCAACGATGAACTTGTGGTTCGCAGTATCGTAGTATTTGTAGATTCCACCGTCGCTGATCAGGATGAGGTCGTCCCAAAAGGGTGCGATCATGGGTGAGGGACCGTAGCCGCCGGGGAGATGGTAGTTGCGGAATTCGCCGTTGGCGGTCTGTCCCATGGCGATGAAGCCATTCACGCAGACTGTGATAAGATTGTAGCTGATACCGTAGAAGGGGAAGGCAAAGGGCAACTGCACCTGTTGCAGGGACACTGCGCCGTTCTGGTCACCTTCGTCGCCTGTAGTGCCAGGATCCACCAAGCCGGTGATCTGGCTTCCCGCTCCGCCGGCGCTGGGATTGATCTCGATCCACTCGTAGGTGGGGCAATCGGGATAATTGGTGTCGCTCATATCATAGATGAAATAGCCGTAAGCATCCGGTCCCAGCGGGGTATTCTGGTTCACCTGACCGATGGGTAGATTGAATTCGGCGAACTGCTCAAAGCCATGGTCGTTAAAAAGCCTTAAGCGCAGGGGCATCTGCATGCCCGGGATCAGCAAGGCACGCGCAAAGACCTGGAATGCCTGAATGTTGCTGCAAACCGCTCCGGCGGGGATATTGCCGATGTAGGACAGGGAATCGCTGACCACCACCAGGTCGTTCAGGGAATGCAATTCGGCGTAGATATTGTCCACCGAGGCGATGGAATTGTTCTTTATCCCCACGGTCAGGGTGCCCTGTTCGGCGGGATCGAGAATAGCGTTGTTACCCGCCACAACAGTGTGGCTGTTCACCAAAAGCCTGGCGTTATAGGAGGTGACGTGGAACACCACCTCGTAAGTGGTGTTGCTCTGATCATGCAGGGTCACCAGAAAACGGATGTCGTGCTGGGGCTCCACATTTGCCCCGATGGTAAAAGTGAAATAGCCGTTGGCAAGCTGCGTAGCCTGGCTGTCCACCCCATTGAAGGTGGTTTGGGCGTTCACGATGGTAACCTGCGCATCCTGGGTGCTGAGGGTGGCATTTATGGCGGAAACTGCATTGGCAGTGGTGTTCTTGATGGTAAGACCCACGGCAATTGTTTCCCCCGCATCGGCATAGCCATCGCCGTTGCCGCTGCTGCCATTGCTGCCATTGTCGCTGAGCGTGGTGGCGGAAAACACGATCGAGCCGGTTCCGTCTACTCCCACATCCTGCTGCAGAGGCTTGAAGCCATGCATGGAAACGGTTAGCTTGATGCTGTTCAGCAAACCGCCGGGAATCGTGAGAGTGGCATTGCCCTGAGCATCGGTATAAGCCTTTGAAACTATTACCTGCTGGCTTGCGCTGTAAGCGGTTACGCAGGCGCCTTCAACTTCGGTGCCGGCATTGCTGAGCACAGTTACGTCCACGATGCCGGTTCCCAGAGGCAGAGAGGTGGGGGCGACAACCGTGAATTCCTTGGGGATGCCGATAAATACTTCCGCGGTGGGATCGCCCATCAGATTGCACCAGTGTGAGAAATAATTCGCCTGATTGTCCAGGGTGGCGCCATAAACCTGTTTCAGATAAAGCTTGCCGTTCAGCAGAGCCTCTCCCATGCTGCGCATGCCGTAGGTAAATATCCCATCCCAGATACCCGCCGCCAGGCAGTTATTGAACATGGTGTGAGTTCCGCTTGTGGACATGCCTATCGCGGTCAAAGCCCCGGCGGGAGAAGCGGAGGTTCCCAGTCTGATAAAGGATTCGGTTGTTCCCGTTCCGCCGGAGAAATTCCCCGTGGCGCAGGTGATGATTGTGGCATGGGGAAGCATGGTGCCATTTACCAGACTGCTGGAGGGCGACCAGCCGCTCATGTTGATATAGCCACGATAGTTGAACAGCCCCACGCCCTGGTTGATCCCGCTGTTGATGGTGCTGGAAAAACCGCTGGAATAGTTTTCGATGAAAGTGTATTGGGGATTGTTCAGCAAGGCAAGTTCTTTGATGAATTTATTGATATATTGGGTGGAAATTCCGCTCTGCGATGGATCGCCGACTAGAAGCACGCGGTTCATCCAGGCTGCGCTGGTGCCACTGACATTGATGTTCTTTTCCACCGCGTAGATCTTGCTGAACAGCACATCAAGCTGACTGATGTTCTCGGCGGAGATACGTCCGATGAACACATCGCCCAGATAATCGGAACCGGAAAGCTGCGTGTAGGGGTAATCGCCTTCGCCGCCATAGCTGGAGAAGCTTTCAGTGAAGGTGGGAACTGTATAGCTGCCCGAAGTGTCGCCCAACAGAATGATGTAATCCGGGCGTGTGTCGGGGTTATTGTATTGAGTCTGGATGTAGGTTTTAATCGCGGTATTGGAGGTGCCGCCGGTCTGGGTGGTATTCACCACGTTCACCTGATAACCTTTCTGGCATTTCCAGGTTACGAATTCGTTCAGCTTGGTGAGGAACACCGAATCGGTGTTATTGCCGTAAACCAGAAGGATTCTGGCACCCTGGGGGGCAACCAGGGCATCGCGGTAACTGGCGAAATTGCAGATCATGGATTCATACAGATTGGCAAAGGCACTGGAATAGCTGGCGTAAGCTGGAAGCTCATTCACTCCTGTGCCGCCGGTCATATCGATCTCGATCTCAAAGTTATTGATCAGGCTAAGCTCATTGGTGGCAGCCAGATACTGAACCGGATACAGATTGATCTGGATCACCCTGAAATCTCTGATGATCTGAGCCTGGGTGTGAGCGTAAGGAGATGCAGGGAAAGGCTGCGCGCTGGAATAGGCGGCGCTGTCAAACTGATAGTCCTGTTCCTGCTGTTTGGTGGCAAAAGCCGGTTCGGGTTTCACAAAGCCCTTGGGAACAGGGTTGGAAGTGGTAACATGCACGTTAAAATCGCCCTGGGGAGGGATCGCCACCCAGGTGGAAAATACTGGCATCGCCGGAAAGCCTTCCTGGGCGGTGGATTCGGCGCCTGCCATCTGGAGGGTGGAAAAACCTGCCTGGCTGGCGGCTTTGATCTCCAGTTCGGGGGTCTGGAACTGCAGCCGTATCTGCGAGGCGCTTTGCGAGATCACTTTCACCGGTTTGTCAGTGAAAGACGCCGGCAATTCTGCCTGCACGCCGGCAAGCACTGACAAATACATACTGAACACACACATCAGTATGATAAGCACGACACTGTTTGTTTTCATCTTCGTTTCCTTATCGAATCCAAATAAAGAACCTGAAACCATGCCTGGCTTCAGGTTCTTCGATATTCTTTGGTTATTTTATTTTACGCGTCATTTGATTTTATAGATCAGGATTCCCTGATCGCGAGAGCCGACTATCAGCTTGTCGTCCATAAATTTAACTGTATTGGTATAGCCACATGAGGTCAGATGCTGCAACAAAGTGGGGCTTGCCGGATTGCTGACATCAAACAGGTAGATACCGCCCACGCCGGAACTTACTGCCACTTTGCTGCCCGAAACGTCCACCACGGTGGCATAACCGTCGGTATCACAGGTAGCCAGTAGTGCGGGTGCGGAGGGATTGGCGAAAGATACGATATTCAGTCCCGCCTGACGGCTGGGGATATAGGCGATGGTGCCACTGGTCTTCACTTTCTGAGCTTCGCCCGGTAGGGCAAGTTCGCTGAGCAATTGCTGATTGGCTTTGTTATAGATAAACAGCCCCCGCTGCTCCGCGCTTACCAGCAGGTAATTGTCAGTAATCGCAAAGCCTGATGCCACCCCGGGGCTAACCGTGTAAGAATTCACGTTCAGGATATTGCCGTCGTAGCGGTCAAATTTGAAGCTTCCGCCGGAGCAGTAGGCATAGGACATAGTGTAAAAATCGGGGGGATTGGTGATGGTGTAGGCACTGAGGTCTTTTACTCCGCCGGTTCCGCCGATCACTTCCATGATATATTGCAAGGTGTCTGAATTGCTTGTGTTTACAATAGTTATCCGGTCTGTAGCCTGGGTCTCGATGAAGAACATGCGGTTGAATTCAGGGATCACGGACAGCCTTTTGATCCGTCCCAGATTGGTTTGCGAACCGTCCGCGGCATTCAGCTTGGTGATCCAGGTTTGCTGATAGGTCGCTCTGTTGAACATGGCAATCCCGCCCTGATCCAGAGCGGCATAGAGATTGTTGTTGTCCAAAGTAAAATCCAGCGGATTTCCCACCACCGGCAGCTGCCTGTCCAGGGTCAGCCATTCGTCCTCCTGGTAGGCGGTATTGCGTTTGGCGCATGAACTGAGAGAAAGTATCAGCACCAGAAGCAGCAGGTATATCGTTGAGCGCTTTGGCATTAAGTTCCTCCTGAACTACTTAAACATTTTCTTTGCCTGCTATAAAAGCAAGAAGCGTTCCGAAACCAGAATATCCCTCCAAAAAACGCTTGTTCTTAAAAAAAATCTGTCGTTCAGCTCAGCCAGACCATCCTTACTGCTTCCTTCGTTCCTGATCAATCGCCTCTGTCTGCTATCCAATAAACCACGAAAGAAAAGGGTAGGAGCTTATCAGGAGGATAGTTTAGGGGGATTGAGAAAAAGCGAAGGAAGGAGAGAGGGTTTAGGACTGACCGTCGGCTTTGTCGCTAAGCAGCAGCCATCTGTCCATCAGCTCCAGATGGCGGGTTTCCAGGATTTGCATCTCAATGCTGATCTGGGTGAACTGCGCTGGGCTGAGCTGTCGGGACTGGGTATTGAGCTGGGTTTCCAGTTCCAGCAGCCGCTGTTCGGAAGCTTCGATGTCCTTTTCCAGTTGGGCAAATTCCCGCTGCTCATTGTAGGTAAGCCCCTTGCTGATCCTTTTGGGACGGTAAACCTTGGGCTCGGCAGCGCTTTCCTGGTTTTCCTGCTCATAGCGTTTCACCAACATGTAATCGGAATAGTTGCCGGCGAATTTGCGCAAGCGACCATTCTCAAAGATAAAGAGATAATCCACGGTTCTGTCGAGGAAAAAGCGGTCGTGCGAGACGATCAGCAAACAACCTCTGAAGGCGTCAAGGTAGTCCTCCAGGATTTCCAGACTGCGGATGTCAAGGTCGTTGGTGGGTTCGTCCATGATGATGAAATTAGCTCCGAACATCAGCGATTTCAGCAGGTAAAGCCTTTTCCTTTCCCCGCCGGAGAGTGCGCCAAGCTTCATCTGCTGCGCCTTGCCATCGAAGAGAAAGCGTTTCAGCATCTCCGTGGCGCTTACCTTGCTGCCATCCGCGGTTTTCATCACTTCGGCGAATTGGGCGATGTAGTCGTAAACGCTTAAAGCCGGATTAAAACTGTCCTCATCCTGTTTGTAGTAGGCAAATTGGGTGTTCAGTCCCACTTTCAGGGAGCCGATGTCTGGTTCCAGTTCTCCGGTGATCAGCCTTAGCAGCGTGGTTTTTCCACAGCCGTTGGCGCCGATGATGCCGATGCGCTCCATATTCTGGAAATTGTGATCCACCTCTTCAAAGAGCTGCTTACCGCCCAATGACTTTGCCAAACGGTGCAATTCCAGGATTGTTCTGCCCAGGCGGTTGATCTGAAAGGAAATATCCATTTCTGCATTGGAGATCAGATAGCTTTTGCTGAGCAGTTCCTTCACTCTGTCCACATGGTTTTTGGGTTTGCTGGTGCGAGCTTTGGCACCGCGGGACAGCCAGTCCAGTTCTTTTTTCAGTTGTGCCTGACGGCGGGTTTCCTTGCGCTGGCTGTCGGTGGCTCTGATCAGCTTGCCACGCACAAATTCGCTGTAGTTGCCTTCGTAAAAGAACAGATGGTGCTTTT
>Ga0172371_10008387_pt1 | contig 14488 bp, 16 predicted proteins | sample Lak12m_FD_114543 | JGI IMG/M metagenome (GOLD analysis project Ga0172371, IMG submission 114543) | Freshwater microbial communities from Kabuno Bay, South-Kivu, Congo - kab_022012_12m | ecosystem: Environmental > Aquatic > Freshwater > Lake | place: Democratic Republic of the Congo: South-Kivu... | reverse complement strand
TGAAGGAAATCGTAATGTCGGTTGACGTGATTGAATCCGGTCTTGGGAAAGTCCGCGTTCACCCGCATAGATATATGCAGGTTTCAGGAACGGATGTGACCTCCAGAGTTGTCGGAATCCGACCGGAGAAGCTGAAAGTTGCCTATCTCGAACGGCCAAGAGTCATGAAGATGCCCGCGAATGGCGCTTATGACGTTGAAGCTGTTTACGGAAGTATGACTCTCGAAGTCAGAAACCAGGATAGTCAATTTTACGCGGATGGATTCTTACTTACATAACTAATTTAGTTATTGCCTTTCGGCAGAGTCGTCAAACCGCTTTGCCGAACAGGTTTGAAGGCAATGAGATCGCACGGAGACACAAAACAAATCACAAGAAGAGAGGTTATTTGCGAATGCGTTAAAGCGTATGTGCGGAATAACTTTGATGAATTTGAAGCGTTCAAGAAAGGAATGCAAGATAGGCGGGCAAGACTTGGAGATAGGAAATTTGGACGGAATATGGAAAACGGAAAGGCGGATAACGATATGAGGACGACATTCGTGCTCCCTTCGAAACTCCGAAATGCCCTGCAAACTATTCTGGACGGACACCAAGAGCCTGAGTTCCTTTACAATGATCACGAAAGCGTATGGTTTGCCAAGAAGTTTCCGATATTTTTATTAGGTGAAAAATACTAATGTTATCTTTGTGCCTAATCGTAAAACCTGCGGATGACGAAGCTAAACTGCTCGACAGGTGTTTGGGTTATGTCGCCAAATATGTTGATGAAATATGCCTCACGATAACTGGAGATAACAAGAAATGTGAAGAAATAGGGAACAAATACAAAGCCAAAATTTCTAAGTTTGAGTGGGTCAATGATTTCGCAAAGGCAAGGAACTATAACTTCTCGCAAGCGGCAGGAGATTACCTCTTATGGCTTGATACGGACGATTTACTGAAGGGAGCTGAGAAACTGAAGGGAGTTATTGAAGAAATGCAACGGGAGAAAATAGACGTCGGGGTGATGGATTACCTATACGATTTCAACGAAAACGGAGAATGCACAGTAAAGCACCTTAAAACCAGAATAGTCAAGAATGACGGATGTGTGAGTTGGGAAGCTCCAGTCCACGAAGATTTCAGAGAAAACCGCAATCTGACTTCGTTTTTTATCAAGGGAATTGAAGTCTTGCACCTGACAAACGAAAAAAGAGTTGACGATTCAGCCAAAAGAAACCTAGAAATAGCCGAAGATTTCGCTTCAAAGAACCCCAAAGACCCTCGAAGCTACTGGCTACTGGCTAATGCTTACACAATGGAAAACAAACTGGATGAAGCGAAAGAAAACTACATTAAGTTTCTGGGAATAAGCCAATCGGAAGAAGAAAAGTATATTGTCCTCCTGAATCTCGCCACGCTTCTAAAAAGCCCTCCTCACGCACTTGAAGCCCTCCACCTTAGGCCTACTTACCCAGACGCTTATATGAAGCTGGGAGAGCTGTTATACGGGCTAGGAGACAAGAACAAGTTTGACAGGGCTTTGAATTTCATCGAGTTAGGACTTCAGATGCCAAAACCGGACAAGTCAATCATTTTCCATAACCCTAGAGATTACGACTACAACCCACTGATGCTGATGTTTCGGATTTACTACGATATGGGGAAGATTGAAAAAGCGGTTTTGACGGCTGAAAAACTTTACAAATTGTTTCCGAAAGACAAAAAAGCCAAACAGATTTACGAAGGAATTAAAGAGGAACTAGGTGAGATACTAAACGCCGACAAATACCTGGAAAAAGCCAAAAAGATTAAAAATAAGGATAAGTTAGAAAAGTATCTTGACAATTTGCCTCCCGAAGTAGCATCGCATCCAAAAATCTGTTATTTCCGCAATGAAAAGTTTGTGAAAGAAGAATCAAGTGGGAAAGATTTGGTTTACTATTGCTCGTTTACTTCAAAAGCGTGGAATCCTGAAATTGCCGATAAAGAAGGAGTGGGGGGGAGTGAGGAGGCGGTGATAAACCTCTCAAAACGATGGGCGAAAATGGGTTGGAATGTAACCGTCTACAACAACTGCGGACAACCAAAAGTCTATGACGGGGTGAAATACGAACCTTACTGGAAGTATAATTTTCGGGACAAGCAGGATGTAACGATATTTTGGCGAAGCCCGATGCCTGCTCAATATGAAGTTAATTCGGATAAGATTTTCATAGACTTGCACGATGTAATCGGAGAAGCGGAATTTACAAAAGAACGGCTGGAGAAGATAGACAAGATTTTTGTCAAGTCAAAAGCTCAAAGGAAGCTCTTTCCCAACATACCGGACGAGAAATTCGCCATAATTCCGAATGGGGTTGATCCGTTATTATTCGAGGAGAAGATTGAAAAAAATCCTTATTTAATACTCAATACATCAAGCCCTGACAGGCACTTAGACGCAACACTAGATATTTTCGAGGAACTGATAAAACGGAGCGATAAACCATGGAAATTAGCCTGGTATTACGGATGGGGAGTGTATGACCAAGTCCACGCCGATAACAAGGAAATGATGGACTGGAAGGATAAACAGATGGCGAGGTTCGATAAGTTGGTGGCAGAAGGGCGAGCAGAAGGAGGGTATATGATTTCCCATCCGGAGATAGCCAAAAAGTATTTAGAAGCGGGGATATTCTTGTATTCGACTTCCTTTTATGAGATACATTGCATCTCTGCAGTAAAAGCACAATTGGCCGGATGCAGAATGATAACTTCTGATTTTGCCGCACTAGAGGAAACAGTTAATGGGATTAAGATACACACCGAAGGAAAAAAATGGGGAAAGGAAAGCACCTTCGGAGATGATAATATCGAGGAATATATAAAAATGATTATAAGCGGGGAGGGAACAATCGGAGACAAGGAATGGGCAAAAGAAACTTATAATTGGGATTTAATTTCTAGTCAATGGAACAATGAAATATCGAATACTAACAAATAGATTCGCCGAATGGAACGAGGGAGACATTGCGGACATAGACGATGTGGCCGCGAGAGTCGCCCTTGAGTGCGGTGAAATAGAGCCGTATGAAGAAGATAGTAATGGCTCATCCTTATCTTCCGAAGTCAGTGATTCCGGCAGTGTCGAAGGTTCTGAAAAGCCGTTGGGTCGGTCAGGCCGCAAAAGTGGACGAGCTAGAAAAACAACTCGAAAAAAGGTTCGGGTATAACGCCGTAACGACCAATTCGGGAACTTCGGCCCTCGAACTTGCTTATGATTTAATCGGCTTAAAAAAAGGCGATGAAGTTATCACAACTCCACTCACTTGCACCGCTACGAATATTCCTTTGGTTCGCAGAGGGTGTCGTTTGGTTTTTGCTGATGTTAATCCTAGCACCCTTTGCATTGATAGAAAGTCTGTCTTGGCACGGATTTCCAAAAGGACTAAAGCTGTGGTTATTGTCAACTTGGCAGGAATTAAAGCAGATTTACCAAAGATAAATATTCCGATTGTGGCTGATTCCTGTCAGTCCTTAGGGATAAACAACGGAGATTATGTCGCTTATTCATTCCAAGCGATTAAGCATATAACAACCGGAGACGGCGGAGCGTTGATGTGCCGCAGAAAAAAAGATGCTGACGAAGCAAAACTCCGGAGATGGTTCGGGATAGACAGGACTAAAAAGATTTCAAACAACTGGCAACCCTACAAGAACAGAGCGATTTTATTTGATATAAAATATCCAGGTTACAAGTTTCACATGAACGATATAGCGGCGGCAATGGGAATAGAGGGATTAAAAGAATGGGACAAGATTTTAGAACACAGGAAAAAGATTTTTGAAATATACAAGGATGCGATTAGCGAAGTAGATAATATGGAAATAATAGACGGGGAAACAAACACTTATTGGTTGGCAGGTCTGCTTACGGATTACAGGGATCAATTCTGCGAATACCTGAACAAACGAGGGATTGAAACGAATGTGATGCACGTTAGAAACGATGTTTATAAGATATTCAAACCCTATCGGACGAAACTTCCGAATATGGACTGGGTAGATGAAAGATACGTTTACATTCCCTGTCACAACAAAATGTCAATTAAGGATGCCAAGTATATCGCCAAAACAATTAAGGATTGGGGAGAGGTTCAACGGAGTGCTTGGAGCTAAAAATAATATATGAAAAATGATTCACTGGAAATTCTACATAAAACAGGATTGGAAAAGTCCAGAATGGATGCATTCCAAAATAGAGTGGAGGCAGACCTGAATAACGCGGAAGTGGAGATTATAATTTTGAAATACAAAGCGCCTGAAATAGAAAAGAAATGTTTAGGGCTGATAATAGATCACACGGACGTTCCTTATAAATTGACTTTTTACGACAACCGACAGAACCACCCGAATATGGCAAAGATTTGGAATCGGCTGATAAAAGAATCAACTTGTGATGTCGTTCTAGTAATGGACACGGACGCTTTCGTCACGAGCAATTGGATCAGGCCATTGGTGGATTGTGCCAGGAGAGATGAATGCGGAATAGCCTATCCGGTGAGCGGAAATTCGATGACATCTCCGGCCCATCATAAAGAATTTGGAAGCAGACTACACGATGTTAGCGAACACTGCACAGGATATTGTTTCGCGATGCGAAAGAAAGTTTGGGAAGAATTGGGAGGATTTGATGAGGATTTTCTGGTATTCGGGCAGGATTCGGATATGTGCGAAAGGGTCATTCATCATCCCGATTACAAGTTGTTTATCGTTCCTGAATCTCTTGTATATCACGGAGAACAAGACCGCGAGGGAATATATCGTTCCAGTTATTCAACCAGAAAAGCAAGCGAAGAGGGAGAATATGATTTCGATATGGAAACCAAGTTCGCTCCATATTTAATCAGTCATCGTTCACAGCAGAAATATTACGAAAGACTATGGCAAAAATAATAATTCTTGGTAGCGACGGGTATATTGGAAGAGCGTTGATTGATTATCTCGAAGAAAGGGGATATGAAGTTTTTGGATGCGACAACGGAATGAGAGATGATTTAGTTTCAAGAATTGGCGGGAAGTCAATTACGCCTGTTAGCAGACACGAAAAAACAGAAGATTTAGATATTACGAACTACTATCAGCTAAAAAAGTTCATTGAAAATATCAATCCTGACGCAATTGTCCACCTTGCTGAGCAACCATCGGCCCCCTTTTCAATGCGAAACGCCCAAAGTGCGGCAATGACGCAACAGAACAACATTGTAGGAACTCTCAATGTCTTATGGGCCATCAGAGAAGTAAATCCTAAAATTCATTTAGTAAAACTAGGAACGGCAGGGGAATATCCCGACTGGTTATATCAAAACAAAAAAGTCCCAGAATCCGCAAGGATTAAAGTAAAACACCAAAACAAAGACTGGGAAATTCCCCTCCCGAGATACGCCGGTAGCTGGTATCACTTCTCAAAACTCCATGATTCATATAACTGCGATTATGCATCCCGTATTTGGGGATTAAAGATAACCGATATCAATCAATCTCCGGTATGGGGATGGCGGGAAGGAACGAGGCTTGATATTGACGAGTATTTCGGAACTGTAGTCAACCGTTTCGCGGCTCAAGCAGTTTCGGATCAACCCCTCACAATCTATGGAAAAGGTGGACAAACAAGAGGATTCATTCATATTGAAAACTCACTCGAAGCTATCCGGCTTATCATCGAACACGACACTTTTAAGGGATACAGGATTATTAACCAGATGACGGAGGTGATGAGCATCAATGAATTGGCGATGCAATTCAAACGGATTATGAATTGTAAAATCCAGCACATTGAAAATCCTCGCGCTGAAATGGAACAACACAAGATAGACTACGAACACAAAAAACTGGAAGATTTCGGACTGAAAGTTATCAAAATGAAAGACAAGTTGCCGGAGTTTATCAAGGTCGTGGAAAGATATAAAGATAACATCAAGACCGAATTATTTGCCCCAAAAACCAAATGGAAATAAAGAAAATAGCTTATGTGGGCGAACTCGTGAGAACGCCGGACGCTATAGATCACCTCGGAATTAGACAAGGTTTAGAGAATTGGATTGGATTAGTAGTCGATCCGGTGCTTAATCAGCCTGAAAGATGTGTTGAAATGGTGCGAGAGTTCAACCCCGACCTGATAATTCACGGGAATACCGACAGTCTTAATGTGAATCTGGGAGAAATGATGCGTCCTCACACCAAATATCAAGTATTTTGGATGCTCGACTATCAACCAAGAATAGATATGTATAGATGGAATGAATGGAAGACAGGAGGTTATGATGCGGTGTTCCTTTCGAATAAAGACCAAATGAAAGAATGGGGGGAAAAGTTTGGATGTCCCTGTTATTTTCTTACTCACGGATGCGTAGTTCAGGAGTTAGTTAGGGATGACAGGTTCCAGCACAAAGTTCTTTTCGTAGGAACAATAAACGGCGGTGGTTGGTATGACGAAAGGCATAATTTTTTAGAGCAAATACGACCATTCGACCACATAACAGCCGATGATGTTGAGGGAAGAAACAAAATTTGGAGAGATATGCCAGCACTTTACCACACATCAGACTGCGTTTTGGATGTTTCCCATTCTTGGACCGCGGACGGATACGCTTCGGGAAGATTCTTTTATACCGGCGGATTAGGAGCGTGTTCTATAACAAAAAGATTCCCAGGATGCGAAGAACTCTATCCTGAGGGAACGAAAGCATATTTTGATACTCCCGAAGAAGCCAAAGAGCTAATTGAGTTTTATACAACTCACGAAAAAGAACGGGAAGAAATGAAACGCAAGGCGTGGGAATGGAACAGAGAACACCATAATTACAAGTTAAGATTTCAATCAATTATATATGCAGTGGGAAATAAAAAAATTTAAGACAGAGTATTCGTCATGTGATGTGATGGTTTTCGATGGGATATGGACAATTTATAACCTGGAAACCCAAGAAGAACACAGAGGGCGAGGATGTGCTACAAAACTAGTAGCTAAAGTGATAGAAAATTTCAAAAAATCATTAGATACTATATTAACCGCAAGGACATTAGACGGGAATGACGCTTATAAAGTTTTTTATAAAAATAATTTCAAAATAGTGGGAAGGCGCAACGCACCTGACCATGTTTTATGGGGATATGACCAAACTTAATTTAGGCGCAGGAAGATATTATCTCGATGGATATAAAAATATAGACATTTCCAAAGAAAATAGGGCTGATGAATATTACGATTTGACGAAGGGAATAAAAGAAAAGGATGGAATAATAGACGAGATAAATTGCGGTTGTATGATGGAGCAGATTGACTTAAATAAAGACTTTATTTTTTTCCTCAACGAATGTCATCGGGTATTGCGAGATGGAGGATCGATGAAAGGGTATGTTCCTTCAACCGATGAAAGAGTAATAAACCTAGACCCGATGGACAGACGATTCTTTCAGATAGATTCATTCAAGTATTTTAATAAAAACGAACATCACTGGCAGGAATTCGGAAGGACTTACGGACTTCGTGGCTGGAGCGAACACAAGGCGGAAATAGCTGATAACGGAATAATATTTTTTGAACTCAAAAAATGAAAATCAGTATAGTAATTCCCTGCCTAATTCTGGACGAAAGACTGAAAGAGATAACCGAAAAATGCCTTGCGACCCTCAAGGAATCGACAAAACCGGAAACCTATTACGAACTGATAATCATAGACAACGGAAGTCCGATAAAACTGGATTATAAGTGCGATATTCTGATACAGAACAAGCGCAATCTCGGAAACGCGAAAGCCTGGAACGCCGGACTGAAACTGGCGACTGGAGATTACCTGCTACTGGCTGACAACGATGTTGAATTTTCAGAAGGTTGGGAAAAAATGGCTGGTGAGGGGATCGTGTTTCCGCTATCAAGATGCGGAAAGCAAGAAGATTATACCCCCCAACTAGCAGGATTCTTTTGGATGATGAGCAGGCAAGTCTATCAGAAGCTAGGAGGAATCAGTGAGAATTACGGACTGGGGTATTACGAAGATACGGATTATTTTATGCAAGCCAAAAACGCCGGAATTTCATTATCCTGCAATAACGAAGTAAAAATATATCATCACGGAAAAGCGACATCAAATAAAATCGAAGTAATGGGGGGAATAGAAGAAAAGAATAAAAAATTATACGAAGCTAAATTTGAGGGGAAATATCCAATTATATGACCGTAGCACAATTATTATCACGCAGTTATCGTCTAACTAATACAAACTCGACAACCTTTCTTGACGGAAACGCTACGAATGTTCTTGCTGACCTAAATACTCTCTATGGGCAGAGGATTCTTGATATTCTTCGGATTCAAACCGACCGCAACGCTTCACAAACAGAAGTCAAGACAGACTTGGTTTCGGTGACAGGGCTTTCGGCGGGAGATAACGGATACAATGGAGAATACGCTTTCCCGACTGACCTTCTGAAGCCGGTTAGGGTTGAGGTTTCCTATGATGGGACGACTTGGAACCCTTGCAAAACCTACGACGTGAACGAAAAAGACGGAAGCGAACACTACCAAACGGACATAAACAACAACTTCGACACTTCCGAGCCGTATGTTCGATTTGATAGGGATTCATTCTTTATCCGACCAGTTCCAACAGCGACTGTTTCCAATGGGATTCATATTTGGTATGAGCAAAGACAATCCGACCTCACAACGGGTAGTCCGACATTTGAGACTAATCTGCACGATATTCTCGCCTATGACCTCGCGGAACTCGAAGCTCTGATGCACTCCTCAAAATATGATTATAAATGGTGGAAGTATTTCAAGGAAAAGAAAGGGGAATGCGAAGCGAGATTTTTTGAATTTTATCAATCGAGATTCAGTCCGAGCCTTCGGATGATTGCTCCGATAGTTGACTACAAATGAGCTACACCGAAATTGCAAAGCCGACAACCACTTACAGCGAAACAGGAAAACCTTTCAGTTTTCTCTTAATAAACGACACCGATTTTCTTCTTATAAGCACCGAAAAGTTGATTATCAGCGAAACAGGGAATTATTCATTAACCTCGATTTCAAAACCGACAACAAGTTATACGACCATAAATAAACCAACATGAGTAATAAAAAAATAGAAAACTTAACCGAACTAACGACCGTCGCTGACGGGGATGAAATGGTGATAAACGATATTTCCGATTCTAGTGAAGCCAAAAAACTCTCTTGGGCGAATATAAAGGCGACGCTGAAGACTTATTTTGACACGCTCTATGTTTCTCTGGGAGCCGTTGGAGCATTAACCGGAACAGACCATATAGTAATAACTCCGGGGACTTCAAAGCTAGTAAAACTGGCGGTTTTAAGACAAGACAACACGACTAACGCCTATGACAACAATACTGTAATCCTGGCAGGATGGGGGTATATCGAGGGGAATGGAACAAAACAATTAACGGAAGCAGTCACTTTTGGGATTACTTTTTCCGAAAGACCTATTGTGATACTGCATTCTCTCGGGTATAATAGTCCTGCCCCGACTCACGTTGGGGGTTTTACCGGATATGGAGCTACTGATTTTCCAGGTACGACATCTCCAAGTATAACAACGACCGGATTTAATGCCGTTTTGACAAATTTAGGAGTAAATAATCTTGCTGCCGGATCATATTACGGATATTCTTGGATAGCTATCGGCCAATTAAACTAATGATAAGAGGAATTATAAAGGATGAAAATTCAAAATATAACGGCAGGGAATTTATCGCGGATAGCGATAATGAGGTGGTGATTCTGGTTGAAAAAGGAAAGTTTCTCAATGGACAGCCGATGTTTTCCAAGTTTGATAGAAGTAAAGATGAATTTGTTTCAGATAGTGAACTCTAACCCCCTCAAAAAATACATCTACAATGATATTTGATAAATTTTACAACGGAGAAGGACAAAGCAAATACGACCAAACGGGTTTGGACGACACGACCAATCTTGATGTCCATTCAGTTATTGGTTCGGCTCAATGCCAACTGGCTCTTATTCTTGAAAGCGCGACTCCGACTGAACCTTGTGTGAGGGCGATCGACCCGTCGGGGAATGTTTATTTTTTCTCAACTGCTTCGGGAAAGACTTGGAAAAGAACAACGGCAGGGTCTTATTCACTAGTTAATACAAACGCCAACGGGGCGCATCTGGGAGCGCAGTATTTCAACGGATATATCTATTACGCCACCTCGACTAAACTCGGAAGATTCGACCTTTCCTCGACTTGGACGGACACTTGGCAGACTTTCTCAAAAACCGCTTCTTATCGTCCGATGTGCGAACTTAATCTTTCCCTTTTCATCGGAAACGATTATCTCCTTTCGGCGGTGGACAGCGCGGGAACTTTCGCTGATAACTCTCTTGACCTTCCCCTGAATCAAGACATAACCGACCTTGTGGCGGCTGAATACGACCTCTTAATCGGGACGAGTATGGGAGCGAATGTATGCCAATGTAAAGTGTTTTTGTGGGACACCTATTCCTCAAGTTGGACGACTGAAGACGATATTTATGAAACGGGAGTGAATTGTTTTATCGTATCGGATGGGATGGTGATGGCTCAATGCGGCGGTGCGGGAAAAATATATTACTGGACGGGAAGCCAGATGCAGATTTTCAAAAAGATACGAGGAATAACAAGTGTCTACGGAAACCAACTCTCGACCGTATATCAAGGAAAATCACTTTACGCTAATTCAAATAAAGTCTATTCAATCCATAGAGAAAACCCGAATATGCCCTATGCTCTCGTTTGTGAATACACCGCAACGGGAACGACAATAAAATCAATTCTGGCTCAAGGAACGCAACTGCTTGTTTCTCACGACGCGGGAGTGGACAAAATAGACACCAACTACGCAACGGCGGTGATAGATTTCCCCGAAGTTTCAGGTGATATAAAAGGAATTGAAGTTTATTATGATTCCATTCCGGCGGGGACGAGTATAGAAATTTCAACCAAAGTAGACGGGGGAACGTGGACGGCTCAAACTCCTAACACGGACACAATAAATAAAAAAGTATATTTTGACGGAGGATTGGGTGGAACTAACTTTTTTCAGGGAAGAATAACCCTCACGCCATCTACAAACACAACTCCAATAATTAAACGAGTGAATTATGTCTGAAAACCCAAATAGAGGACAAAGACTGATAAATATAAAAGAAATACAAATCGGTTCCGGCTCGACGGTTTTCAAGGTGAACAAAGAAGGGCTTTTTATGGGAGCTGATAATTTTACTGATGCTCCATTCAAGGTTACCTTCGCGGGTGCTATCACGGCGACAGGGTTGACAGTCGGAGATGGGACGATAACTACCGCTAAACTCGCAGACGGAGCAGTAACAACAATAAAAATAGCCAACGCAAATATAACTACCGCTAAAATAGCCGATGCAAATATCACAACTGGAAAGATAGCTGACGCCCAAATAACCACCGCTAAGATAGCTGACGCCCAAATAACAAATGCCAAGATAAACGATTTAAGCGCGGATAAGATAAATGCAGGAACTTTGGTAGGCAGAACGGTTGAGAGCAATTCTGACGGATACAGGATAATTCTGGACGCTTCTAATAGAAGAATTGGGATACAGGACGGAACAACCCTCAAGGGAAGTATTTTTTGCGATTCTGACGGGGACCTAAAAATATACAGTCAGGATGATATGGTTTTCAATGTTCCAACTGGGTATCAATACCGGTTTCGGACAAACGATGCGTTGCAACAATTCCTTGATGCCGATGGGGACTGGAATCCGAGGGCTAATAACACTCAAAAAGTCGGAACACTTGGATATGCTTATAGTCAAATGAATTCCTATGATTTCAACGATCATTGTTTGTGGCTAGACGAAGAAGACGATTTAGAGATATTGAAAAAATGTGCGCCAAAAAAAGATAAAAAAGGCGAGATTATCAGAAATAAGGACGGAAAACCGGAACTTGACCCCAAAAGTCTCCCCGAATGGATGAACACAGAAAAAAACCTCCGGGAAGAAGTGAAAATAAAGGGTCTGGAACTAACCGAAGAAGAAATAACCGATAGGATTGGAAGAAATTTGGGACATTTTGTTGATTTAATCGCTGGTTCAGTTCGTAAACTGGCCGATAAAATAGACGAATTGGATAATAAAATAAAATTATTAGAGAGGAAGAAATAGTATGCTCACACAAGAACAAATAAATCAAATATACCAAGCCAGACCCGACGTCCAACAGTATTACGCCAATAAGAAAAACTGGAAAAAATACGGCGGAACAAGCCAGGCTGTTTCGCATTGGTATGATGTTTACTCAAAAGGAGGCGGTCAGAGTCTTTTGAATCCACAACAAGTTTATTCGGCGACGAATTTGGAACAGGCTTCAACCGCTCCTGCTCCGAAACCGGATGACTTGATGAATATCCGGAGTGGAATTTACAACGAACTCGGAATCCCGACGATGCAGACTGAACAACAGAATTTCTATAACCAACTTCTCAATTATGACACCGCCTCTGAACAAGGCCAGCAAGGGATACTCGACCAGCAAAAAGCAATGGGGGTTATTCGAGGTGAACAGGCAACCCAACAGGCCCAAAGAGATTTGGGGCGTTCGGCTCTTGCCCGCCAGCTTGAAGCCGTGAACACAAGACTGCAGGGAGCGATGACCGAAGCAGGAGATAGATTTAGTATCCGTTCGCAGGAAATAGGGGATGTGAAGAATCTGATGCTTCAGTTCCCTGATTCTGGGATAAGTTTCGGAGACACAACCGAACAAATGGCCGAGAAGATAAAGAAATCAAATGAAAAGAAAACGGTAATTGATATGTTTACCCAGACTTTCGGATACTTTCCGGAAGGAATGAGCATGGACACGATAAATTCGAAACTCGCCAAGAAGTATAAGTCCGACAAAGCCTATCAGTCAGCTAAACAGGCGTTGGAACTTCAAAACGCCCAGTCTCTTATTGACCAGAGAATTTTCAGCCAGAATGAATCATTGAGGAAGGAAGCCGAAAAATCAGGCAAGGAAGAACAAGACAGAGTTAGCAAGGAAGTGGATGAACGGAGCAAGTTTATGGATAACATTGTCCAAACTTATATCACCAAATACAACAAAGAACGCAGGCAATCCAAGAAAGACGCGATTAAGAACGAAGCCAGACAAAAAATTGAAGCTCGCTATCCAGGATGGGGCTGGGTGGCGGATAAAATAGGATGAGTTTATCAGGAGACAGAGCAAAAGCCAGACACCAGGCGCGTATTGCCATTCGAGATGCCAAGAAACAAGGCCAGGAAGTTCAGCGTGCCAAAATAATGAAAGAGGTATCGAAGCGCGCAAAAGAAGAACACCACGAAAAGAAAGCCTTTGAAAACAAATACAAGAGCGCGACTCCCGAAGGAAAAAGGGCATTGGTTCTGGGAGCGTATGGAAAAGCATTTTCAAGAAACACCGCCGACCTTCAGCAAAGGGTTATGGGAAGCGTGGTGCAGAAAATCCAGCAGTTCAAACCAAGTATCCCCAAACCGCAACCGACATTGCGAGAAAAGATAGGAGAAAAGATAGAAAAATTCGGTTCGAGCCAAATAACGAGAGCACTAAACCCACTTGCCGCCCCTGGAATTGAATCGCTTGGAAAAGTAATTGGAAGACCGCGAGAAGCGGTGAGGGAGTTTCCCCGCGAGGCGTTTAATATATCTGGTGCAGAAGATATTTACAAATTCGGACGTTCAGTCCAGGAACTTCCCAATTTAGTGATGCAGATGATTCGGGGAAAAGAGTGGCAAGCTCCCACATATAAAGTTCCCCTAATAGGAGAAAGAAAATCTTTTATCGGAGAGTCTCAAGAAAGAACCGGAGCGATAATTGAAGGCAAAGAACCAGTTTATAACGCGTTAAAACCTTTCGCCCAAGTTCCTTTGGCTGGTGCGCAAATTACTGGATTAGCTAAAACACCTTTCGGAAAAAAGGTTGGAGAATCGTTAAAAAGACCTGGACTAACGATAAAAGAAGTCAAATCCCCCCTCCACACCAAAGCTCGTGGAAAGAGTGAGGAGGAGTTTGTGAAGGCACAGGAATTGAGCCAAACCCTCCGTGGCACAAAAGGGATGACCGCAGACGACATAATGAAAACATATCCTAATATCAAATTAACAAAAGATGTTCCTGCAACTGATATTTATGGAAATAAAGTAAAAATCCCAGAAGGCGAGAAACTAACTCCTTATGAATTAAAAGGAAACAAGATACTCCTACAAGATGGAGAAACTTATATTGTATCTAAAAATCAATTCCAAAACATTAAAGGGCAAAGCGTAGGTGGTGAAGCTAAACCTTTTGCACCTGAATTAGAAGGATTGGATGAAACAGTGAAAACTACTGAAAGATTTTTAACAGAAAAGGATTTAAAACAAGTTTTAAGAGAAAAAGATAATTTTGGCACAGAAAGATATGTTGTTGAATTTAAGACTGGTCAAAAATACATA
>Ga0172371_10008385_pt1 | contig 14489 bp, 10 predicted proteins | sample Lak12m_FD_114543 | JGI IMG/M metagenome (GOLD analysis project Ga0172371, IMG submission 114543) | Freshwater microbial communities from Kabuno Bay, South-Kivu, Congo - kab_022012_12m | ecosystem: Environmental > Aquatic > Freshwater > Lake | place: Democratic Republic of the Congo: South-Kivu... | reverse complement strand
GAGGCCGGAGGCCGAAGGGGAGAGGCCGGAGGAGGCGGCAGTGCCTGTCTGCGCGGAGCCGGCCAGTCCCAGGGAGTTGGAGACCATTGCGGACCTGACGTTTGACCTGGGGCCGTTCGTCACGTGGGCGGGACCTGATTCCGTGACTCTGGGCTGGCGGGCCGATGAGCCCGGCGATTCGTGGGTCGAGTATTCCGCCGCGGGGCAGCAGCCACAAGTTGTTTCCGCCGACGGCGACGGGCCTGTACGGCACGCGGCTCTCGACGGGCTGAGCGCGGATACACGCTACACTTACAAGGTCTTCGTCGGGGACAAGTCGACTTCCGAGCTTGTGTTCTACTCCGGCGTTCCGGATGCCGCGTCTTTCCGGTTCGTCGCATGGGGCGACAACCAGAACGGTCCGGATGTCTTCCAAAAGCACATTCCGGCCATTCTGGCCTGGGGCCCGCACATGGCGCTCGGGGTAGGGGACCATGTCCAGCACGGACAGGAAGAGTGGCGCTGGAAGGCTCAGCTCTTCGACCCGGCCAGGGCGCTCTTCCATCAGATTCCGTTCTTCGCCGCCATGGGCAACCACGAGGAGAATGCGCCGGCATACTACGAGCTTTTCCAGTATCCCCATTCGGGGCAGTACCCGGGCTACGAGGCGTGGTACAGCTACAGGTTCGGGAACGCTTTCTTCCTGGTGATCGACACTAACAGCCTTCTCTGCCCGATCGGCGACGTGGAGACTCCGGAGTCGGAGTGGGTCAAGGCTCAGGTCGCTTCGCAGGCGGCGCAGGAAGCCACGTGGCGGATCGCGTACGGCCACGAGCCCCCGGTCTCGGAAAGCTGGAACCCGGGAAGCTGCACCTATGACGGCAACGACTGCGTGCGGAACTTCCTGATGCCCCTGCTTGGCGAGCACGAGTTCCACCTCTACATGTCCGGGCACACGCACAACTACGAGAGAGGCACTCTCAACGGAGTGACCTACGTGATCACGGGCGGCGGAGGGGGCGGCCTTGACGAGTGGTGCTGGGACCAGCCCGAGACGGAGGTCGTGGAATTCCGCCACCATTTCCTGCGCGGTCAGGCTGGCTGTGACACCTTGCGCGTGGAGGCTGTCGACCTTCAAGGCGACGTGTTCGATGCCTTTGAGCTGTCACAAGAGTATTGACGTGGGTATCCGTTGTGACATGATGGCCGTGGTGTTCGCGGGAGAGGTTCCCCTTGGTTGTCGACCACGATTCAAAGACTGTAGATGCTCCGGCCGAGGTTGACCCTCTGGTCGGGTGTGTCGTGGATGGCCGGCTGAAGCTCGAACGCCGCATAGGGGCCGGCGGCATGGGAAGCGTCTATGCTGCCCGCCAGATCGACGGAACGGATCGTCTGGTGGCCGTGAAGTTCATCCGTCCGGAGCTTATCACCCACGAGGAGTCGGAGCGCCGGTTCTGGCGAGAGATACGCACCATGGCAGCACAGACCCACCCTCACGTGGTCACGGTCTTCTTTGCCGGGCGTGCAACGGTGGCTGAGGCACAGGTTCCCTACTACGCGATGGAGCTGCTTGGAGGAAAGCCGCTGTCGAGGTGGTGTGGAAACGGCCGATGCATGAGCCTGCCCATCGCCGTCAGGGTGGCTGTCAGGATTGCCCAGGGGCTCGAATTCCTTCACAAACAGGGAATCGTGCACAGGGACCTGAAGCCTGCAAACGTCCAGCTTCTCGATGATCTGGGTGAGCAGGTCAAGCTGATGGATTTCGGCCTCGCCAGGCAGGCTGTTCAAGACGAGGCTAGGCTTACAGCGACCGACGTCGTCATGGGCACCCCGGGTTACATGAGCCCGGAGCAGCTCATGGGGCAGGACATAGACGGTCGGAGTGACCTGTACTCGCTGGGAGCGACTCTCCACGTCATGGTGTTCGGTCGGCTTCCGGAGCGAGCCTCCTCGGGGTCGGTGGAGGACCCGCGCACGTATTTCAGCAGACTCGACGTACCGCCCGCGCTTTCCGCTCTCATCGTGGAGCTTCTCGAGATGAACCCTGGCGCTCGGCCCCAGTCGGCTTCGGAAGTCATCAGGCTCCTCCAGCTCGTCGGGGCGCAGCTCGACACCAGCGACATGGGAAGCCAGGAGACCGAGCAATTTGGGGGCGGCAAGCTGCAGACCCCCGCAAGGCCCGGGCCGCAATCCGGGAAAAGAGTGGTGCCGCCCGACGCGCTGGCGGAGACAGCCTTCTCGGGGCTCGCAAGCGAACAGGGGGCAGCTTCCGCGTCAACCGGGCTGTCGCGGTTCCGCTCCTCGATGCGGCGGCAATGGCTCATGCCCGCGTTTGCGGTTGCAGGGATCCTGGTGGCCGCAGTAGTGGCGTGGAAGTGGAACGACCTGGCTGGAAGCTCTGCCACGCAAGCGGGTGCCCCCGTCCTGCAAGGAGATGCCCCCGCCGGCGCTGGAAGCAACGTTTCGGCCACACCGGACTCACAGGCCGTTGCCTCACCTGCACTTGCGCAGGAAGAACCCGACGTGGTCCAGACTCCCGTTGCGGAAGAGGCCGCCATCTCGCCTGTCGAGCCCGACGCCCGCGCAGTGGGGCGTCCAGGAGTTGACGCAGCGACCGGCGAGCCGTCCCCTTCATCGGGCGCAGCCATCGCGCACGGTGGCGAAGGTGCCGCGGCCCCTGCGACCGTCGCCGACGCAACGCCTCAGACCGAGGCCGTTGATGTCGCCACGCAGCCCAAGGTCGCTGCCCCTCCCGGCGAGGAAGGCCGACGACCCAAGGAACATGTCGCAGACAAGGCCCCCGCTGACCACAAGAACCAGGAAAGACCGGACAAGGGAGAGAAGGCTACCCCCAAAGTGAAGGAGCCCGATGTCACGCCCGCGGTTGCGGGCAAGACCGACGGCGCAGTGTCAACTCCCCCGTCAGGAGACACCGCGGGCAAGACCCCTGCCCCAGATAAGCCCGCCGAGGTCGTCCAGCCGGTCACCAAGCCTCAGGGCGGAACAGCGTCGCCGCCCGATACCCCCAAGCCTCCCGTCAAAGACAAGGAGAGCTCGGTTCTGGAAGACTGAGCCCATTTTCGATTTTCGATTTTCGATTTTCGATTTTCGATTTGGCAGGGCGCGGGGGCTTCTTCAGAAAGAGAAGGCAGCCGAAAGGCCCCAGGTGTCGGGGGCGGTCCAGGGGACGAAGAGCGTGGTGCTGCTGGAGGGCGAGGAGGAGGAATCCACGACGCCCCACACGACCCCGGCGACCGCAACTGCGCCTCCTGCGATCAGGGTCCACCGGCCTGCGACTGCAGTGTCAAGCGCGTCGTTGTATCTCGTATCGTACTGGTCTTCGGTGATCTTGTTGGCGGCTAAGTCGTCCTCGGCAGTCGAGATCTGCCCCAGCGCAACGAGAAAGAACGTCGTCCCGACGATGGCTACTGCCCCCCCCGTACCAGCGACGACCCAAGGCCAGGGACTGACCTCGGCTTCCGGTTGAGCGATTGGTTGCGGCTTGTCCTTGTCGGGCGGTGTCTGCTTGGCCAACTCCTTCTTCGCGACTTCGACATAGAGCCGGGCCTTCTCGGCCTTCTCCTCTCCCGGGTTCATGCCGATGAACGCCTGGAATCGGGAGATGGCTTCCTCGTATCGCTCGAGCTTGAGCAGGCAGTACCCCATGTTGAAGACTACGCCTTTGCTGGACGGGTCGCGCGCCAGAGCCTCTTCGAAATGGATCAGCGCTTCCCCGTAGTCACCCTTGTCCACTGCGGCCTTGCCCGCATCCATGGCCTTCCGGAACGAAGGGTCTTCTTGCTGCCCCAGGGCAGAGATTGGGAAAGCCGCTAGCACCATCAAGACCGGCAACGCTCTCAACATCGTTTTGTCCGCCGCATTGGCTGCCTCCTTCCACGTCTTGACGATATGCCCAAGTCATCATGATGTCAACCGCCTGTGGGCTTTGGGTCTCAAGCATGCGAGCACGCATGCACAGAGGATGGCGACGGCAGTGGCGGCGGCAGCGGCGGGGGAAAGGGAGGATCGACCGAAGACGACGACGGCGAGGGCGACGAGCGCCAGGTGGAGGACATAGAGCAACAGAGCGTGCCGGCCCATCATGAGCACGGGTCGGCCCAAGCGAGACGGGAATGCTGGGGCACGAGCCCAGATGCGCCACCACGATAGACCGAAGGAAATGAGCATGAGCCCGGCGAGATAGGGAACCAGCACCAGCTTCTTGTTCCAGAAATAGCGCGTCACTGTCTTTGGACGAGGCGCTTCCTCGATGACGCCGGCTGCGGCAGCGACTCTCTGCAAATCGTAGACCGACCCGTAGCCCCCACCTGTGACGAATTTCCGTGCGACGGACGTTCGGCCTGTGGGAGTGTTGAACGCGGACTGGAGTACTCCTGAAGAAAGGCCGGCGGTCCGCCTTTCATCCTGGAGCCGCGGGACGATTGCCGCGTGGTAGAGCACGAGGACTGCCACCCCAAGCAAGGGAAGCCCGACCCGAAGCAGCTTGCTTCCCGACATATGTGCGCTTCCCAGCAAAGCCCCCAGGAACACGAATGCCAGGTTCGGCAGGTGCGCTCCCGGCCCCTGAGCCAGCAACGCCAGGCCGCTTCCAGGGGAATGTTCGGCGATGCCCGTCAGTGCACATGCCGCGGCGAAGCACAGAGCAAGCCCCACGATGCGCAGGCGCCTGGCGGCGAGTAGTGAGTTTGGGAGCTTCTGTGGGGCATCTGCCCCCGGCAGAAGCCCCACACACGCCACAATGCCGATGGCGATCGTGTACAGGATTTCCGCGGAGAGGAATGGATAAGGCCATTGGATGCCGCCGTGGATCCAGAAGATGCCCCAGGACAGCAGAGCGAGCATGGCAGCGGTGCGGAGTCGGCGCAAGCGCCAACGTGCCACCTGGTCGGGCCGCAGTCCCTTCGACACAAGCACCATGGAAAACCCCACGAGCGAAAGGAACAGCGACGAGATGTAGGGCTCGATCGTGAACAGGAAGGACTGCACCGATACGGCCAGGCGCTCGACCAGGCCGAAATCGGGCCCAGGCTCTGAAACACGGTACATCTGGCCCAGGACTCCTCGTGCGGTGTGCACGAGCACCATCAGCACGATGGCCAGCCCGCGCAGGAAGTCCACGAACGCCACACGTGAGGCCGGTGCGTTCATGCTTGCCTTACTCATGTCTCAACCGCGCAATCAGGGCATTGGCCAGGCGATCGATGAAGCAGGTCGCGCCCCGGAAGCCCAGGTACGGCGCGTCGAAGACTGCGTGATAGGACCATGTAGCGAATCCGAAGGGCACGACAGCATGAGAGCCGCGTCCGGCCAGCCCGAAAGTGTCGCTCTGGATGCAGGCGTCGATGCCCCCGCGGCCAAGGACCGAAAGCACCAACTCCCGGGTTTGTGCCTGAGTGGGTTCGAAGAGCACGTGGGGGCCGTGCCTTTCGACGGACTCAGGAAGCGGGTCGAGGTGGCGCCTGGCGCCGACCGAGATCAGTGCGCTCGGCTCGCTTCCCAACTCTTCGAGAAGCTCGATGACGGGTTCGAAAAGATAGGGGTCGCCGCAGAAGAGCACCTTCGCACCGAACAGGTACTTGGGCACCAGCCACTGGATTGAGCGTGCGACGGGACCGGCTTCTCGAGATATCAGGTCTTCCGCCCGGGCGGAAAGGCCGAGGGGGGCGGCTACGTCCCTTACCCACCGCACCGTCGGACCGAGCCCGAACGGCACACCCGGCTCGATGACCGTGGCGCTGGTGCGCTTCGCCAGGATTCGTGCTGCTTTCCGACCATGAGGAAGCGAGATGATCGTGCCGGCCTCTGCCGCCCGAGCCAGGTGCTCGCACGGGCGATTGGACAGCCAGAACGACACGGGCTCCAGGCCGAGCCCTGTCAGAATTCGCTCCAGCTCCTCCACGTTGGCGAAATGGTCTCGCTCGGTCCTGTCCATCATGTATCCGACCACTGCCACTTTGCCCTCTTGCGGGTTGGACGGGGCAAGTTCGAGGGACGAGGCGAGGGCCGCCAGGACCTCCGAGTAGCCGTCCAGCCAGTCACGGCTGAGCGACAGTGCGGGCACTTCGATGAACCGTGTGCGGGTTCGCGAGCCGACTGCGCGCTGGATCAAGTCGTACTGAGTGCCGGTGAGCGTCGCCATGGGCATGGACGTCACGAGCACCGCGCCGGTGTTCGGCGTAGACGCCAGGTCCATCAGTCCGGCCTCGATGAAGGGAGTTCGATCACCCACAAGGCGGTCGACCGTCACTTCCGACGCTTTGATCCTGTCGGTGCCCGCGCAGTCAAAGAGAGTGGAGAACAGGTCGTGTCTGCCGTGGATGAAGTGGGCCTTGAAGCTTCCGCAATCCGGCCCGTCAAGGAACAGCCGGACATCCGGTATGGCGTTCACCGCAAGATACACGCCCGTCAGATACGGGTAGTTCGCTGCGCCGGCGTATTCGCTTGTCCCTTCCATCTCTCAGCTCCCGGACAGCCATGCGCCGTAGCGCTTGAAAAATGAGAGGTCGGTGAGCCCGGTCAGCCGGGCAAGCGTCCGGACCGCGCCTTGCAGTCCCATCTCGAACGATTGCAGGGAGAACTGGGCCTTGCCGGCGCAAGCCAGGCGATGGTCGAAGTAGTAGTCCGAGTAGAAAGCGGCCGCCTGGCTCCTTCTCAGCAGCGACAGCATTTGATCCTCGGTCTGAAAGTGTTCGACTCTCACGTGCTCTGCCGGAAAACCCGGCGGCGTCTCCAGGAAAGCCCCGGGCGTGCAGTCTTGAGCGGCATGCACGAGGACCTCGACCTGGAAGCCCATTTCAACCAGCACAGGTAGCATCTTCACGCCGAACGTGGCACGCTCGTCCACGAGCCTTCGCAGGTCGCCGGGCCCGGCCACGAACCCGACCCATTTTTCGAATGCTTTGCGTGCCAGCTCGCTGAGACGGCCGCCCAGCGCGGCCCGGACGCTCTCGAGTGCGCGTGCTCCATCATTGCGCTTTCCCAGCTCCGCAGCTATTTCCAGTACCCACTCCGACGTTGCGACCGGTCCGTACGGCGCGGCGGGGACGAGAGTGCGAATCGGCAAATCGCCGAAGAGCTCTTTGCAGAGCGGCTCGAGCTGCGCGTTCGGATGAAAGACCTGGACCGGAGCAGCAAGGTAGCTGGCGAACACGGACGTGTCGATGACAGGGAAGGGCCGCGAGTTGACTCGGATGCCCGCATCTTGAAGCAGGCTCACCAGCTCGTCGGTATCCCGAGTCAGGGGGAAGCCGACAAGGTTGACGGAAGACTCGTCGATCGCTGGCTGCGCGAACCCCTTCTCCTTCTTCAGCCGGGAGAAGAAAGTGAGTACCGGGTTGTCTCCGATGTGGGCTCCCATGTACATGACCGGGACGTCCACACTGCCACGCAGCTCTCGCACCAGGGAATCGACGTCGTCTCCCGCCACCACCGGCGCGCACGTGTTGTTGACCACGATGAAGCGGTTCGACCCGATGTCCTGTGTGACGGACCGGATGACCCGCTCGAGCTTGCCCGTCCCTCCTCTTATGAAATCCAGCTCGGTCAGGCGGGAATTGAGCGTGGTGACGGGCTCACGATTCTCGCGATACGGTTCGACGCCGGATACACCGGGGCCCAGCCACGGGTAGTTGTAGAACGTAAGCTCGTTCGACCGCACGGGCGGAGTCGCAAACACGCACTCGTCGTCACAATGCTGAATCGACACAAACGGCACAGATGAGCGGAACTGGTGGAACGCGTTGCGTTCGAAGACGTCTGCGGCAAAGAACGTGGCCCACTGCGGAGTCTTTTCGCAAGCCGCCGCCCCTCGGGGGTCTGCTACAGGGACTGCCGACTCGCTGTCCCTGTCCTCCCGTATCATGTCCGCGAGCTGGCCGAAGCTCAACGAGGCGAGACGTTCCGCGACGAAGCGCACCCGCGCCTCCAGGGCCGGGGAAAGCACCTCGCCGGCGTAACCCGCACCAAACCCGGGCATCATCACCAGGGCGCGGCCTTTCTCCCGTGGTGAGAGCACTACCGCTGCTCCCGGGGCCTCTACTGAGTCGAAGACCAACTCAATCTCGGAGTCGCCCTTCAATTCGACCCTGGACAACCCCGCCCCGAGCATGCCCGCGATCTCTGCAACACACCCCGGCCCCGCTCTCGAAGCCGTCTCTGATTCCGTTCCGGCCGCTGCCTCCAGAGCACTCACCACACCCTCGTACCCGGCCTCCTCGAGCCGGCCCGCGACCTCCCGCATCATCCGCTCGGCCTCGGTGCAGACGCTTCGACCCCGGAAAGACGCTCCCAACGTCCCAACTCTCAGAAAACAATCAGGACTGTCCGCCGGACGAAGAACCATCCCCCACGGAGTCCCGGACTCGCTTTCCAGCACGACCTCCACTTCCCGGGCCCCGGTCAGAGCCACCGACCTCAGGCGAAGCTCGTTGGGCAAGCCAGGTCCCAGCAATGCCTTGAACGCAGACGCAGCCTCCGGACCACACACAAGTCCGGCGGGGGTAGCGACCACCGGGCTTGCCCTACGATGCCTTGGCGAAGCGGGGGGCGCAAGGGGCGAAGCCCCCAGCTCGGGAGCAGGCCCAGCCCGCTGGGCCTGCGGCCTGGTAAACGCAATCAGCTCCGCCTGCTCCATCGGGGAAGGCAGCGGTGTGATCCGCATGTCCATGTCCAGTACGAGTCGGGCAATTCTGGCAGTGGCAGCCGAAAACGGGTCCCGTGGATGCTCTTCCACGACAGTAAGAGCCGATGCTCTGGAGCTTTCGACGCGGGCGGAGAACGGCAGCACTCCCAGAATCTGCGTCCCGAGCCTTCGGGCGAACTGCTCGCCGTCGAGGCGCGCTCTCGTTCCCTTTCCGTCCTTGCGATTCAGCACCAGCCCGGCCAGCCCGACTCCGTTGGACGAATACCTCACCACCGCTCGGGCTATGTTGTTGGCCGCATAGAACGACATCTCGTCTTCGGTCGCAACGATGATCACCCGGTCCGAGAAGCCCTTGCGCAGCGGGGCGGCAAACCCGCCGCAAACCACGTCCCCCAGTACGTCGAACAGGACAACGTCGTACCCCCCCCGCTCCAGTAGCCGCCATCTCTCGATGTACTCCATGGCTCGAGAGATCCCTCGGCCTCCGCACCCGATGCCCGGCTCCGGACCACCCACCTCGATGCAGTGGATCGAGTGCCGGGCGAGGTTGATAACATCCGCGGGGTCGCCGACAACATCGGCATCCGACAGCGATGCGATCAGCGTCTTCCCAGGGCTTGCGTCCGGCATGAGCTGAAGTGTGGAGTCGGCCTTCGGATCGCACCCCACGTGAAGCACTTTGCGCCCATGCAGCGCAAACCACGCGCTCATGTTCGCAGCAAACGTGGACTTTCCCACGCCCCCTTTGCCGAAAACGGCTATTCGGACCTGACCTGTGCTGACCATCCGGCTCGGTCCTCCCCGACCGCACCATCTTGCCTTTGGCCCCAACCCGTGTCAAACGATTGCTTTGACTCTGAGGCGCGGGTTGGCCCATAATATGTTGGGCGGCTGGCCCCGCATCAGGAGCAGTCTATGGGCAGCGAGCTTAGCTCTATCAAATCCGCGGTAGTCAAGATCACCGACAGGTGCAACCAGGATTGTGCGTTCTGCCTGGACAAGGGGGTCACGCCGAAGATGCACATGACGGTCGACGAGATCAACAGGCTGCTGGACAACCTGAAGCTCGATTGCGACCAGCTCATCTTCATGGGAGGGGAGACCCTCATCATCAAGGAATTCGACCGCGTGGTCAGGCACGCCAAGGAGATCGGCTACAAAGCTGTCGGCATTGCGACCAACGGGACGTTTCTTTCCAAGGATCGTTATCTTGAGAGGCTGCTGGAGGCGGGGCTGGACTACCTCGAGCTTTCTTTGCAGCATTTCGACCCGGTGAAGCTGGAGAAGCTGACGAGTCGGTCGTTCACGCATCCCAGGATGATCGAGGCTCTTGAGGGGCTTGAGGCTGCCACGCACCGTCCCGGCTTTTTCGTTCTGTTCAACGTGGTGATGAACGCATTGAACCGGGCGGACCTGCTGGAGCTGGCTCGTTTTGCCAACGAGCGATACCCCAGCTTCCCGCGTCGCTACAATTTCAAGGCGATGGTGCTGCGGGGCGCGGCGCTCAAGAACGCGTGGGTCAGGACCCCGTTTTCTAAGGTCCGCATGAAGGAGGTGTTCTCCTACCTGGAGGAGACGAAGGTTCCGTTCTGGACGGAGAACGTCCCCCTGTGCGCTGCCCCCGGGTTCGAGTGGCACTCTCTCAACACGACCACAAGGGTGTTCGAGCGTACGTACAAAGACGTCAACCTCGAAGACCCGGACTCATACTACGACACCGGGTTCCACGACACGGGCAAGACTCAGCCCACGCGTTGCGTCGGGTGTACGTTGCGGGCTCTCTGTCCCGGCGTCGAGCTGGGATACCTGCAGGAATACGGGCCTCGGGAATTCAAGCCCTCCAAGGCGGACCCTGTGCGCGTGGTGGAGCAGGTTCTTGCAGGTTCGCAGGTTCCGTTGGAGCAGGCAACAGTGACGCACGACCGCCTGCAGCGCTTCTTCCGGCTGGGGCCGTATGAGGAGCGTGATCGGGTGTACCTTTATTTCCGTACCGGCGCGCACCGGCGTGCCACGTTCATGGTGGCTCCGCACGAGGACGAGACCCGGCCGCTCCTCAAGCTGGACCACCACCAACTGGTTTGGATTGGAGACGGAGGCCCGGCCAGGGCCCCTCACGAGGATGAGCTGGAGTTGTTGCGGCTGTTGGGGCGATCGGTCGGCTTTCTCGACTCTCGCTACCCGGACCAGGTGCTGAATTGGTGTCGGGACTTGAAGAAGGAATCCGAGGATGGGCGGCTCTTTCCCGGCAACTGGATGCTGCTTCCCGAGAGTCGATACATGGTCTACTACTAGGCGGTGGCGGAGGAAGTTTCTTTTGAGCGTACCCAGGAATCACAGGCTGTTGCTGGTCGGCCCCGAGACCGAGCGCGAGCGGTGGGCTCTTGTCTATCGTCGGGCGGGGTTCGAGGTGGCCGACCCGGCCATGGCGCCCGGAAGCGAAAGTGTGCACGACTTCGTGCATGCATCGTCCTGCGGGGGGGAGGATCTTGCCGACTTGTCGGAGAGACTGGGAGCGCAACGCCACCCGGTGGGCGTGTCCTTTCGTTGCAGGACCGGGCCGGGACAGATAGGCTCGTTCATCGAGCGGTGCCGCGATTGTGCACGACCGGTTGTGCTTGCCTTGCCCGCACTGCACCTGGAGTCTTTCCGCAGGCTTCATCACTTCGTCGCCTCCGGTCTCGTCGGCCAGGTTGCCGAGCTTACCCTTCTGCTTCCCCGAGGGTTGCCACAGCTCATCGAGGAGATTCTCACCGAGGACGACGGGGGGCCTGCTCTGGCGGGTCTTGCCATGATCTCCGTTCTTGCAGGGGAACCGATCCGCTGGCAGGACGGTGAGTTGTCGCCGGCCGGCGGCCGGGACCTGACCAGACCGCTATCCGGGACGGCCGGCAAGCTGGTGGTCCGGGTTGACCGCTCCGACCAGCCCGGAGGCAACGCAATCGAAGTCGTGATCACAGGAAGCCAGAGCACCCTCGCTCTCCGAATGGGACAGGAAGGACACGAAATCCGCGCAGCGCGGGGCGGCACTCAACGGGTGCTCAACAGCTATCCTCCGTCCGACCCGATGGCGGAAACAGTCAACGCGGTATCAAGGTTTCTCGACGGCCGCGACCGGGGCTACGCGGACGGCCATGCCGGTCTCAGACTGGCTCACAACATCCACTCCGTTCTCGAGGCGCTCGAACATCCCTCCCCCGCGGCTGACGAGCCAAGGCCGAGCCTCTCTGCCGACCTGGAGCTGGACGTGTATCAGAAACTTCCCCTGCGCTGGGGAGCCAGTTGCCCCCAACGACCGTTCTGGGAAGCCAAGTTCAACATCGAGACCACGTGCAACCAGGACTGCGTCTTCTGTTTTGCCAAGAACGGCAACATGAAGGTGACGAACCTGTCCGCACGACCGGACCTGGTCACGAGCCTGCCCGCGCGCGGCATCAAGGGCGTCATGTTCTCCGGAGGCGAGCCGACGTTGAACCGCTGCCTTCCGGACTACATTGCGCAGGCCAAGTCCGTGGGCGTGACCCAGGTGACGGTCGAGAGCAACGCCTTGATCTTCTCCAATCCCGCCGAGGTGGCCCGCTGCCGCGACGCGGGGCTCGACGCAGCTTTCGTGTCGTTTCACTCCGTGCGCCCGGCAACCGTCGAGCTGCTGACCAGGACCCGGGATTCGCTGCGCAAGACTTCCGCCGGCATCAGCAACCTCCTTTCTGCCGGGATCGAGGTGCACCTCAATTGCGTGACCAACGCGTTCAACTTCACCGAGCTTCCAGAGATCGCTGCGTTCGTCGCCCGAGAGCTGAAGTCGGTCTCCACTCTCACGTTCTCTTTCGTTGCTCCGCTGGGGCGGTCGTTCAACCGCCCTGACATCGTTCCCAGGATATCGCAGGTCAGGGACCACCTGAGTGATGCGCTCCTGGCTTGCGAACAGTCCGGGGTCGCGGCTTCTGTGCCCGGAAGGTGCGGCATCCCACTCTGCTTCCTGCCCGGCCTCGAACGTTTCTTCGTCGAATACAGGCTGCGCGAGCATCTGAAGGACCCTAACCGAGTCCTCAACGACCGCGTGAAGCTGCCGTCGTGTTCGACTTGCCCGCTCGACCCTTGCTGCCAGGGGCTCTGGCGAAACTACGCGGACATGTACGGCACGTCTGAATTGGGAGCAGGCACACAGAATGAGTGATCCGGTTTTCGACGTTGCAGTCGTGGGCGGAGGTCCCGCAGGCCTGATCTGCGCCATCACGGCCATGACAGGCCTGCCAATCAACCCGCCGCGGCATTTCTCCGGCATCGTGATCGAGAAACACAGGATTGGTCAGTTTGCCAGGTACGGCAAGCTTCGCATCACTCACAAGTGGCACTTTTCCGGGCGCAAGCTGATCGAGTTCCTTGAGGCCGAGGCGAGAGGTTCACGACTGCAACTGCTCGAGCATGAGGAAGTCTCCGACGTCTCTCTCGAAGAATCCCCGATGGTCGTCAGGACGTCACAACGCTCGATTCTGGCCCGCAAAGTGGCGCTTTGCACCGGGTTCTTCCCGCACGCTGACCTGCTGGACCTGGGCACTCTGGTCCGGCCGGTCTTCAGCCCTGCGGAGATCGAGGCCCCGCACCTCCCGGCCCCCGGCCTTCCCGTCGCAATACTCGGTCGGGGCGACAGCCCACACCGCCTTGCCGAACAGCTCCGCCGGCTGCGCCCCGAACGCGAATTCGTGGTCCTCGGTCAACCGCCCTCCCCGGACGAATCACGCTCCAGGTGGAGCAGAATCCTGGTGGACTACAACTCCTACACCTTGCAGACGCAGGTCACCGACTTCCTGGGCAGCTCCGCAGTCCAACGCAGGAACGGCTACATCGTTGCCGATGCCAACGGCAACACCGGCATCCCGGGAGTCGTTGCCGCGGGCAACATCGTGACCCCGGTGTCAGGTGTGCTCACAGCGCTCCACACCGGCTTCCTCGCCGGCCTCAATCTGCACGTCCAGCTCTTTCGTGAGCGCTTCGGTCACGAGCCTCTGCTCTTCCCCTGGCTTCCCACCGACGGCAGCGCCGCACATCCGCTTCGCTCCTCGTGAGGGTGGACGATCGCGCCGCGAGCTGGTTGGTGGTTGGAGCCGGGTTGACACCAAGTATATTTGGACGTATAGTTGGGAGGTGCGTGGGGGTTGGCAATGGCGCAACTTGCAGTCTATCTCGACGAGGAAACGGCACTGCTGCTGGACGAGGCAGCAAGACGGGAAGGAACCAGTCGATCCGCGGTCGTGCGAGAGGCGATCAGAACGCACCTGCACAGGCGGCTTCCGGAGTCGTTCTTCAACGCGTTGGGAAAGTGGGAGGATGATCGGTCTCCCGAGAAGATTCTGCTCGCCATTCGGCGTGGACCCGGGCAGCGAAAGCGCGAGCCGATGGAATGAGTGGACGCATGTACGTTCTGGACACGGACGTGGCGGTCTTTCTGCTGCGCGGGCGGGCACCCATGGCGGAAGAGAGGCTCCGCTCGGTCGATGTGGATGCTATGGCGATCACAGCGATTTCCGCAGCGGAGCTCCGCTTCGGTGCTGCCCATTCGCCCAACCCGCCTAGAAACCTCGAGTTTGTGGAGCACTTCCTGGCACCACTCCGGATGCTGCCCTTCGATGGCGATGCGGCCGTGCATTTTGCCGCGGCGAAGCAGCACCTGGCAAGAAGGGGTCTCTTGATCGGTCCGATGGACCTGCTGATCGCTGCCACGGTGCTGTCCTGTGGCGCAGTGCTTGTCACCAACAACGTGTCGGAATTCTCACGCGTTCCGTCCCTTCGAGTAGAGAACTGGATGAATGCGCGGTGAGACCGCGCCGGCACGGGCTCCCCTCTCCGGGCT
>Ga0172371_10008383_pt1 | contig 14491 bp, 15 predicted proteins | sample Lak12m_FD_114543 | JGI IMG/M metagenome (GOLD analysis project Ga0172371, IMG submission 114543) | Freshwater microbial communities from Kabuno Bay, South-Kivu, Congo - kab_022012_12m | ecosystem: Environmental > Aquatic > Freshwater > Lake | place: Democratic Republic of the Congo: South-Kivu... | reverse complement strand
GCCCCATCTTTCGATAATGATCTTCTATTTCTTCGTACCCCAACACTCTCCTTAAAGCTTCTAAATATTTTTTATCCCCCGTTTCTTGCCATTTACTCCTTATTTCTTCAGCTACATTTATAAAACCAACCGTTCTTATCAGAAAGCCCATTTTTTCATCATCCATCCGCTCAATCAACCGATCCAAAAACTTTCCATTTTCCATCAACCATCTCATCGTCTTAACCTGAGATTCACAAAATGATCCTGGGTTATCCAACTCCCAATATCCCTTAATCGTACTGTGAAGATCCACCCCAATCGTTGTCCCCTCCCACCACCCAGAGTCTTTCACTCTCTTCCCAAATCTCTTAACCAAAGAATCAAAAAACAAATCTCTCAACTCACCAGACGTTGCCTCGTGCTCATCATGCCACATTGCAAAATTCACGAAGCGATTCGCCACCGTGAGGTCGCGCGAAATCCATCTATAAGCCTCTCTACTCTCCTCCTCAAAAAAATGAAAATACTCTTCGAATATTTTTGACGCTTCCACCAGCCTCTCTTCATGACTCGCCTGAAGCCAACGCTCCTTATCAATAAACGCCGTCACCAAATTGACAAAGGGTTTTATCTCGCGGGAAAAATCAAGCTCACCAGCATCAACTATTTCTTCTTCCGGCTCTTCTTCAAACACATCCCCCTCCACATCAACTCTATAACCGGGGAGATCCGTTAATTCACTCATTGTTTAAACTAGTTATAAAGATCAGCCAGGGAAACACTACCACTGCCTTAAAAATCCTTCCGATCCTCTTAGGCTCTGTAACCAGCCTCCACAGCCATTTAAGGCCCATCTGTTCCATAAGTGCCGGTGCCTTGGGCACCAGCCCGATAAACTCATCAAAAGTCCCTCCCACCCCCACCGCCACCCGAACCTTGAGACGATCTCGATTCTCCCAGAGCCATTTCTCCTGCTTAACCGGGTTATATGCCACAAACAGCAAATCTGGTTTAAATTCATTTATTTTTTTTATCACCTCTGCCGCCTTCTTCGCATCTGTTCCCACCCTCTCTTCTCCTGCATCCCATTCAATTTTCAATTCTCCATTGTCAACCTGTCCGCCGATTTGGCGGATTCTCAATTTCTCTGCCGTTTTCTTCGCTACCCCCGGCTTACTTCCCAACAAAAAGACCTTGTAATCCTTCTCGGCCGCCAACTTCGTCAATTCCTCAAACAAATACACCCCCGTCACCGTCTCCCCAACTCTCCCTCTTAGTATCTCCACCCCCAACCTCAGTCCATACAACATCTTGCTGACCTCTGACCTCTGACCTCTGACCGCTGTAGCGTACTTCGCCGCCGCCAGCACTGACACTCCATCCGGCACTACCAGATCAGAACCATTCAAAATAGTACGGAAAACATCATCTTTAGCCGCTTGAACATAAAACTCAGAGTAAGCCGTCACCACCATCTTCGTCTCCTTCGATTTACCTGCTATATACTTATCTATAGTCCTAAGCGCCTCTTTACGGCTAACAAGATCCACACGGCTTCCTAGGATCATTGCTCTGTTCATATCTACACTATAGCATCACTCCACTCACTCTAGCCTCAAACCCAGATGCGGTTATCACTCACTACCGTTATTTGCTACTACCCCCCAAAAATGAAAAAGGGCTGATGGTTCAATATCAGTCATTCACCAACAACCCTCACTATCTTTTCACAACACCCAAAAACCTCAACAATTGACCCACCAAAGCTCTCCAAATCTTTTCCCAATATCAAAATTCTCTTCCAATCCGTTAACTATAAGATATAGTATTCTGTCTTATAACAACATACTCAGATAAATATTGATATAGTTATATATAAGATAATTAAAAACCTTAAAATACTACTACTTAAATTTATCAACTGAACAATTATATTAATCAAAACATGAATCCAAATTCATAATTTATAATTCATATATCATAAATCTAAGTACTCCCCATATCAAAACATTATATTTGACAGAGATAGTTATACAAAAACTAGATCCTCCTGTTTCTCCATACAAAAAAGTAACCCATATGTGACGATGAACTGATACTGTATGTCATTTAAAAATTAGCCCCTACCCCACTCTCAACGAAAAACTTGCTTAAACAAAATTTCCTGCTTCATAATTACTAAAAATTGAACATAACGCTCATGCGGTTAATATTAGGAAGCATAGGTAACCCAACAAAGTTTTCATTGTTATCTTTCACGCCGAATCCAACACCAGCACCAACCAAAAGACAAGTTCTCAGGTTTTTATCTACTATTTCCTCAAATTTTTACCGTTATCGACGTCATATATGTCAAAAAAGAGAAATTTTAGGTCGATTTATCCCATAATCCATTTCCTCATTTCTCCGCGCGTCGAAATATAACACAAACTAATTACCGCATTGATTTAAGCCATACCCTGATGGGTATACCATTATTTTCCAGTCCAACGATTTTCAACACTTAATGCACAACAGAAAGTAACTCCCCCTACCCCCTCTTAAATTAAGGGGGGGGACAGATCGTACTCGATCGGGGGGGCGTTATTCTAAAGTCATCGCGAATGTACTACTAGCGACAAAATATATAAACAGATACTAGATTGCTTCGTCGTACACTCCTTGCAATGACAATGTTAATAAAAAGTTTTGAACTTTGGATTTTTGATTTGATTAAAAATTTAAAATTTAAAATTATACTGAAGATTCATATCCTATATCTATTTATAATTTTTCTATCATTTAAGCCTAATATCAAATTTAGCACTTCAAAATGACAACTGACAAGTGACATGAAATATCTTGATATATAGAAATCTTCTACTTATTATGACTAACACTACGTCTGTACAAATCCAAATTTTCAAGGGCTATCCCAGTACCTTTTACTACACACCTTAAAGGATCCTCTGCGACGAAAGCCGGAACCCCTGTTTCTGTGGTTAAAAGCTTATCAAAGTTGCGCAGAGTAGAAGAACCACCACTCATTACAATCCCTTTGTCTATGATGTCACTGGCTAACTCCGGTGGAACCTCCTCCAACACCTGTTTGACCATATTAATAATCTTACTTAAAGGGTCTGAAATGGCCTCAAATACGTCCAACGAATGAAGGACGATCGACTTAGGCAGACCAGTAATACTATCCCTTCCAGTTACCTCCAAAACTTCGTCTTTAATCGGCCTGGTAGCCGAACCAATCTTTATCTTTACTTTTTCCGCAGTTTGCTCACCTATTACCAACGTATGTTTCTTTCTAACATACTTTGATATAGATTCATCTATTTTGTTCCCAGCAACTCGAACACTCTTAAATGTTACCACTCCACCCAAAGAAATTACCGCTGCCTCTGCCGCTCCTCCCCCGATATCCAAAATCATATTTCCCGATGCCTCAGCAATTGGCACACCCGCCCCAATCGCCGCCGCCAAAGGTTCCTCTATTAAATATGCCGCTCTGGCCCCGGCACTCATTGTTGCCGAAAGAACCGCCCGCTTCTCCACTTGGGTCACTCCTGCGGGCACACAGATCATCACCTCGGGCTTGAACAGACTACTGGCTCCTACCTTCTTTAAAAAATATCTCAGCATTGCCTCAGTCACCACGTAATCCGCAATCACCCCATCCCTCATTGGCTTACTCGCCTTGATGTCCCCTGGGGTTCGCCCCAACATCATCTCCGCCTCTCTACCTACTGCCAAGACTCTTGAATCATTTAACGAAACCGCCACTACCGTCGGCTCTTCTAAAACTATCCCCTCTCCCACTACGTACACCAAGCAATTGGCCGTCCCCAAATCAATCCCCACTCTTTTAATAAGGTTAAACTTCATACGTTCCCCAAATTTATATCAAATGGCCACGCTATATACTAGATACAAATAATAACTCCCCCTTCCCCCTCTTAATTTAAGAGGGGGCAAATCGTATTCGATTGGGGGCGTTATAGTTTTAAAAATTCAACTATAATATAGCGATGTACCCTCGCTCTCATCGCCAATCCCGACTTCTAATCACCCTTGCAGTAGCTATCCTCCTCACCGCTGGATCGATAACTGCCATCCAAATCGCCAAAGGCTATCGCCCCAATCTCAAGCAGATGCAACTTCGTGGAATGGGGCTGCTTTCCGCCACTTCGTACCCCAAATCAGCCCAGGTTTTTGTCGATGATCGCCTGACCACTGTTACTGACGACACTCTTTATCTAAACCCAGGCGTCTATCAAATTAAAATGCTTAAGAATGGTTTTAGTCCTTGGATCAAAACTATTCCCATCAAAACCGAAATCGTCTCTTTAACCGAAAGTCGCCTTTTCCCCTCGATTCCTTCCAGCACGCCCCTTACTTTCAATTTTGTCGACAAAGCCATCCCCTCCCCAGATGGTACCAAAATTCTTTATCATCTAAGCGGAGCCTCGTTTGAAACTGAAAATGGCTTGTTTATTCTTTCCTTAAACAATCAAATCCTGGGTAATCAAATTTTTCAGGTTGCCGATGTTGGTGCCTTTAACTACGACAAAACTGATTTCATTTGGTCACCCGATGGCAGCCAAATACTGGCAATTACTAATGATGGCAAGAAAGTACTCTCTGCCAAAACTTTAAATCCCAAGATCTTAAACACCAGCAAAAACCTGACAGATCAAACTATTAGACTCCAAGGTATCCTTGATCAATATCAGGATCAAATAGTTAAAATCAACCAAAATCACCTAAGTCAGTTTCCCGACTTTTTAGTCCAAATCGCCAGTGCTAGTGCTACCAATATTTATTTCTCCCCCGATGGTGAAAAGGTCTTTTACACTGCCAGTACCGACATAAAACTTCCCGAAAACCAAACTGCCAAGGACCTAACCAACATCAACTCAACTCCTGAAACACGCGCCCTACAAAAGGGACAAACCTATCTCTTTGATCGTAAAGAAGGCACTAACTATCTTTTAACCGTGGCTAGCAATAATCTTCCTGAAACACCTTCTAAGACCGACAAAGTCGATCCACTTTTTGCTAAGTTTAAATCACTTAAGGGCCAACTCTCTCCTTTAACCACCCAAAACCTTTCTTGGTACCCTGACTCGAATCATTTGATAGTTAGATCAGACAATGGCGTCAACATCATCGACTACGATGGTCAGAATAATGTCGCTATTACTTCCGGTTTACTCAAAGATAAGTTTGCCTTTGCCTCACCTGATGGCAACCGCCTAATCATTCTTTCTAATCTCAACCAAAAACCCACCACCTTCAACCTGATCTCCCTAGATCTTAAGTAATTTAGTCAACTCATCAAATCTTGAGACCAAAACCATCCTTGTTTATACCCCTCTTTATCTCCCCTTATAAAGGGGAGAGGGCGACCTTTGCCCACAACAACTTTTAAGTGTCCTGGGGGGGAATTGAACCTCCGACCTGCTCGTTAGGAGTGAGCTGCTCTATCCAAACTGAGCTACCAGGACGTAACCGTCCAGACATCCAGCCTATTTTATAGCAAACTCAAGACAATAAGAAGAAAATCCTTGATAATCCCAGTCGATCCAGTCTAGGAATCAGTTTATCTAGACCGATGATCCGGCCAACCGAAGAAAAAATCTCTGGATAATACTGAAAACTATCAAACAGCCAAGAAACGGCATAAATCATCCCAGCATCCCTGAAGCGTCCATGCAAGGCCCACCAGTAGGCCGTCACGTTTGTTCCCTGAACTATCAGGTGATTAATTCTCCCCAACATCGTCAGTTTTCTGCCGGAAATTGTCACCCCCAACACCGCCTCAACTGTCATTTTCAAGGCGCCAATGATGGTGTAGTTTAAAAAAGTACCTAGTAAAAAAAAGACCTCTCTCAATTTCTTCACTTATTAATCTTACCCCAGAAGATACAAAAAAGGCGGTGGTTAAATAACCACCGCCTAAACTTACAACTTACATACTCTTTTCTAAAACTGTGTCGATCACCCAGACAATCAAACTTATTAACACCGCAAGTAACACTCTCATGCCCACATACGTCAACGGGTCACCAAAAAGATGATCCGTTAAGGTGATCGGGGTCTCACTAACCAGTTCGAGGTGGACAGATCCCAAAAACTTCGTCCAATCACCCGGCACAAGCTCCGTCTTCACTGGCAAATTGCTTTCAAATCTGATGAATAACTCCCCATTTTTCGGCGCCACAGGCACACCGTACAAAGAAGAGCCATTATCAAAATTCCGGAAATAATAAAAAATACCGGAATAAGGCACTTCAAGAAGTGTAATCGGATTATCAGACGTCACCGTAAAGCTCCGATAAACATCAACCGATAGGTACCTCCCCGTGTATACCTTGTCGATGGTTAGGTAATAGACCAACCCAAGGTAGCATGCAAGGGCGGCAATTAAGGTAATTCCCCTTATAGTTAATTTAGCCATTTTCCAAGTCCTTTCTAGGTCAACCGCCATTCGTCCTGCCGTGAATCCGCGTATTTAACCGCGGAAAGAGTCCCCTCGTCCCAACAGATGTAATATTTTTCCGTTCCGTTCATCTCCATCAATTCCACATCGAACTTCTGCGCCGGATGCATCCTAAGAACCGCTGCCGTCCGGCGCTTATCAACGCTCTGAACCAGCACTATCTCTTCCGCCGCATCTATTATCTTCTGATCGACGGAGCTTGCCAGACGAAGATACACCAGGCAGGAATTAGCGCACCCGTCACCCGCCATCTCAGGGCCAATTGCGATAGTGCGTCCGTCACGGTGTTTATAAAGCGAGACCTTTTTCACCACCCATTCAGATGATGAATCCTCAAAGAGACGCGCCGGCGACACACCATCCTTAGTGATGACCTCCAAATACTCGGCAGTTTCCGAGTACTTGCTATAAGGGTCCACTACTAACCTTCTAGAGGACGCCCCCAAAATGATATCCTTATAGATCCTGGGGGAGTTCCCCGATCGCAAAACGACCGTTCTAACTTCCATTTCAATTCTCCTTTTCTTTATTTTTTAAACTGCCTGGGCGCATTATACCCCCGATCGATAGACATTCCACTACTATACGCCAATGATGTATAATATTTGTATGACAACTCTAAACATTTCTTTGCCAGAGAAACTCCGGGGCCAGGTAAACGACCTCGTCAAAAAAGGACATTTTGCCTCGGTTAGCGATGCTATCAGAACCGCTCTCAGAGATATGGTCTTAAGCGAACAACTTGACGAATGGGTCAAAGATGCCAAAAAAGACGAGAGAACAGGCAGGGCTGTGATTATAAAAAACAAGCTCGATCTCGCCAGATACCTCGATTCATTTAACTAATGAACGGCTATACCCTCGTCCTTTCGCGTCGATTCCAAAAACTACTTTTGAAGTATCTAGTAAAAAACCAAAAGCTGAAACAAAAAGTTTCCAGGATTTTAGACTTAATTCAAACAAACCCCCGTCATCCGTCACTTCGACTTCACAAGTTGAATGGGGTTGGTAGATGGTCTATTTCTGTTGACATGAGTATTAGGATGATAATTCAAATCGAGGGGGACAAAATATATTTACTCGATCTAGGTAACCACGATCAAGTCTATTGAATTTGAATTTACCTAGATTTTTAAACTGCGAATCCCACAATTTTACACCCCCTACTTATAAAAATACGCTTGACAGGTAATACTCTATGATATAGTATTACTTACATGTTAGGTATTACCACAGTCACCCAAAAAGGTCAGGTCACTATTCCCATTGCCATCAGAAATGCCTTGGGACTATCTCCCTTTGACAAAGTTCAGATCAGGATACACAAAGGCAACACCTTAATCGAACCTGTCCCCGATCTACTTTCAATGGGCGGCAGCATAAAACCAGTTAAAGGAAGGTCCGTACTTAAAGCCCGGGAATTCATGGAAAATAACTATAAAAGAGAGTGATCTATTTGCTAGATTCAAACATTTTTCTCCGTTTTTTGGTTAAGGAGGATGAAGAAAGTCATCAAAAATGCGCCGAACTTTTAGGTTTAGTAAAGTCGAATAAAATCAAGGCGGTTGTTCCCGGCATTGTTGTCACCGAAATCGGCTGGGTCCTGAAATCTAATTACAATACCCCAAAAAACGACATTGCAAATAAGCTTGAAGGCATAATCAAATTAAAAAACCTTAAGGTAACTAACCAATACGATTGGCCTAAATCCATCGATATCTACAGAAAACATAACATCAAACTTATTGATGCCGTCTTGGCGACAATTCCCATGGTCGCCTCGCTTCAATGGACAATTGTTTCTTTCGATGAAGATTTCAAAAAACTCCCCATTCTTTGGAAAAAGCCCAGTGAATTGATATAAAAAAGGCGCCGATCATTCCGACCGACGCCTCCAGGCTATCTACAGCACCCCGTAATCCGACGACCCCCAAAAGGACCTGGGGGTAGTATACCGGACAAAATCAAACCAACTACCTTTATGGGTTTCACGATGTTGGACAAGAACCCTCTCCGGTGAGTTCACAACCTCCCCCTTTCTCGGCCAAACGCGGGCTATTCCAACCGTCCTACTAGCCGGTACTACAACCAAGGCTAATAAACCAGGTTTATTAGCGATCGGTAAAACCACAGGGTAAGTCCCAAAAAGCGGCATCAAAAGCCATCTTTCGGGGTCAATGGACGGAAGATCAAAAAGAACCAACGCCCGACTCGGGTCCGGATCCTGGTCCGGATTAGTTAAGACAAATTTATCCTCTTTAAGAGTCAGGGACGCTCTCTCAAGGAAAATCCTCCCACCCTGCATACTGTAATTCCCTTCTCTAAGGGTCCAACCGATCTCTCCGAGGTACGCGTCGTCGCCAAAACCGATCAAACACTGGTCACTTCGACTAGCCAGAAAGATCGAACCGCCACTGCCCCAAAGACGGATACCTGTCTCCATCCGGCCATTGACGTTATTAAGAGTAAAAAGTTGCATTTCTTCATCTCCTTTAAGCTAGCTGCCACTCATCTTGAGCAGAAGTGTGCCTGATTTTTACCACTTGCAACTCACCCTCATCCCAGTAAATGCGATAAACCTCAGACTCCCCTAGGTTCCCGTTGAGGGTCGCGAATAATTCTGCCGCTGGCGGCAACCTTAACAACATCGCCAACTGGTTCGCTCCACCATGTTCAGCAATGATATCTACTTTATCCGACAAAGAATCCGCAATTACAGCTTCTGAACGACGATCACTTAACCGACCACTTGAAGCCATAATTTGCAGATGGAGCAAACACGAGTTAGTGTGCGGATCATCTTTCAATTCCGGTCCAATCGCATACTTCGACGGATCATTCGGTTTTTTATAAAGCGACGCCCGTTTAATTAGACATTTGGCACCATCACTGTCTCTGACTACCGGAGAATTACCACCTCTGTCGATCACCTCAAGTTGAGTCTCTGCATCCAAATTAAACTCTTTGGGCGAATAATTCAAAAATAGTACATCCGCCAACTCAGGATCTCTCCTGAAAATCAGGGTCACGTATCTAACTTCCATTTTGAATCTCCTTTTTCTTCAATTTTTAAACTGCAAGTCCCATAATTATATACCTCTCCCCGGCTTCGCAGATTCGTAGCTTCGTATTCTCTTGCTATACAATATCTCTGTCCGGGGTATAGTCCAGCGGTAGGATGCGCGTTTCGGGAATGCGCGGCCCCAGTTCGACTCTGGGTACCCCGACCAACACACCGTTCACACCGTTGCAAAAACGGTCACCTGATCGGACATGATGGATATTTCTGTCATCCTGAATTTATTTCAGGATCGATCCCGAAATGAATTCGGGATGACAGCGTGCAATGTGCAACGTTAAATTTTAACCGGCATCTCCTCATAGTCCCCAACTACCCCCATACTTGTCTTATTAACATCAAAAACAAGTTCGCAATATTCTTTTATTTCATCCAAAGTAACTTTTTTAACCGACTCTCTTATCTCTTCGGGTGTATAGATCTTTCCTTCACTTAATAAATCGTCAGTCGCCATCCCCAGCACCTTACTTGGATCATCAAAACGAAGGGCTAAACGACCATAAAAAGTCTCTTTCGCTCTATCGAGATCCTTCTTTGTTATCGCCCATTTTCCACTCCTCCCAAGTCCCATCATTATCTCCAGTGATAACGAAACAGCATCAGCAACCTTATCTTTAGGAAATCCCCCGTCAATCCCCACAACGCCAAATTCCCTAAATTCTTCAGAAAACGAATTGACCGAATACGCCCACCCTCGTTTTTCCCTGACTTCAATAAACAATTTTGATATTGAACCACTCCCAAAAACGATATCCGTCAGCGCTCTTGCATAACGCAAGGGATGATCAAGGCGCGTCCCAGGCAATCCGATAGCAACGGCTGCTTGATCAGTCTTTCTCGTAATCAACTCCAGCTTTTTCTTAGTTCCAGACCACGAAAAACTATCCCGTTCTGACAAACGGCTGTTCTTTATGTATAAACCTGAAAATTCTTTCTTTATTTTTTCTAACAATACCTTCTCATCCCCATAATTCCCCACCACCCCAACTACTACATTATCCGACCGATACCACCTCTTTCTAAAATCCTTCAGATAATCCAATTTCATTCCCCTCAAACTTGTGAGCGTGCCGATAACTTGCCTGCCAACATTTGTTTTCCCCATCAAAGCCTCCCACATTGTTCTACCCGCCTTGGCACCAGGATGATCCTCATACATATAGTACTCTTGCAATATTGTCCCCCTCTCTTTATCAAAAAAGTCTTCAGGCAACATTGGATCTGTTGTTAATTGACCAACCACCTCTAAAGTCAAATCTAGTTTTTCCTTCGCCGCGGTCACCCAAAATCCCGTATCCGTATGCGATGTCCAGGCGTTGTATCTCCCTCCTACCCCTTCAATTCGTGAGACAACATCAAACACCCCCGGCATTTTTTTTGTTCCCTTAAAAACGAAGTGTTCTAAAAAGTGCGCCGCGCCAGATTGTTCCTCGGTTTCTTCTCTCGATCCGGCGTCGACCACTGCCCGGACCGTCACGCTTTGCCGATCGTCTTTAACCAAAACCACCCGCAATCCATCAAGATCTACCACCTTAGGTTGAAATGCCATAGGGACCATTCTACAATACCGGATAATGAAAAATAACCTAGAGACTGTCAGGCCAGGCAGAGACCTGGAAAAACTTAATCAAGAGCTACTCAAAAAAGCCCTAGAAAGCTCAGCACTTCTCTACGAGGCCGCCGCCAAGTCCGCGATTGCCATTACCGAAAATGGACCCGACTCAGATCCTAACGTCTACCAAGCTCAAAGGAGTTTTCGATCTTTTCTTGATTCTGCTAACCTGGTATCGATCGACGCTTTCCCCCGCCAACCTCGCGAAAACGATCGCGTCAAACCCCTCCCCGGCCAGCACAACGGTTTTGTCGTCAAAATCTTTACCAATTCTGGATACGCCTTCATCAATCTCTATGGCGGTTTACGCTACGCCTCTGGCTGCGATCTACATGACTCATACACCAATCATCAAAAAGGTTATGATCACACCCAAAGGACCACCGCTCAACTAGATCAACCGACCCATCTTAACATTCATCTGGCAGACAAGGGTGGCGAAAAAGTTGTCGAAGTCTGGATGGTCCTTAATCAGGTCAAAAAAGAAATGAAACTATCTAAACTCTTTTACAAAGGTAAGCCCGTCTCCCACATTAAAGCCTTGAATAGTAAAAACTTCAGGTCAGAAATCTTCTCACAACTATTGTCAGCCATCAGCTGTCTTACTGGCATTGTCCCCTCGGCCGTTTAACTGTAACTCCCCCTACCCCCTCTTAAATTAAGAGGGGGACAGATCGTATTCGAGCAGGGGGCGTTATTTATGTTCCAAAAACCGCCACCATCTCGATGATTAATTTGGCCAGCATTTGGGTGGGCCATGCAAAGGCCATCGGCAAAACCATTGTTGCTACACCCAAATACATTAAGTAAGGGACCAACGGCAATATCAAAATATTACTTAGTAGTGCAATCAGACTCAATCTCCCAAAGTAAATCATGATTAAGGGCGCTGTAACTACTTGAGCAGACCAGGTACTCAATAGTTCACTTTTAGTAAGAATTATTGATGACCAAGCCAATCGATCAATCACGATCGGCGCCAACCAAAAAATTCCAATACAAGCGGCCACCGATAGCTGAAAACTTAAACTCGTCAAGATACTCGGATCTACAAAAAACATCAAAACTATCGTCACCAACAGTGTATATAGTACGTTTCCCCTTCTTCCCCAAGCACCCCCAATCATCAATATCGACCCCATTATCAAAGCCCTAACCGCCGGTGGTTGCCAACCAGCAATCAGGGCATAGAAAATCATGATTCCAATAGAAACAAATACCGCGATTCTCCTACGAACTAAATATGTAATCAGTCCTAAACATGTTATCCCCACAATCATCACGTTAAACCCCGAAGCCACCATGATATGGATAGTTCCAGATCTAACCAGTTTGTTATACATCCAGCCGGGCAAATCGCTCTTAATTCCCAAGACGACACCCAGTACCACCCCCGCCTCATCCTTAGGCATAGCTCTTATTACCCTTTCTCTTAAGTTTTCTCTTATATTTGTTAATATAATAGATTGATTTACCCGTATTTTTTTTAATTCAGAGTTTTTTATCACCGGCGGAAGCAGACTGCCAAATTCAATTAGGTTCGCGATTAATCTCACAGCCACGATCAAAGCTAATACCTTATATCTAGTCACAAGATGTAACTCCCCCTACCCCCTCTTAAATTAAGAGGGGGACAGATCGTATTCGAGCAGGGGGCGTTATTCATATCATTTCAATACACCGATATCTTATCTTTGATTTTTTCATAAACACTAGCCGTCACTACTTTCTTTTTGATCAGGTCTTCTATAGTTTGATATGGTCTACCATCAATTATCGCCTGAGCCCTGACTGCCCCAACCCCACTCAAAGTTTCCAAACTCGCCAAATCTGCCTTATTAATATTAATTTTCCCTTGTTTTGTTTGTCCATTTTCAATTCTCAATTGTCCATTTTCTTTTGCTGGTACAAACACCTTCTGTCCATCCACCAACTTTTCCGCCAAGTTAATCGATTGCGCCACAAATTCCCGATCAGCCTTTGCCGACAGCCCACCAGCCGCCGCCAAAGCGTCCTTCATTCTCGCCCCATTCTCCAGTTTATAAACTCCCGCTTTTTCCACCTCCCCACTCACATCGACCGTCACCCCATTCGTAGCCTCAAAGTTTTTTGGGTTCGTAGATACCTGAATTCGTGCCTTCGTAGATTCGTAGCTTCGTGACTTCATTACCCAGCTATACACCCCCCCATACCCCAAACCAAACAAAATAATCACCAATAGCAGCCAATCAACCCAAGTAAATTTCTTCACCACTCCTTCCACAAAATCCATTCTATACCCCTTTTCGCCGATACGGCTCTTTCCCCCTTATAAAGGGGGAATGGATCCACCCTCTCCCCTTTATAAGGGGAGATGCAGAGGGGTATTCATTTCAACACAAAATTAATCAATCTCCCCGGCACCACCACGGTTTTATATTCCTTCCCTTCAACCCACTTCTTAATTTTTTCATCCATAAGCGCCGCCCTCTCTAAATCTCCCTTAGCATTAACAATCCCCCTAACCTTACCATTGACCTGAACCACAATAGCCATCTCTCCAGTGTTTTTAGTAGCTTCAGCAAATACCGGCCAGTTCTGCTGATGTATAGAATACTCATTAAAAAGTTCTTCTGTCATAAAAGGAGCGAAGGGGGCAAGAATCAACAAAAATCGTCTAATGTCTTGATCTGTCAACCCATTCGTAGATTCCTGCCAGCTGTTCACAAACTTCATCATGGCCGCGATAGCGGTATTAAATTTAAATTCTTCAATATCCCTCCCCACTTTTTCAATCAATCTCTCCAACTCGCCAACCAGCTTTTTATCTCCATCTTTGTCATACTGAACCTGTTTATTGTCATCCCGAACTTGATTCGGGATCAATCTGGATCGATGCTGAATCAAGTTCAGCATGACAGATGAATTCGGGATGACAAGGGTCCATACTTTATCAAGGAAACGCCTACATCCAATTAAACTTCTTTCATCCCAGACATTAACCTGGTCCCACGGCCCCATAAACATTTCATAAACTCTAACCGCATCAGCCCCAAATTTTTTCACCACATCATCCGGATTAACTACATTACCCAAACTTTTACTCATCTTTTTGCCATCACTGGCCAAGACCATCCCCACACTACGAAGACGCTTAAATGGTTCATCAAAAGATAAATAACCCAAGTCATGCAGCACCTTTACCCAGAACCGGGCATAAAGTAAGTGTAAGACGGCATGTTCTGCCCCACCCAAGTACCAATCAACCGGCAACCACTTCTCAATCTCCGGCAGCATCTCCTCTTTCCAGATCTCATCCAGACTCACCTTCTCACCCCCACCCTTCCTC
>Ga0172371_10008380_pt1 | contig 14495 bp, 13 predicted proteins | sample Lak12m_FD_114543 | JGI IMG/M metagenome (GOLD analysis project Ga0172371, IMG submission 114543) | Freshwater microbial communities from Kabuno Bay, South-Kivu, Congo - kab_022012_12m | ecosystem: Environmental > Aquatic > Freshwater > Lake | place: Democratic Republic of the Congo: South-Kivu... | reverse complement strand
TGCGTCGCTGTGAAGCGGGGTGGGAAGCAACAGGAGGTGAACGATCGGTCTGTAGGCGACGAACTCGATTCGGCCGGACGTAACCGGCGAGCCTGCTGTGAAATGGCGAAGCCTCTACCTGTAAGAAAGAAATACAGGGACCCGTTGAGCTGAGGGGTAGTGTGTTAAAGCTGCGGCGGGGGGCGTCAGGTGGTTGGAGATGGAACGATCGGAAGGTATTGTGAGTGAAGCGGGGAGACCTGCTCGATGGCGTGAGAGTCGGGCAGGAGTCAGAGCGTCCATAAGAGCTGAGAAGCGCATGTAATGCGTGTGGAGCAAAGGGACGCAGGAAGGTGGATAGTGAAGGGCAGGGCTTTGGAAAGAGAACCAGCGGTAGTGCCCAAAGGGGCTAAACAAGTTGGAGAGATCCGGGACAGATGGTCTTGGGTTGAACCGGAGGTCTGGACGGAGCGTATGTTGACGGCCCTCGAAGAGGGGGTGAAAGGGGGAAAATTGTTCAGTTTGAGTGATAAGGTATATGCCCTTCGTACGCTGTACAAAGCGTTTACCCGAGTCAAGTCAAACGGCGGAGGAGCAGGGATAGACCACCAAACGGTTGAGATGTTTGAAAGTCGACTGGGAGAAAATCTTGAGAAGCTGTCGCAGGATTTGCGGGATAATGTTTACCGACCGCAGGCAATAAAGCGGGTATATATTCCAAAGCTGGGCATTTCTGAGAAACGACCGTTGGGGATACCGACGGTTAGGGATCGAGTTGTCCAGGCAGCGCTCAAGATGGTGTTAGAACCGATATTTGAACGGGACTTTGCTAAGCAAAGTTTTCGTCTCTTGTGACAGCTGGTTCGGAAATAACGGCTTGTTCAACCCTTTACACGAACAACTCGGAAATCTTGTTCATTTGCTTTCAAGGTTACGTTCCAACACCGTACTCTACTCCGTCCCCAAAAATGGTTCTTCCAAGAAGCAGGGTAGACCCAAAAAGTATGGCAGCAGGTTGGGTTCGTGCGCTGAAATGGCGGCCGCGGTTATTGCGCACGCTTCAACCCATCACGTGTTTCTTTATGGGAAATACCGCGAAGTCACCGCATCCTCCCAAATCGTCATGCTCAGAACACTCAAGTGCCCTGTCCGTGTGGTCTGGGTTTTTCGGAAAACACAGTGGATTGCCATCTTCTCTACAAACTTGGACCTATCGGTTGAGCAAATTATCGAGTATTATGGCGCCAGGTGGAAAATCGAGTCAGGCTTTAAAGAGATCAAACAGGACATTGGAAGCAGCAGAAGCCAAACCCGCAATCCATATGCTGTGATCAATCACCTCAACTTCTCCATGATGGCTGCCACCATCATTTGGATCTATGGTTCAAGGCTCGAAAACATCCCCGAACGCAGGCACAAGGTTAAGGGTCGCAACAGTTTCGCCTTCTCAGATTTGAGGCATATCATTGCCGAGGCTGCATTGAGCGATGATTTTGATACCGTTTGCAACAAAACGCAAAAACTCCCTCGAAAATCTTTCGTGGAGGCCCTGCTGCGTATGGTCGGCTGATCAAGCTGGGGTCAATTTCTGTGAAACTTCAGTTGCTTATTTGATAAAGGCGATAATTGTCATCCGGCCGTGGCACTTGGGACACGTCAATGGGTCCACTTCATATATCTTCTGAATCAACCGGTCCCAGGTTTTCAGGTATTCACTGAAATACCGTCCTGCTCAAGGATGGAGGGTATCTGGTCGTCCTGATCTTCCTGTTTACGTTTGCCGCGACTCACGTTACTGTAGTACCCATAATACCGGACTCCCGCCAGCGGCGTGACTCCCCTTTGTTGGGAACATGGGAGCACATGGCCGCCAGCCATTCCAGGGCATCAAAGACTTTTTCCTCTTTTGAGATGAAGCTGTTCATCACCATTAGGATGATGGGGGAAACTGTAAAGCCCGTCCAGAAGAAAAAGCCCTGCCATAAGCAGCAGGAACATAAAGATTTTTTTCTTACGGTTGCTGGCATACTGGGGAAAAATCAGAAATCGAAAACAATGGTTAGTGGCTCAGCCAGCGCAGGCCGCGCTTCAGGATAAAAGTAAGGTGTTCCAGGCTTTTTATGGTACGGATAAGATTAAGAAATATTCTCCATCTGAAATAAAAAGCGACAAAGCCGCAGAATCTAAGGCGTTTAAGTTCTTTACGGGAGAGATTTTTCGGGAGGTAGGTTATGGTGTGCAGCGAATGCCTGCTGCTGGAAAGGTCAAAGCTGTATTCACCTTTTTCCACGAGCTTGCTGTATTCCTCGCAGCCCGGGTAAGGTTGAAAATAGGAAATGCCTATGCGATCCAGCTCCAGAGTAGAGATAAACTTGAAGGTGCTTCTTATCTCGTCCGCTGTTTCGTCTGGAAATCCGATAATAAAAAAACCACCTATATCTAGGCCGGCTTCCTTGGCCATAGATATCCTTTCCCGGATAGCCTCAGTAGTGATCCTTTTTTTGATTTTTAATAGTCTTTCGTTATTCCCGCTTTCCACCCCGATGTTAATGGCATAGCAGCCTGCGCGGTGCATCAGGCGCATTGTTTCCAGATCAAGGTGATCGATCCTAAGGCCATTGGGAAAACACCAGGTGATCTTTTTCCCCAGTTTCAAGATCCGCTCGCAGAAATCATGGACCCGTTTTCTGCCCTGGGAAAAATTATCATCTTCAATATGAAACTCCCGTACATGGTCATGCTTTATCAGATAGCGCATCTCCTCAAAGACATTGCCAATGCTGCGGTAGCGAATCCGTTTACCGGAGAGCGCTCCTGCTGAACAGAAAGTACAGGGATAGGGGCAGCCCCGAGAGGTAATAATCGGAGCATAAGGATGCTGCTTGTAGAAAGCGCCATGCGGGGACTTGGGATACTTGCCCGGAGGCATCAAGTCCCACCTTGGGAACGGGAGGGCATCAAGATCCGGTATCAGTTTGGCAGGATGAACTTCCAGACCGTCTTTGCTCCGGTAAATAATCCCATCCAGATCCTTGAAATTTTCCGGATCACGCCCATTTTTAAGGCGTTCAATAAAATCAGCAAAATGATATTCGGATTCACCGATAAAACCAAAATCAAGATAAGGGGAGAGAAATTCAAAAGTTTCCCTGGGCATAAGGGAGATCTGCACCCCACCCAAGACCACCAGAGTACGGGGCAGAGCAGGTTTTAAAGCAGCCAGGAACTGTTTCGCATGAAAAATATCTTTTGTATAAGCGCTGATCCCGAGAATGTCAGGCTCTTCTTTGATTAAATATCTGATTAAATTTTTATCCGATATTTTCGACAGGAGCTGATCTGCAATTATAATTGAATGCCTCGAGTTTATAGTTGAAGCTATATACCCGAAATGAAGAGGCGAGATAATCTCATCGGAAATAGAAAAATGCCTGAGCAAGATAATTTTCATGTCAGTTTCGTATCACCTTTTTCAAAAAAGTCAGATCGTAACAGAGAACCCTTCAATATTTTATCAAATATCAGACTTTTCCAGGCTGATATCAGGCCAATATATTCCCCAATGCGGGCTGCGCCCGCAACCCAAAGTTGGAAAATTAGCCTATCAACAAAAACGTTCAAGAGCCCCATCAGATAAGGATCTCCAGACCTGTATGAAAATTTTCTTGTTTTTTCTGACAGGTTTTTGGTTGATAAGGCACTAATTTCAATCCCATTTTTTCAATAAACTGCACTATTGGCCCATATAAATCATGCCAACTATCAGGAATCACGACTCTATTCAGTAATATCGTAGTGATTCGTTGAAAAAATATGTGCACATAGACTTGACGCCAATTCTTACATATCAGTACACGGATTAAGTGCTCAGGCTCTTCCTACCGATGAACAATGCCAACCTATCGGATTTACAGTATTTATCTGTAATAGCTATTATCCTGTATACATGAATCCGGTGAATATTGCAAGAAAATGCTTGACACCAGCTTCAAATTGGGATGCTTTATGTATGTACGCATAGACAGTTCGAGGTCGAGTTCGAGTTGCTGCCGGTCGCTTCAAAAGCCACCGGCAGCTTCTTCAAAATCAATTATTCCGGTACAATCAGTGTCAAATAGCGGCGCGATAACTGTAACGTGGGACTTAGCATTTTTGAGCGGGTTACAAATACGGCCGAGCTTTGGTGTAATTGATAGGGTCGCTGAAAGTCCACATAGGCGCGGTCCATCACATAGATTGCCCCAGGTTCTGGGATGAGATGGTCAAGGACGTTGACATCATGAACCTTGCCATCGGTGATCCATATGAAAGTTGGGATGTGACCCCTTAAATCCAAAAGGGTTTGCAGTTTCACAGCCCCCTTTGCCTTTCGAAACCGGGCCCATGGGAAGACCGATAGACACAGATCAATTATCGATGAATCCAGAGCATAAATGGTCTCTTTCAGATCAAGGCCAAGATCCTCATCAACATATAGGCGCCGAGGCGCGCCCATGATGATCCGGTGACACGGTGAGTGATGGAGTTTTTTCGGTATCTCGAAAAATATCCCGCCATGAAAGATTCATGCCTATCCGGTTGCTGCACACAGTAGGCTTCGGTGCGTGTGAAGTTTCGGCGGTGATCCAGGATTTGAAACTCGGCCTATGAAAATGCTGCTACAGCCAAGATCTGTTGTGAAAATATCATCAAAACTGCTGTCAGATGGAACAAAACCAGGGTTCATTCATCACAAACGGTCGGCAAATGACCTCGCGTCGCGCAGCCTTGGGCTAGATTTCCGTCAAGCTTTCGTGTGTGCAATATCCGGATAGGCATGAAAGATTTAGCGGGAACGGTTTGTGATAGGGATAAGGGAAAGCATTTTTGCGCAATCTTATGTATCAAACAAACCTGATTTAATCAGCACCTTGGCCTTTGCCGCTTTTTCTCTGAATGTCAGTTCTTTATAGCAATTGCTTGTGCAGGGCACTTTACAGTTCATCATTCGTTTTCTGATTTTTTTTGCTTTGGGTGAATACCACAGATCCTTAATACTGCTTTCATTTATATTTCCAATGTTTCCGAAATAACTGCAGCCTAATGTAACATCTCCCTTATATGAGATACTAATTTTCTCATAACCGATGTGACATTTCTTTAATTGCTTACTGACAAGTAAGTTAGGATTTATAAAATAAGTATACCAATCCTGAATATCCCTTTCACTATTTAAAATACGATTGTCAATCCTTTTTTTATCAATCAAAAAATTTATAATATTTTTTAATGTCTTGTGATCGTTTATCCAATATTTGTATTCATGCCATCTTTCAGTGGGCAAGTCTTCTATCCATATGCGAATTGGTTGAATTAATAATCTATGTATTGGTAATGTAAGAAAATAATTTATCGATTTATCAAAACTACTTATATTTTCGCTCATTAATACAGACGAGATACCCAATGTGAGGTTACCGTTTTTGGCAAGATATTCTATCCCTTTTACTGCCTTTTCAAGTGTATTTTCAACGCCTCTTAATTTATCATGAATTTCTGGGATATGGCTATCTATTGAAACGCTAAGATACTTAAGTCCTGATGCGATTATCTTATCGCAATTTTTGTCTGTCAGGGCGATACCATTGGTACTAATTTTACAGATAATGTTATTTTTGGCGCAAAACGAGAATATATCATATATGCCTTGATAAATAAGCGGTTCTCCACCAGAAATTTGAACAAAAAAACCTCTTTTATTCAAATCCTTCAATTGCTTTAGTGCATTTATAAAGGTGTTTGAATCAATATAATCATTTCTCTCTCTCCAACAATCACACATCAAACATCTTGCATTACATCTCAAATTTGGTTGTATCGAGACATGTAATGGTTTAGATAATGTTAAGCCCGATCTTGTGCTAATATTTTTATTTATACTGTTTTTAATATTGTTGTAAAAATAATCTGCTTTTCCCATATCAATAGCTTAATATCCTTTTAATAATTTATAATAGATACCAATTGATTTATTTTATTTATGTGGCTCTGCGCTTTAATCCAGCAGATACATCATATAGTATTCAGCCGTGTCTATCTCCATAAAGCCGAACCTTTTTAATATCAATGGCTTAGGCGTTAATCTTTCTTTGGAACTTGTTGTGACCCAATCTTGATTATTTCAACTATTACAACATCTGGTAATGTTCTAATGTCCGTTTATCGCTGTCAGTTGCCAGCGACGAAGCAGACATATTAAGGTGAAATCAAATGATTGCATTTCGACACCTTTAAGGAATCAATAGAAAGGATTATTATTTAGAAATACGCATCAGACTGGTTTCTAACAATAATCAGGTGACACAACCAAAAAATGTGTGATCTCACAAATAAGGGGTAGGTGCGGCTTCAGCCGCACAGGGAGCGTGGGCCGTTCGCCTAAAAGCGCACCTACAGGAACGCCTTTCGGATCTGCTTGTTCTGATCTATGTAAAGGGATCCCCCAACTTATTGAGATAATACAATAAATGGAAATCCTTTAAACCATACAAACACTTATTAATTGATGATAAGAACTCCCCTTTTTTTTGGACAAGAAATATTGCGGAAACCTGGTTGGATGTCAAGGGAAATGTATAAGCGCAGTATGTTGTTGTTGGGACAAGGCGCTTCATGTGATAGTCTCAGTTCAGCTGAGCCCGATTTTTCCCCTATTCCATCCAGTCCTACTACCCCTTGCCGCTCTATACAGATGCCATCAGGCAATACTCCGGGGCCCTACTTCTCCGCCTGATCCTTAGGCCGACGCATGGAAAGGATGCAAGAAACCAACCGCTGTCTCTCAACGAAATTTTCCAAAAGACGCCCGCCCCTTTCCATTCGTTCTTCTTCGGGATATACGTTTTCCCTACATGTGAGATCCTCCAAGAGCCGGCGGTTTACGCTCAGGAGATCAGCCAAAAAGGCTACAACAATGGTTTGGAACCCAATACCGATCAGGATGCTCGCCAGGATAAGGGATTGGACAAGACCAACTCCCCAACCAGTAAAATAATACCATAGAAAACGTACGCCGACGATGGTTCCCATTAAAAAAAGGATGATCCCGATTGTAAAGAAGAACCGAAAAGGCTTATACACCACAAAAATTCGCAGAATCGTCACAATAGACTTGGTGATATAGGATGGAATGCTCCGGATCAGCCTCGACGGGCGCAAAAAAGGATTGGTCCGGATGGGGACCCACGTAATGGGGATCTGCTTCTGGCCGGCTTGAATGATCGTCTCAAGGGTATAGGTATAGTTATTAAATACATTGAGTTGTCTGGCGGCCTTTCGGGATATAGCGCGAAATCCGCTGGTGGCATCTGGAATGTCGGTCCTGCTGGCAAGACGCACCGCCCAACTCCCGAGGTTCTGAAGCCATTTTTTTATGAACGAAAAGTGCTCAATCTCCTTTATGGGCCTTGCACCCACCACTATCTCTGCCTTACCGGTCAGTATGGGAGCGATCAGTTTAGGGATATCTTCAGCATTGTATTGATTGTCCGCATCCGTATTCACGATAATGTCCGCGTCTCGCTCGAGGCAGGCTTCAATGCCCGTCATGAAAGCCCTTGCCAGCCCCATGTTCTTGGTATGCGAGATGCAATGGTTCACCCCATGCGCTTTCGCCACTTCAACGGTTTTGTCCGAGCTCCCATCATCAATGATAAGCCATTCAACCTTGTCCACGCCCTCTAAGTCGCGCGGGAGGCATTTAAGGGTCGTGGGTAGAGTCTCTTCTTCATTATAGCATGGTATCTGTATGATGAGTTTTCTCATAGCCATTTCTTAGCCGTTTCAAGGCTGAATTACTGGTTAGTAATGAAACGCATCAGGCGATGCCAGGAGAATTTCTCTGCCGTCAGCTTGGCCTCGTCTGTCAGCCTCTTTAAAACTTCCGGTTCGAGACTGGTACATATGGCATCCGCCAGGGCTGTCACATTGTCTGGCGGCACAATACGTCCATTCTCGCCGTCAATGACCACTTCTCGCAAGCTGCCCACATTTGTTGCAATAACAGGTTTACCAAAGGCGTAAGCGAGTTGGCAAATCGCACTCCCCGATGCTGATCGATACGGTTGGACCACAAGATCTGCTGCGGAAAAATAGAGGCCGATTTCCTCGTTAGGAATATAGGCGTCAATTACATGGACAAAATCCGAAATTCCCAAGTCTCCAATCAACCGCATATAATTGTCCTTGCCCTTCCAAAATTCGCCCACTACCAGCAGCGTAACATCCACCTGCTTACGTACACCGGGCATAGCCCTCATAAGAATATCTAAGCCTTTATATCCCCTGACAAAACCAAAAAAGAGCAATACATTCCCTTTAAGGCCAAGTTCCTCTTTAGCCTGATCTGGTCTCGGAAACGCTCCGCACAGGGGAGCATAGCTTGGAAGAAAAGCCGTGGTAATCTTGGCTGCACACCCCAGAATATCACGGAGGGAATGGCTCTCCTCTTTGGAATGTGTCAGGATTCGATCCCCGCGGCTCAAGATGCCCTTAGTCGCTTTGAGCTTCCACCAGCTGGATTCGTGTTCAATAGCATTATGGCAAATAAAGACCACTTCCGCAACGGTCCTTTTCTTGACCAGTAAGATAATAGCCATAAATTGAGGCAGCCAAAATACAACCCACCAAGGCAAAATCAAAAGATCAGGCTGAAATCGAGTGATTTTGCCCGCCGTGGTTATCCAGGTAAGGGGGTTCATTGAGTCAAGACAGTAATCAACGCCCTCTACAAGCAACGCATTCTTGCTGGGATCTCTATCGGTCCTACCAGGAAAGAGCCATTTGGGGTATTGCCTGGAAAATGAAAGGAATTGAACCTCGTGCTCCTTTCGAAGCTCTCGGCATAACAAGGTGGTATAGTGGGCAATACCCCCCCTGTAAGGATAAGTGGGACCCAGAAGCGAGATTTTCATCTCAATGTATCCTTTGCAGAAGCCGCCAAGACCTTATTACAATTAAATCCATTTAGAGCCAGAAGGAACCGAAGCCCGCCCAAACGGAATTCTCTTTGCACAAATCTGAATCCTGAAACTTGCATGCTAGCGATACCACATGGATCAACGGTTGAAGCGCCAAAAGTCCTACCGACTCCCCAATCAAGCCGCCTCGCTATGCCTCTCTTTCGAATTTCCGCCATCCTTCTCGTCACTCGAGGGTGAACGCCTCAATATCAATGCCAAGTACGCGACTATCCCTGTAAAAACCTTTCTGATTAGGTAAAAACGTTGGGACCATAATTTGAATTGAATCGATTTTCTTCAAATCTTGAGGCAAACGATACCGAAAAGACTTGTTTTCATAGCCTACGAACGGTATTGCCCGGCCATTAACATGAACCACGACCTCGCCCCTATCCGGGAGAGTTTCCGGAGGCCGCCATCCATGCACATGCATAACCAGAGTGCTAACGCCATCTGGAATCGGGTGATTCACATCCTTTATGACTGCCCTATCCTTTGTCCACACCCCATCAGCGTAAAAACCGCTGACTGAATAGTCCCTCGGTCGAATGGAAGAGCGATTGTAACGCTCAAGTGTCAGGACATAACGGGCAGTCTCCCGCTCCAAATGAAAAATATTTTTGTACCGGTGCCTTCGGAAAGCTGTCTCGCACGTAAAAACATCTTCTGTCACACTTTTTACATTCGGCATATCCCTTTTTATCTCAAGCGGTTGCGGTAAAGAACCAGTCATAGTCACAACGTACACGTTTTTAAATGAAGAGAGGAACTTCGCAATCGTTTCAGGGTTCAACGGAGCATCCTGTGTAAACGGTGCATGATCCATGTCAATATTTAAGCCATAACTGACATTTAGCGGGGTAAGGAAGCAGTGCCGTGCATTTTGGAAAAGCCAAGGCCCATGATAACGATTTTCAAATAAGACAACACTGTTTGGACTGATGCGTTTCGCAATGCGGTCTACAGCCTCGAATCCACCCTGCATGTAGGATTCTCCACGCAAAATGCCAGCCCAAACAAACGACTGCTGGAAATAAACTGCCAGTAGGGCAATGCCAGCCCACTTGATCCAGGGCAGTTGCAAAAGGAACTGTAGCCCAGCAACAAAGATCACCATATAAAAAATGAAAACATCACTGTATATGTATCTATCCCAATAAAGATACAGGTCGTGATCATTCGCAAAGGCGGAGCGAAGATAGGAAACTGCCAGAAATAGCGTCCCAAATAAGAAAAGGCTTAACGTGCCCTTTTGCCGCAGGGGATTGCGCTTCCAAATCAGAATCGCCAGTCCAAGGGGCATAAGCACATAAGAAGCCAAACTGAAGTAATTAACAAGATAATATTCCTCCTGTCCCAGTTGTTCCGAATCCAGAAAGGCTGAGAATAGCGATAGGAAATTATCAATGCCCCATCTTCTGAAAATGATCAGAGGAACAGCGACGATGACTGGCAAAAGAATAGCCGAGAATAAAACAGAATGCCTGCATATGAATTCTGTAACCGCTCGCATTCGCTTACCTAGCCAAGCCAACCCCAGCCCTGTGATAAGCCCCCCCAACGCCCATACCAGGTGGAGCGCTATAACGCGGCCAGGTGTGTTTATGGCCGGCATGTACGTCGTAATTTGCATCTCCAAATAATAGACCTTGCACTTGGACAGAGCGAAGACGACAGAATACCCGTAGAATAGAAATGACGAAACATACAAAACAAGAACAGGCCGACGGTTCCCCGATTTAAACAGCATCTCGTAAAAATAGTACACCGTGATGATGATCATCCATACGATGCCGGTAACCCTTGTCAGAGAAACCAATCCAACGAGGAGCCCACAAATAAGCCCAGTTTTCAAACGCTCCGAAATATCCTCCTCTGTCTCGAATTTGGATATCCAGTAGAGGAGGAAAAGATTCAGCATCATCATTAGATTTTCAGAAAGCGGAATCCTGGAAAACCACATCGGCATGATGTTAAAAACAAAGACAAGGGCCGCCATCACGCCAATCCACTCCTTGCCGAAGAGCCGGCCGGCCAGCAGATAAAACCCATACACAGCGCCGACGCCTATCATCAGATTGCCATAGGGCGTACACGCTTTCCCGAAAAGTGCAGACCATAGGCCTAAGACCGCCTGGTACAGGGGATAAAATTCGGAAACGCTTTTTCCCGATCTAGCCAGAGAATTAGCAGAATTGATGTAAGCACCAGAGTCCCCGATCAAGAAAATGAAATTGGAAACTGGCCATCGCACGATCACCGCAGCAAGCAGAATGAAGCCAAAAACAAGGCACGCGCCCTGATGGCCTCGCAAAGAAGGTAGCCGGCCTGAGTAGGAAATGAGGAAAATCGCGCCAGCAAATGCACCATACACATACACGATCACATATTGAAATAGCCCCGCATGCAACGCACCCATGATGCCATAACAAATGATTATTGTACCTAAGGTCCAGTGAGTGACTCGTCCGGACACCGTCGTTCGATCCAATGTCAGGCAAACCGCCAAGCCAGAAAAATAGACGAAGGCCCCTATGACCAATATTGAAATCAAGGCCATGGGCAAACTCTGATCAACAAATCCGCTCACAGGTGCTCCTGAATAGAAATTATTGGACCGCCTTTGCCACGAATCCCAATGAACTGCATCCGCCTATACCCACACCTCGCCGGACCTGCGAAATTGAGTAGGTAACACACTTACCCTGCTCCTGCAGCACCGTACGAACACGATAAGGGAGAACGATTCTACAATTTTCCATCCGATATTTCCTCGGAACAGTGAACGGGGTCGTCACAGCATTTCCCTATAAAATCGAACAGTTCTGTAGATATTTTTTGGGCGATCCTCTCAGTCTGAATTCCAGACGGATGCCCGTCCTCCTTGCAAAACAGGTCTTCCACTTTTCCGCCGTATTCCAAAAATACATAAGGAAAATGATCTTCGAACATAGAAATCCCTTCACTGTCAGCAAAATCCCGGATTGAGGAATAGAAAGATCTCTGATTTTCGCTGTACCGCCATACATGCAGTATCAGCCTTTTATTCTGTTCAACCAGAGTACGATTAAACTCTGCAATTCTGTTCATATCCAGTGTAACATAGTGATGAAATGAATCCTCTCTTTTTTTTCTCCTGCCCGTTATCGCTTCACGAAATATCTCAAGTTTAGGCTTCAAGTACGCAATTAAGCTACTTCTCCTTATCATCTTCCTCACAAACATCTTCCTGACATGGTAGGGGTCTTCATCTCCCGGTTGTCTCAATACATCTCCTTCAATAAAGTTTAGGACAATGTAATCTGCATCAATTCCGTTAGCTTTCTTATAATATGATTTTATCATGTTGAAAATTCCATACCCTGGAACACCCATATTGACCATCTGAAGACTGCAGCCGAAACGCTCCCTGAATATCCTATTTAAGTGATAGGTCAGTGTTTCGTTGTCTCTTAGACAGTATCCGAAAGTAAAACTATCTCCCAGGAACAACACCGATTTTTTTTGGGGATCATATTGCCCACGAAATCCGTATTTGTTTATGTTAGCCTGCTTTTCATTCGCACAAGTGAACCCCGACTGGTTGGGCTTCAGAGTCCAAAGGCCATCTTGATCATAATCATAAGAAAGGTTTCTCCCTAAATATATACGAAAAAAAACCTCTAAAACTAATATGATCAAGAATGTTGAAGAAGCCATTACCAACAAGTTGATCAAGATTCGGTTTTTCTGATGCTGCCTCTTTACCATTTTCGCTGCTCTCCCACCTGACCATAGGTCTATCCGTGCCGCTTCTGATGAGAAGGTTGGGCGTCGCTTTTTGTTCAAATCGTCAGTCAGACCCCTTCAGACAAAATATTTTCAAAAAGCTGAATGCGCTGGATCTGACGCGGTCATACTATGGAGGGCTTCTACAATCCAACCGTTCCGGGACCAATTTCTTTAATAGATCACCCTCCCTCAACGTCCAATTCAGTTGCGCCCAAAATTCCCTAAAGTTGGTCCACAGACCCGAATGGCTCTCTCAGCCCCCTCCTTCAGCACATTGCGGACCTTTTGCAAAGCTCCCAAGCTCGGCTACGGCAGGATGGTCAGATTTCGAAAGGTCATGGCTCCGTTTTGCACCGTCGGGGACTTGATTTTGGTGGTATTGGGTGTTTGTGACGTGAAAGATGCATTCCAGCCGCCCTCAACGATGATCGCCCTGGATTCATTCAGGGTAAAGGCTCCCGTGTACGTTCCCTCAGCAACCTTTATGGTATGGGCGTCATAGGGAGCATCGATGGCATCCCTAATCGTAGCATAGCAAGGGCAATGTGTACCGCATAGCGGATCATCCAAACTGACATAAGCTACCCCCTCAAATGGCTGGGTGGAAAACGGGAGGTCCGCCCCATAGCCTGTTCCGGCGCTATTGGTGGCGTAGGCCCTGACGTGATAGGCGGCGCCGAGGTTCAGCCCTGTGATAGTGCTCTGGAAAGGCCCTGTGCCCGTGCCATCGGTCGTATGCCAGTCATTGACGGTTGGATTTGCTGATGTACTCCAGCAGACCCCTCTTGCCGTAACTGAGGCCCCGCCGCTCGAGGTGACAGTCCCGCCGCTTGAGACGGTATTGCAGGTTATAGGAGAAACAGTCGAGGTGGTGACGACCGTTGGGGGCACGGCCTTGACCTCGCGCAGGGGCAGGTAGTCTACATCGCCGGTTCGAATGCTATACTCGCCGTCGCAGAAACCGTCTCCTCTGTCTGGCGTGGTCTGGGAAAATCCGTCTCCATCCGGGGTTGCCCAGAAATTCCCCCCCAAATATGGACCGCCCACGACGTTTGGACCAACCGTCTTGGCAATATTCCATTGGTTGCCGGTGCAGGCGCCGTCGAAGCCGACGTTTTTCACCGCATTGCTAAGGTAATTATCATAGATGATGTTGTTCGTGGCATCGTAAAGCCAGAGGCCTTTGTCCCGGTTCTGCGTGATGGTGTTGCCATTTATGGTATTGCTGAAAGACGATCGGATGTGGATACCGGTGGGGTTGTTACTGGTCGCGTTTCCGCTCAGGAAATTGTGATGGGAGCCGTTCGGCAGGGTGATCCCAAAGTGTCCATTCCCGTTGGCCGTATTGCCGCTGATAGTGTTGTAGGCGTTCTCGAGATGAAAGATGATCCCACCCTTCACATTGTTGTTCGTCGTGTTGTTGGTCAGGGAATTGTGGTGGTTCACGAAATTGTTGCCATCCAGTTCAAGCCCATACTCATCGTTGTTGCTGGCCGTATTTCCGTTCAATGTCGTGTATTCTGTCCCCCAGAGGGTAATTCCCCGCACGTTGCCACTGGTATTGCAGTTTTCGACCCTTCCATTCTCATGCGACTCAAAGACAATCCCATAGAATTTTTTTTCCACGTTCAGATTTTTGATCCGAACGTTTTGCGTCTGCCACCAGCCGTTTACCATGACACCGCGCTGGTTGTCGCCCTTGCCGTCCGATGTAATAGTAATAGGACCCGAAGCGGTCAGGGTCTT
>Ga0172371_10008379_pt1 | contig 14496 bp, 13 predicted proteins | sample Lak12m_FD_114543 | JGI IMG/M metagenome (GOLD analysis project Ga0172371, IMG submission 114543) | Freshwater microbial communities from Kabuno Bay, South-Kivu, Congo - kab_022012_12m | ecosystem: Environmental > Aquatic > Freshwater > Lake | place: Democratic Republic of the Congo: South-Kivu... | reverse complement strand
GTGGGCACTGGGCCTGCAGGATGAAGCCACCGAGGTGTATGAACGGGCCTACAAGCAGGCACTGGCCCACATCCCCAAAGGCTTCAAAGGCCAAATCACCTGGGGTGAGGTCGACAACCGGCCTTTCCTGCGACTGGCGCACGGCACTCTGCTGGGCTTGATGCGCCGGCGGGACAAAGCCAAAGGGGGCGAAGCCGCCATGGCGCTGGCCAAGCAGATGCAGGCCTGGTGCCCCATGGACAATATCGGTGTGCGCTTTTTGCTGGGTGATATCGCCTTGCTCCAGGGCGACCACCAAGCCGCCATGAAGGAATACCTGAAAGGCGCGCCCAATTCACCGGAATTTCACCCAAATGCGTGGTACCAGGCGGCGCTGATTGCGTTTCGGGAGGGGGACTGTGTGGCGGCCTGCACCTACCTGCGTAAAGGCATCGCTGCCAATGTCTACATCGCAGAAGGCCTAACCGGCCGCACAGTACTGACCGAACACTCAGTCCTCAGCACTCAGTCCTCAGCACTTAACCCCGTGCACGGCCCAGAATGGGCGGTTGACTATCTCGACTCCGCCGCCTGTGACTGGACGCCAGAGGAGATCGACTTTGTCGACTGGGTGTTCAATGCATCGCCCGTGCTGAGGGAGCGCGCCGAAATGATGGCGCTGCATGAGGGGATGAGTTACGAGCGACACGCTGAAAAGCGCGCACCCTACGCACAACGATCATTGGATTTCATTGACCGCATCACGGACTCGCTGTCCAAGAAGATGGTGCGGAAGGTTAAGAACCGCTACGGTGTGGAAATCTGGCCATGGGATCGAGCCGGATTCAACCGCCCCGTGTCTCCCACTCCCAAGCATGTTCAATGATGGTGGCTAAGTCCGCATACTGCGGCTGCCAACCCAGTTTCTCGCGGGCAAGGCGCGAATCGGCGACCAGTCGAGCTGGATCACCATCACGGCGAGAACCATTCACCACTGAAATCTTGCGACCGGTTACCTGCTCAGCCGTATCAATGACTTCCTGTACCGAGAATCCATTGCCATTGCCGAGGTTGTAGGACTGGCTGTCCGCGCCATTTACCAAGGACTGCAGGGCCAACCAATGGGCAGAGCACAGGTCTTGGATGTGAATGTAGTCACGAATGCAGGTGCCATCTGGCGTGTCGTAGTCACGGCCAAAAACTGAAATGCTGGTGCGCCTACCTGATGCGGCTTGCAGCACCAGCGGAATCAAATGAGTTTCGGGGTCATGGCGCTCACCCAACTGCCCTTCAGGATCAGCACCCGCCGCATTGAAGTAACGCAAGCAAACCGACTTGAAGCCATAGGCCCGGTCATAGTCCGCCAAAGCCTGCTCAACCATTAGCTTTGTCCGCCCATAAGGGTTGATGGGCTGCTGCGGGTGCCGCTCATCAATCGGCATGTACTGCGGCTCGCCAAAGATAGCAGCGGAGGACGAGAAGATAAACTTGTTTACCCCATGCGCGCGCATCGCATCCAGCAAGGCCAGCGTATAGGTGACGTTGTTGCGGTAGTACTTGTCTGGATTCTTGACCGACTCACCCACCTGGATGTACGAGGCAAAGTGCATGACCGCATGAATCCCGCGCGAGAAGACCGCATCCAACACCGCTCGGTCACCAAAGTTGCCCTGTTCGAACTCACCGCAAAGCACGGCATCGCGGTGCCCACTGGTCAGGTCATCCAAGGTGGTAACGCTGCAGCCTTGCTGGCCCAGCAGTTTGACCATGTGTGAGCCGATATAGCCGGCGCCGCCAACAACCAGAATGTTGTACATTATTTCTGGCTTCAAACTACTTATTTATTTGATTGCAAAATCGTTTTAATGGCAACAAGATACTTACCAGTCACAATTCGCTCATCAAACTCGCGTTCCATTTTTTCTCGTCCGCGTCGCCCCATTGCCTCACGTTGAGCGGGCGTCAAAGCCGCCATACGCGCCATCTTTTCTGCCAAGTCATTCGCATTCCGGGGATGGCACAGGTAACCGTTCATCCCGTCATCCACCACTTCGCGACAACCCACGGCATCGGTGGTGATGATCGGGCGCCCCATCGCTGCTGCCTCCAGCAGGGTGCGCGGTGTGCCTTCGCGGTAGAAAGACGGCAAGACCACGCAATCAGCTGCCGCAATTTCGGCGCGCACGTCATCGCTAACGCCAAGGTAGCGAATAACGCCTTCTTCCACCCAGTCATCCATCTGTTTTCGAGAGATCGCCGCCGGATTTTGCACATCGAGAAAACCAAGCAGGCAATAGTCGGCGCTGGCGTTTCGGCGCTTAAGAATGCGCGCAGCATCAACGTACTCGCCCACACCCTTGTCCCACAACATCCGCGCGATCAATAAAAAACGTATGCGCGATTTACCGGGCAAGGGCACCGGTCCGAATTTGTCTAGATCAACACCGGAACCAGGCAGACGGTCAGTTACCGTCTTATCGACCAAACCGCATAAAACAAACATCTGCCGGTCATCATCATTCTGAAAAAACACCTTGGCAGATCGAAACAAAGCAAGCCGATACATGCCACGCACCAGGCGAGTAAGCCAACTATCTTTGATGAAAACCGTACCCAGCCCGGCAATGTTATTGATCACCGGAATACCCAAGGCATGCGCCGCAAGCGAGCCGTATACGTTCGGCTTGACGGTATAGCCGAGAAAAACAGCTGGACGCTCTCGCTTTAGCAAACGATAGAAACGACAAAAAAGCAGAAAATCCCGCCCTGGATGTGTGCCTTTGTTGTCCATGGGCAAAGGCTCAAAGCGGCAACCTAAAGACGCAAGACGAGGCACGTATTCATCTCGCGGCGCGACTGCCACTACCTCATAGCCCGCCTCGAGTAATACACAAATCAATCCAGTTCGAAAATTAACCAGATTCCACGCAGTGTTAACCGCAATAACAACTTTAGTCGTCATCGGTGTTGTCCCTGCTTCACTCCTGTCTGAAACATCAGCACGTCCCTAAAATCTGACATATCGTATACCACTGCAATTTTCACAATACACAGATTAATCATACAGAATTACAATTGATGCGCATAATTAACGGCCTGAAAGACTTATTCTGCGAACCATTTCAGCAATCATCATAATAGAAATAAGGTAGGCAAGTCGAATCGCATCAGACGAAACGTAAAAATAAAGAAAAATAATAGCCAGTGAAACGAAGAGAGCAACCGCCATATTTCTAGGTGCAGTTGCTGCAAAAACCCCTCCAAGACGCCGTGATGCGATCATTAAATAAATCAATGTCACGAGAGCAAATAGAGTTAAGCGCCAAAATCCGGTTTCTCGCATATTTCCAATATAGTGCTCATACCCAATTACAAAAGATAGCAATAATTCCGGATAAAATACTTCAAAACATAGAAGAGTAATTAACACAATGAAAATCAGAGACGATATTGCAATTCGTGTATTTAGATAACCAATTGCAATTATTGCGACACCAAAAAGTGCTGTTATGTTGTGAGACATAGCTGCCAAAAAGAACAGGGAGACTATTTTCCATTCAAAAATTTGGCCACTTCTAATCACGATTGTTACTGCAAAAAGAATCAGTCCAACGGCTAGACCTTGGCGCGGAACAATTACGCTAAAAACTATGAAAGGAAAAGCTAAAATTAATGCGAAAATTGATCGAGAAATAACAAAGTCGCCATTCTTGTTCGCCAGACTGGTGAGGGAATATATAATAAAAAAAGAGCCCACAGTCATGAATGCCTGTATGATCAAATCAGATGATAAATCAAAAAAGCGCAGCACCAAAAGAAATAAAGGAAATGCTGGCTCAGTGGAATATCGCTCTGTGGCCGCGTCGATTCGATCTGCATAAAGCGAATAGTTTTCAAAATCAAATGACACTTCGGAGGCCGCCAATCCTGTAAGGATGGAAATCAATCCGGAGAACACTATCTTGCGCAATAGCATTCCAGCCCCATTGCAAATCTAGATGGCAACATCCTACAAATTAATGGATCCATTAGCCGAAGCAAACTTGTCATCGACCAAAGCAGAGGGAACTTTCGATTCGATCGGCTGCCGAATGTATTTAGCGAATAATCAAGTAATACAGAGTGATAGCGATAAAATCTAAAGCTTGAATATCCAAAACTTTCAAGCAACGTTTTCAATCCGCTTGATGTAAATAAAATAATATGTTCAGGCGGCTTGACTTGCGACCAAGCTATGCCTAATAATTTTTCAGCCTCCCCATTCGGGGTGGTTAGAAGAATATTTTCAGGTGACTTTCCAAGTGAGCTGAAAATGTATCTGAGGAAGGACGCGGGGTCTTTCAAGTGTTCGATCACTTCAATGAGGACAAGCGACATATGTGTGTTTGGCAATGAAGGTGTGTCCTTGAGAAGTTCAACACCAAAGACTTCACTTGCTAGCTTACGCATATACTGACTGCGCTCAACTCCAATAATATCTAGACCTTGGTCTAATGCGGCACGAACGAAAGAACCATTTCCGGCACCAACCTCGACTATCTTTTCTGCAACCATCACTCCATGTAGGCGACGTCTAGCTGCGGCATCTAGCATACCGACGTTAGTTGTTGCCTTCGCTCCATCCTTGTATCCATACTGGCCATTATCTACGTAATTCTGCTCATAGAAATCGTCGTTAGGTTGCTCACAGTTTGCAATCAGTGTCCCACACTCACAGCATCGATTAATGGGTATGCCATATTTTTCTCCAACCTGTCTTGCTGCACCACCACATGCCGCGCATTTTATGGATGATAATTGATTCATTTCGCGTAGTAGTCGTCGAAATAGTTGCCTGAACGATTTATCAATGTGTAACCAAGAGTTTCCAAACGGGAACGAATACGTTTACGTTTCATTACTTCGTAATTGTGTTCAACCACGATAATTCGGGGGGACACTTGGAGTTCAGACGTCTCTAAAATATCTGCCTCAGAGCCCTCGGTATCTATACTTAGCAAATCGACTGCCCCAAGGTTCTGAAGAACAACATCAAGTGGAATCGTGGCTACGTGTTCTGTCACATTCAACCCCTTGGCTCGTGCCGTTCCATAACCTGATAGATGAGAAAGTTCACCATCATGAGGATCCTTGATAAATTCAACAAATTCCGGTCCGTCATTGCCAACCACGGCAGCATGTAAAACTTCACATTTCCGATTAATTTTACACTCGGCTGCACGAGAGCTGTCTGGTTCGAGAACTATGCCACTCCAGCCGAGTTGCTCGAGGCTGAAGGTATTCGAATGGGTGATGCCGTCAAATCCACCAAACTCGACGAATTTGCCTTTGTACGTGCGTATGTCAATTCCAAATCTACTTTCAAGAATGAATAAGGAAAAAAGATCCTGGGCGCACTGGCTGTGGGACATCGCAACGATGTTGCGATTCTTGCCATGCCACAGCGCCCAATCTAACCAATGCCTTGGGAGCAATCTGGCGAGCTTGTGTCGAACCATTGACTCAGGATCAGTTAAAACCAGATCTATGAACCGCATGAGGTATTGGTCAGGTTGAATCATTGTTAATCTCCACATAATTTATTCGCTGAGGCATTCGAAATAAAAATAGTTTCGGAAACGAAATAACTGAAACCACCAAAAGCTTCAGAATTTCGGTGACAGACTTTTTCTGTTGTAGAATGAAAACTGCGTCTGAAGCAATGCGCCTTAATGAAGCGTCCCGAAATAGACCTTGCCAAAAACCAACGCCACGAGAAGTGATTAAAAGTCGAATTTTTCGGTTAACTCCAACAAAGCGATCAAAATGTAGGATACCGATTTTTTCATAGACCAGATGCGGTGCAGTACTTGACTTTAGTGCGCAAAGAAACCACTGCTCTTCCATGTCATGCGTCATTACGTTGTATTTTTCGAATGGAATTCCACGCAGTGCCATACTGCCGTAGAGTTTATTTATACGACCATTTTTGTTTATTCCGAAATAAAGTCGACGTCGGTGAAAGCATTTAGCGTCACCTCGGATATCGGTTCGCGCACACAGAGCTAGATACTTATCGTGATCCGAACTGAGATTGTGCAAATACTGCAAATATTTTTCGGTAACCAGCATGTCGCCGTCGAGAAAAAGTACCAAATCATTTTTGGTAACTTTTAGCGCATCATATCCTACGCTGCGTGATAACGCAGCGTTCCTTTCAATCCGGCGGTTTAAGATCAAGTAAAAAGTAACTGAGGGATCAATAATTGGGGCTGCATCGTAAGCGTCGCGCTCCCCTAGCACGTAGGCCACTGCGATTTCACCAAAAATCCGCCTTGCGCGAGCACAGTTTTTTATTAGCAACTTCCGCTCGAGAGAGCCGAGACTACGGGCGATAACTATGATCTTAAGCAACGATACCCCCATAGATCCTCGAGAGTTTCTCTGCAATTTGTGGCCAAGTACTCACCGCAGAGCGATCAACCTCTTGCGATTTGGCGATCTCTAGAGCAGCAGAGATGGCTTTGGGGGTAGCAATCGGCACACTAGGGAACCGGTCGAAAGGTGCTGCAGCAGAATACGCGGCACGGCGAAATACACACCGTTTTCCTCCGGCGATTGCCTCTAGGGCCGACAGGCTCTGGGTTTCCTCGTCTGACAGCTGCAGAAAATATCTACATCTATCAAACACTTTCCAGAAATCATCACTTTGCTGTGGAAGAAATCCGTGATAAGTGCAATTTGGAGCTGCAGCAATGCGCGCGATGCATTCTTTGCCGTAAGATATTTCGTTGTTCTGTAGACCACCAACAAAATGGAAGGTGTAGTCGCGCCCATAAAAGCTTTCGGCGAAGGCAATCGCCTCGTGGGTGCGTTTCCGGTGAATCAACGAGCCTGATATCAAGACACCGTTCTCAGCAACCTCGGGCCGATCGAAAAAAGTCGGGGACGCCCCATTAGGGAAAATCGTAATTCGTTCTGAGGGTACACGGTACCGTGATTGTGTGAACGCCGCAGCACGTGAATTGAGCGGCAACACCATGTTTGCGCGTCGAAACAGGTAACACAAATGACCATAAGTCGTTTCTTCGCGGAAGAGTCTAGCTAAAGCGCGAGTAACTTGTTTTAGCTTACGCTTTATCAGACTATCATCACGTACACCATCAATGACCGACAGTACAATTGGAATATTCTCAGGGATAAAGCGCACGATGTAGCTAAGCGAGGCCGAATTGCCAACCAGATGATAAATGTCCGCAGTTGATTCGCGCAAAGCAAAGTCGACCAAGCTGATATCCCAGTCTGGATGCTTTGCACGCAAAGCGTTAATAAGTGCCTCCTGCACTACCTCCTGACCACCGTAGGCAATAGAGACAGGGAGCGAGGGCAAGAAACGTACTTTCATCGGCGGAACACCCGGTAAAGCATGATGGCTGCTGCGAACATGGTTGCAGCAAAAGTAGATCGCCCATTCTTAATGGCAACACGGCGCGCCTCCAAGACGTGCCGAAACCCAGAGCTGACTCCACCAGGTGCGCAATCCGCAGCTACCTCGTCAATAAAGACACCGTGAGCACCACTAAGTAGCAGGCGGTTGATGTAGTCCAGATCAGATGCAATCCGGAAACTTTCGTCGTAACTGCCCAAAACTCGGTGCACCGATCTTCGGATTATCATCGATACATGAGGAAATGGCATGACTTGCCACGCACTAGTTACTACTGACTTTCGCCTCAATCGGGGAATTATCTTCTTCCCCTGCATTGAGATGCAACCAAAGAAATAGTCGACCTTGCCAGAAGGGTCTGCGCGCATAGCAGCATCAAGATAGACTGGATTCAGGAAGTCATTGGAGTTCATGAACATAATGTAGTCACAAGTACATTCTGCGAGTGCCTTGTTGACTCCGTTGTATATCCCATCATCGTAGTCAGATACCATTCGAACGCGTGGATCTGTGGCTTGTTTAACCGCTTCCACGGTGCCATCGCTGGAGCCACCATCCGCGATGAGAATCTCACCGACGTAGGGTGATGATAAAAGAGCTGCCAGCGCTGATTTTATTGTATTTACGCTATTCCGCACGGGCATTACAACACTAATCATTTGAGACCGATTGTTTAATAATGATAAAAGAGCCGGCCACCAACGCAATCAAGTAACCCAAACCACTAGATAAAAATGCGTTCTGTGTACTTGGTTCGATGAAAAACTTTAGGCCAACGGATGCAAGCGCCGAGGCGCCAAACAAGCATATAAGTATTTTAAATCTTGCAGTCGCAAGAAGAACCTGATTAATTGGAATAATCATTCCAAAAATAAAACACATAAAAAGTCCGGCTGCCACATCCCTCCAGTTAGGATCAAAATTAAAAAATTTAGCATATAGTGGAAATATCAAAGCAACAACTATGAATTGGGCTAGGATCAGCAGTACGTTCAATATGCTGTGATGTAAAAGGATCGTTGAATTGTAATTGTTACTTTTGCCTGTTATGTTGCGTACAATTTCCGGCAGTGAATGTGAAAGATATAACTGTGCAAAGAAGGTCACCGCAAGCATTCTCCATGTCAAGTCGTAGGTTTGAACGTCTGCAGCTGTGCCGAATAATTTTAAATAAGTGACATTACTCCACGCGCCGATAAACGCTATCACAGACAATACGACGATCTTGAGGCTTGCTGTATCGGGAATTATGTCCGACCAACGCCCCACTCGGACAAAATGCCCGACCCTTCGTATATATTCCGACCTAACACCAGCAATCAACGTGAAATAAACTACGAATATAGCTGTTAAATATATTACCCATCTAGCATATAACTCTAGTGCAGCTATGACGCATACCAGACCTAATGGATAAAATAGGAGTGCTCGTTTATTGAATGTATCCGATCCGTTAATGGCATAGTTACCTCTAGCGACGACATATAGCACCACCGGAATACTGAGCATAAAAAATGAAAATATAAGTTCGTTACGCGATATCAGCCATAGCACACCTAAAGCAATGCACATAAATAGTGGCGGAGATACCAGCTTGGCAACCTTTTCAGGGTCACCCGATACAAGGACTGCTTTTGTCCCACCTCCAAGATCGAGAATCGGAACCAAAGCTGCAAAGCTAACTAGTAACGCAAAAACCGCGTAGTCATTGACGGAATACTTATCCAACATTAACTTAGATAGCCAGAGGCTACCTGCGGCCGGAATGTATCGAACAAGCAGCCTAGAAATAATGTTATTAAAATCAAATGAACTCATTATCTTCTATGCATAAATCATTTTTTTATGAGATTTGAAGCTTGAGTGTAGGCCTTGTACCATGTTGCCCAACTGGTAATTCCTTCGGCTAGCGGGGTTTTGGGATTAAATCCGACATCGCGCATGAGAGCTTCGATATCGGCATAGGTGGAGACTACATCGCCGTTTTGCATAGGCAGGAAGTTCTTTTTGGCTCCCTGGCCGAGGGCGGTTTCAATGGTCTGGATGAAGGTCATCAACTCGACGGGGTTGTTGTTGCCGATGTTATAGACGCGAAAGGGGGCGTAGCTGGCACAGGGGTCGGGCTGGTCGTTGTTGTAATTGGGGTCGGGTGCGGCGATGCGGTCGAGTACGCGCACTGTACCTTCGGCAATATCATCGATGTAGGTAAAGTCGCGCTGCATCTTGCCGTGATTGAAGACGTCGATAGGTCGGCCTTCTAGGATGGCAGAGGTAAATAGCCAAGGAGACATGTCGGGCCGGCCCCAGGGGCCGTAGACTGTGAAGTAACGCAGACCAGTAGTCGGGAGTCCGAAGAGGTGGCTGTAGCTGTGCGCCATCAGCTCGTTGGCTTTCTTGCTGGCGGCGTAGAGACTGACTGGGTGATCGACGTTGTCATGCACCGAGAAGGGCATGTGGGTGTTGGCACCATAGACGCTACTGGAGCTGGCATAGACCAGATGCTCAACGCCGTGGTGTCGGCAGCCTTCGAGGATGTTGCCAAAACCGACCAGGTTGGTCTGAATGTAAGCGTGGGGATTCTTGAGGGAATAGCGCACACCCGCCTGGGCGGCGAGGTTGACGACGCGGTTGGGCTTTTCGCGCTCAAAGAGGGCGTTGAGGGTTGGCCAGTCGGCAATGTCGCCTTCTAAAAAGCTGAAGTTTGCGTAGGGCTTGAGTTGGTCTAGCCGCGCACGTTTGAGCTGGGGGTCGTAATAGTCGTTTAGGTTGTCGATGCCGATGACCTGATCGCCGCGCTTGAGCAGGATTTGGGCAACGTGCATGCCGATGAAGCCGGCCGCGCCGGTGACGAGGACCTTCATTTATGAATCACTCCCGAATAGATCGCGGGTGTAGACCTTGTCGGCAACGTCCTCGAGTGCTTCGGTGTTGCGGTTGGCGAGGATGACGTCGGCCTGTTGCTTGAAGGTGTCGAGATCGTTGACGACTTTGGAGTTGTAGAACTCGTACTCCTTCAGGGTGGGTTCATAGACGATTACCGGGATACCCTTGGCCTTGATACGCTTCATGATGCCCTGGATGCTGGAGGCGCGGAAGTTGTCCGAACCGGCTTTCATGATGAGGCGATAGACGCCTACAACTTTGGGCCTGCGCTTGATGATCTCGCCGGCGATGAAATCTTTGCGCGTCGTGTTTGCCTCAACGATGGCGTGAATAAGGTTCTGCGGTACTTCGCTGTAATTGGCCAGTAGCTGTTTGGTGTCTTTCGGCAGGCAGTAGCCGCCGTAGCCGAAACTGGGGTTGTTGTAGTGGTTGCCGATACGCGGGTCGAGGCCGACGCCATCGATTATCTGACGCGTATCGAGACCATGAAGAGCAGCGTAGGTGTCGAGTTCGTTGAAGTAGGCGACGCGCATGGCCAGGTAGGTGTTGGCAAAGAGCTTGATAGCCTCAGCTTCGGTGCTGTCGGTCAACAGGGTGGGAATGTCTTGCTTGATAGCACCCTGTTGCAGAAGCTTGGCGAAGGTTTCTGCGCGCGCTGACTTTTCCCCAACGATGATGCGGCTGGGTTGCAGGTTGTCGTAGAGGGCTTTGCCTTCGCGCAGGAACTCGGGGGAGAAGATGAGGTTCTGCGTACCAAGCGCTTCTTTGGTCTTGGCGGTGTAGCCCACGGGCACCGTGGACTTGATGACCATCACCGCATTCGGGTTGATGGTGATAACGTCTTTGATGACGGCTTCGATGGACCGGGTGTTGAAATAGTTGGTCTCGGGATCGTAGTCGGTGGGGGTGGCGATGATGACGAAATCTGCACCGGTGTAGGCATCGGCTTTGTCGAGCGTTGCGCGGAAGTTCAGCGGCTTATTGGCAAGGTAGTCTTCGATCTCTTTGTCTTCGATCGGAGACTTCTTCTGATTTAAACGTGCGACTTTCTCGGGGACGATATCCAGCGCAACGACTTCGTTGTGCTGGGCCAGAAGGATGGCGTTGGAGAGACCAACGTAGCCGGTGCCGGCGATAACGATTTTCATTCGACGCTCACATTGACCTGATAGCCATTAGCTTTAAGTAATGCGTGGCGTTGGGCTTCCTGGAGGTCGTTAGCGACCATTTCATGGCACATCTGCTGCACGGTGATTTCGGGTACCCAGCCCAGTTTCTGCTTGGCCTTACTGGGGTCGCCGAGCAAGGTTTCAACTTCGGTGGGGCGGAAGTAGCGGGGGTCAATACGGACGATGGTCTGGCCGACTTGAAGGGCTGGGGTTTTGTCGGCTTCGATTTTTTCGACGATGGCTACTTCATTAACGCCTTGGCCCTCAAAGCGCAAGGTGATACCCAGTTCCTGGGCGCTCCATTGAATGAACTGGCGCACGCTGTATTGCACGCCGGTGGCGATGACGAAGTCTTCGGGTTGTTCTTGCTGCAGCATCATCCACTGCATGCGCACGTAGTCTTTGGCGTGGCCCCAGTCGCGCAATGCGTCCAGGTTGCCCATATACAGGCACTGCTCAAGGCCTTGGGCGATGTTGGCCAGACCCCGTGTAATTTTGCGGGTGACGAAGGTTTCGCCCCGGCGCGGGCTTTCGTGGTTGAACAGGATGCCGTTGCAGGCGTACATGCCGTAGGCCTCGCGGTAGTTCACCACAATCCAGTAGGCGTACAGCTTGGCCACGGCATAGGGGCTGCGCGGGTAGAAGGGGGTGGTTTCCTTCTGCGGGATCTCTTGCACCAGGCCGTAGAGCTCGCTGGTGCTGGCCTGGTAGAAGCGCGTCTTCTTCTCCAGCCCGAGGATGCGGATGGCTTCGAGCAGGCGCAGGGTGCCCAGGGCGTCGACGTCGGCGGTGTATTCGGGGCTTTCAAAGCTGACGGCCACGTGGCTTTGTGCGCCCAGGTTGTAGATCTCGTCGGGCTGAGTTTCCTGGATGATGCGCACCAGGTTGCTGGTATCGCTCAAATCGCCGTAGTGGAGTTTGAAGCGGGCATTCTCGATGTGAGGATCTTGATAGATGTGGTCCACGCGCTGGGTATTGAAACTGCTGGCGCGGCGCTTGATGCCGTGGACGATGTAGCCTTTTTCGAGCAGAAGTTCGGCCAGGTAAGAGCCGTCTTGGCCGGTGATGCCGGTGATGAGGGCGACTTTGGGTTTTGTTGACACAGTATTTACCTTCAATCCTGAGTAGCGTATTTCGTTAAAAGGTCTTTGTATGCAGCTTGGAGTCCATCATCCAGCCTGACTTGCGCCTTCCAGCCCAGTTCGTTGAGCCTGGTACTGTCCATAAGCTTGCGCGGCGTGCCGTTGGGTTTGGTGGGGTCGGTGAGGATCTGGCCGGTGTAGCCCACGATGCGTGCCACGGCCTGTGCCACCTGCAAAATGGTCACGTCTTCGCCGCAGCCTACGTTGATGTGGCTGAGCATGGGCTGGGTGTGCTGGTCGTAGATGGCTTTGTCTAGGTTCATGACGTGCACACTGGCGCCAGCCATGTCGTCCACGTACAGGAATTCGCGCCTGGGTGTACCAGTGCCCCAGATGGTGACGCTGGGTGCCTGGCTGACCTTGGCTTCGTGAAAGCGGCGGATGAGCGCCGGAATGACGTGGGAGTTTTCGGGGTGGTAGTTGTCGCCAGGGCCGTAAAGGTTGGTGGGCATGACGCTGCGGTAATCCACCCCATGGCTTTGGCCGTACTGGCGGTTGTAGCTTTCGCAGAGCTTGATACCGGCAATCTTGGCAATGGCGTAGGGCTCATTGGTGGGTTCCAGAGTGCCGGTGAGCAAGGCGTCTTCGCGCATGGGCTGGGGGGCCAGCTTGGGGTAAATGCAGCTGGAGCCGAGGAACAGCAGTTTTTGCACACCGTTGCGGAAGGCCGCTTCAATCACGTTGGCCTGCATCATCAGGTTCTGGTAGATGAATTCGGCTGGGTAAGTGTTGTTGGCATGAATGCCGCCCACTTTGGCGGCAGCCAGGTAGACCTGGTCGGGCTTTTCTTCGGCAAAGAATGCGTTGACGGCGGCCTGGTTCGTAAGGTCCAGTTCCGCATGGGTGCGGGTGACGATGCGTTCAACCGGATGACCCTGGGCCAGCAACTGGCGCAGGATGGCCGAGCCCACCATGCCACGGTGGCCGGCAACGTAGATTTTGGGATGTTGGGTCATGATTGTGCTCGTCCGTAGGTGTCTTCAAAGCGGACGATGTCGTCTTCGCCCAAGTAGCTACCGGACTGAACCTCGATGATTTCGAGCGGGATGGTGCCGGGGTTGGCCAGACGATGCACCTCGCCCAACGGGATGTAGGTGGACTGGTTTTCAGTCAGCAGCAGCACCTTGCTGCCATTGGTGATTTCGGCGGTGCCTTTGACGACGATCCAGTGCTCGGCCCGGTGGTGGTGCTTTTGCAGACTGAGGCTGGCACGGGGCTTGACTTGGATGCGCTTGACCTTGAAGCGCCCGCCTTCGTCGATGCTGTCGTACCAGCCCCAAGGGCGGTGCACCTTGCGGTGCAGGGTGTGTTCTTCGCGCTGGCTGTTTTGAAGCTGGGCGACGATGTGTTTGACGTCTTGGCTGCGGGTTTTATCGGCTACGAGCACGGCGTCGGGTGTTTCGACCACGATGAGGTTTTCAACCCCCACCAAACTGACCAAGCGGCTGGAGGCATGCACCAGGGTGTTGCGGCTGTGGGTGGTGAGCACGTCGCCCACATGGGCGTTGCCGTGTTCGTCTTTGGGGAGCACGTTCCAGACGGCGTTCCAAGCTCCGAGGTCGTTCCAGCCCGCGTCCAGCGGCACCATTTTTATAGCGAATGGGCTGCCGGGGCAGTGCTCCATGACGGCGTAGTCGATGGATTCGCTGGGGATAGCATTGAATTCAGCTTTGCCAGGGCGCACGAAGGGGGTGCCCGGGTTGGCGTCGGTGCTGCGTGCTTCCCAAGCGGCTTGAGTGGCTTGCAGGATGTCGGGCCTGAATTGCTCCAAGGCTTTTAGCCAGACCGAGGCCCTGAGCACGAACATGCCTGCGTTCCAGTGGTAACCGCCTGCTGCGAGGTACTGCTGCGCGGTTGATGCGTCTGGTTTTTCGACGAAGCGCTGGACTGGATGGAT
>Ga0172371_10008378_pt1 | contig 14497 bp, 10 predicted proteins | sample Lak12m_FD_114543 | JGI IMG/M metagenome (GOLD analysis project Ga0172371, IMG submission 114543) | Freshwater microbial communities from Kabuno Bay, South-Kivu, Congo - kab_022012_12m | ecosystem: Environmental > Aquatic > Freshwater > Lake | place: Democratic Republic of the Congo: South-Kivu... | reverse complement strand
TCGTCGTCGGCGGGGCGAAAGCGGCGGCCGGCTGCCTGCTGGCCAAATTGGATGTGGGAGCGAGGACGGGCCCGCCTGCGGCCCCCGTTCAAGTATTCGTGCTGCTCCGGGATGCGAAGGGGACGGAACTCGTCTCCCGGAAGTGGGACCTCGACTTGTCGAAATATGCAGGGAGGACGATTTGGGCTTACTTCACCAGGCCCGTCGGGACGGGCCCCCACGACGTGCGGCTGGTCGTTCGCGACGCGAAGACCGGGAGTTCGCTCATCGGCCGAGCGGCATTCGAAGTCTCCCCGCCGGCCGAGGAAGGGATCATCCTGTCGTCTCCCCTGCTCTTCGAGGACGGACAGGGAGCGTCTTTCCTAAGGCTGCCGACGGGCCGGATCGAAAAGACAAAAGACAAATCCGAGGACGCCGGGCCATCCCTCCAGAGACTCTACCGGTTGATCCCGAAAGAGGGATTGCCCGTCGTCGGAGAGATTTCCACGGGAATGAAACACCTCCTGGCCGTCGTTCCGTTCGAGATCCGGCCCCGTCCGGCCGAGGAAACCCCCATCCTATCGCTCGAAGCCGCGCTCGTCTCGAAGCTCGACGGCAGGGAAATCCCGCTCGAAGCCGAGATCAGGGACCATATGACATTCAAGGAAAGCCTCGACATCCTGGCCGTGGATATCGCGCTTGCGGAGATCGCCCCCGGGTCCTATGACCTCATCATCACGCTCGAGGACTTGGGTACGGAGCGCAAATCCAGCGCGAAGAAGGCTCTGATAGTTCGTTAATTTCGGCGCCGGATATCTCAATCCCCACAATAGGGATGAGTCCGCCTAACGTTTGTGCGCCCAATCGATGAGGATTTTTCCTTTTCTCGAATGCTCCGACGGAATCGTCACTTGGCCGGCCCCGGACCGGCTGGCCGTCCAAGCCCGCGTTTTCGGGCCAGCGCCGGTCTCGAACAGAACCCGTTTGATCTTCAATCCGCGCCTCATCCGGATGACGAGAGTTCTCGCGAACGGTCCTCTCCACTCGAAGCGACAATTGTTTTTCTCGGATTTCAGCCGAAATTCCGTCCGCCCCGCGCCCTCGCGCACCACATAGGACGATGATTCGGTGGGGTAAAGCTCGATCTCCAGCGGGTCGATGAGTCCTTCCGGGATTCTCCGGGCTTTTTTCATCATGGGGATGATCGCGCCCGCCCGAACGAACAAGGGCATGATCTCGAGCGGGGCGCTGGCGTCGACGACGGCCGGACCGCGATACGAACGGCCCGTCCAATAATCGTTCCATTCGCCCGGCGGGAGATAAACGGCGAACGACGGGGACCCGGCGCGCCCGGCGCGGAGGCCGGAATTGCGCGCGAGGTCGGCCATCCTCCGGATGACCGGCGCGGCAAGAATCCAGGGCCCGAACATGTACTCGTGGTCCCAGCCGGCCGCGTTCGGGTCATCCGGGAAGGCAAGCGGAAGCGCCCGAATGACCGGCATGCCCGTCGTACCGGCCTCGAGCGCCGCGCTTCGGACGTAGGGAAACAGGCGGTATCTCAACTCGACGAATCTCGTGACGATGGCCAGGGCTCCCTTTCCAAACAGCCAAGGTTCGCGCGGAGAGTCTCCGTGCATACGGCTGTGGGAGCTGAACGCTCCGAATTGGGCCCAGCGGACATAGAGCTCGGGATCGGGCATACCCCGGTAGCCCCCGATGTCGTGGCTCCAGAGGGCGATTCCCGACATGCCGGCCGAAAGCCCACCCCGGATCGTCGCGGCCAAGCTCTCGAAGTCCGAGGCCGGGTCGCCCGACCAGCAGACGGGAAAACGTTGGCTGCCGGCCGTCCCCGAACGGCTCCAGACGAGCCCGCGGTCTTTCTCATCGGCGACGACCTCGAAGACGGCCGCATTGTAGAGCAGCGGATAGAGGTTGTGCATTTCGGCGCCGCTTCTTCCGTCATGGAAGCGGGCATTCTGGGGAATATCTTCACCGAAGTCCGTCTTGAAAACGTCGACTCCCACACGGAGGAGAGGCCTGTGGAGGTCCTGGAACCAGCGCCGGGCTTCGGGATTCGTCAGGTCGATGATGGCCACAGGAGCGTTCCACGTCTCATTCTTATCGGCGACCCTGACCCGGCCGTCCGGACGCGGAGCGAAAGATAATCCATAGTCGATGACGTATACGCCGCCGTCGGGCCTGGCAACGAAGAAGCCCTTCTTTTTCCCGAGTGCGAACAGCTCGCTCTCGACCGAAATATAGGGATGCTCCCAGAGACAGAGCTTGAGGCCGAGCGCGTGAATTTTCTCGATGAGCCCTTCGGGATCCGGAAAGGCCACGCGGTCCCAAACGAAATCGCAATAGCGCCGCCGCCGCATCCACCACGGGTCGATATGGATGACGTCCGCGGGCAAGCGATGCTTTTCTATGCCATCGAGGAGCGCCTCGATCGAAACCTGATCCCGGTACGTCCCGCCCGAGGACAGCCACTGGCCGAAAGACCATGGCGGCACGGCGGGAACGCGGCCCGTGAGCGCCGTATAGGCGGCCAGGATCTTTTCCGGACGCGGGCCATGGAATACATAAATATCGAGGGCTGAGGACTCGGCCTCGAACGTCCAGGATTGGAGCGAGGTCGCGCCCAAATCCCAATGGATTCGGGCTCCCGTGTCCAGGAACAGGCCCCAGCCGCGGCTGCTCCAGAGGAAGGGAACGTTCTTGTGCGAGCGTTCGCTCGTCGATCCCAGGGCGTCTGCGGCCCACGAAACGAAGCGCCGGCCGACCTTGTCGAGCCGGGTGAACTTCTCGCCGAGCCCATAAAGCCGCTCGTATGCGCCGAGATGGAACGATGCCGCGACCGATGAAGCGCCGCCGGGATTTGCGGCGAATCCGAACGGCGGGACGTTCGGCCGCCCGAGACCGTCGACATCGCCGGGATTATCAGCGAGTATGGCGCGGCCGGAGCGGTCGATGAAACGCAGTCCGAAAGGATCAAACCCGACTTCCAAGACGAGTTCGGGCCCGAAGATGGAAAGGCGGCCGTTTTTCTCTGTTACCGTCAAGCGAATAGGGGTCGCTTCCGCGGAAACGATCATGGAAGTCGGCCGGGGTGCGAGAGAACCCGGAGGAAGGATCGAGATCTTCCACGTTTCGCGAGAAACCGCGCTAACCGCTAAGCGGGCTTCCCTCCCTTGGCTCGTTCGGAGGCGGAGCTCCAAGTCCGGGCCTTCGAGCTTCCAGCCTTCGACGGCCGTGAAGGCTTCGAAATCCGTCCTTCCGCCGCTCATGGGCGCCCCCGCCTTTTCTTCGGCGCCGGCCAAGCCGGATTGCCCTTCTCAATGAGGCGATAGATTTCGTCCAGGACGGTCTCGGGCCAATCGGGGCCGACGAGCCCGTTGGTGATATCGACGTGGATGAAGAGGCCTCTAGGCGTCGGCGCCGCGGCGATAATCCGTCGGACGAAATCGGCCATACCGTTGAAACGTATGTCGCGGTGGAGCCCGACCCGGCAGGCGAGGACGGTTCGCCCGCCGAAATGGGAAAGGACTTTATCGTAGGGCGCTTCACTGGCCCCGAATTCGAGCCCGCGCAATCCGCGCACTTTTTCCAGGCTGGGAAATAAATGCGTCCAATCGCCGCAGGAATGGATGTAGACGCCGCCGAAGGCGTCCGAGATCCGGTTGAGATAGGGCACGCTGAACTCGTCGTGGAGGTCGGGCGAGAGCATAACGGCCATGTCGTTGGCCACGGACACGCCGCGGCCGTCGGGGATCCACGGCTGGAAGCCGCTCGGGACGAACTCGGCGCCGGCGGCCCTTATGATCTCCCGCTGGGCGGCGATGAACTCGATCATGAGGTCCGTGACCTCGCCGAGCAGGTGATGGACTTCGCGCGGTGAGGTGAGCAAAGCCTCGAGGAACGCCGTGTGGCCGAAGATGAGGGCGGCGTTGTCGAGCGGACCCTGGACGTCGCCGAGGCGGATGGGCATTCGGCCCTCCGTCCGTTCGAGGAAAAAGCGCGTGTATTCGAGGATGCGGCCGAGCTGGCCGTCCGCCATCGTGGACCGACGGAGCGCGTGCACCTTTTCCGGATGATCTCCGATGACGGGCCTAACGGCCGGAAAATCGTTCTCCCACCAGACGACTTCGGCGCCGAAGGCGGACGGTATGGCGATGACCCCGAGCGTCGGGCAGAGGGCCGGGACAAGGTCGCCTCTGAGTTTCTGTTGGCCTTCGATCTCGGCCAATTGGGCGTCCATGAACTTCGCGGGATCGAGGAGCCGGGCCCGGACGGTGTCTTTGCCTTCGGTCGAGAAGAGAGCGCTCCGGACGGGCTCGCCGCCTTTTATCCGCGGCCCGACGTAGCCGACGAGGAATCCGGGCCGGTCGTCGTTTTCGAGGCTCCAGAGCCGGGTCAGGAAATCCCTGGCGCTCATGCGTTTTTTCGAATTCCTTCGTTTTGTTCGCAGCGAGCTAGTCTGCGGATGAAGCGTCCATATTTTTCGATCATTCCTTCAGCTTTAGACCAACGTTTGACTTCTTTGAGGTCAACGTAAGGCGATCGCGGCATCAGAGGGGTTTTCCGGAGCGCCTCGGGCGCCGTCTGGGCCGGAAGAATTTTTCCATGTCTTCTTTGGAGACGAAAACGAGCATCTTCTCGAGAAGCGTCCCGGTCTCTTTGAAAAAAGGGTATCGGGGATTCAGACCGAAGAGCCGGATCCTCCCCCGGAGCCGGCTGTAGACTATTCCGTCGCTTTCCAAGTTCCGAAGCTGATTTTGGACGGCATTCAAGTACCACTGAAACGTCTTGGCAATCTCCGTGGGATAGGCTTCGCCGTGCGTATAGAGATAGAGCAGGATCTTCCCTCGTTTTTCGGAGCCGAACACGCCCTTGTACATCCCTGTTAATCACCAAATAATTTGGTCATATAACCAATATTATTGTTTACATGATCAGGAGGGCCTTGTCAAGTCACGAAGAAAGATTCGAAAAAGCCGATAAAATCTGTCGTCGCGCGGACGGCCCGGCCGGACGTGGCGATCTCCACAATGAAATTCCTTTGTGGAGATGGCCGCGCCCCCCCCGGTCGCTCGCAACGGCAAGAATAGAAACATTTACTTGCCTATCGGTTGTTTCGGAGAAGAAGGATTACTTCGAATTGAACCAGGCCATGATGCGCTGGACCAGCTCTTTCTTGGCCTCGGGGGACTGGATGTCGTCCAGGCTGAAGCCTAAATAGACCAGCTTGTATTTATCCTGGACGCGGACGGCCGCGACTTCGCCGGTCGGATAGAAGAGGAACGGCTCGGCGCCCGGCAGGGCTTCGAGGATATCGGGAAAATCGCGGAACTCCTTGGGAACGCCTTCGCTTCCGCGATTGAGAAGGCTAAAGGACATTCCATCTGTTATGGCGTCGCCGGATTTTCCCTTGACCGACTTTTCCCCCTCGTACCCTTTCACATAGCGAGACTTGAAATACTTTATCGCCAGGTCATAAAACGGCTTAGCTTGAGCCGCCCTAGCCGGAGGGAACTCGATGATCCGGTCCCCATGGAATAGGATGCGCTTTCCGGCTTCACACAAAGCCTTCATTTTATCGGCTTGAGTCCCCATGCTGATAAAATATTCCGTAAAAACGAGGATGTTCTTGTATTTGATCATAGCCTCGATCGGAGGCCAAGCTTCCCCGTAATCATCGTTGAAATAATCATGAGCGATCCCGAGGTCTTTGTAGATGTCCTCCTCCGGGCTGATCCCGAGCGTCTCGGATTTGACTTCGAATTTAGGAACCGCCGACAGAATGAAGTTTCCCCCGTACGCGCTGCGGACGATATGATACGTTTGCGTCAATTGGTAATTATCTTCCGCCGAGATGACGAGCTTGAGCTCGAAATCGGTCTGCTTGTTGATAGGCTCCGGTTTGATCAGGAATGGGGAAGCTTTTGTATCGACGGATTTCCCCGTATCGAGCTTCGGGATCAGGCTTTCTCCCTGAAGGACCTTGACATCATTGGCCAAGGATTCCATCCGAACGCGGACGTTCCGGGCTTCGACCCAGGTACTATTTAAAACGGCCCAAAAGCGATAGATATTGCCCGATTCGATAATCTCGCCGTCCTTGAGGTCGATTACGAGAGCCTGAGGGATGATCCGCGGCGCGGGGATTTGGTCTTTCCCTGAGGGCTCGAAAGGTCCGATCGCGGCCGCTGCTCTGCTTTCTCCGAGAGTTGCCAGAGCCGAGCATTGCAGCCGGCCTTCGGCGTCTCGCGAAAATTTCAAGACGTGACGGCTGTTGTAAATGACCTCGTTTCGGCCGTCGTTATCGGCGTCGCCGACGACGAAACCTGGTATATTCGATCTCTCGAGCGGCATGGAAAATGTCTTTTTAAAAGCTATGGTCGTTATCCCCGGTGTGGTCTTCCCTCCGGATTTCTCGAAAACGAAGATATTGTCCTGCTTTTCCTTGCCCATCTGGGCTACTCCGACGAGGACCTCATTCTTGCCGTCCCCATCGATGTCGGTGATCTCCAAACCTTGCGTATAGCCTCCCAGGTCTTCGCTCTGATAAAGAACTGGATAATCAAATTTCTCTGCATCGCCCCGGCTCTTGCGAGCCTTATAGATCGTGAAACACCCTGAGTTGCCGCTGGCAACAATTTCGTTCTGGCCGTCACCGTTGACGTCGGCCGCCTTGACGACATCGACGAGCGTAGAAAGGTTCGGGAAGGCCGCCTTTTCAAAGAATCCTTTTGCTTTATCCCAACCCAAGACTTGGATCAGATTCGAGGCCGTCATGATATCCTCGGTCTTGTCGTTGTCGCAATCCGCGGCCCGCAGCGACCAGGAGCTCCCGCCCTGGAGTTCGACATCCGAGATGCGGACCGCGGCGTTGTCGAGGATTTTCCAAGCCTCGATCTTTCTGTTCGGATAATTCCAGTTTCTTTGGGTTAGGAATTCCAACGTGCCGTCCTTGTCGAGGTCCATAGGTAGAATGTGAGCGAAAGGCTGGGACGTGCCTCCCTTCAGATTGTAATATTGCGGAAGCTTGCCGCTTTTCCCCCAGATGAAGATCCCGAATTGATCCATGGCGACGAGCTCGTTCTTTCCGTCGCGGTCGACGTCCGTGAGATGGATATCCCGCATCCCAAGCATGCCTGTCTTGCTGTCGAGTCCCGTTTCCACGCTTTCCCAGACGACATCGAAAGCCTTCGTCTCGGAATTGTATTCGTAGAGCAAGATCTTGTTTGTATCCGAAACGACAATTCGGTTCTTCGTTTGCGCAGGAAAAGCGAATACGGAAAGAAGGGCCAGGGCAAAAATTCCAATAAGTGCCAGCCGTTTGAATATCATCGTCCCTCCCTCGCTGATCATTGTCAGGATACCGGGATTCTATTGAAACGAAAACCGCGAGTCAATGGATTGCGAGGTCCCATACTTTCGGATAGAGCATGTCATCGCGAGGACGGCCCGGCCGGACGTGGCGATCCGACTCTCTTTGTCATCGCGAGGCATCGAAGATGCCGTGGCGATCTCCAAGATAAAATTCTTATTTTGGAGATTGCCACGTCATCTCGCCAGAGCGAGATTCCTCGCAACGACGTCTCCTCTTGACATATCGGAAGGCTCAATTTAGACTAGTCTTAGACTAGCCTGAGGAGATCCGAATGGACAGCGTCGGCGCCTATGAGGCCAAGACCCATTTATCGAAGCTCTTGGAACGCGTCATGAAGGGAGAGCGCATCACGATCACGAGGCATGGCGTCCCTATAGCCGTCCTCCAGCCCCCCGACTCGGCTAAAACGGGCGACGTTAAAGCCGTCATCGCCGATATCATCAAATACCGGAAAAGGCACAGCCTCAAAGGGCATTCCCTCAAATCGTTGATCGAAGAAGGCCGGCGCTGAATGCGGCCCCGTTTCGTCGTCGACAACTCGGTGGTCATGACCTGGTGTTTCAGGGATCAGGCCGACCCCTATGCCGATGCCGTCCTTGATAGCCTCGCCGCGGCGGAGGCCGTCGTTCCGTCGGTTTGGCCTCTCGAAGTCGTGAACGTGCTCTTAACTGCGGAACGGAAGAACCTGATCCACCAGGCGGACAGCGTCCGTTTCCTGAACCTGCTGTCCCAGCTTCCTTTATGCGTCGAAAACGAGAATGCGGAAAAAGCGATGAAAGACCTCCTTGGTCTCGCAAGATCTCATCACCTTTCGAGCTACGACGCCGCTTACCTCGGCCTGGCCATGAAGACGGGACTTCCCCTGGCGACTCTCGATGAAAAATTGAGGCGGGCGGCCGCAAGCACGAACGTGCCTGTATGGACGGTCGCGATTCCATCCCGCTGACAGGCCAAGCCGCTTTACCTTGACTTCTTTTTGCGGGCGGCGATAGACTCGTTTCCCGAAAGAAAGCTTGCGCCCGAAGGAGTCTTCGATGTTAAGGATCCGCTACTTTACCCCTGAGCAGGTCAGGAAAATCCACGAAAACGCCCTGGACCTCCTAGAACGCCACGGCTTCCAGGTTCACCACCAAGAAGCCTTGGAAATCCTCGCGGATAAGGGGGCGGCCGTCGACTTCGAGGCGCGCCTGGTCAAGATGAAGCCCGACCTCGTCGAAGCTTTCCTGAAACTCGCGCCCAAGGAATTCGTCCTCGGGGCCCGGGATCCAAAAAAGAGCCTCACCGTCCGGGCCGATCCGCCTCTGCCCATCACCCGAAACGGCGGCGGCGTCGACAAGATCATCGACATGGGCTCCGGCGAGCTGCGGGACATGTCCCTGGCCGATACAGAACAACTCTACCGGGCGATGGACGCCATGGACGGCATCAGCATGCTCTCCCCGCTCTATCCGCAGGACGTGCCCGAGAAAATCCGGGACCTCAAAACCCTCGAAGCGCTGTTTTCGAACACATCGAAGCACGTCAACATCCGGGCCTACGGCAAGGGAAACCTCGACGCGCTCATCCGGATGGGAGAGATCGTCGCCGGCGGCGGCCGGAGCTTGGGACGGGCGCCGGTCTTCAGCCTATTCGACTCGCCGCTGAGTCCTTTGAAATTCCCGGAAATCGCGGTCGAGGTCTTTCTGACCGCGGGCAAGCACGGCATCCCCGTCTTCATCGCCAATCTACCCATCGCCGGAGCGACCGGGCCTCTGCCGCTGGCAGGGATGGTCCAATTGCTCCACGCCGAGCTGCTGGCCGGCGTCGCGATCTGCCAAGCGGCCCATCCGGGAGCTCCGGTCTTCCTTCATCCATTGGCCATGACGATGGACATGCGGACGGGGCTGCAGCTTTCGGCCTCGGTCGAATCGACAATGATCACGGCCGGCATCACGCAGGTGGCTAATGAAGTCTTCGGTTTGCCGGTCGACGTCCACGGCCCCTGGTCGGACACATTTACGGCCGATTCCCAGTCCGCCGTGGAGCGCACCTTTCAGACGCTTTTCCCCGCCTTTTCGGGAGCGGCCTCCATCGCCGGCTTCGGCGACGTCCAGCAAGGCCTGGCGTTCTGCCCCGTCCAGCTCGGCATCGACGAGGAGCTCATCGGCTTGACCATGAAAGCCCTCGAGGGAATCCCGTTCGACGACGACCGGTTGTCGGTCGCCGCCATCGAGCGGGTGGGCTTCGCGGGCGACTTCATGACGGACCCGACGACGCGGAAATACATGAGGTCGGATTACTTCCGGCCCACGATATCGAACCGCCTCTTCAGGGGGGAATGGGAAAGGCTCGGCTCCAAAGACCTCAATGCCAAGGCGAAGGAGCGCGTTGCGACGTTGATGAGCGAACACCGGCCCGCACCGCTCGCGGAATCGGCCCGGCGCGAACTCGCGAAGCTCATCGCGAGCTGCGGCTGAAGCGCGGTCTTAGCTCGGGTCGGCAGGGAGGGCATTCCACTTCGGGAGGAAGAGGAGTCCGGCGACCAGGACGCTCAGTCCGAGAGCCGCAAAGAGCGCCCCCCAGCCCCAAGCCGCGGCGATCACTCCTGGGAGCGCGCCCCCGAAGATGGCTCCCGCGGAGCCGCAGCCGTTGATGAAGCCGGAGGCCGTGGACGCTCCTTTCCTCCCGCCGAAATCGACGGCCGCCGTTCCTCCGATGAGGGATTCCGGAAGGTTAGCCAGAAAGCCGATGGCGAAAAACAACCCGGCAATGAGGAGAGGGCTGGGCGCCGCCGTGAGCCGGCCGAAAAACAACAGGAGAGGGCTCAAGACGAATAGCGAAATTGCGGAGATCGGCATCCGCCGGGAGCCGAAAATCCGGTCGGAGATATAGCCGCCGGCAAGCACCCCCAGGGGCCCTCCGACGTCGAAGGCGATGCTGACCAAGCCGGATTCGGCCATTCCCGTTCCCAGGGTTTCGTGGACATACAATGGTCCCCAGAATAGGATGGCGTAGCGGGTAGGCTTCAAGAAAAAATAAACCGCGCCGAGCAGAAGGACAACCCGATTCCTGAGGACGGCGGCGATCTCTTCCCAGGAAGCGCCGGCCGGGCGGCCGGCCGCGGGCGACTCGGGATCTCCGGAATCGTTCGGCGAGGCATCGACATCGGGGAGGCCGACATCCGCGGGCCGGTCTTTTTGAAAAATAAAGAAAAGCGCCGTGATGACGCCCAGCCCCGCCGCCGGCCCGAAGAATCCATAGCGCCAGTTGGAGAAGAGGTCGGCGCACAATCCGGCCAAAGGGGCAGCGACGATTCCGCCGACGACATAGTTCGTCGACCACCAGCCCATGACCACCCCGCGCTCTTTTCGGGAAAACCAGTCGCTGATGTTCTTCGTAAGGGGCGCCCATCCGGTCGACTGGAAGAGACCCTGGAGGCAGAAAAACACGCCAAGGAGGACCGCCGTCGAGGACAAGCCCATGGCCGCGGCGGTCAGGATCGAACCCATCATGCCCGCGAGGACGAGCTTTCGGGCGCCCTTTCGGTCGCCCAGCATCCCCCACAGGAATTGGCCGGCCGCATAGGAAACGAGAAAGGCCGCGTCGATCGAGCTCATCTGGGCTTTGGTGAGGAGGATTGCCGGGTCTTCGGCCATTCCGATCTTGGCCACGGAAAACGATTTCCGGGTCAGGTAGAATCCTGCGTAGGCGAGCCAGGTCACGATAAAGATCCGGCCCCGCCAATAATCGGACTTGCGGATTCTCATGCTTTATTGAGGTACACCCACCGTGGGTGTACCTACATCAGGTCAGGCTCCCTTATTTCAGGTAAGGTACACCCACGGTAGGTGTACCCATTTCTTAAGCGTTGCGGCATCTTTTCAATTGCGCCGCATAGGGCCCGTAATCGACCGGCGCCCGCAACTTGATTTCCTTATAAACCTCCAGGAATCCTTCCTCCGTCCGCCGTTTCTCCCGGCAGATGGCGACGGTCTTCAGCATGATATCGCCCTGAGATTCAAATGCCTTTAAAGATTTCATGACCGCCGCCTCGTGCGTCGGCTCGGCTAGAATTCCTTTTTCGGCCCGGAACCCGTCGTCTCCTCCCGCCGCAGGCGCGAAATCGGCCCAAACGGAATAGGCCAGATACGTCTTAGCAGGAAACGGGCGGCCCAGGTCGGCCAGGATGGGATCGCCGGCCTGAGGGGACGTATAGATACCCTGATAAAAGACGGCCGTGTGGTCCCAATGCTCGAAATGGCCGCTGGTGAAGACGATGCGGGATATTTTCTTTTTCCGGAGGAGCGTGACGAGCTTGTCGAACAAGCTCGCCGGCCTCCTCGTCTTCCGCCCGACGAAATCCATCAGGGCGAAATCCGGGACGTCGAAATTTACGATCCTATCCCTCTCGACTCCGAGTTCGCGATAAGCGCGGACCGTTTCCTTCTTGCGCGTCGCCACGATCGCCGCCTTGGCCTTGACCGTCGAATAGCCGGCGTCGCCCTTGCAGAAGACGACGATGAACGGATTCCCGCCGCTTTCGGCAACTGCCTGGATCAAATACCCGGCGCCCAGCGCCGCGTCGTCGTCGTGCGGCGAATAGAACGCGACGTTCTCCCCTTTCGTCCAACCCGGAAAAAGAAGATCGATCCGGGGGCTCCGCCGGCTCTCGGCAAAATCGACGAATTCCATCAGAACACCCTCAGCGGATTCCTGAGCTTGCGGGCCAGCTCGTCGAGCGCGCCGGCTGTCTTGTCGTCCCAAGGCAGAAGGACATACGCGTTCTTCTCATAGAAGAAGCTCCCCTGCGGCAAAAAGGTAAATTGTGTGTTTGTCGCATAATCGGCCCAGGTGTAGAGATACGCACGAACGGAATAGACGTACTCTCCGTCCGACGGAGCGTAAAAATAGGTCCCTGCGTTGTGGCTGAAGTCGCCCGCCGCCTCTAAATTGGCGCTCGCTTCGGCGAGCCTGAGGCTGAAGAAGCCGTACTTCGCGGCCGTGTTGACCAGCCCAACCCAGTCGAGTTTCGCCGGGGCGATATGGACCAGGCCGTAGGGCAGGCCACCGGCCTCGACCAAAGGCCGCTGTGTGACCGCGCCCTGCGTATCCTTGTAGACCAGCGTATCGAACAGCTTCTTATACAGAACCATCTCGTCGTTGCGAAGGGCGATGACGCCCAAATCCTTCTCCACGGTCATCCGGGTCTCGGATATAAAATACGGAGCGTCCCGTTCGACCGTGTACTTCACTTCGAGACCGACGTCCTTGATGCGCGGCATGGGCCCCTTGCGGGCGTTGATATAGACAAAAGCCCCGTCCCGCTCGACGAACGACGCCGGAGGATTCCAGTCGAAGGAATGGTCCCAGGCGATGCCGGGGATGAAGACATCCGGATTCCAGTGGATGACGCCGGCCTTTTCGTTATGGAGCTTGATCCCCTCTTTCAGGTATTCGATCGTGTTGACCTGGCCGCTCTTCGGGCTCAAGCCCAGGGCCAGGCGCGCCGACTTGACCGTCTTGCCCAGTCCCTCGCCGCTGATTTCGAATCCCTTCTCCTCGGACGCCTTGCCTCCGCCCTTGAACACCAACAGGAGCTTTTTCTGGCGCGGTTCGGCGTCCAGGGGAAGGGCGATCTTGCAGGTCACCGTCACGGGGTGCGTCTTGGCCTGACTTTCGGGCGGGCTGGATTCCTTCGCTTCGAGGATCTGGTACGGGACGGAGGCGCCGCCGTCGAAAAAGAGAAAGTCGCGCGGCTCGACCTCGTTTTTCGGCGCGGTGAGCGTCAGGAAGACGATCTCGCTCCTGCGGGCGATGCCGGCGTCTTCTTCGATTTTGAAAGCGCGGAAAAATCCCTCCGCGGCCGGGCTCGGGACGCCTCCTCGGTCGGGCGCCGTCCCGGCCCATTCCATGACGGCCTCTTTCGGAGAGCTTCCGCTCTGATAGGCGGCCGCCATCTTGTATGGCTTCTTGGACTGCCAGGCATAGCGGATCTGGATTTCATAGGTCCCGGGCGCCAGCGCCTTGGCCAAATCCGCCGGCTTCCCTCCCTTCATGACCAGGAACCGCTCGACTTTCGCCCCGTTCAAGGTCAAGCCCTTTAAAAGGAAGGCTTCTTTGGCGATTTCGAGCTTGCCGCAGATCGAAAAGAGAGGCGCATCGTAGGCCGGGGCGGCGAATGCGAGGGCCGCCGGCGCGGCCGGCCGCGCGCTCACGAGCGACAGAGCGCAAAGGAATATGACGATGGACAAGCCGACAAAGGCCGTTTTTTTCATGCGCGACCTCCTCTCAAAGAGACCGATGATAGGGGTTGACCATTTTCGCCGGAATATCGGCGAGATCGTGCCCGACAAGAGCCTGGACGTTCAAAGGCATCCGGTTATAAACGCCGACCCGGCGGCCCTTTTTCCAGAAGGCGTCCTCGATGACGGCGTACTCGACGGGAAAGACCAGCCGCTTGGCTTCGTCGAATCCCATCAAGGCCACGTCGATCATCAAGGCCATGTTTTTTCCCAGTGGCTCTTCGGTATAGGGCGTCACGGCGCCGTAGCCTTCCTGGCATTCCGAGCAGCCCGTGTTGTGGATGAACGTGTACGGCTCGCGCGGGGCGAGAAGGCGGCCGCGCGCATCCCGGAGCTTCGTCTCTTCGAGATATTTTTTTCCCTGCGCGTCGATGAAATTCGAAGGCCGGCCCCCGGCGGCGGCTTTCGCCGCGGCCTTGATCACCACGCGGTAGAGCCCTTCGAGTGTGGCCATGAACTGCCCCTCGGGGAACGTCCATTCGGCCCCGGCCTTGACCGTCCGGCGCATGATGCCGTGGTAGCCGTTGAAGGCCGGGCTGACGCCGAGCGAGACGAACTCGCCCTTCCTGATAACGCGGTTCGTGGCCGGGCCGATAACGGTCCGGCCGCGCGGGCCCGAGCTCACGATCGTCGGGAATCCGGTCCGCTTCGCCCCGAGCCGCTTCATGATATAGTCGCCGGCCGCGGCCACGTCGAGCTCGCGGACGCCGGGCCCGAGAACGGCCAGCATGCCCAGGAAGGCCGCGTCGGCGACGGCGTTCGCCCGGCCGAGGAGCGCAAGCTCCGCTTCCGATTTCTCGTATTTCGTCCGGCGCAAGAGATCGGTGTCGAAGACGATGTTGTC
>Ga0172371_10008377_pt1 | contig 14499 bp, 15 predicted proteins | sample Lak12m_FD_114543 | JGI IMG/M metagenome (GOLD analysis project Ga0172371, IMG submission 114543) | Freshwater microbial communities from Kabuno Bay, South-Kivu, Congo - kab_022012_12m | ecosystem: Environmental > Aquatic > Freshwater > Lake | place: Democratic Republic of the Congo: South-Kivu... | reverse complement strand
CCATAGCCGGCATCCTCGCAAGCGGCGGAGTTCTCACCCACTTGAGCGGCGGTGCCAGTGGCCGCTCATCCGACACGCAGTTCGCCATAAGCGGCCTAAGCCTCATCGTGATGGCGATCGTCTACCCCGATGGAATCTCCGGGGCCATCAACCGAGCCAGGATCTCGATCTCCCGCTTCCTCTCGGCCAGGCGGGCCGGTGTGCCGGTGCCGGTCGAGCCGCCGGCTTCCGGCACGCTCGCCGGGGCAGGCAACCTTGTCACCGGCGCGGATCGGCCGTCAGCGCCATGACTGCCATCCTCGAGGTCACGGACCTGACCGTCTCCTATGGGGGGCTGAACGCCCTGGATGGAGTGTCGTTCACCGTTCCCGAGAGCGGCATCGTCGGTCTCATCGGCCCCAACGGCGCGGGCAAGACGACCTGCATCGACGCCTTGACCGGCTTCGTACCACACGCAAGGGGTCACGTCGTCGTGAGCGGCACCGACATCAGCTCGTGGCCCGCGCACCGCCGATCGCGCTTCGGGCTCGTCCGCACCTTCCAGTCCGTCGAGATGTTCGACGACCTGACGGTCCGAGAGAACCTCCTCGTCGCAGCCACCCCCGAACGCTGGTGGTCACCGATCGTCGATGCAGTGCGCCCGTCGCGCTCGTCACGCGACATCGAGGTCGGCTGGGCCCTCGACACCGTCGGGCTCGGCGGGGATTCAGACCGGTATCCCACGGAACTGTCGCACGGGCGCCGGCGGCTCGCCGGCCTGGCTCGTGCCCTGGCTGCCAGACCTCGCGTCCTCCTTCTCGACGAACCGGCCGCCGGTCTCGACCCCGCGGAGAGCGAGGCCCTGGCCACCCTCATACGCTCGCTACCTGACCTCGGCATGAGCATCCTCCTCGTGGATCACGACATGGGCCTCGTGTTCAACACGTGCCAGCTCATCCACGTGCTCGACTTCGGTCGCCTGACCGCATCGGGCGATCCCGCGTCGATCCGCAACGATCCCGCCGTCATCGACGCGTATCTCGGACGCGAGGACGACCAGTGACAACCTTGCTGCAGATGCACGACGTCGACGTCGGCTATGACGGCATTCCCGTCGTCAAGGGACTCGAGATCCATGTCGACGCCGGCGAGGTCGTCGCCCTGCTCGGAGCGAACGGGGTCGGCAAGACGACGACGCTGCTCACCATCTCCGGACTGATCCCTCGCCTCGACGGGGAGATGAAGGTGCTCGGCCGCACGCCGAGCAATTCGCGCCGCGGCACGCAGTCGCGCGTGCTCGGCCTCTCGCGTCGCGGGCTCGCGCACGTTCCCGAAGACCGCGCTCTCTTCTACCAGCTAACAGCCATCGAGAACGTCAGGCTGGGGGCACGAGCACGCGATCATGCGGCAGTCGAGGCCGCACTCGAGCCGTTCCCCGTGCTGCGGGAGCTCCTAGACCGGAAGACGGGCTTGTTGTCGGGTGGCGAGCAGCAGATGGTGGCCGTCGCCCGCGCATTGGCAGGGCGCCCGAAGCTGCTGCTCATCGATGAGATGAGCCTCGGGCTCGCACCAATCGTGGTCCAGCAGCTCCTTCCTGCCGTACGTGCGATAGCCGACGAGACGCAGGCGGGGGTGCTCCTCGTGGAACAGCACGTCAGGGCGGCTCTCGCCGTAGCGGATCGCGCCTACGTGCTCGGGCGCGGCCGCGTCACGTTCACCGGAGACGCCGAGGCCCTACGCGCGCGGCGCGACCTCATCGAGTCCAGCTATCTGGGAGAGGGCTGACCGTTGGTCGCGGTATGCGCGGTATGCATCCGGAGCGCCCTCTCATGGCACGTCCCGCAAACGCGGCCGTCTAACCTGTGGGTGCTCTTGCCGCCGAGCCGGCGGTGAGCGCTCGGGGCAACGAGGTCGGAGGCCAGATGAAGAAGCGGGCGCGCCCGCGCGCCAAGCGCGGCGAGGGAGTGAAGCTCCGGCAGGAGATCCTGGAGGCGGCCGACCGACTACTTCTCGAAGCGGGCAGCGAGTCAGCGGTATCGATCCAGTCGATCACCGATGCCGTCGGCTGCACCCCACCTGCGATCTACCTCCACTTCGCCGACAAGGACGCATTGATGTTCGAGGTGTGCGCCCGCCACTTCCTGCGGTTCGTGAGCGCCCTCGAAGCCACCGACGACACCGACGATCCGCTCGAGGTCCTGAAAGCGCGCGGCCGCGCGTACGTGGAGTACGGGCTGCAGAACCCCGAGCCGTACCGGATCCTGTTCATGCAGAAGCCTGGAGGCCTGGCGGCCCGCACCATGGCCAACAGCGCGGTGGAGTCGTTCGCCCCTCTTACCCGTGCGATCGCCAAGTGCATCGAGCAGGGCCTGCTCCTCGATCGCGACCCGTTCGCCATCTCCTGTGTGATGTGGGCGAGCATCCACGGTCTCACCTCGCTAATGATCTCGAACCCCGACTACCCATGGCCTCCGCTCGATGACCTCTTGGAGATCGGGTTCGGGGTGACCGCTCGCAAGGCTTCTGCCTGAGGCCGGGCCGACGCCGTCGGCAGGGCCCGGATTCACCGCATCGGTGTGAGGCGGCGCCGGAAGCATCGCAAGGTAGGCGGCCCGGCACCCCGGACCCTTGCATTAGGCATACTAACTTAGGTAGACTAAGCCCAGACGGAGAAACACGCCCGCAGCTGCGGGCCCCCAAGGGGAACAGCCAGGCACCGAAGTGCCGGCGAGAAGGAGGCACCTAGGTGGATCTCTGGTCCAAGGGTCTCGGCAAGCGGGTGCTGAGCCTGAGCCTCGCCGAACACGACTCCGTTACCCAGCGTGACAGCCTGTTGAGCATAGATGGCGTGATGCACGCCCCCACCTACTGGGACTACTCGGTCACCCTCGACGAGGACGACGTCGTCGAGTTCCTAGGCCTCCTTCAACAGCGCGAGGCGCTCCGCTTCCTCGCGTCCGGCGGTCGCGGTCGTGCCTTCATGCGGGCCGCAATCCCCAGCGCCGTCGTCTTTGTCGGCCGAACAGCGAGCCTGCTCTTGCGCGGTGTCTTCACCAGAGCACGGGCAATCGCGCCGGAGTCAGCACCTACGCACGAGGACGCCGAACATGTCGGGACCTGAGAGCGAGTACGACGTCGTAGTCGTCGGCGGCGGCATCAACGGCCTCGCCGCCGCCACGTACCTCCAGAAATCTGGTTTGAAGGTCGCATGCTTCGAACGCAAGATCGAAGCCGGTGCAGGATGCTGCACCGAAGAGGTCATGCGCCCAGGAGTGAAGGTCAATCTCTGCGCCAGCAACATGGTGACGTTGTGGTCGCCCGCATACGGCGACCTGGAACTCGAGAAGTTCGGCCTCGAGATGCTCACCTCGGGCGAGTGGGGCATGTTCCACCCCTTCAAAGACCGTTCGGCCGTCATGTTCAACTCGTGGAACGCACAGCATCAGTACGAGCACCTGGCGAGCATCAACCGCCACGACGCCGAGGTGTTCAAGACCGCGTACAACACCCTCGCACCCATGATGGGCGAGAGCCTCCACTCGATGCAGTACGAGCCCGCTGTCTCCGGACCCGACGAGATCACCCAGCCCGGCGGACTCGCGAGCTTGCTGCGGATGCTCATACCGGAGATCCCCGAAAACGCCCACGAGATCGACGCCATCTCGCTCGCCGAGGCCGTCTACGAGGACGACAAGATCCGCACGGCAGTGCTGACCAACTGCATCATGGCCGGGAGCCATCCGTGGGAGGGGGGTATGGCAACGCTGATGCCGATCGTCTTCCCGATCCTCCAGTGCGTCCAGAGCGTCACCTGGACTGCTCGCGGCGGGAGCCACGCCGTCACTCACGCACTCTGCTCCGCGTTCACGGCCCACGGAGGGCACCTGTTCACAGGCTGCCCCGTCGAGAAGATCACCATGGAAGGCGACGAAGCGAAGGGAGTGGTCCTCTCCGAGCACGCTTCGTTCCCCTCTGCCGAAGTCAGAGCGCGACGCGCTGTGATCAGCGACCTCTCGTGTCACCCGACCTTCCTCGGCCTCATCGGTGAGGACAAGCTCCCCGACTGGGTGAGCGAAGGCGTGCACGCCTACAAGAACGACGAGACGGTGCTCTTCTGCAACTACTGGGTGCTCGACCGTCCCCCGCACTGGGAGGGCTATCCCGAGGGTCTCGACACGGGATTCGGCTTCAACTACGGCATCGAGAGCATCGAAGACATCCGTCGTCTGCAGCACTGCCTGGAGAACGATCTCCTGCCGGACCCCCCCATCGTCGCCGGGTTGTCGGTGCAGGGCTACGCACTCGCAGACCCGACCCAGGCACCTGCGGGGCAGTACACGATGATGTCCTGGGCGAACGTCCCCTTCGAGCTCCCCGAGCACGGCGGCGCCGAGCAGTGGGACAACCTTCGCGAGGGTTACGGCGACAAGATCGACAACCTGTTGCGTGAGTACAACCCTGGGCTCATGGACTCGGTCGTGGACCGCTACTGCAACTCGCCGCTCGACTACTACCGCAAGAACCCGAGCCAGGTCATGGGCAGCACGACCAGCGGGCCGACGAGCCTGAAGTGGTATGGCACCCACCGCCCGTTCGCCGGCTGCGGCGCACCTCGCACCCCGTTCGGCAATCTGTACCTCTCCAACTCGATCTGGCCCTTCGGCACCTCGACGCTCGGCGCCGGATACGTCGCCGCCACGGTCGTGGCAGAAGACCTCGGGGTGCGCGAGGACCAGGACTGGTGGAGGCACCGCGCCCTAGAAGCCGGCGTCGAGGTGCTCGCGCGACGAGGCATCGAGACGTGCGTGCCGATCGTCTGATCTCAGCCACAACCCGCCGATAGGAGCGCGACATGGAGAAGCTCGACGACCACTACGACGTGATCGTCGTCGGCGGCGGGCCGAATGGGCTGACAGCCGCCTGCTACCTGGGCAAGGCGGGAGCGAGAGTGCTCCTGCTCGAGCGCCACAACGAGATCGGCGGAGGACTCGTCACCGAGGAGTGGTCCGGCTTCCACTTCAACACCCACGCGAAGCTCATGATGATGATGGACGTCGCCCCGGCCTACCGCGACCTCGGCCTGGAGAGTCTCGGCTGCAGCTATCAGAAGCCCGACGTCGCCGCTGCCATCCTCACACGCGACGGCCGTGCCCTCTGCCTCTACCCCGACACCGAACGGACAGCGCACAGCATCGCCCGCTTCTCCACCGCCGATGCCGAGGCGTACGTAGACGTCATGAACGACTGGAACACCGTCGTAGACGCCGCTCTCATTCCCGCGACCTTCGCGCCCCCGATGGCGATGCTCGACATGGTGATGTCCTACGAGACGTCGGAGGTCGGCAGCCTCGTAAACGAGATGGCCGAGGAGACGTTCCTCGAAACCCTCGACGCCGCAGGCTTCGAGAACGAGCTGCTCAAGGCGGCGATCCTCTACCTCGGCACCATGTACGGGATGGACCCCGACGGTGGCCTCGGCTTCCTGTTGCCCCTCTTCTTCAACCGGATCCTCAACGCGAGCATCATCAGGAACGGATCTCACCAGCTCGCGAGCTCCCTTGCTCGATTCGCCGTTTGCAACGGGGTGAGGATCGAACGTGCCGCCTCGGTGGAGAGGATCCTCACCGACGGTCCGAAGGCGGTCGGCGTGCGTCTCGCCGGCGGCCTCGAAGTAATGGCTACGGCCGTTGTCACGACTACCGATCCGGAGATGACCTTCCTCGATCTCGTAGGCGAGGAAGCATGCAAGAGCGCTTCGCCGACACTCGTGGCCCAGACGCGCTCCTGGGAGTGGGAGTCGACGAGCCTGCTCAACGCGCACTACGCGCTCGACCGGCGGCCCGAGCACACGGCGGCGTCGTTCGACCCCGATGCAGACCGGGCTCTCGTGAAGATCATGGGGGTCGAGACGGTAGACGACGTTCTGGGACACATCGATGGGGTCCGGAGCGGAGCCTTCGGCTTCATCGGAGCCGGCATGACGATCACCGACCTCGATCCGATGCAGGCGCCGATCGATGTCGAGCCCGGAACTTCAGTTGCGTGCTGGGAGACGCTCGCTCCCTACGAGAACACCGAGGGCAACTGGGATGACCTGGCACCGGGCTACGCGTCGAAGATCCTCGACGAATGGACCGAGTACGCGCCGAACCTCGCCGAAGCGACCGTGATCCGCTCCTACGTCAACCATCCCGCCTTCGTCGAGGCGAAGCTGCCGAACATGAAGCGCGGGTCGATCAAGCACGGTGCCTATGTGACCACGCAGATGCTCTCCAACAGGCCGAACGTCGACTGCTCCGGATACCGCACTCCAATCGAGAACTTGTACGTCGCCGGAGCGAGCGTCTGGCCCGGAGGAATGGTGCTGCTCGCCGGCGGATACAACGCTGCCGGCGTGGTCGCAGACGATCTCGGGCTCGATCGATGGTGGACCGAGCCCGAGATCGTGACTCAGGCGCGCTCACGCGGGTTGGTCGGCTGATGAAGTTCTGGTCTAAGGGCCTCGGGCGCCGCACCGTCAGCTTGCGCCTCCGCAGCGGCGACCCGGTCAAGAGCGGCGACCTGCTCTACGTGCGAGGCAGCACCGAAGAGCCGGTCGTATGGGACTACGCGATGATGCTGGCGTCGTCCGATCTCGTCGAGTTCGTGACCCTCCTCCGGGAGCCCACCATTGCGAGGTTCCTGTACCGATCGCCACGACGGTGGCATCTCTACTTCGCGCTCGCAACCGGCGCTCTGCGCTTCCTGGGTCTGCTCGTCGCCCAGTCGCTGCGCCAGGCGATCGTGTCGTCGACGACTCCCGAGCCGGTCATCGTGATCCCGCCTCCGTCCGATCGCGGGGCGCGCGGCTCCGGCACAGCGAAGTCGGGAGCGCGCCGCCGTCTCGGAGCCAACGCAGACGCCGGAGCCACCCGCCAACACGCTCTTGCCGCCGAGGCACGCGCCGAAGCGACTGCCGACGTCATGGAGTGAACGCGGAGCAGGGCCGTTGCGCTCGGTGCGGCTGCCGAGCTCGGCCGGCCGAGCGTCGCTTCTCGCATAGCCGCCGTCGACGAACCGTGAACGTACCGAGGGAGCGCTCGACATGAGCATCAGGGACTCCGACGTGATCGCAGATCGATACGACGTAGTAGTCGTCGGAGCCGGCATCGGCGGCCTCACCGCAGCCGCCCTTCTCGCGAAGCGGGGCCTCTCCACACTCGTCGTCGAGCACCACTACCTACCCGGCGGCTGCTGCACCGCGCTGCGCCGCAAGGGCTACACCTTCGACGTCGGCCCGGAGCTCCTATACGGCTTCGAGACGAGCGGATACAACCCTCACCGCTTCGTCATGAACGAGCTCGAAGAGTCGATCGACCTGATCCGCCACGACTACGTGTACCGCATGCGCCTACCCCGAGGAACCGTGACCTTCTGGCGCGACCAGGAGCGCTTCCTAGCAGAGCTCTGCGCTCTCTACCCGCACGAGGAGAGTGGGATCCGCGCGCTCTTCGCCGACATGTACCAAGTCCACAACGCTGTCATGGGGGGCGAGCTGGTCGCCGTCGTTCCACCATCGGAGGCGAGTCGGGGCACATCTCCGATCAACGGCCAAGCGAGCCCCGCGGCGCTAGCGCGCGTCGGTGAGATGCTGCAACGTGATTCGCGATGGCTGATCGATCAGTACATCAGCGATCCCGAGGTCATCAACTTCTTCGACATCGTCGCTGCGACGTTCACCTCGTGCGATCTGGCCGAGACCCCGGCAATCCTCACCGCGGTCATGTTCATCGACAACCACGCCGGCGGAACGTGCTACGCCGCCGACACGCCGCAGATGCTCTCCAACCTTCTGGAGAAGGCCATCGAGAAGCACGGCGGCCGCATGCTGTACCGCAACCGCGTCGATGAGATCCTCATCAGCGACGGCGAGGCCCACGGGGTACGGCTCGCCGACGGAACAGAGATCTCGGCAGGCGCGGTGGTCTCCAACGCTACGGTGTGGAACCTCTTCGGCGGACTCGTCCGTTCCGAGCACATCGAACCCGGGCGCATGGAGTGGGCGCACGCTTTCGATCCTACGTTCAGCTTCCTGGTGGCCTACCTGGGCATCGATGCGAGCGTGCTCCCCGAGGACTTCGGCCATGTGGAGATGATCGTTCTCGACCCGACGGGGTTCGAGGGGCTGGGGAACTTCAACATCGAGCTCCCTTCCCTGGAAGACGCCGCCCGCTGCCCGCCCGGGAAGCACGCGATGACCGTCGTATCACCGAACCGCCGCGTCTGGCCCCGCCCGAACGACCCGTCCTACCGCTCCGAGGACTACGAGAAGCTCAAGGCCGAGGAGACCGAAGACCTCCTCGGCCGTCTGGAGCGCTGCATGCCGGGGTTGCGCGACGCCATCGAGGTGATCGAGATAGGCACCCCGACGACCGTCGAGCGATACACGCTGCGGAATTGGGGCAACCTCGGCGGGCCGAAGCCATCGATGGGGCAGCACATGCTTCAGCGTCCACACGCGCGAAGCGACTGGCAGAACCTCTTCCTCTGCGGCGACTCCACGGTGATGGGTGAAGGGGTTGTGGCCTCGACGTCTTCGGGCATCGGTGCGGCGAACATGATCCTCCGCGACCGCGGCCTCGAGGAGTACGTGCCTCACCACTTCGAGCGGCAGTACGTGAACTTCGTGCCCGCACGCACGTGGACGCCGGCGCCATCGAGGGAGACTCCCCTCGTTCCTTCGGTCGCCCAGCGGCTCGCGCGCGAATGCAGGCTCTGCGAAGACGCTCCTTGCATCCGCGCATGCCCCGCCTCGATCGACATCCCCGGCTTCTTGCGTCGCATCGAGACCGGCAACTTCACCGGAGCGGCAGCGGCCGTGCGTGAGACCAACCCGTTCGCACAGGCATGCGGCCTGATCTGCCCCTCCGAGCGACTCTGCGAGAGCGTCTGTCGACACCTCGAGTACACCGACGAACCCGTGCGCATCGCTGACCTGCATGGTTGGGTAGCCGGCCACATCCCCCAAGACGACGGCTGGAGACCACCCGCCGCTAGCGGCCACAGACGTGTCGCTGTGGTCGGCGCCGGACCCGCCGGGCTCGCCTGTGCTTACTTCCTGGCTCGCGACGGATACAAGGTGGACGTGCTCGATCAAGCTGAGCGGGCCGGTGGCATCTTGACCCACGCGGTACCGGAGTCCCGACTCCCTGACCACGTGATGACGCGCGAGATCCGAGGAATGACGCTGCCTTCGATGAGCTTCAGGTTCGGTGTGACCCTTGGCTCAGACGTGACGATCTCCTCCCTGGAAGCCGGCTACGACGCCGTGTTCCTCGCCCCCGGTCTCTCATCGGGCCGCACGATCGACATCCCCGGGATCGGAGACGCGAATGTCACCGATGCGCTCAGCTTCCTTCAGAGCGCCCGGAAGCACGGCGACCTGCATGCCGCCGGCAGAGTCTTGGTAGTCGGGGGCGGCAGCGTCGCGACCGATGCTGCTCTCACGGCAGTGGCCGGCGGCGCCACTGCGGTGACCGTGGTCTGCCTCGAACGCGAGGATGACATGCCCGCTCTGCGCAGCGAGATCGCAGAGCTGCGGCAAGACGCCATCAGTCTCTTCGACGGATGGGGCCCACGCGAGGTGCGCGAATCTCGCCGCCTGGTATTCGCGCGGTGCGTCTCGGTCCTCGACGCTACTGGCAGATTCGCTCCCACCTTCGACTACGACGAGACGATGGAGCAGGAGTTCGACCTTGCCATCCTCGCGGTCGGGCAGCGAATCGACGACCTTCTCGCGCGTCATCTCGAGGGCGAGCTGGGCCGGCCCGGCCTCGTGAGATGCGACCCGGACACCCTCCAGGTCTTGGGGCACCCCAAGCTCTACGCCGGCGGCGACATCGTGCGAGGCGCCGGCACAGCTGTGGAAGCCGTCGGCGACGGACGCCGTGCGGCCGCGTCGATCGCGGCAGCGCTGACGCCGGCAGGCGCTTGATCGAAGGCTTTACTCCCCGGAGGGCGCTCCGCCTCCGCCTTCGTCGCCACCCCAGCTCTCTATCGAATCGGCCATCAGCTTGGTCGCGTCGTATGTGATCCACTTCTCCGGGACGATCTCGAGGATCAGGCGGCGCTCCGAGTCGAGCGTCTTGGCGAACATGTCGGTCAACTCGCCCACACCCCCCATGATCGCCGCCGCCAACGCCGGATAGAACCATGCCTTCATCTCGGCGTCGGGCTCGTGGATGATGCAGCGTCCCTTCGCGGTCAACGTCCTCGCCGGGCCCAGGTGAGTGCCCGTGCTGGAGACGATCACCGACACGCGAGGATCACGCCGCACGGCGGCGATGCGCTTGCGCTGGCTCGTCGCGGTCACCCAGAAACGACCGTCGCGCCAGATGTAGCTCATCATCACGCCGACCGGCCAGTGGTCCTTGGTCCCCCACACGAATGCAAGCTCGTTCTGTGAGGTGAGGAGGTCCTCCCGCACATCCGCGTCGAGTGGGTAGATGCTTACATCCTCGTAGTCCGAGATCTTCATCCAAGGTCCTTTCCGCGCCGAGGAATCCTCAGCGGATCGAAGTCATTCCGCCATCTACTGCGAGCCACTGGCCCGAGACGTATGAAGCATCATCGCTACACAGGAACGCCACGACGCCGGCGATGTCCTCGGGCTGGCCTACTCGCCCCATCGGGGTCCGCTCCGTCATGTAGGTGGTCATCGAGCCTTCGAAGTCGAGGGGGCGCGTCATCGGGCTCTCGATGAACCCCGGGTTGACGCAGTTGACGCGAATGCCGACCGGACCGCACTCCTGTGCCACTGAGCGGCACAGCCCGAGCAGGCCCGTCTTGGCAGAGCAGTAGGCCGGGATCATCGCGCTCCCCACGAGCCCTTCGACGCTGGACGTGAACACCAGCGCTCCACCGCCGCTGCGTGTGATGAGCGGGATGGCGACCTTCGCGGTCCGGAAGACGCCGAGTAGGTCGATGTCGACCACACGGAGGAAGTCGTCTTCCTCTCCGTCTTCGACAGTCCCGAACGAGACGATGCCGGCATTTGCCGCTGCGCAGTCGAGACGCCCCCACGCCGCATCGATCGCGGCAACCGCCGACTGGCAGTCGGCGAGCTTCGTGACGTCGCACGGCACCGCCTCTGCAGTGCCGCCCGCCTCTGCAATCAGCGCAACCGTTCCCTCGCCCCCTCCGTCGACCACGTCGGAGACCATGACCTTCGCACCTTCAGAAGCAAGGCGCAGGCAGATCGCACGACCGATCCCCGACGCTCCGCCCGTCACCCAGGCAACTTTCCCGTCGAACCGTGCCATGGTCAGCCTCCCATCGGGAACGTGCAGGTCATGCCCCCGTCCACGAAGATCGTCGTGCCGGTGAGATAGCGCGACGACTCCGACGCCAGAAAGACGATCACACCCTCCAGGTCGTCGTCGGTGCATGCCCTCCCGACGGGAAGGGCGTTGGCAAGTAGGTCGACACCTATCTGGGTGAAAGAACCCACGAACGTCTCGGTAGCGGACACGCCGGGCACGATCGCGTTGACCGTAACCCCGGTACCGCCGAGCTCGACGGCGAGGTTCCGCGTCATCGAGCCGAGGGCGCCCTTGGATGTGCCGTACGCGTTGATGAAGGAGAATCCCAAGCTCGCCGAGGGCGAGACGATGTTGATGATGCGTCCCCACCCACTATCGACCATCTGCTTGCCGCAGAGCTGCGAGAACCGGAACGGCCCGTTGACGTTCGTGTCCATGACATCGCTCCACTGCTCGTCTGTGATGTCCATGAACGCGCACGGCGGGTAAACGCCGGCGTTGTTGACGAGAATGTCGGTGCTGCCCTTCCAGTCGCCGACCGCCTTGACACATGCCTCGACTTCCTTGCGCGAGCGAACGTCACAGGGCACGGCCATGGCCTCTCCACCGGCGGCAGTGACCTCGGCCACGAATGCGTCGAGAGGCTCGCGGCGTCGTCCGGTCACCGCCACAGCGGCACCCGACGCGCTGAGGGAGCGAGCGAACCCGAGACCCAACCCGCTTCCGCCCCCCGTCACTATCGCAACGCGCCCGTCAAGTCTTATGTCCATCGCACTCTCTTCTCCTTGTTCCTGCAACGACTCGGCTACTGCAACGACTCGATCGCCTCCGGGCACATCCATGCGGCGTCGTCCGCAGACGTGCGCGCCGACTCCACCTCCATCACATGGCGGATGAGAGCAGTCGCAGGTTCATCACCGGTGAGCAACTCGGTAACGCCCTCGCCGATGACCCTGTACTTCTCCCTGGGATCGGAGATGCCCGCAGTCTGCGACAGCAGAGCAGCGACTCTGCTCCCGAGCTCAGGAGACGTCTCCGCGAGATCCGCGGCCAGGTCGCCCAGATCTCGTTCCAGGCGCCCATTGACGCCATGCAGCGGGTCGCCGTGGTCCAGGCGATCGGCTACCTCGTCGAGGGCACGAATCGCCGCTATCACCTGGACCCGAGCGAAGTCCTCCGCTACCGCCGGAAGCACGTTCACCTCCAGGGAGCGCCGCACTGCTGCGAGTATCTCCCGTGACTCGACGAGGATCACGCGCTCACCTCCTCGACACGATCGAGCATCGTCTCCAGCATCGATATGACCGGCTCGGCCGACGCTGCGAGACCGGCGACCGAGAGGAGGCGGAGATCGGATCCTCCCTGCACGATGTCGCGGGCTCCTGCGAGGCCGATGACTGTGCTCTTCACCATCTCCAGCATCTGGTAGTACGCGATTCGACGATCGTCGACCACGTTGCCGGTCAGCTCGACGTAGTAGTCGGCGAGGTCGCCCTCGATTGCGCAGGGTCCGGCACCTACGAGCTGCGTGAACGCCAGATCACTCGCGGGGTCACCGACACGCGCGAGTTCCCAATCGAGGATCCCGACGATCTCGCCGTCTCTCCACTTGAGGTTGGGCAGCCGGTAGTCGCCGTGCAGCAACACGGTCTTGTCACCCTCGGGTGCACGCCGATCGAGCACGTCGAGGGCGTGTCGGATCAGTGGGCGCGGCAGCACCTCGGTCTCGGCAAGCCTCCTGCGGCAGACGGCTACGAACGCGCGCGCCGCCGATGCGGCATCGGCATGAGCAGTGAGACCGTGCCCGCGAACACCATGAATTCGAGCGAGCATCTCCACGAAGCGAAGCCCGAGCGCCGGAACGATGGCGGTGTCGGTCTCGAAGCGCGGATCGGCGCTCCGGTAGCCCTCACCTTCCACGAAGCTCATCAGAGCGAAGCGCGACCCGAGCTCCGCGGGGTCGCTCTCTACGTGCAGCACGGCGGGCACCGGAAGCCCGGCGGCACCTACGCGCTCCACGAGCCTGCACTCCGCAGCGATGTCGTACGGAGGGATCACGCCGTGCTCGGGCTCCGCGCGCAGCACCCAGGTGACCGGACCGTTGTCGGTCTCCGCCTCGACACGGCAGCTCAACGAAGACAGGCCGTTGGGGAAGCGCTCGACGGCATTCACTCGGCGCGTCCCCAGCGCCGGAGCGCGCCGCGACAGGTACTCCTCCAAACGCTCCGGAACGGGCACCTGGCCGCCCACCACTGAGTCGTCCTCCGAAACCTGCGGCATGCTGCCCGCTCCACTCGCCTGCGCTTGCGCGCGCCGTCGCTCAGCGACTTAAGTTATCGCATTAAGTTAGCGTGTCCAACATCGATCGGCGCACAGGCGGTCGGCCCGCCGGCCGTCCCCCAGTGCGAATCGTGTCGGCCCGGTGGCCTCCGTACCCCCGGGCGAAGCATGTGACCGACGTCCCCGGAGACCCGACTATTCCAGGAGAGACATGAGCCTCGACGAACACCATCATGAGAAGGTCCACATCAGCCACGACCTCGCGGTCTCGGCCGACACGCTCTGGGCGGTGCTGAGCGACTTCGCGAACCTCAGCTGGGTACCCGCAGTGCCCAAGTTCGAGTTCGAGGGTGAAGGGGTCGGCATGACGAGGCGGATGTACCTCGACGACACCTTCGCGATCCTGGAGAGGCTCGAAGCCCTCGACGCCGCGCAGCGCACGATCTCCTACTCGATCCCCGAGAACAACCCCCTGCCTTGCAGCGATTACTACGCGACCATGGTCGTCGTCGAGACCGGCCCCGACACGTGCCGCCTCGAATGGGGTTGCAGCTTCGAACCCCTCGGTGTCACCGAGGCAGCGGCCGTCGAGAACATCACGGCGTTCTACTGGTCACTCATCCCCGGGATCGAAGCCTCCGTGGGGCTATGAGGGGGTGCCTCGCCGACCGCCGCTCTTCGGTACTCACAGGTGAGGCAACGACGCATCGCGGCGCGGAGACGCTCGTTCTGCGCTCGGAGACGCTCGTTCTCCGCCTCGAGATCGGCGAGGTCGCGTCGCCGCCGACGGATCTCGACCTCCCGGGCGATCACTTGACGGATTCCCGCCATTGCCCCTCCATGTCCCGTGCCGGCCTCACATCTCGCTGCGGGCCCCTGCGCGCCGCCGATGAATCTCCTCAGGATGGCACTCGGGGCCTACCGTCGGCTTGCAGCAACT
>Ga0172371_10008374_pt1 | contig 14501 bp, 12 predicted proteins | sample Lak12m_FD_114543 | JGI IMG/M metagenome (GOLD analysis project Ga0172371, IMG submission 114543) | Freshwater microbial communities from Kabuno Bay, South-Kivu, Congo - kab_022012_12m | ecosystem: Environmental > Aquatic > Freshwater > Lake | place: Democratic Republic of the Congo: South-Kivu... | reverse complement strand
TTCACCTTTGACGGCGCGCGCCTGTCGCTGCTATACAGCACCGAATCGGAAGGTAAAGTAGACCTGCGCAAGTTGAATAACCTGATGCAGCGCCTTTATCCACGCGCACGGGTTGAATTGCGCCAGGTCGGACCGCGCGATGTCGCCAAATCATTGGGTGGAATGGGCGCTTGCGGCCTGGAAAATCGCTGTTGTTCGATGTTTCTGACCGAATTTAGCCCGATTTCGATCAAGATGGCGAAAGAACAGGGCATCTCGCTGACCCCATCGGAAATCACCGGTATGTGCGGGCGCTTGCGTTGCTGCCTGGTGTATGAATATGAGCATTATGTGGAAGCGCGTAAGGACCTGCCGAAACGCGGTAAACACGTGCATATCGCTGCCGGCGAGGGCAAGGTGGAGGATGTCAACCCGCTAAAACGGACCGTGATTGTCTTGCTGGAAAGCGGGACGCGGGTTGAAGTGCCCTTTGCTGAACTCCAACCGCTGGATGAACTGGCCGCGCTACAGAAGAAAGCCGGAGAGACTCACAACCAGTCAGACGAGATAGAGGCCGACGACGCGGACCTGATCCAAATTAGCGGAATCCCGCAAGCCAACCCCCCTGCCTGGGAAAAACCACACAGCAACCCCGATCCCTTGGCGAAACCAGTTTTGCCTGATGGCAAAAAATCGGGCAAGAGGTTTAAAAGAAAGAGATAAGGATGCGGAACGAAACTAGTTTAGCCAACGATTGGCAAACCCCGCAACGTATCCTGGTCGTGTTGGCGCATCCAGACGACCCGGAATTTTTTTGCGGCGCGACCCTGGCGGGGTGGGCTGCCGCCGGCCACCAAATTGTGTATTGGTTATTGACTTGCGGCGACAAGGGCGCCTCGAATGCGGATATTGACCCGCGCGAGTTGTGCGGCGACCGGCGCGAGGAGCAACGCCAGGCGGCTTATGCTCTGGGCGTGCAGCAGGTTAATTTTATGGAAAATCCGGATGGTTACCTGGTACCTGACCTGGCGCTACGCAAAGCTGTTACGCGCCTGATTCGGTTGGAACGGCCCGATATCCTGGTCACTTGCGACCCGAAGACGCTGTATGTCGGCGATAGCCGGATTAACCACCCGGATCACCGGGCGGCTGGGCAGGTGGTTTTAGATGCGGTCTTTCCGGCGGCTGGCAACCCGCTCTTTTTTCCTGAATTACTAAAGGAAGAAGGTTTGCAGCCGCACATGCCGAAAGAAGTCTGGATCGCCGGTACGCTCGAGCCGAACCTGCGCCGAGATGTGACCGAGATGTGGGATACCAAGCTGCAAGCGTTATATCAGCATCGCAGCCAGATTGGTGAATTGGAAGCCTTTAAACAGCGGATGCGCGCTCGACGGACCCCGGACAGCACGGAGGAGAACCCGCGCTATGAAGAGGTTTTTCGGCGGATCGTGTTTGGCTAAATTTCAGTCATAAGACAGGCGGAAATGAAAGATCTACTCCAGGAAGCGCGAAACTTATTTGAATATACGCGGGATCTACGGCGCGATTTTCACCGTTTTCCCGAGATTGGTTTTCAGGAACGGCGCACGGCCGGGATTGTGGCGAGCGAACTGAGCGGGTTAGGCGTAGAACTGCGCACCGGCATTGCTGAGACCGGCGTCGTGGCGCTGATCGAAGGCAGCCAGCGCGGGCCAGTTGTTCTGCTGCGCTTTGATATGGATGCCTTGCCAATTCAGGAACAAACTGGCGCGGAGTACGCCTCGCAAAACGCCGGGCTGATGCATGCTTGCGGTCATGATGGGCATGTCGCGATCGGCCTGAGCGTGGCGCGCCTGTTACAGGCCAGCCGCGCCGACTGGAAAGGAACGGTCAAGCTGGTGTTCCAACCGGCGGAGGAAGGGCTGGGCGGCGCAAAACGGATGGTTGAGGCTGGAATACTGGAAGACCCGGCCCCGGATGTGGCTTTTGGCCTACATTTGTGGAATGAGCGTCCCGTCGGATGGCTGGGCATTACGCCTGGGGCGACGATGTCGGCTGCGGAGATATTCAAAATTCGTCTGACCGGCAAAGGTGGGCATGGCGCCGCGCCGCACCTGGCAGTTGACCCCGTGTTGGCGGCGGCGCAGATTGTGACCGGTTTGCAAAGCATCGTTGCGCGCAATGTTGCTCCGCTGCATACGGCGGTGGTGAGTGTGACCACCATCCATGGCGGCGAGGCCTTTAATGTGATTCCGGCGCAGGTGGAAATGCAAGGCACCATCCGTACCTTTGAGCCGCAGGTGCGCCAGCGCACCCTGGCGCGCTTCAATCAGATTGTGCAGGGCGTGGCGGCGGCTTTTGAATGCGAAGCCGCCATCCAAATGACCTCGATTTCGCCGGCAGTGGTGAACGATGCGACGGTTACCCAACAGGTGTGCGAGATCGCTCGCCGGCTACTGCCTGAGCGGCAAATCAGCATGGATGAACGCACGATGGGTTCGGAGGATATGTCATACATCCTGGAGCAGGTTCCAGGCTGTTACATCTTCGTCGGTTCGGCGAACCCGGCGTTGGGATTGGACGCGGCGCATCACCACCCGCGTTTTGATTTCGATGAACAAGTTTTACCCGAAGCGGTCGCGCTGTTGCTGGCTTGCGCGCGCAGTTATTTAGGTTAGGCTTTGGCCCTAATCGAAACGTCAAAGGAGCAATAAATGGCGGCTACTCAAACTCAGGTGGACAGGAAGTCTGCAGATCAAGCCTGCGTGAACGATTTCTCGATCACGGTCGGCTCCGTGAATGGCTCCGGCAGCCAGACTTCGAATCTGACTATATTACGCGCCCTGTTCAAGATGGGTATACCAGTCTCTGGAAAAAATGTGTTTCCTTCAAATATCCAGGGTATGCCTACCTGGTACACGATCCGCGTGAGCAAGGCCGGCTTTCTGGCGCGGCGCGAGGAGCAGGAAATTGTGGCGGCGATGAACCCGGCTTCGTTTGCCCAGGACCTGGCAGTGGTTAAACCAGGCGGGGCGTTCTTTTACGCCGACGATATCCGCCAGCCGGTCAGTCGCCAGGATATTGTGGCTTATCCGATGCCGGTGAAGCAACTGGTCAGGGCAGTGGATGCTGCCCCAAGCCTGCGGGATTATATTGCCAATATGGTCTATGTGGGCATCCTGGCGCGCATGTTGGAGATTGACTTGAATTTCATTCGCCAGGCGCTGGAATTCCATTTCAAGGGTAAGCCCAAGCCGGTCGAACTGAATTTCGGGATGGTAAAATCGGCCTCTGATTGGGCGGAAGCAAATTTGAATAAGCGCGATCCATACCGGGTCGAGCCGATGAACGCCACGGCTGGTTATATCATGGCGGACGGGAACACCGCGGCGGCGCTGGGCGCGCTGTACGGCGGCGTACAGTTGGCCGCTTGGTACCCCATTACGCCCGCTACCAGCCTGGCCGAAGTGTTAACAGAATATCTACCTATGTTGCGTAAAGACCCGGTGGAAGCGGATAAAAATACCTGCGCAGTGATCCAGGCGGAGGACGAGTTGGCTGCCATCGGCATGGCGGTTGGGGCGGGGTGGGCTGGCTTGCGCTCGATGACCTCCACATCTGGACCTGGGCTGAGCCTGATGACAGAATATGCAGGTCTGGCCTATTATACTGAGACGCCGGTGGTGATTTGGGACGTGCAGCGGGTGGGACCCAGTACGGGTTTGCCCACGCGTACAGCCCAGGGCGACCTTTCGTTTGTCTATTTTATGGGCCACGGCGATACCCAACAGATCATCTTATTACCGGGTTCGGTAAATGAATGTTTTGAGTTTGGCTGGAAGGCCTTCGACATTGCCGAACGCATCCAATCGCCGGTATTTGTATTAAGCGACCTGGATTTTGGGATGAACCAATGGATGACGCAGCCGTTTAAATATCCGGATACGCCGATGGATCGCGGTAAAGTGTTATGGGAAGGCGACCTGGATCGTTTGAATGGCGAATGGGGACGTTACAAGGATGTAGATGGAGACGGCATTGCCTATCGCACAGTGCCGGGAAACCGCCACCCGCGAGCCGCTTATTTTGCGCGCGGCACCGGCCACGATGAATACGCCCGCTACACTGAAGATTCACAACTCTGGCATGATTTATTGGAGCGGCTGAAGAAGAAATATATGACTGCCCGCCAGTATGTACCTGAGCCGGTGGTCGAAACCCGGCCGGGCGCGCAGGTCGGCATCATCGCCTTCGGTTCTACCGAACCGGCGGTCCGTGAGGCCAGCTTCCAACTGGCGGAGCAGGGCCTGGCGGCAGATTTTCTGCGCCTGAGGGCTATTCCCTTCAGCCAACAGGTTGGGGATTTCATCCATCAGCACGAGCGGATTTACGTGGTTGAGATGAATCGTGACGGACAATTGCACCAGCTCTTAAGCCTGGAATATCTGGCGCAATCCCACAAGCTGTATTCGGTTGCCTATACTGACGGCTTGCCGATGACAGCCCGCTTTGTCAGCGAGGCTATTCTGACGGGCGATACAGAACATCGCATGGAGGAGAAATAACATGACAGACCAGACGCCCGTCTCACGTTCTCAAGTCAATCTGGTTGGATTGAGCAAGGCTGATTATCGCGGCACTGCCAGTACGCTGTGCCAGGGCTGCGGACATAATTCGATTGCCAGCCAGATCATCGCGGCCTGTTATGAGCTGGACATCGTGCCAGAGAATATCGTCAAGTTCAGCGGCATAGGCTGTTCCAGCAAAAGCCCGTTCTACTTCCTGAATCGATCGTTTGGTTTTAATGGTCTGCATGGGCGCATGCCTTCGTTGGCGACCGGCGCGTTATTTGCCGATGCCACCGTCCGTGGTATTGGGGTGAGCGGCGATGGCGATTCGGCCAGCATCGGCATGGGACAGTTCAAGCATGTCTTACGGCGTAATTTGCGGCTGGTCTATATTGTTGAAAACAACGGGGTGTATGGTTTGACCAAAGGCCAGTTCTCTGCCACTGCCGATGAGGGACTGGAATTAAAAGGCCAGGGTTGCAACCCATATATGCCGGTGGATATCGCCTGGGAGGCGCTGGTGGGCAACGCTTCATTCGTGGCGCGCTCTTTCGCCGGCGACCCAAAACAGGTGAAGGAATTGATCAAAGCCGCGCTGAGTCATAACGGGATCGCGGTGTTAGATATCATCAGCCCTTGTGTTACCTTCAATAATAAGGATGATACCGCTCATTCCTACGCCTGGGGAAAGGAACACGAAGTGGCTTTACACGAATTGTCTTTCGTTCCGCCGGCCGAGGATATCCTGGTGGATTATGCAGAGGGCGACGCCACTGAAGTAATCATGCACGATGGCTCGAAAGTGATTTTCAAGAAGCTGGAGCGCGATTACGACCCGTGCGACCGGACAGCGGCAATGCGTCTGTTGGAAGAGGCCAATGCCAAGCAATGGCTGCTGACCGGCTTGATTTATATCAACCCCACCCAGCCATCCTTGATGGATATGTATAACCTGACTGAAACGCCGCTGAATCGCTTGACAGAAGAACACTTGCGACCAGCGCCCGAGAGCATTGCCAGGGTGAATGCGATGATGTTCTAAAATCAAGCGATCGGCGCGGCGACTTTTGTGCAAGCGTCGCGCTTGCGCTATCTTTCTCAAACTGTTAAGCCGTTGGGGTTCAATGGTATAATCCCCCGCGTCAATTATACTGGATTGAGGACTTCCCTTGTATCAGATGATTCTATTTGCAAACATCAACCTGAAGCTTTAGAGGCTCAACTTGGCATTTAAACCTCTAGACTGGCTGCTAGGTTTTTTCTCTCTGGATATTGGCATAGACCTGGGAACAGCGAATACGCTGGTCAATGTCCGCGGAAAAGGCATCACGATCAACGAGCCCTCCTGGGTGGCGATTGATAAACGTACCCGCCAGCCCCTGGCGATCGGCGCCGAGGCCAGGGAGATGGTCGGGCGTACGCCAGCTAACGTGATTGCTATCCGTCCTTTGCGGGACGGTGTGATTTCCGAGTTTGAGATTACACAGGCGATGCTCGAATATTTTATCGGTAAGGCGCATGAGCAATCTATCGTGCCTGTGCCACGGCCGCGCGTGATCGTCGGTATACCCTCGGGCGTCACCGAGGTCGAAAAACGTGCGGTATATGATGCTGCCATGTCGGCCGGGGCGCGTGAAGTAGGGCTTATCGAAGAGCCGGTGGCGGCTGCGTTGGGCGCTGGTTTGCCGGTCAATCAAATTCGCGGTAACATGATTGTGGATATTGGCGGCGGCACCTCCGAAGTCGCTATCGTCTCGATGGGCGGAGTGGTTGTCTCGCGTTCTTTGCGTGTGGCGGGCGATGAGATGGACCAGGATATTGTGCAATATGTGCGCAATAAATACAACCTGCTGGTGGGTGAGCGCATGGCAGAGCAGGCTAAAATTGCCATTGGCTCGGCTTACCACCTGCCGGAAGAGAAGACGATGATGCTGCGCGGGCGAAACCTGGTCTCTGGTCTCCCTGAAGCGGTAGAAATCTCGTCGGTTGAAATTCGCGAGGCGATCGCGGGTTCGTTGCAGACGATCATTGATACAATCCGCGACGCGTTAGACGAAGCCCCGCCAGAAATCATCGCCGACTTGATGGAAAACGGTATCTGTCTGGCGGGCGGAGGTTCGCTATTGCAGGCGCTGGATAAGCGCCTGATGGACGAACTGAAGATCCGCTGCTGGGTGGCCGAAGATGCGATGAGTTGTGTGGCGCGTGGGGCTGGCTTAATCCTGGAGCAATACGAGCTTTATAAGCGGTTACTGGTTGGCCTGGAGCGCGGCAGTACACGGCATAGATAGGGTATGAAATCTTCCTCTGCTCGCACATGGCAGACAGTCATTCTGGCTTTGCTGGCTGTGGGGGTGGTGGCATTGGCTTTGGGCGGTTATCTCACACCAATGACTCGATTAGCTACCGCGCCGTTCATCAGCGCTCAAACCTGGCTCTCTACGCGCTTTTTAACCATTCGAAATATCTTAAGCTCATCCCAAGACTTGAACCGCTTGCGTCAGCGCAATTTGGAGATGGAGGCGGAGGTCTCGAATTTACAATCCGAGATTATCGAGTTAAAGCAACAGATTGCAGAGACGCGCGTTTTATCGGCGCTGGTTGAGTTTGCCCGCGTGCATCCAGAAAACCGCTACCTGGCGGCGGCGATCATCGGGCGTGACCCCAGTCCCTTTGTCAAATATGTGATTATCAATCGCGGCTCCGACAGCGGCTTGCGCACGGGGATGCCGGTAGTTACCTCGCAAGGGCTGGCCGGGCGGATTGCAGCGGTGACTGCCGGGGCGGCGCGGGTTGAGTTGATTAATGACCCGGACTCGTCGGTCAATGTCCGCCTGGAGCCCTCGGGCGCGCAGGCGGTGTTGCTGGGTAGCCTGAGCGGCGAGCTTTCGCTGGACTTGATTCCCCAAAACGCCTCGGTGAATGTGGGCGACCTGGTTTTGACCTCCGGCCTGGGCGGCAACTTCCCCGGCAACATCCTGATCGGTCAGATCACCAGCGTGAGCCGGCGCGAGACGGACCTCTTCCAGCAAGCCAGCGTACAACCGGTGGTGGACTTTACCAAGCTGGAGATTGTCTTGCTCATCACCAATTTCCGGCCTGTGGACATCGCTCCGTTGATCCCCACGCCGGGTGTTCAATGAATTGCGGCGGATGACCGCATGACGACGCTATTAGCTATTCCGATTCTTGGTGTATTGCTGGTAATCCAAACGGCGATTTTTAGCCAGATCCCTTTGCTGCAAGGCACAACTGACCTGGTGTTGTTGGCGGCGCTCGCCTGGTCGCTTCAGCCGCGCGTGCGCACTGCCTGGCAATGGGGTATAATTGGGGCATTATTGGTAGGATTTGTCTCAGCGGTTTCGGTCATCGTTTTTGTTTTGAGTTATCTGGGCGCGGTCGGCCTGGCATTGCTCTTGCGCCGGCGTATCTGGCAGGTACCCCTCCTGGCTATGTTCATCGCTACATTCTTCGGTACGCTGGCCGTTCACCTGACTACGCTGGTAGTTTTGCGGATGACTGGGGTTGCATTGCCAATCAGCGCGTCGCTCAATACCATCATTCTGCCGAGCGTGTTGTTAAATCTTGTGTTCGCGCTGCCCTTCTTCACCTTGTTCAAAGACCTGGCGGATTTTCTATATCCGGCAGAACTGGAGATGTAAAAGCACGGCAGTATGGGTCGTTTGCTAGAGAATTATGAATGGTCAACCGACAATCCGAAATGAGTTAGCGCCCTGGCGAATCTGGAGTTTTCTATTCGTCCTGGGATTGGTTTTGGCTGTGTTTATTGTGCGCCTGTTTATCCTGCAGGTAGTGCAAACCGAAAGTTGGAATGCAAAAGCGGCCGAGAACAGCACGGAAGAGGTCAACTTGTCCTCGCTTCGAGGGGTAATTTATGATCGCAATGGGGTGGTGTTGGCGCAAAACGTGGCGTCCTACAACGTGGTTATCACTGCCGCCCGGTTGCCAGACGATGAAGGCGCCATCCAGGAAGTCTATCGCCAGTTGTCCAAATTGATTGGCGTGCCGGTAAACCAGGGCGAAATCAGCGCGGATAATCCATATGTCCCATGCATCTCCGATCACGGCATCGCCCAAATCGCCGAATATGGCCGGTCATCCATTCCTTTTCAACCGGTCAGGGTAAAATGTGACGTAGACCGGCGCGTGGCGATGGTGATTATGGAGCATTCGTCTGATTGGCCCGGTGTGGGAATTGACATCCAGCCGATCCGTGAGTACCCGACTGGATCATTGACCGCGAATATCGTTGGTTTCCTGGGGCCGGTGCCGGCTGCACTGGAAGAGTATTACGTGCAAAAGGGATTGGTGCCAAACCGGGATAAAGTTGGTTACGCCGGCCTCGAATTACAATATCAGGATTTGCTGGCGGGGGTCAATGGCAACCGGGTGGTTGAAATTGACGTTGCCGGCCAGGAGATGCGCGACATCCGTCCACCGTTGATCGCCCAGCCAGGATATAGCCTGCGGTTGACGATTGACGTGCGGTTGCAGCAGGCTGCTGAGGAAATCATCCGCACCGAGTTGAAAAGCTGGAATGATTATTTTGGCGAATTTCGTTACACTAACGGGGTGGTTGTTGCAGCCAATCCAAAAACCGGCGAAATCCTGGCTATGGTGTCGTATCCGACCTATGAAAATAACCGCATGGCGCGCCTGATCCCGGCTTATTACTATAACCAACTGATCGAAGATCCCTCCAATCCGCTGCTGAATCATGCGGTTGGAGATGTGCTGCCGGCCGGCTCCGTATTCAAGCTGACGACCGGCACTGGCGCGCTAAATGAGGGCGTGGTAACGCCTGACCAGATCATCGCCACACCGCCCAAGCTGGAAATCACCGAGAAATATTACGCCAATGATCCTGGGCGGGCGCGCGAATTCATAGACTGGAACAAGGCTGGCTTTGGACACCTGGATTTCGTGCATGGCCTGGCGAACTCGAGCAACGTCTATTTCTACAAACTGGGCGGCGGGTATAAAGATGAAGTGCCGAATGGCGGTTTAGGAATTTGCCGTCTGGGGACTTATGCGGCGGCTCTGGGATACGGCGAGAAGGCTGGCATCGGATTGCCGGATGAAGAAAACGGCTTGATCCCCGATCCGACCTGGAAGCGTATTAACCAGGCGGAGAGTTGGTCGTCCGGCGATACTTATATTTCCAGCGTGGGACAGGGGTACGTGCTGGCGACGCCGGTGCAAGTGCTTTATTCGGCCATGATCGTCTCGAACGATGGCAAGTTCATGCAGCCCAAGCTGTTGAAAGATGTGCTGGACCCGGAAGGGAAAGTGGTGTCAATGTGGCGCGATCCGGAAGATAATATGGTGCGCGAGCCGGTTGAGGGCGCGGTGGAGGTCTCACCCTTCCAGCCGAATATCAAATGGGATTTGACCGTTGACCCGATGATCCAGGAATTTGGCGAGACCACCGTGCGTGGTTGTGAACCGATCCAGGGACAGAAGAAGACGGTTGCTCCATGGGTATTCCAGACCCTCCAGGAGGGGATGCGCCTGGCAGTCACCGAGGGTACGCTCAAGAACATATTCGAAGGTACGACCATTATTGCGGCGGGCAAAACCGGCACGGCGGAATATTGCGATAGATACGCTAACGCTAAAAACCGCTGCATCCCAGGCAACTGGCCTTCACACGCCTGGACGGTGGCTTATGCCCCATTTGAGAACCCGGAGATCGCGGTAGTCGCGTTTGTCTATAACGGCACCGAAGGTTCAACGGTGGCGGGGCCAATCGTGCGCCGTCTGCTAGAGACTTACCTGGAATTAAAAAATATAGATAACGCTGCCCAGTCCCCGTAATAGATCATGCTATAATCACGTGCATTAACATGAGCGCAAAGGTTCAGATCAAGGGTATTCGAGATGGATTGCTGGTTTCGCTGGGCAACGGAAGCTGGGGTGAGTTGCGCCCGCTGTTGTTGGAACATTTGGACCAGCAAGCCAGCTTCTTGCAGGGCGCGCGCCTGGCGCTGGATGTCGGCAGCCTGGCGTTGAAAGCGGCTGACATGGGGCAGTTGACCAAAGAAATCTCCGACCGGGGGTTGACGCTCTGGGCGGTGGTCAGTGAGTCGCCGGCTACAGAGCGCAGCGCCCAATCCTTTGGCCTGGCGACGCGGTTGGCAAAACCCACTATGGAACGTTCTGCCGGCGGCGAGGCGGCTGCCTCTGGCGAAGAGAACGCGGTGCTGGTGCGCCGTACCTTGCGCTCCGGAGCCAGCCTGGCGCATTTCGGACATGTGGTGGTGATTGGCGATATCAACCCGGGCGCGGAGATCGTCGCCGGCGGAGATGTGGTGGTGTGGGGTTGCTTGCGCGGGATGGTGCATGCCGGCGCGCAAGGCAACGAGCAGGCGGTGGTGTGCGCATTAGATCTATCGCCTACCCAATTGCGCATTGCTGGGGCGATTGCGCTGACGCCCAAGCGGCGCGGTAAACCGCAACCCGAAATGGCTCGTTTAGTGAATAGCCAGATAGTGGCTGAAACGTGGGATCTGAAAAGAGAGAGAGTATGAGCGGTAAAGTCATCACTGTGACCTCCGGAAAAGGCGGGGTAGGTAAAACAACCGCAACAGCCAACCTGGGCGCGGCGCTGGCCGATTTTGGGGCAAAGGTCGCTTGTATTGATGGAGACATCGGGTTGAGAAACCTGGATGTCGTCATGGGGTTGGAAAACCGGATTGTTTATGACCTGGTGGATGTGGTGGAGGGGCGTTGCCGGCTGCGTCAGGCAATGATCCGCGACAAGCGCCTGCCGGAGTTATACCTGATCCCGGCTGCGCAGACGCGCGATAAAAGCGCGGTCTCGCCCAGTGATATGGTGCGCTTGTGCGATGAATTACGACCGGAATGCGATTGGATTTTGATCGATTCGCCGGCTGGCATCGAGCGTGGTTTTCGTAATGCCATTGCTCCGGCGGACATTGTAGTGGTTGTGACCAATCCAGAGGTCTCGGCAGTACGCGATGCCGACCGGATCATCGGGTTGGTAGAAGCTGAAGAGAAGGGCCCTGCGCGCCTGGTCATTAACCGAATCAAGCCGGAAATGATGCGTCGCGGCGATATGCTGGCGGTGGATGATATTCTGGAATTGCTGGCGGTGCAACTGGTGGGGATGGTGCCGGACGACGAAAGTGTGTTGACCAGCACCAACCGGGGTACGCCGGTGGTTTTGGATGGTAAAAGCAAGGCTGGAACCGCTTTTCGGAATATCGCCCGCCGTCTGAAAGGCGAAGAAGTGCCTTTCATGAATCTGGAAGAAGATGGCGGTTTTCTCAGCCGCCTGACGCGGTTCATCCGTCCAGGAGGAAGCTAACATGCCAGGCATGTGGGATCGGCTGATAGGTCACGACACAAAGAGCGCTCAAATGGCAAAAGAGCGGCTGAAACTGGTGCTGGTGCACGACCGGACGGATATTTCTGCGAGCGTTTTGGAATCGTTGAAAGATGATTTGATTGCCGCAATTTCCAGGCATATCGAGATAGACCCTTCGGCGGTGAGGATCGAAATGGCGCAGGAAGGGCGGGAGCAGCGGCTGATTGCCGACATCCCGCTCCGCCCGACGCGCAAGCGCAAGATAGGCTAGACAGGTTTCCATGCGGAGTGGTGAATCATTCGCCGTATCCTGGCGATATTTTGATTTCTGGCTATTGGGGGCGGTGGCTTTATTGGTGATCTTTGGCGTTACGATGATCCGTTCAGCGGTGGCGGGCAATATCGAACTGGTGGCGCTGAACCTGGTACAGCGGCAGATCATTTTTGCCGTGGCAGGTTTTACCATCGCGCTGATTGTAGCGGCGATTGACTACCGGCTGTGGGATTCGATCAGCCGTCCGATGTATATAGGCACGGTATTGTTGCTGGCGGTGCTGGTGATCGTCGGCTCGGCTTTATATGGCTCGGCGCGCTGGTTCGATACCGGTGTGATTTTGATCCAACCCTCGGAGATCGCCAAGATTGTCTTGATCTTGACCCTGGCCGATTTTTTTACCCAAAACATGGAGAAAATGCAACGCCTGGATTGGGTGGCGCGCAGCTTCCTGTTCACAATGGGGATCACGGTCTGGATTTTGCTGCAACCCAACTTGAGCACTTCTATTGTAATGGTGGTCTTGTGGTTTGCGATGTTATGGGCCAGCGGATTAAAACTGAAACACCTGGCGTTATTTATTGGCGGCGGCGTGCTGGCCCCGCTGGTCAGTTTTCCGTTCCTGGTAGATTACCAGCAGCGGCGAGTGTTGAATTTTCTCTTTCCGGATCCCAACGCCCGGCATGGCGATATTTACAACATCCAGCAGGCTTTAATCAGCATCGGTTCGGGTGGCTTACTGGGGCAGGGTTATGGGCATGGTACACAGGTGCAACTGCGCTTTTTGAAGGTGCGCTGGTCGGATTTCATCTTTTCTGCGATGGCGCAGGAATTTGGCTTTGTCGGGATCGTGCTGGTATTAGCAGTGCTGGCGTTCGTCATCCTTCGCTGTCTGCGGGGCGCGCGCCTGGCGACCGACACCTTCGGCGCATTGATCTGTTACGGCGTCGCGACGATGATCGCCTTCCAGGCAATTGTTAATATCGGCGTCAATTTGAACCTGATGCCGGCCACCGGTTTAACTTTACCGTTTGTCAGTTATGGCGGCAGTTCGTTGCTCTCCTGCCTGATTGGGGTGGGACTGGTGGAGAGCGTCATCCTTCGCCACCGCGCGTTAGAATTCTAGTTGTATAATAACAACCCAGGCTTCCAAAGTTTGGCTATCGTTAAAGCCTTCGGAAGTCTATTGACCCTTTATTCAGGAGCATCCAATGTCTACTCTTAATCCCGTCCGCGTGCGCTTTGCGCCTTCTCCTACCGGCCGCACTCACCTGGGCAGCGGCCGTACTGCCTTGTTCGACTATCTGCTGGCGCGCCAGACTGGTGGGCAGTTTATTTTGCGCATCGAAGACACCGATCAGAAACGCTACGTGGAGGGAGCGGAAGACGAGTTGATCCACAGCCTGCGCTGGTTGGGATTGGATTGGGATGAAGGCCCCGATGTGGGCGGACCGTACAGCCCCTACCGTCAGTCGGAGCGGCGCGAAATCTACCTGGAACACGCCCGTTGGCTGGTGGAGCATGGTTATGCGTATTACTGCTTTTGCACGCCCCACAGGCTGGAGCAGGCGCGCCAGCAGCAAATGAAGGACAAACAAACGCCGCACTATGATGGGGCTTGTCGCCGTCTTGATCCGGACGAAGCTGCGGCGCGGGTGGCGCGGGGCGAATCATTTGTGGTGCGTTTCAAGACGCCACGGGAAGGCTCGATTATCGTGCATGACCACCTGCGCGGTGATATAACCGTCGAGAACCGCAATATTGACGACAATGTGATCTTTAAATCGGACGGCCTGGCGCTATACCATCTGGCGGCGATGGTGGACGATCACTTGATGAAAATTACGCATGTGATTCGCGGCTCGGAGTGGCTGCCGAGTTTACCATTGCACGCTCACATCGTGCGCGCCTTCGGCTGGGAGCTGCCGGACTTTGTCCATCTGTCTGTCTTCTTGAAACCCAGCGGTAAAGGCAAGATGAGTAAGCGCGAATCGGCGCAGGCATCGAACGAAGGGTATTCTATCTTTGTCAGCGACCTTGAGGCGCTCGGTTATATCCCGGAAGGTGTGGTCAATTGGATCGCTCTAATGGGGTGGAGCTATGACGACCACAGCGAATTTTTTGGCATGAAAGACCTGATTGAGAAATTCAGCCTGGATCGTCTGAATCCATCGCCAGCGGCGATCAACTTCACCAAGCTGGATCATTTCAATGGGCTGCATATCCGCAACCTGGCCGTGGATGACCTGGCGCGACGGGTCAAGCCATTTTTCACGCAGGCCGGCTGCGTGGTGGACGACCGAAAATTGCTCAAAATCGCCCCGATCATTCAGGAGCGTCTGGCGACCCT
>Ga0172371_10008372_pt1 | contig 14502 bp, 18 predicted proteins | sample Lak12m_FD_114543 | JGI IMG/M metagenome (GOLD analysis project Ga0172371, IMG submission 114543) | Freshwater microbial communities from Kabuno Bay, South-Kivu, Congo - kab_022012_12m | ecosystem: Environmental > Aquatic > Freshwater > Lake | place: Democratic Republic of the Congo: South-Kivu... | reverse complement strand
GACGATATGTCGGTCATTTCCTTCTCGTTCATGGCCATCAGCCGACCTATCTTTGATCGGCTTTCAGCATCATTCCCGCGATAGATGAAGCATGACCGGCCCGGCACAGGACGACTTCCTTCCAGTAGCAGCGCCACCGCGTTCAGGAGGTGAGTCTTTCCAGTCCCAGACGGACCGTGCAGGAGAAGCGGCGGATACGGACGTTCGCCTCTTCCGTAGACTGTCCGAACAGTTCCTACCGCATCCCTTATCCCGTCATGGAGCACTATGTTGTTGAGAGTGAAAACAGGCAGTGTGTACAGATTGAGCAGCAGCTGTGTCATGGCACCTTTTCCGGACCTTGCCGATAGGACTGGGGGCATTATCTCAGAATATTCTAACTTTCCAAGTCCGTTGTGACAACAAATTGAACTTGAACTGAAGGTTGGAACAAGGTAAACACTGGCGCATCCGACCTGCGAGTCGGGAAAAGGTTCGGCTTTTCTAAAGGTGAATCTGAAATGCAACAGGCCGATGAAATACCCTCAGGTTACTCAAGGTCGCGGTCGTCAGGTCCCGGGCCGCCAGGTGATTGTCACGTTGGAGCGATCGGATCTGCTACACTCAGATCAGCGGAGTGCAAATCCCCATGGTGACGTTGAACTCTTTAACGAGCAGCAGGTGCTTTTGCTGCGCTGTGCTGGGCGTGCTGGGTCTCTTGTCCTTTTTCAAGTCTGTTGAGCCACCTGAAAGCGCGGTCAAGAATTTCGCGAATCTGTTCATGAGCCGGAACGCGGCTGGCATTGTCGGCATCATTCATCCGGAAATAGCCGTGGGGAAAGAGGTCAAGGTCCAGGGCGTAGAACGTTTCCTCAAGCGCTTTCCAAGCGAGTCGCTAAGTCTTGACAGCATCTCCTTGGACAAGCTCACCTCTGAAGACGGCCGCACGGAGAGGGTAAAATCCACACTCAGATTTCGCGGGCCGGTGCTCGATCCTGACTACCCCGAGCCGTCAACCCTTGTCATGACATTGCTATGGGTATCCGAGGACGAGAAATGGTGGCTCGAACGTCCCCTATCACTCAACTACGTGGTGGTATCGAAGGGCCGATACCCTACGGCCGTCCAGAACGAAGTGGCCACACGCTTCCAGGCAGCGGTAGACGTGCTGGACAAGATCGGGCTTCCCGGTTCCGAAGACCTGGCCTTCATAGATCGACCTGTCGCGGGATCGGCCGAGGATCTGTTCAAGGACATGGAGAGACTCCATTCACGAGAGCGCGGCCCGAAAGGAGTTGACCCGACTGCAGGAGGGGTGCAGGTGCTTCTGGATGCCGCAGCCCGCAAATCAGGTGGATTGTTGCAACGGTACTACGGTGATTTTAGGACAAACGAAGAGGATATGCGGCGGCCAATGCCCTGGGAAATGTTCCGTGATTACGTCACGGCCGCAATCCAGTATGGTAAATCGTTGGAAAAGAAGGGGAACAGGAAAGCGGCCGAACGTGTCTACCGCCGTATCCTGGCCCTCGGCCGTCAGATTCTGGATGAGCATGGAGGCGTGCAGTTCCTTGTGTGGGGAATAGCCTTTCAGAAGCAGGCAGCCGAAGAGCTGTCGCGAATTCTGCCTGCGGACGGCAGCGGCAAGAAAGAGGCGGTTGCAACATTCGCCAACCTGGCTTCCAGGCGTTTGGACTTGTTGCAAACTGCTCTCGCGTGTCTGGACGACATGACCGACTACAAATCGTTGAGTGCTGCCATGGCTGCTGCGACACGCCCCGCTGACCAGGTCTTCAAGGCGTGGGGCATCAATACGCTCTCCATACTTGCGCTGAAGGGGGCTCCAGCCAACCCCGAGGCCACAAAGAAAGCGGGGGGAATGGTTCTCGTCATCAATCCCGAGATGCAAGCCACGGCCTCCCAGGCTCTGGATCGGCTGACGTCCGGACAGTCCTCGGAGACCAGGAACCTTGTCGAGCGGCAGAGGCAGTGGGTTAAAGACCACACTGTCTACGGAGCGGTACTAACCTTTCGTTGAAGGGATAATTCGCTACAATACCCGATGTTGTCGATCATTCTCCACAAGAGGAATAGAGGCGAGGCTGACGAGCTGGTTGTCTTTTTCAGCCGCGACCTCGGGTGGATGACGGGCGTCGCGAAGAACGCCAGAAGGAGTCGCGTTCGTTTCGGTGGCCACCTGGAGCCGATATCCCTGGTGGATCTGACCTTGCGCTCTCGCAGGCGGGACGATCTGGTCTGGATAGATGAGTCCCAGCTGGTCCGCGGTTTTCTCGGGATCAGGTCTGACATTGCCAGGCTCTCCAAGGCAGCCTATCTCCTCGAACTCGCATCGATTTTTCTGCCGGAGAGCCATCCTGACGCTCTGGTTTTTGATTTCGTATTTGATTTTCTGACAGCACTCGACCAGTCGGATCTGTCGCCTGTCCGCTTCATGTTGGACGAGATTCGACTGCTGGGCCTTCTTGGATATGCTCCGCGTTTCGATGCGTGCGCGGAATGTGGCAAGCCGCTGGAACCCACGCATGACGCCCTGTTTTCGCCGCAGCGGGGAGGGGCATGCCACCCCGGGTGCGTTGGTCCTGGAGAGGACAGAACCCTGTTTCTTTCGCCGGATACCCTTGCTCTTGTACGCCGCGGTCTGCAGGTTAAGAGTGACAAGGCCGACAGGCTGAAGCTGAACAGGAAAGGCAGGGAGGAGCTTAGGCGAGCACTCTCCGCCTTCGTGCGACATTGGCGGGGAGAAGACATCAAGTCTCTGACATTCCTGGAGACCGTTGTTTGCGTAGTCTAAAAGAGGCCGCGGCAAACTGAAGGTTTGCAACCCCTTCGTGTCGTTTTTTTTGACAAAGCACACCCATTGTGGCACTCTCCGGCCGAACCGCTACATTTTGTGGAAGCTTTAAAACAGGCAGGGACAGACACTGATGCAACAGCAAGCCGACCTGTTCGAACCCGGAGCAGTATCCCGAAACAGTCAGATGACGAAAGCCTCTTGTGGCTTTGCTGGTCCAATGCCGCGGCACGAGGACTTGCCGGTGGAGTTTGCATGCTTCAACAGAGGGCGCAGTTCCCAGTTGAAGCTTTACTTGGGCGACTGTCTCGTCGGTATGGAGCATCTTCTGGAGCCGCACAGCGTTGACGTCATAGTCACCTCTCCGCCTTATAACATCGGTGTTAAGTACGGCGCCTACGACGATGGCATCCCGCGGGATGCTTATCTGGATTGGATAAGGCGTTGGGGCGTACTCGCAAGAAGGGTCCTCAAACCGAACGGTTCCGTTTTCTTGAACATCGGGTCGAAACCGTCAGACCCGTGGGTGCCTTTTGATGTAGCCAGTCAGTTAAGGGGCACGCTAATTCTTCAAAACGTGTTTCACTGGATCAAATCGATCTATGTAGAGAATACGAGCTATGGAGAAGGCCTCTCCGTAAACGTCGGGCACTTCAAGCCTATCAACAGCAAACGCTTTGTGAATGACGCTCACGAATACGTCTTTCATTTCACGGAAACAGGAAAGGTAGAATTGGCCCGCCTTGACATCGGAGTCCCATACAAGGATGGCTCAAACGTGGCCAGGTGGAAGGCTGCAGGACGTGGGCTCAGATGCCGCGGCAACAACTGGTATATTCCTTATGAGACCATTCAACGCCGTGCCGTTGACCGCCCGCATCCCGCTTCTTATCCTCCGGAACTCGCAGAAATGTGCATAAGGCTTCACGGAATGCCGCGTGTCACTCTCGTGCTCGATCCTTTTCTGGGGATAGGTAACACCGCGGTCGCGTGTGCCCGTCTGGGAGTGGCGATGGTAGGCTTTGACGTCGACAGCAATTACTTGCGGATAGCAGGCGAGAACATACCGGTAGCCCCCTGGCACGATGCGCGCCCGTGATGCGTACGCGCACTTGATGCTATAATTCGGTGGATCAATTGCGTGATAGTTTCCAGCGATAGCATCGGTTGTATTCTGATCCGGTGATAAAGCCCGTCGCCTGTCACTCGCCATTTTTCCTGAACCACACTCGGTCCCAAACTGTCTACGTATGATATTGATAAGCGACCCGATAAGTAACTCTTGCCGGCACCCCATAAATTGCCTGCGGTCCGGGACTTATTCCATGAAGGAGCCGCTGAATGAACGCAAACTCTCTCGAACAAAACACCTTCAACCTGAAGTTTCTGCTTGTCTTGGCTTTCGGGCATCTCGCAACGGATATGTGTCAGAGTGCCCTCCCGACTATTTTGCCCTTTCTAAAAGCCAAGTTGCTTCTGTCCTATGCGATGAGCGGGGTAATCTTGTTGGCTTCCAATATAACCTCCTCGGTGATTCAGCCCGTGTTCGGCTACCTGTCTGACCGGAAAGAAAAGACGTTCTTGCTGCCTTTCGGATGTCTGTCTGCCGGTCTCGGTTTGTCCCTGCTGCCCATACCCGATCATTATGAAATTGTTCTCCTGCTGGTGGTCGCCAGCGGTCTCGGAATAGCTTCATACCATCCGGAGGGCTTCAAGACGGCCCGATTCTTTACTGGAGACAAAATGGCCACGGGCATGGCAGTATTCACAGTCGGCGGAAATATGGGACTCGCACTGGGACCTGTCGCTGCCACCTTCATAATCACGCATTTCGGACTCGATTACTTGTTTTTGATACTCGTGTTTTCACTGGTATTCCTTTTCTTACTGGTCTGGTCGTGGCGCTTCCTGGCTCACGCCCGGGATGTGGCTGCACCGAAGAGCACTGAGAGCGTCCATCCCCCCAAGAAGGCTTACTTTTCCCTTGGGATGATAGTTGCGGTGGTTGTCATGAGATCGTGGACGCACTTCGGCGTGATGTCATATATTCCTTTCTATTTCATAGACTATGAAAAAGGAGACCCGCTGTACGCGGGCACGTTGGTCACGGTTTTCCTCCTGGGAGGTGCTGTGGGAACCCTGGTAGGAGCTCCCTTGGCTGACCGGTGGGGCTACAAGCGGTACTTGATACTTTCCCTGGCATTGACCAGCGTGCTGTTTCCTTTGATCTTCGTGACTCACGGTGTGATGCTCTTCGTAGCACTGGCCGCTGTGGGTATGGCGCTGATCTCAAGTTTCACGGTGACGATTGTCATGGCGCAGGAGCTCCTGCCACGAAGCCTCGGAATCGCTTCAGGGCTTATGGCGGGTTTCGCCATCGGAACGGGCGGGATCGGCGTGACGATACTTGGAGTCATAGCCGACCACTTCGGGGTGCCCGTGGCGCTGAAATCCATCATGCTGCTGCCGCTCATAGGTCTTGGCATCAGTTTGTTGGTCAGGTATCCGGTGAGCAAAGCCGCTGTCAAGGCATGAAGGTGCCTGTTACCAACGCGCTTTCATACAAGTAACATTGAGAGACTGATGCAGTGCCGGTCCGCCGGGCCTCCTCCGCTGCGAACGGCTCAGCCTGACTTCGCTTTGGAGATCTGGCAGCACCGGCTTCACTCATTGTCACTCCTTTGACCGCGCATTGGCATGTCACGTCCCGGCTAGCCACCGCGCTCTCGCGCTCGCGGCCTCGCAATGACGTGCCCCAGAGAAGATGCTCCCCCGCGTAAGTGAATGGTAACTGTTAGTTACCTACACTTGCGAGCACAGATTCTATCTCCGCGCATACCCGGTCAAGCTGGCTGTCCGTCATGTGGGAGTACAGCGGCAGAATGAGGGCTGACAAACTACTAGTCCATGTATTCTTGAGATCGCCTACTATCCGGTGCGGGCTGTCACGAAAGACCTGCTGAGCGTGAACTGGCGGGGAAAAGTACTTTTTCGTCTGTATCTGTTTGCCCTTTAGCAATTCTGAGAGGCTGTCTCTATCCATCCTGGCTTCCTTTGAAATGAGGAGCGCGAAATGGCTTCCGCTGGAAGTCCGGTTTTCCGGTAAATGCTGCATGCGACACCCGTGCAGATTTCCAAGGCGTTGTCGGTACTTGGCCATCAGGCCGAGCCGGGAGGCTATAAGCGATTCGGCGTTCCGGATGCTCAATAGGCCAACTGCAGCATCGAATTCTATCATTCGGGCGGATAAGCCTTTGGAGATCATCTGTTCTCCCATGGGGTCTTTTCCGTAGTCTCTCATGCCCCTAAGTTCTTGGGCCATCTGTCGGTCGTTCGTTGTAATGATACCTCCTTCCATGGCCGTAATGACCTTGCAGGGGCTCAGGGAAAAAACCTCGGAAACCCCAAAACTGCCCGCTGGGCGTCCCATGAAAGTAGATCCGAGACCCTGTGCTGAATCGTATATCAGGGGTATTCCATGTCTCTTCGAGATTTCCTCTAACTCGTCCAAATCCGGAGGCACCCCGTAAATGTTCACCGGATAGATGGCCGCCGTCTTTCGGCTTATTGCCTTCTCCACTTCTATGGGGTCTATGGTCATTGTCCCGGGCAGGCAATCCACATATACGGGAATCAACCTGTTCCACAGCAGGACTTGCACGGTGGCCGGGAATGTGAACGAAGGTACAATCACTTCGGCTTCATCGTCAAAGTGCATGGCGGCAAATGCCAACATGAGGCCGGACGTTCCACTGGACACCGCTATAGCGTGCTCAACCCTGCAAAGTCGTTTCGCCTCTTCCTCCAGGAGGCCCACCAGCCTTCCCGAGGTTACCATGCCGGAACCGTAGGACTCTCTGACAGCTGTGACGACGTCCTGCAAATCGGGCAGCGTGGGAGATACCACGGGAATCGGCGCTGAGGGATTCCCAAGATTTGTGGCCCGCCTATCGGTCTCCTCGTTGCGGGAAAAGAAGACCGATAATGTCGCTTCCATCTGCTGAGGGTCGGCAGCTGTCAAATTCCCTGCCATCTCCAGGACCTGGGGCAACTTTTTCACCGGTAGATCAGTTCCCGCGAGAGCGTTTTCAATTCGCTGCAAGGCTAACACGTCAGGACTGGATAGCGTCAATATTGCGGCATCCACTGATTTTCCTGCAACGTGGGATTTGATGGCGTTCAGATTCCTATTTACGGGGATGCCATATACAGTGTCTCCCGTCCGGGAAGGATCGTCGTCAAATATACCTGCTACGCCGATTCTCCATTCAGCGTTCTTCAGGAATGCTCTTACGACAGCATCGCAAGCACTACCTCCTCCTATGAGAATTACGTTGCGGCTCTGCACCAGTGGATGCCCCTCCAGAAGCGGACCCACTTTCTCCTCCAAAATTCTTCCTACCATTGTCAACAGACCCACAGAACACAGAGTAATAACGAAATCGAGAGCTATCACCCCCCTGGGTATATGAAGCGACATGGGAACCAGGTATTGCAGAAGAAGCAGCGCTGAACAAACGCCACTAAAAGCCACACCGCGCAGGAGGTCCCGGAAACCCGCAAATCGCCAGAGTACTGTATGTCCACCCAGCAGATAGAAAGCACACAGCTTTACCAGCGCAACTATTGGAAGGAAGAAGAAGCACTGGTTAGCGTACGGAGATGGGATGTCGAAGTCGAAGCGAATCGCATACGCGAGCCAAAATCCCAGGCTTCCAAGCAGAAAGACAGAAGCCAATGAAGTTGTCGGCCGCCTGAGCCGATACAGGAGCATTCGAGTCAAGTTATTCAGTTGTCCAAACATTGCCTACCCTGAGCCGCTGAGACTCTTGATTGTGACCGGCGCGGCTGGCATCGTCCCCGAGGACTAGGTCTCAACTTGCAGATTCTACGATAAAAGCGGTTTCCCGGCAATACTGTTCCTGGAATGGGCAACCGGCCCCTTGAGTGCCAAGGCGAGACTTTCTGCGGTTGTAGGGTCACCCGCATGGGCCACAGTTGGTTTGCGTATTGTCGCCGGGCCCAAACCCCATTGTCAAGCTCTATACTGCTTCGCATCGAAAATGGATATCGCTGTCAACACTCACCGGGCCCTCTTAACCTACCGGTATCATGCCAATAAGCTTTCATACGAGTAACATCGAGAGGCAGAAGCACGGCCAGTCCTGGCGGATCCCTTTTAACCACCGGCGCAGGCTGACTCTCCTACGGCGACCCATCGGCTCCTGATTCAACCGTTATCACCTCTTTGACAGCGGGGTGATATCATAACCGATTTGTGCACGCTGCCTCCGCGGAAGGGAATGGTTTTGCGCAGAAGTCCATTGACTTTGTTACAATCTCGGCACTATTGTCAGGGCACGGCAAACACCGAGTTCCAGGATTCTTTTGGAGACAGAGAATCACCCGTAGTCTTGTGGCCGTAGGAGGAGTGACATGGGTTGCGAAGACAGAGCGGAAGTGGAATATCTATCGTCGGAAAGCATGAAGGGTTTTCCGTTCTCCGAGGCGGTACGCGTGGGCAACATGCTTTACCTGTCTGGGCAACTGGGATTAGACAGCTCCCGCAAGTTGGTGCCTGGCGGCATTGCTGCCGAAACAAAGCAAACTATGGAGAACATCAAATCCACCCTGGAAAAATATGGCTCCTCACTCGACCATGTTGTCAAAGTGACTTGCATGCTGGCCGACATGAGCGAGTGGGCAAGTATGAATGAAGTTTATACGGCCTATTTTTCCAGACACCTGCCCGCACGTAGTGCCCTGGGAGCAAACGGGCTGGCCCTGGGGGCACGAGTGGAAATTGAGTGCATCGCGGTGCTCAAATAGGTGGGCGGATCTACGGACGTACTGCCTGACAGAGACATCCCGGTGGCCGGACAAAACCGCACACACACCGTCCAAAATACGTTGACTCGGCCACCCATCTTATGTGTCCACTCTCTTTCATAGGAACTTTGTCTCACTACACCTCAAACGTATGTCCTCGACCCGTGATCAAGGAAGACGGTCTCTCAAAGGTTCAAAGCCAGTTGGATTCTCCAATTCTCACCACGAGAATCGAGACGCCTCGGTAGCCAGGTAACGTCGTCCCGGCAAGTAACTGAAATAGGACAGATAGTCGGTGCTGGACAGCACTTTGAAGCTGTACCGTTGTTCTTCACCGTCCTGCATGGTATGCTTGAGGTCGGATTTCCGTACCGGGTGCATGGGGGTTCCGCAGATCCTGTGTACGGCTTTTGGGCATTTGCTGAACCGTACCCATCGCCCTTAGGAGAATCACTCATGGCAGAGCAGGATGTTTACCATAGATTGGCCGACCACCTGAGCAAAGTCGGCATGGGATATCCAGTCAGAGACACGCTTCTGGAAATCCTGAGGGAAAATCTCGAGCCCTCCGAGGCCGAAGTCGCTCTGGCACTCCCTACGGGAGTCATACCGTTTTTGCCGGTCAGTGTTGACGAAATATCGAGCAAGGTCGAGATGTCTCGAAACGATTTGGAAGAGCTCCTGGAGCGCCTTGCACAAAAAGGGGCTTTGTACGCGGGTAAGACTACTGCCGGTGAAAAAGGTTACGCCTTGCTGCATGTGGGGTTCGGGTTCCCCCAAACGTTCTTCTGGAAAGGAGAAGATACGCCGCACGCGAGGAAGATGGCTGCTCTGGTCGCCAAGTACTTTAACAGGCAGGTCACGCAAGAGGCATACGGGAGCCAGACCAAGCAGTATCGGTACGTTCCTGTGGGGAAGGCTATCAAGGCCGATCTGCAGGCTGTCTTTCCCGTCCAACTCATGGAGCACGTCATCGCAAAGACCAGGCGCATTGCTGTTGCTCACTGCCCCTGTCGCGTCTCCTATCGGCTGGTCGGCAGAGAGTGTGAACATCCGATCGAAGTTTGTTTGAAATTCGACGAGTTGGCCGATTTCGTCCTGGATCGGGGTCTGGCGCGGGAATTGTCCAAGGAAGAAGCTCTCGACGTTATTCGTGTCACAGAGGAGGCCGGGCTCGTACATTTCGTGGACAACGCTGAGGGGGAAATAAAACACAATTGCAACTGCTGCGGCTGTGCCTGCTGGAATGTGGGCAACATCAGGAGAAGAAGAATCCCGCGTGACGCTATCATGGCCACGTACTTCATGAGGGGCACCGATTCCGGGGAATGCACGGGGTGTGGGGAATGTGCGGAGATTTGCCCTGTGGATGCGGTGCACATGTCGGACGGCGTACCAATCATAGACCGTGAGTGGTGCATCGGCTGCGGCGTCTGTGCGACGGTGTGCCCAACGGATGCGGCGGTCCTGCACGTGAGGGAGGACAAGACGGGCGAAAGACCTGCGGAAACGTTCCGCGAACTTCACCTCAAGATACTGGATGAGAAAAACGGGAAGGCAAGTGCGTGAGAGGTGCTACTGATATCCGCGGCGTCCGGGCGATCGGGACCTGCGATTGTAGAACAAAGCCTTCGGCCAACATCCGCGTTCCAACCTTGTCATGGTGGGCTTGAGAGGTCCGTCGAGACCCGACCGATTGCTGCGCCACCTACCTATTATATCCAATTCATAGCCCGCGAGGCTCATACGTCTGGCCACTCATCCCGAAGGCCGGTAGTGTGTTTTTCTGGCAAGGCTGTCATTTTTTTATTCGTTCTGCAAATATTGTGTTTGGGGGCAAGCTCGTTGGCACAGGGTTGCACCCTTCGCGTGGGTCCGTGGCTGCTCTGTGTTTGTCTGACCGTTTCCCCTTTTGGTGCATAGGAGACGTCATGAAAAGAGTCTTCGCGGCAATTGCCGTGGTGTTAGTAGCTTCCTGCGCTGCATCTTGCCCGGGATCAGATCAAACCGGGGGCCAAGGAGTTGCCATCTTCAAGCAAGCTGTAGATTTGCAAAGAAAAGCACGCACCAAAGAGGACCGGGAGCAGGCTTTGTCAAAATATCAGCAGGCCCTGGAAATCTTCGAGAAAGCCGAGTCCCAAAAAGGCGTTGGAGTCAAGCTGATCAGAGGCAAGTTTATAGCTGAAACCCACTACAAGCGATGGAAGCAAGAAGAGCTGGAGCAAGATGTAAAAAGGTTCCGGTAGTCCTTCGAACGTGCGGAACTGGGGTCTTGGCAGAGGACTTGAAAAAAGTGTACGGGGACAAGGCTGACCTGTACACCGGTCTAGACGCGGACCGTCGCGTCCTGGATAGTGTGGCAGCCCAGAGGCGGTCCCGCACAAATATACGTGCGATTGACCAATCCGGGAGAAGACATGAAAGACATCCACCGGGTATGGAGATCCGAAGCATGCAAGCCCGGGTATGTGGGAAGCCCAACCCCCATGAAATCAGACCGGGTTGGAACATTGCGTCCGCGATTCCCGGCGCCCGATGACCGTTTGTTCATAGTGATCGGCATTGGGATCCGGGCAATCAGGTGGCTTGCAGATAGGTTTAGGAACGGCGTGTGCGCCAGCCTACGTACCGGCAGTTAAGAAGCGGGCCAATGTTACCCGCGTTAAAGCCCATTGCTAGGAATCCCGCTTACCGCGGAACTCACTCGGCCGAATCCTTGCCTCTCCCTGCAATATACAGGGCAATACACGGGACGATGTTGAACAAGATAATGGCGACTTTGTAAAACAGTATACCGGCAAAGTTGATGGCGTCAAACTGCTCGGGCGGCAGATGAAACCATGCTCCCGCAATCCGATACATCCAATTATACGTAAGCTTATAATACAAGCACCACCAGATAAGTAATCCATAATTGATTATGGAACACCATAGAAGCGCCTTACGTACTATCCGGATGTCCATTGAAGTGGCCCCCTTTCTCTTTTGTAAGCCGTGCAATTGCACTAAATAACATTACGCTGATCGAGAATCGAGTGTCAACTTGCGTCAATACAGATGCGCGCAAGGAAACTACAATGGTGCGGCCGGTCCTGCCAGGTCCCCTTCGCCACGAACGGCCCAGCGTGACTTTGCTTTGGGGATCTGGCAGAACCGGCTTCACTCATAGTCACTCTTTTGATCGCGAATTAGTTACAGACTCAAACAGCTGTTCATCTCCTCTTGGGCACCTGTATCTTCTTGCGGCGGGATAAAAACACCCTCCTTGCAGCTTGTCGAGAGACATTTTCCTCAAGAGGATCTGTTTGGACTATACCAGCCTGTACCCGGCTCTTTTCCACGCTTCAACGCCACCATTGAGGACTTTAGCGTTGACGTACCCCATTTTAATGTGCTTGGCTGCCTGACCGACAGCTGCTCCGTCATCAGGTCATGCGCAGTAAAAGATGATTTCCTGTTCTATGGGCAGCGCTGGGCGCTTGGACATGTAGGCACTCAGCGAGATAGCCCCCTCCAGACGCATCGTTTTGAATTTCTCGTCATCAGCATAGGCGCACACCAGCATGGCAGTCGAGGCTCTCAATTTGTCGTGCGTCTCTTCCGGGCCAATGCGTTCAGGCTCCGACATGATAGACCCCTTTCCAGCAATTTTTTTTAATTTTTCCATTCCCGTGGGGGACTTGTCAATAAGGAACAAGCCGTTGTACGGCAAACGAGTCCGCAGCGTCGGGCTGAGAGAGTGCGTCCGGCCTAACTCAGCCCCCTTTCGTCGCGTTCTTGAAAGACTTCCTTGGCCGCGAACATCCCGTTTATAGCTGCCGGAAAGCCTGCGTACACGGCTATCTGGATAAGGATTTCAACAACCTGCTGGCGTGACAGCCCAACATTCAGCGCGCCGTGAATGTGCACTTTCAACTGGGTGGTTGCAGTGCCGAGCGCCGCGAGCGCTGCCACAGCTGCAATCTCGCGCGACTTCAAGTCCAGGCCGGGACGATGGTAGACATCCCCGAATGGGAACTCGATCACATACCGAGCCAGGTCAGGAGCGATGTCTTTGAGCCCCTCCGTGAGTCGCTCTGCTGCTTCGCTGTCAACTTCCTTGAGTTTTCCCATTCCTCGTTCGAATCTATCACTGGACATTGTGCTTCTCCTTTTCTTTCCATGACCTGGGTCAGCTCCGACATACCCCTCGGTCGCTGCCATTCCGCAGGCTCTCCTGCCATCCGGTGCCATCACGGATCGACATACCTGAATGGTAAAACACTTCCCGGTGTGAAAGTCCAGTCCCTGGGCTGCCGCCGTATTAACCGACCTGCGTTTGGGACAAAAGTCAGGCTGCTGCAACCGTTTTGGGGTTGTGTTATTCTTATGTACCTAATTTGAGCGAATGAGGTGGAAGTTCGCTTGCACGAACCGCCAAGCGAACGCACTTGGATGAATCGCGACGGTGAGCGCAATGGGCAGTTGCAGGTACTGTAACAGGAGCGGTATTACCGTTTCAAATGTCATCGGGTTTTGTGCGGATTGCATCAGAAATCACTTCGATGAGTTGTGGCCGCAGATCAAGACCACACACGCCAAGAGCCGCAGGCCGCACGGGCTACCCTGCGAGCCGCCACGGGCGGAGAACGGTTTGGGATGCACCCTGTGCTTTCACCGCTGCAAGATTCCCGAGGGCGGGACAGGATACTGCGGAGTACGCAGGGTTGACGGCGGCAAACTCAAGGGCGGTAATCATCGGGAGGGAAATCTACGTCTCAACCAACATGTCCGTCGCCGTTTTTCTGACATAGGTCGTGGTACCAGATCGAGAACACCTTCTTCATGGCATCCCGGATCATCTTTTAACGTTCTGCACCCCTTTTGCGTCTGATAAAGAAAAAGGGCCAGACTGCGAAAACGCCAAGCACCTGGAGATACCATGAGGCAGGAAGGACGTGAGAGACTGGATTGAGGCGGCTGCATTTATCAGCCGGCACAGTTGCAAGAACGGATCGGTTAAGCGAGGAGGTAAGGTGGAGAGGAACGTCACGGAAGCCATCAGCCTGGCAGCCATGTTGATGGTCGTCGTGATATTAGTTGAATCAGGTCTCCTGCAGGGAATTTTCCGTTAATGAGATTTGATGGCGGGCGATGGAGGTATGCGGTTCATAAATAAAAGGCCGGGTGCTGAATCGGCATCCGGCCTCAGTTTCACACGGCAAGCCCTGCGGGCGGCCTCCTTCTTCTCGTCCGTGTGCGGCCCTGGTTTGAAACGGGCACGCATCAACGGAACGAGGAAATTCCTCGGTCCATGCTTGTTTCTCTTTCGTCGCCGGTTCACATTACGCCTCCTCTTGACAGTTCCCATGTCGTCACTCCCTTTGCACAGAGTTCGACAAGTTGGTGCGATGATGAAGGGGCCGGAGATTTGGCCTCGGCCCCTCCCCCGATTTACTACTTCGGTCTGATCTTTTCTGCCATACCTTGCAGAAGGTTTGCCAGGAACGACCTGGCCTCAGTGGACGATTTCGACGCGACCTCGTCCAGGACCCCGATCATGTCCTTGATCTTGACTTTGGCTTCCTCGCTAAACGGTTCCAGCATCTTGGTCAATGCGTCCTTGCCCTTCCCTATTCCTTCCAAAGCTTCTTCCAGGACCGCGCGAGGTCCTGAAGGCGCGCCCCACGTCCCACCGGCAGGCCTCCAGTCGCTTATTGGTTCAAACTTTCTCCTCCACAGTTCCGACTCTGTCTGCTTTTCACTCATCGCGTCCTGCCTCCCTGTTTTTCAGAAGAATTGGCATTTTGACTTTTGCGTGGTCCGCTTGTCAAGGCCGCTGCTGTCGCGGTTGCGCGGCGAAATTTACCGCGTTCGATTGACCCCCGGTACGAGCCGCGCGT
>Ga0172371_10008370_pt1 | contig 14505 bp, 14 predicted proteins | sample Lak12m_FD_114543 | JGI IMG/M metagenome (GOLD analysis project Ga0172371, IMG submission 114543) | Freshwater microbial communities from Kabuno Bay, South-Kivu, Congo - kab_022012_12m | ecosystem: Environmental > Aquatic > Freshwater > Lake | place: Democratic Republic of the Congo: South-Kivu... | reverse complement strand
GATACGTCATGAACCTTATAACCCCGTTCGCTTACCTGCTTGATTGCCTCAGACCTGAACTCCTCCGTATACTTCCGGTTCGCCATAGACACTTCCTCCTTTGCTTACAATTTTACCTTTAAACGTGTCTATTAAACCGGGGGAACTCCAGTTCATCTCCAATCTATTAAAACACACTCTTCAAAAATCTTCTCCCGTAATCCCTTGTCTCAATCCTCTCGTCGCAGATAATCACCCTGCCTTTATCTGTCTTGGACCTTATGAGCCTTCCGAATCCCTGCTTGAATTTAAGCACAGCCCTCGGAAGCGAATATTCATAAAACGGGTTTCCTCCATGACTTTCAATATCCTCTGTCCTTGCCATCACTATAGGCTCAGTTGGAACCTCAAAGGGCAGCTTTGTGATGATAAGGCATTTAAGGGAGTCGCCCTTTATATCAACCCCTTCCCAGAACGAGTCAAGCCCGAATATAACGCTGTCTTCGCTTTCCCTCATTATGTCAAGCATAGCCCTGTTGGGCATCTCTCCCTGTATCATGGGATTCAGGCCAAGATTCCTTAATTCATCTTCAGTCAGTTCCCATGTCTTTTTCATCACGTCCCTTGACGTAAAAAGCACAAGAACCCCGCCGTCTTTCTTTGACGCCTCGTCAATGACTACTCCGGCAAGTTTATCTACGCCTTCGCCGTTTAAAAGGTTTATTCCTTTTTTAATCTCCATGCTGACCTGATTTCTGAGGTCAAAGGGCGAGGGAAGTGATAGCTTCTCTGAATCCTCAAGCCCGAGTATCCTTTCCGTAAACCCGAAATCGCCTGAGACCGAAAGCGTGGCTGAAGTCACTATGATTGAATTATATTCCGGGATTATGTTTTCCCTGATAAAATCCCTCGGATAGATTGGGGACATCCTGAGGGCGATTCTTTTTTCTTCTATCTCAGGCCATCTCACAAGGCCTTCTATATCCTCTGAAAAAGCCTCTAATTCATCTGCAAAGCCTTTGAGTTTGATTATTGAGGCCTTAAGCTCAAGCTCATCATCTTCTTTAAAAAGCCCCATTGTCGAGGTCCTGATTTTTTCTATAAGGTTTCTTATTAAAATTGAAAGGTCGAAAGAGATATCCCTTAACGCAAATGCGCCTTTAATCGTCTTTCTGTTTTCTAATTCTCTTTTTACTCTTTCCCAGAAAAGCTCCATCTCAGATCTAAGGGATTCAACTTCCTGATACAAAAGCGGAGACATCGCAAGAAGCCCCTTGTAGTTTCCCCTTTCATCAAGCTTAAGGAGTTTATTCAGGACTTTTTCGAAGCCGCGTTTTGAGAGGTTTATCCCTATCTGCTCTGAAAGGGCGTTATCAAGCGCATGGCCTTCGTCAATGACAAGAACACCGGCTTTGGGCAGTATCTTTGAATCCTCTGAAAGCATGGCATTAATGCTAATGAGCGCGTGGTTTGCGACCACAATCTGAGCCTTGGCCCATCTCTGCCGTGCCTTGAAATAAAAGCACTGCTCGTATGAGCCGCATTTTTTGCCCTTGCACGCATCAGGGTCTGAGGATACCCTTTCCCATAAGAACCTTTCGCCATAATCTTCAATGTCTCCGGTCTTGGTATCAGCCGCCCAGTTGACGAGGTTTCTGTATTCGAAGGATTCTTCTTCGTTTGAAGACCTGAACGCGTTTAGCCGCCTAAGGCAGAGGTAATTGCCTCTGCCTTTTGCAATGGCGTAATCAAACTCCATTAAATTAGAAAGGAATCTAAGGTCTTTGGAGAAAAGCTGCTCCTGAAGGTTTATGGTCCTTGTTGAGACGATTCCCTTTTTGCCTGAGAGTATCAAAGGGATAAGATAGGCAAATGTCTTTCCTGTCCCGGTGCCTGCCTCCGCGATTAAGGTTCCGCCCTTTTCTATGACGCGGGCGCAGGCGGACATCATCTCTATCTGGGAGGAGCGGAGTTCGTAGTCAGGCATTGCCTTTGTTACAGCGTCCTGAAGAAACCCCTCTGATTCTTGTTTCAGCCTTAAATCCATAATAGCAGCGCTCCGGTTTATTATATTGCCTTTGTTCAAATATGTCTCCCGCTTTAATGAGTAATTAATTTTACGATATAAACCATCAGAATAAGTACCTCGCAGACATAGTTTGCATCAATATGCATTGGCATCCTCCTATTGTTTCTTTGCCTCTTTATTCGGCATTTCTTCTTTTTCGTTCCTGATTATGCCTTTCCCTGCAAAGGGCCTTTTGCCTGTCAACCGGAGCAGTTTTTCCGAAGAGCTTAGTTCTGCCTCCGGCCACAGGGACAGCTGAACCTTCCTCATGGTTCTGAATTTCATTTCTTAACCTCCTTTTGCCTCTTTATAAGCCTTTTTAATCATTGTTCTTGTCACCATCTCTTCCGGCTCAATCGCCCGCTCGTCGTATATGCTGTCGTCAATCACCTGTATTTTGGAGACGTCCTCCCCAATTCGCTTGCTTCCCGCCTTTAGGAGTATCTCCAGAAATCTTTTCGCCATCTCCTCCTCCAGGCTCTTATAGAGCCCGTCAAAATAACTGAAGTCTTCTTTTTTGATATACATGATATCCTCCTTTTCGTTATTTATGAAGTTTGGAGGCATAAAGTCAAGGGATTTTTAAAAGTTTTCTGCTTTGAGCAAGAATTCTGACGTTAAAAGAGAAGATATATGAAAAGGGACAGCATAACTGGCTGATTAAATTACGGCTTTATGAAATTGACTCAAAAGAAAGGGGAATCGCAGGCATCTTCATCTCAATTTCTCTCTGTACTTGACCCTGTACGCTACCCTGTCCCGCCCCCTGTAACCGCAAATTGTATAACGAGTTGAATTTATTGGCCTTTTAGGCCTGACTATCTATATTTTTATATATATTCTTCTTCATGCCCACTCTGCACACAATAATTCCGCCTGACTCAGAACCGTTTGAGTTGCCTTCTCCTGCTTGTCAGGTGGATAACCATGCTTACGCAGAATACGTTTAACAAGCGTCCTCAACCTTGCTTTTATACTCTCTTTAACTGTCCAGTCAATAGTTACATTCTTCCTTACCGTCTCAACAAGCTCACGCGCTATAATTCTCAGCGCTTCATCTCCAAGCACTTTTACAGCGCTGTCATTGGTCTCGAGCGCGTCATAAAAAGCCAATTCCTCTTCAGTAAGATTTAATTTCTCTCCCCTCTTATGAGCCTCGCGCATCTCCTTAGCAAGCTCTATAAGTTCCAAAATGACCTTTGCCGCGTCTATAGTTCGGTTCTGATATTTCCTTATTGTCTGTTCAAGCATCTCGGCAAATGACCTTGCCTGAACAAGATACCTCCTTGACCTCGCCTTGATCTCATCATTAAGCAGTTTCTTCAGGGTCTCAAGCGCAAGGTTCCTCTGCGGCATATGCCTGACCTCCTCAAGAAACTCATCTGACAATATTGAGATGTCAGGCTTCTTCATTCCTGCCGATGCAAAGATGTCAATAACGCCTTCCGAGGCAACAGCCTTTGAGACTATCTGTTTGATGGCAGAATCCAGCATATCCCTGCTCTTGCCCTCGCCTGTCGTATTCTTTGCAAGCGATGCCCGGACCGCCTGAAAGAATCCCACATTATCTCTTAGCTCAAGTGCCTTCTCATGAGGCACTGAAAGGGCAAATGCCTTTGAAAGCTCTGTCACTGCCTGCATAAATCTGGTTTTGCCGTCTTCAAGAGACAGGACATGCTCCATCGCCTCTTTGATGATAGTTATTTTTTCGGAAGGAGTCCCCCTGAAGAATTTTGAATAATCAAAATCATGAAGCATTGATGAGACTATCTCATACTTTTCAAGCATTACGGCAACTGCCTCTTCCTGAGGTATGCCTGTCATGTCCCGGTCTCTTTCGGTGTAATCGGATAGAGCTTTTTTAAGCTCATCCGCGATTCCGAGGTAATCAACAACAAGGCCGCCGGGCTTATCCTTAAATACCCTGTTGACCCTTGCTATGGCCTGCATAAGCCCATGGCCGCGCATCGGCTTGTCAACATACATCGTATGAAGGCTTGGCACATCAAAGCCCGTAAGCCACATATCGCGGACAATAACAAGCTTAAAGGCATGCCCGGGTTTCTTGAAATTATTTGCCAGCGCCTCTCTCCTTTTTTTATTTCTGATATGCTGCTGCCATTCAACAGGGTCAGAGGCAGAGCCTGTCATAACAATTTTTAAGAATCCTTTATCGTCATCTTCGCCCTGCCATTCAGGCCTGAGCTTAATAAGGGCATTATATAAGTCCACGCATATACGCCTGCTCATGCAGACTATCATTCCCTTTCCGTCCAATGCCTCAAGCCTTTTCTCAAAGTGGTCAACGATGTCTTTGGCCGCAAGGCCGATGCGCTTTTCAGTCCCGACCATTGCCTCAAGCTGAGCCCATTTGCGTTTGAGCTTTTCCTTGGTTGTCTGCTCTTCTCCTTCTGTTACCTCCTCAAACTCAGGGTCAATCCTCGGCCTTTCCTCTTCCTTTAATTCAAGCTTTGCAAGCCGCGCCTCATAATAAATGCGGACAGTCGCCCCGTCCTCAACAGCACGCTGGATATCATAAACACTGATATAATTTCCGAAGACAGCAGGCGTGCTTTTATCTGCCAATTCTATCGGGGTGCCTGTAAAGCCAATAAAAGAGGCATTAGGCAGGGCGTCTCTCATATGCCGGGCAAAGCCGTCTATAAAGTCATACTGGCTTCTATGCGCTTCATCGGCAATAACAATAATATTTCTTCTGTCTGATAATTTCGGATAATCCTCTCCCTTTTCAGGAAAGAACTTTTGTATTGTGGTAAATATAACTCCGCCTGACGCCACCTTTAGAAGTTTCTGAAGGCCGTCCCTGCTTTCAGCCTGAACAGGCGTCTGGCGAAGAAGATCCATACACTTTGAAAATGTCCCGAATAACTGGTCATCAAGGTCATTGCGGTCAGTTATAACAACCAACGTTGGATTCTGCATTTCCAGATGCTGGATTATCTTTCCTGAATAAAAAGCCATTGTCAGGCTCTTTCCGCTTCCCTGCGTATGCCATACAACGCCGACCCTTTTATCACCTGCCGGAGACGCTGCCTTGACCGTGCAATCAATAGCCTTATTTACTGCATGGAACTGATGATATACAGCCATCTTCTTGGCAATATCAGAGCCGTCAACTTCAAAAACAATAAAATAACGAATAAGGTCAAGGAATCTTTTCTTATCAAAAATTCCTTTTATCAATACCTCAAGCTCAGGAAGCCCCCTCGGAGCAACATCTTCTCCTTCAATCGTCCTCCACGGCAAGAACCACTCCCAGTTTGCAGTAAGAGTTCCAGCCCTCGCCTCTATTCCGTCAGAAACAACAAGAATTTCGTTATAGGGAAAGAGAGAGGATATCTCATTTTTATAAGTCTGGAATTGATTAAAGGCATCCTTTGTCGTTGCATTTTCGTCAGCGGGATTTTTTAGTTCAATTACGCCTAACGGCAGGCCGTTTATAAAAATAACAATATCAGGCCGCCTGTTATTCCGGCCTTCGATGACAGTGAATTGATTTACCGCAAGCCAGTCATTGTTATCGAGATTTTTAAAATCTATAAGCCAGACCTTATCATTGACAATTCTTCCCTCAGAATTTTTATATTCAATATCAAGGCCGTCGGTAAGCATCTTATGAAAGTGATGGTTATTTACTGCAAGCAGTGGTGATTCGTGAATTGTTCTTGAAAGTTTTCTGTATGCGTCTTCAATGGCACCTTGTGGAACGTCCGGATTTATGTTCGCTAAAGCAGATTTGACCCTTTTCTCCAACAGCACATCGCTGTAACTTGCGCGTTCAGCAAATAATTCTCCGGGCGCGATGTCGGGGCCATTGAGAATGGAATATCCCAACTCCTTGAACCAGTCAAGGGCTGCCTGCTCGATTATGGATTCGGTTACTGAATTAATAAGGCTTCTCCTTCTTTACCATAATTTCCGCCTCGAAATGTAGTATAATTAAACATGATTAAGAAGTCATTAAAAGATACCAATCCATACCTCAAAGACCCCAAGCGCTACGAGGCTGCGCTCATTGCCAATGTAATAACATCATCTGCGGTCGAAGGCATCCGCATAGCGACTGCGCAGCTTATTAAAAAGAGACTTAAAGCTCACCGGACTTAGTTTTTGACCGTTCTATAATTTTTTCGGAAATTCTTTCCATAGGTTTGTAGTCTCTGTTTAGGCCTCTGTTAACAGCCTCAAAATATTCTTTCCTCTTTCTGTCGCTGATATCCCTAAAGTCCAGAATCGGCAATCCGGCCTGAGCCGCCATAAGTGTTGAGAGCATTCTGGCTACTCTGCCGTTTCCTTCTCTGAATGGATGGATAAGAACTAATTCCACATGAACTTCTGCCAATGCCTGAATGATTCGCTCCAATGATTTAAAATTACAAGGAGTATGCTTCCTCAAAGAATCCTTTTCGAATTCTGCCATCAAAGAAGGTATTTGCTTTGCAGCAGCGAATGGGAAGTCTTCTTTACTCACGTTGACCTGCCTATATTCACCCGCCCACTCGTAAATATCACTGAGCCAGATTTTGTGCATTGTTTTTATGTCTGCAGAGGTAAAGCTGTGATTTTCATCGTATGTCTTCATTAATTTATCGAGCGCTGCTTTAAGAGCTATGGACTCTGCCGCATCCATTTCTCTTTTTAGCTTTATGCCGAGTTTGTTTTTGAGCACTCGGCCATGAGAGCCCGGTTCAAACTGGACTTCAGGTAAAGCTGATGTATCATAACGGTCAGATTTTTTCATAACTCTTTAACCTGATAAAAAGCATTTTGCGTCTAAATAAGATTTCTTAGTAATTTCAACATATTATATAGTTAAAGGCAATAAAGTTCAGTTCACATCTAAATAAAATGCCATGACAATACATACATGTTAATAGATATATAAATATTTTTAATTTCCCTTTTTCTTCATTTTGTTATAAAAATAAATCAGCTCATCTACCAAGTGTAGAAGGAGTAAAGATGCCGCCTAAAAAGCGGCATTCGCATTTTTAAAGGTTTCGTATTCCTTCTGTAATTTCTTTTTTCTATGTTCCTCGGTAACAAGGTATGCTGTCCAGGGAAGAAGATATCCTTTCCGTTCGGCTAAAATAACAAGGTATTCCTGCCCCTCTAACCAAAGCAATATCCGCTTGTCATTCTTCCTTTTATTTTCCCATATCTTGATGGCCGATTTATCTGAATTATCTATTACTGGCCTTGGCCAGCGTATACGCTCGCACCTTCTAATGTCTGGTATTCTATCGTATTCATTTGGTCCTTCCTGTATAAAGTGCCAGAACGTGGCTTCTTTGCCCTTTTCAAACGGATGTTTTTTCAAGCCCAGGCGGCGACCTCTGAAAGAAGGTCTGTTATCAATGAAGTCCTGTTTAAAGTAATTATATATCGCATCTATATAGCGTTCCCAGTTTCCCTCATAATCAGGGAATAAAACTAATGGGGGTAACCAATCAGGAAGTTCGTTCACTAAATAACCTCCGAGGCTTGCCAGCGAAAGAGATTGACCTTTTTTTCTAAGAGCAGTGTAGTTCTCGTAAGCTCATAATGTGACCTCTTTCTCATACGCTCTATTAATTCAAGTTTTACTGGACTACTCGAAAGCCCTCTGTTTAGATAAGAAATCGCCCCTGTTAAAAGGTCTGCAAGCTGTAACTGTGATACTTCACGGGAATGAACTGTTTGAACTCGCTCAATAATTTGCCTCTGAAAATCGTATATATTATTACAAAGTACCTCATGCAATTTTGCCACCTTCGAAGTGCTTTTTGTATCCTTGATGTCAAGATATATACGATAGCAGGCATCAGGGCTAAGAATGACTTTGAGCATATCAAAATACATTTTGTAATACCATGTGTCATGATCATGGCCGAATTTTTCATGCTGAAGTTTGGTCTTATCCGGCACTATGAGGGCACGATAGTGCAGGTCATCATCATCAAAGAAATAATCTATCAGGTCAAGATAAAATTCTTTTTGAGCAGGGGAGACCTTCGTCCACTTAATCTCAAAATCTGCTTTTATTTTATGTTTTGTTTTTATTTCTCTGATACGAACGGATATTTCTCGGGTTTTCTCTAATGGACACCATATCGCACCCAATACCATTACTGACTGGCGATCATTTTCCAGATGACAGCTTTCATCGCAATATACATTAAAAATTTGATTCATCTTACGCCTCAGCCTGTCTGATATTTATTTCTGCCATCGTTTTACCTTATCTTATGCCTTTGATTTGCCATGCCCTATTTTACGAAGAGATTCAGCAAATTCAACCATCTGTTGGTTTACTTTTTTGAGATCATCTATGAGCAACTTATAATCAGGATATAATTGTTGAATTTCTTGTGGTGTCTTCTCAAGATGTTTATCGGCTTCTGCTGTATACCAGCGACGAAACTTTGCTTGCCATTCTGTAAGATGCGGTCGTAACCCTTCGTTTAATGCACGAACCAAAATATCAACAAGCCGTTTCGCATCTTCATGTTCTCTAATCTTTTCCGCTGGGATCGATTTTGTAAGATTTCTGAATTCACGGAAAAGCTCATACCAAGAATTATAAACTTCAACTATGATATCGTGGTTCTCGTCAAACATAAGTCCTGCTTTTCTGGTAATAAGCTCTGTCCATGCCTGATGCGCAATGCGTATTATTTCATGATTGGGGCGAATAGTGACTTTCCCGATGTTGCCTATAGGAATATTTACTTCAACCGGTTCCCACGTTTGTGTCTTAAGGTATCTCTTGATCCCCCATGTTAGAATAATCAGTAAAGCAAGAATAACCCATAAAATCGGATTTACAAAAATATCAAGTCCCCACTGATCTGTTAATCGTATTTGAAAAATGTTGTTCATGTCATACCATTTTATAATTATTTCTCTCGGTTTTCATATGCCCATTCGATCCATCCGGCAAACTTTTCCGGTTGCCAACCACCAACATGCTTCTGAGGGATACTGCTAGGAATTTGACCATTTGTATCTTTTAGGTGAATGCCAAGAATGCCCATTTTTTGATTTAAACACTCATGGATTTCCCACTGCACCCATCCACTCCGAAAAGTGTTATTGCCTATAAGCACCACGCATACCGAAGAAGGGTTAATATACTTTTCTCTAATAGCCCGTTGTATGTATTCTACATTTTGACTCTGAACTTCACGATCAAGTTTATGATTATAGAATTCAAATCCATCGATTATGTTGCGCAGCCCAAGAAAACCATTTACTTGATTAGTATCGTCATGGTCAAAACTTATAAAGATCCTGCGCTTTGCCATCAAATAATCCTCCTCTTATAGTATTTATATTTTTCTCTCTGCATCCTTTACCCTTATCTCTCCTGACAACAGCTTCGGCAGCAAGGTATTACGAATAGAGGCAAGGGTGCGGGATTGCTCACTATTATGATGTATCGCATCTGATAATGTTCTTACTTGCTTGTCAAAAAGAGCAATAATATCCTCTGGAGGAATAATCATCTTATTCATGTATGCCATATTGCGATTTAACCCGGGAACGGCAGAATCGGCTCCAAGTGAAGCAAGGTCTTGCAGTTTGAGTACATGAAAAAGATAGTGCATGCTTTTGATCTCATTCTTTGGGGCTACATAGAAAGTTGTATCTATCGGGTAGAAATCTGATGGCACCCAAGTAACGATACCGGGATTTCCTTTTCTGCCAACAACAATGCCTGGCCCATCAACCAGTTTCTCATTATGCCAACCAATCTGGCCGTTTGATCCATAAACAGGTATTTTGCCTGGCTGCCTTAGTTCATCTTTTAAAGCTTTGCCATATGCTAATTCGATGACATTGCCAATAGTTTCTACCTTCCACCCTTTCGGAATCTTTCCAAGCGGGGAATCCTGCCATTCTTTGTGAGGGGCGAGGCCGGGGATAGGCTCAAAGTCCACGAACCATGATTTGAATATCGCCCTTGCCATCGCCTCAAGCGACTCGTTCATCTTTCTATTCAATTCAATCTTGTCATCCAATGCGCCAAGAATGGAGGCAATGGCTTTTTGTTCAGGGAGAGATATATCTGGAATCTCAAATTCCTCAATCATTCCTTTTGTAAGGGCTTGTCTTGTGGCTCCGGCTGCCGCAAGAGAATGCATATACCGCTGCATAGTTGGGTTAACAAGAAAATATTTCAAGTACCTCGCATTGAGAATATCTTCTATGGGACGTATGATTGCTACATGCTGATTTACACGTGCAGGTAAGACTTCTTCCGGTGCTTGGCAAACTCTGGCCACAGAGTCACCAGTAATATTTAACAAAATATCTCCAGCTTGCACCGTTACGTTTTCAAGCTCTTGAGCATGCTTATCACTTATATGAGCCAAACCTTCTTTTTTGAATCCGTCATTATAGACGTTTTGGCTTCTAATAAGAGCTATGCCACTTGATAGGTAAACCTCACTGCCCCCATGCGGCGTTGCCCCACTTCCAATTTTATTGCAAATGCCGCCAAGTTTATACATCTTAAGTTCGCTTACCTGTCATCCCCTAACCCCTTCTGCCTGTGCGTGTCCGCACGCAGACAGGTCAAATTCTCCATACATGTTTTCAATTATCCTTTGATTCTCCGTGTGTTATTTTAAGAGACAGCTTAGCAGATGCCGAAAGAGATGCCTCCAGTTCTTCGATAGTTGGTAGTTCACCCTTAAGCTTTTTCGGTAAAGTTTCCGTCAGTTTATATCCTGATACTCCAATTGGTTTTCTGGTATCTCGCAGAGCATATTCCGCAATCACCTTGTTTTTTGCCTTGCACAGGATAATGCCAATGCTTGGCTGGTCATCTTTGTGGCGCAGAAGGTCGTCAACAGCCGAGAGATAAAAATTCATCTTGCCTGCATATTCCGGCTGGAATTCTCCGACCTTAAGCTCGATAACAATGAAACAACGGAGACGGAGATGATAGAACAGAAGGTCGACATAAAAATCGTGGCCTCCTACCTCCAGATGGTACTGGCTGCCTACAAAAGCAAACCCCACACCAAGCTCAAGCAGAAATGACCTTATTTGCTCCAAGAGGGCCTTTTCAACATCACGCTCCTTAGCCTCTTCGCCAATGCTTAAAAAATCAAAGACATAAGGGTCTTTTAAAACTTGACGGGCAAGCTCGGATTGAGGCGCCGGAAGAGTGCGGTCAAAATTAGTGATTGCCTTTCCCTGTCGTTTGTAGAGGCGACTTTCTATTTGGTGAACAAGAACATTCCGCGACCAACCGTGCTGAATGGTCTGGCGAATATACCATTCACGCTCAATCGGATCTTTGATCTTGTCCAAAAGAATGCAATTGTGAAACCATGGAATTTGTCCAGCAACCTGCTGGACAATTGCGGCGTCAGGGTATGCCTCGGCAAATGCCCTCATGTAGAGCAGGTTTGCCCGCGAGAAGCCCTTCATGTCGGGGAATTCGCGACGCAGGTCATTCGCCAAATGCTCTACGATCTTTGCGCCCCACCCATGGGTTTTTTGTTGTTCCAGGATACGGCGGCCAATCTCCCAGTAGAGCAGAATCAATTCACGGTTGACAGCAAGCCCCGCGCTTATTTGAGCGGAACGAATTCTTGTCTTCAGTTCCTCGAGTAATTTTTTGTAGCCTACTGGTATTTCTATGGTCGTTGCCCTACCTTTCATATCGCCCCTTCAGATTTCTATATTTATACTTCACCATAATTATTTTCCATTTCTCCTTTTCTTGCTGCCTGCTCCGAGCACTTTCTTCAGATAGACAATTTTCTTTTTATAGGATTGAATTTCCTTTATATACTTTTTCCTCTGTTCGAGTTTTTTTATCAGGTCCTGCACCTTATCATTAGGGATATGCTTGCTTATAACCTTCTCGCCCTCGCGGTATTTCAGATAATAATAGGAATAAACCTTTTTCTTGTATTGCTTCTTCCTTGAACCGAGAATGCCCCTTGGCAGCTTTGACGCTGCATTTACAAGGCCGTCAAGCATTTCCTCGCACCGCTTTAGCTCATCCATCAGCATTCCGCTGATGACCTTATCTTTTTCCGCCACTTTCATGCCCATATTATCAGTTTTGTGGTGGAAAAAATCAAGTGCAAATTTTCGAGCAAATTTTTACTGTTAAACTTTAAGCTGTTATAGCTTAATAATGGATTGTGCTATTAAATGTTGGGTTAATAAACAAAGTTTGTTATTTTTCCAACAAATTTTTGAGGTTGGACCTTATTGCCTTCTCAAGCTTTGAGCTTTCTGCGAATTGTTCTTCAAGTTTTGAAATAAGCCGCTTCATTTTTTCATCAAATGGCTCATCATCGTCAGCAACATCTTCAGCGCCGACATAACGTCCGGGAGTAAGGACATGGCCATGGGTTTTGATTTCTTCGGTTGCTGCGCTTTTGCAGAATCCGGGGATGTCTTTGTATTCTCCTGCTTCTTTTTCACCGCGCCATGCGTGATATGCCTGCGTTATGCGGTTAATTTCATCATCGGAAAATTCTCTATGCGTCCTGTCAATCAAATGCCCCAGCTTTCTGGCGTCTATAAATAAGGTATGCCCTCTGCGGTCCCGGAATCTGCCGTTCTTTTTATTTCGAGTTAAAAACCAGAGACAGGCAGGTATCGGCGTTGTATAAAAAAGCTGCCCGGGAAGGGCTATCATGCAGTCAACCAGATCAGCCTCTATAATATTTTTTCTTATTTCGCCTTCGCCTGAGGTGTTGGATGACATGCTTCCGTTTGCAAGAACAAATCCCGCAATACCGTTTGGAGAAAGATGATGGATGAAGTGTTGTATCCACGCGAAATTTGCATTTCCCGCAGGCGGAGCGCCGTATTTCCATCTAACGTCCTCTCGCAAAAGCTCGCCTTTCCAGTCCTTGTCATTAAAGGGAGGGTTAGCAAGAATAAAATCTGCCTTTAAATCTTTATGCGCATCATTGCGGAACGAGCCCTCAGGATTCCACTGAATGTTGGCCTCTATCCCTCTGATTACGAGGTTCATATTGCACAGCCGCCATGTTGTCTGGTTTGATTCCTGGCCGTAGATGGAGATGTCGCCTTTTCTTCCTCCATGTGCCTCAACGAATTTTTCCGACTGAACGAACATCCCGCCTGAGCCGCAGCATGGGTCGAACACCCTGCCTTTAAATGGCTCTATCATTCCGACAAGAAGTTTGACAACAGACTGGGGAGTGAAGAACTCGCCTCCGCCCTTTCCTTCCTGAGATGCGAACTTTCCGAGGAAGTATTCATAAACACGGCCAAGAATATCTTTTGAACGGCTCTCTGCATCGCCAAGCCCTATGGTGCTTATTTTGTCTATGAGTTCGCCAAGGGTATGTTTATCGAGGGCAGGCCTTGCGTAATCTTTTGGAAGAACACCTTTAAGCTTTGGGTTTTCCTTTTCTATTGCAACCATCGCATCATCAACAAGCTTTCCTATGGCCGGCTGCTTTGCATTATCCTGAAGATATGACCACCGCGAGTCTTTAGGCACCCAGAAAATATTTTCTGCAGTATATTCGTCCCTGTCTTCTACTACACCGTAACGTGACTGTTCTTCTTTGACATAGTATTCGCTTGTAGGTTCAGCGGCAAGAAGCTGTAATTGACTGCGCCTTTCTTCAAAGGCATCGGAAATATATTTAAGAAAGATAAGGCCGAGGACTACATGCTTATACTCGCCGGCGTCCATGTGGCCTCGCATCTTATCCGCAGCCTGCCAGAGCTTTTCTTCAAACCCAAGATTCCCGCCGTTGGATTTCTTCTTTTCTATATCCTTTTTTTGTTTGGCCATGATGTCATTTATTTATATACATTAATAGAGATGATGTCAACAAAAACGTGATAACTAAATATTTATTTAGATTAATCATCATAATCATTGTCCCCATCAATTGTCTCGGCATGATATTTCTGTTGCTTCCTATTGAGCTTAAATGTCCGCTTGGTATTGAAACGCTCACGCCAGATTTTTTCGAGAATCTCATCGAACTTATCTTCCCCGAGTGCATATATAATGTCAGATAAAATAAGCTGTATATTTTTTTCTATTTCGGGATCCTCAAAAATAGCTTTTCTGATGGTTACTAAAGATATCTTTTCTTGTGTTTTTTTTTGAAATAGCAGTTTTTTACGATATCTGTATAGCGCCATATAAGCGTTATATTGCCCTGAATTTACAAAATCGCGCTTAGAGGGCCTATATCCGTATCTGCGCTCTAATTCCGCTTCTATCAATTCTGCCTTTTGAATATTATTTTTCCAGTTTATGTATTTTTTACGCAGCATTTTTTTATCTATCCAGGTTGTAACCAATTGTAACTGAATGGGATTAAAAAATAAACAAAAATTTGGATAAGCTTATAACCGCTTGATTTACCGACATTTTTTTATGTCCCAAAAATGGAGTTCTAACTAATAAAACGGAATTTAAAAAGTAATAT
>Ga0172371_10008369_pt1 | contig 14506 bp, 14 predicted proteins | sample Lak12m_FD_114543 | JGI IMG/M metagenome (GOLD analysis project Ga0172371, IMG submission 114543) | Freshwater microbial communities from Kabuno Bay, South-Kivu, Congo - kab_022012_12m | ecosystem: Environmental > Aquatic > Freshwater > Lake | place: Democratic Republic of the Congo: South-Kivu... | reverse complement strand
TATGAGCTCCGCCGTTATACGCCTGAAAAGCTGGCCGTCGCCCGCAAGGTGTTGGATGCTGTGCGAGCCGGACGGAAAGTTGCGGATGCTGTGCGCCAATATCCCTTAACAGATGGCGGCTATGTCGGTAAACATATGTTGGTGGCGGTTTACCGCCAGTTGACTGAGAGCGGCGAATGGCCGGTAAACACTGAATTACTGGAGCGGATCCGTATGAAACCGATCCGCACGCTTTCCGGCGTCACTACGGTCACTGTGCTAACCAAGCCGTACCCATGTCCCGGACACTGCATTTTTTGCCCAAGCGATGACCGTATGCCGAAAAGTTATCTGCCGGATGAACCGGGCGCGCGGCGTGGCCTGGAACATGCTTTTGATCCCTTTGCCCAGGTGCAATCTCGCCTGGAGGCGTTGAATGCAGTGGGGCATCCGGTGGATAAGGTTGAATTGCTTATTCTGGGCGGCTGTTTTACGTCCTACCGCCGTGACTACCAGGAATGGTTCATCCGGCGTTGTTTCGATGCGCTAAATGGCGCCGATTGGCCGACTTTGGAACAGGCGCAGGCTTATAACGAGACGGCTGCCAGCCGCAATGTCGGCCTGGTGATCGAGACTCGCCCGGATCATATTCAAGCTGGGCAACTGACCTGGCTGCGCAGGCTGGGCGTGACGAAAGTGCAGCTCGGCGTGCAGAGCCTGGACGAGCGCGTGTTGGCGCTTAACCAGCGCGGTCATTCAGTTGAAGATGCGCGCCAGGCGGTTGATCTGCTGCGCGCGGCCGGTTTCAAGATCGTGCTGCACTGGATGCCAAACTTGTTGGGCGCTACGCCTGCTTCCGACCGGACAGATTTTGCCCGCCTGTGGCAGGGATTTTGTCCGGATGAGATTAAAATCTATCCCAACCAGTTGCTGGAAAATACCCAGCTATATCAGGTCTGGCTGCGCGGCGAGTACCAGCCTTATACAACCGATGAATTGGTGCAACTGATTGCAGATGTAAAAATCACCATTCCGCGCTATTGCCGGGTGAACCGGGTGATCCGTGATATCCCTTCAACTTATGTGGTGGCTGGCAACCTCCGTACCAGCTTGCGCCAGGATGTCCAGAATGAGTTGAAGCGGCGTGGGGTCGCGTGCCAGTGTGTGCGCTGCCGGGAAGTGCGCGACCGTAAGGTAGACGCGGGTTCATTGACGATCAATGATCTGGAATACCCGGCTGGCGGAGCGCGCGAGCATTTCATTTCATTTGTCACCCCCGATGATCAGTTAGCTGGCTTTTTGCGTCTCTCATTACCTGGTCCACACAGCCCTGCCACTGGTATGACAGATTTGGCGCAGGCGGCGATCATCCGGGAAGTGCATATCTATGGACAATCTGTGCCGGTCGGCGCGGAGGAACAAGGCGCCGCTCAACATATTGGACTCGGCTCGCGTCTGGTCCAGCTTGCCCGTCAGATCGCCCAGGCGCAAGGATACGCGCGCCTGGCTGTGATCTCAGCCATCGGTACACGCCGCTATTATCAGCGGTTGGGCTTTCGGCATGGCGAGTTTTATATGCTTTTGGATCTGGATGAAACTGACCTGGCGTGAGGTGTCTGAAAAGCGTCGCGCCCCATTATCGCGCTGAAATAAGGAGAGATATATGACCACACTGTTGGGCGGTATCGAAGCGGGAGGCACGAAATTTGTCTGCGCGGTAGCCAGTTCTGCGCAGGATATTCGAGCGCGTCAGGAATTTGCGACCACCACGCCATCAGAAACGGTAGAACGTTCGGTAGCTTTCTTTCGCCAGGCGCAAAAAGAGCATGGCCCCTTGGCGGCTATCGGGATCGCCTCCTTCGGGCCGATTGATTTACGCATCGCCTCATCAACCTATGGATATATTACCTCCACTCCAAAGCCCGGCTGGGCGAATTTTGATTTTGTCGGAGCGGTGCGCCAGGCTATTGAAGCGCCGGTGGGTTTTGATACGGATGTAAACGGCGCTGCGCTGGGAGAATGGCGCTGGGGCGCCGCCCAGGGTTTGAATACTTTCATCTACCTGACCATTGGCACTGGCGTGGGCGGGGGCGGGATGGTGGATGGCCGGCGTATGCATGGCCTGGTGCATCCAGAAATGGGGCATATTCGTTTACCGCACGATTGGCAAGCCGATCCTTTCCCCGGCATTTGCCCATACCATGGCGACTGTCTGGAAGGGATGGCCTGTGGCCCGGCCATCGAGAAACGTTGGTCCAAACGGGCAGAGCAGTTACCCCCCGACCATCCCGCCTGGGCAATCGAGGCCGAGTACCTGGCTTATGGTCTGGTCAATATCATCTGTACGCTTTCGCCGCAACGTCTGATCCTGGGCGGTGGGGTGATGAAGCAAGTTCACCTGTTTCCACTGGTGCGGCGACGTGTCCAGGTGTTGTTGAACGGTTATGTGCAGGATGCACATATCTTGCAACAGATTGACCGATACATCGTTCCTCCGGCGTTGGGCGCTCAGGCAGGCGTGTTAGGGGCAATCGCTCTGGCCGAGCAGGCGTTTCTGGAAGATGCATCGGTCCCGGCGAGCCAGGTATAAAGGTTAGCAATACCAGAACAGGAGGTGAGCGAATGATCGCTTTGCAAGCTCTAGTCCGCATCAGCGAATATGAATGGGAAATTCCGCAGACTTACCGCCCGGATATGCGCGTGCCGGTGCGGATCTTTGCCACGCGGCGGTTGTTGGAAGATGCTCTGGACGATAAATCGCTCGAACAGGCGGTCAATGCTGCCTGTTTACCCGGCTTAGTGGGGCAAGTGTCAGTGATGCCGGATATGCATCAGGGTTATGGCTTCCCAATCGGTGGTGTGGCGGCGACACGCTTGCCGGATGGAGTAATCTCGCCTGGGGCGATTGGTTATGACATCAACTGTGGGGTGCGTTTACTGGCATCCCAAATAGAGTACGCTGAAGTACAGGGCCAAATGGGCGACCTGGCCAATGCGTTGGATCATTTTTGTCCCAGTGGGGTGGGCGGCAAGGGTGAAATTCGCATGAGCGCCGCAGAGTTGGAGCAAGTCTGTCGCGAAGGGGCGCGTTGGGCATTGAAAAAGGGCTTTGCCAGCGAGATGGACTTACGCCGTACCGAAGACGGCGGTTGTTTGGACGGCGCCGACCCGAATACCGTGAGTGGACGGGCCCGCGAACGCGGCCAACCGCAGCTTGGTACACTGGGCGCCGGCAATCATTTTATTGAAGTCGAAGTTGTCGAACAGGTTTTTGATCCCCAAGTTGCTCAGGTGATGGGTTTGCAAGAAGGCAGGCTGGTGTTACAAATCCATTGTGGCTCACGCGGTTTTGGCCACCAGATTTGTAGCGATTATGTAAAAGAGTTCCAGGGGGCAGTTAAGCGGTATGGTATTCACTTACCCGACCGCGAGCTGGTCTGCGCGCCGCTCAACTCGCCGGAAGGGCAAAGTTACCTGGCGGCCATGCGCTGCGCTGCCAATTATGCCTTTACTAACCGACAGGTGTTGGCGCACCGTGCGCGCCAGGCTTTTGAGCAAGTTTTCGCCGGTAAAATGAAAAACTGGCATTTACATCAGGTTTATGATGTCGCTCATAACATGGGTAAGATTGAGATACACCGGGTTGGCGGGGTAGAGATGAAAGTCTGCGTCCACCGCAAAGGCGCTACGCGCGCTTTTGGCCCCGGCTCAGCGGATTTGCCAGAGGAATATCGGCGCACCGGCCAACCGGTATTGGTGCCGGGCAGTATGGGCGCTGCCTCCTGGGTTTTGGTAGGCGAGCCGGCGAGCATGGAGCGCACCTTTGGCTCTTCTTGCCATGGCGCGGGTCGGGTGATGAGCCGCGAGAAGGCGAAGAAGCAGGTGCGCGGCGAGGCGCTGCGCCAGGAATTGGAAGAGCGCGGGATTGCCGTGCGAGCTGATTCGTTGAGCGGGTTGGCAGAGGAAGCGCCTCAGGCTTATAAGGATGTTGATGCAGTTGTCGAAACTGTCAGTGGAGCGCAAATTGCTCGCAAGGTCGCCCGGCTGCGACCGGTGGCGGTGGTAAAAGGTTGACCGGAACTGTCGCACAGGATTCTACGTCATTGTATTGATGAAGGAGACGATTATGCCAGGAAGAAAGGTGTTGCCGTTATTTATCATTGCTACATTGCTGACAGGGTGCGCTACCAGCCAGTTAAGGGTTATCATGCCGCCAACTGAAATGCCAGTTGAGCCGACGATCATGGTGGGCAGCGAATACCCGGCGCCGGGCGGCGCTGTGAGCGTCTCAAAAAGCATTCCTTACCCGGAGCAGGGCGCGTTGCCGGCGGAGCAACCGGCATACCCGCCTGCTTTACCCGCCGCGCCTGCTAATCCGGCGCCCTATCCACTCCCGGAAGCAGCTATGGAGTTGGATTGGCAACCGCAAGCTGGCGACGACCAGTTACTGCGCAACGAGGTTTACCTGGATAGCCAGCTCGTTGTGACCCTGAAAAGCTTTCCGCCTCAATTTATCTTGAAGCTCAAGGGTAACCTGCCGACCCCCTGCCACAAGTTGCGTGTCCAGGTCAACCCGCCCGACGCGGCGCGGAAAATCCAGGTGGAGGTCTATTCGCTGGCAAAACCGGATGAGATTTGCATCCAGATGTTACAACCGTTTGAGGTGGGCGTACCTCTGAAAGATCTGCCTGCTGGAACGTATGAGGCACTGGTCAATCAGCAGGCTGCCGGCGAACTGATTGTTCCATAGGCAGATCAAGTCTATCGTCTAGTCCGTTGCCCGCTTGGGAGCAATCGAGCGGACATACTTGCTATCTGGCGATAAGCCTCTCAGCCTGTTTGACTGTGCGTCTGGGTCAATTCCTGCCACAGGCTATCTGGCACCTGGACAGCGACGACCTCGCCGCGCACGGTGACCTCCCCTTTGGCGACGATCCATTCTGAGATCGAGACTTTGCGCCCTTTGACCTCTTTAACCAGGCCACGCACTTCTAAAGGCGCACCCAGCGGCGTTGGGCGCAGGTAATCCACATGCAGTGAGGCGGTCAGGAAGCGTAACGGCGGGTCGCTGGTTAGGGGGCGTTCTTGGGCGCGATAAGCGGCCGCGGCGGCGGTGCCTGTGCCGTGACAGTCTATCAATGAAGCCAGTAAACCGCCATAAACGAAGCCCGGCACTGCAATGTGATATGGGCGCGGTTGGAAGATGCACACGCTTTCATCGCCTTCCCAATAGCTCTTGATCTGCAGGCCATGTTCGTTTAAACGGCCACAGCCATAACAATAGCTCAATAAATCCGGGTAGTCATCTTGAAAGGCTCTTTGCATGTCTGCTATGCTCCTCTTTTGCCAGCAAGCGCAGTCCGTCCGGCGTTATTGCAACCGCAACACAACCTTACCTTTGTTCCATAGATCTTCCAGGCGATAATAACCCCGACGGTCGGGTGAAAGCAATTGCACGACTACATCGCCGTAATCTACCAACACCCAACCATCTTGGGGTTGACCCTCTACTCGTCCGCGCAATTGTTTCGTCTTCCAGATCCGTTCTTTGACCTCATCCGCCAGCGCCTGCAACATGCGGTCGCTGGTGCCGGAACAGATCACAAAAAATTCAGCAAAATCCGCTAACTCACGAATATCCAAAACCAGGATGTCTTCTCCCTTTTTATCTTCCAATAAAAGGGCAATACTACGGGCAAGTTCTAATGTATCCAGGATTCACCTCTCTTCAACTTGTTGGTATGAAACCATATTTCATGATACAGGCTTGAGCAAGCGCAATGTTTCGGAGCTTATTCATCCCTCCGCCAGGTTTGCAGAGAATAAGCGGGTGTATAACGAGCCTCCAGGCTGCAGGTCGCTGCGGTAAAGATGGATGGCCTGCACATACACCTCGCCTAGCTGACCCACCTGGGACTTGGCTAGCGCATCGCTAATACGGCGGATTTCGTCCGGGCTGGCGTTACGGGATACGCGTCCCAGGGTCAAATGTGGAGAGAAGGGACGCGCTTCGGGCGGATATCCCAACTGTGCCATCTCACTCTCAACACCCTTTTGCAGCAGGCCCAGTTCGGGCGGCGCTTTGACGCCTATCCACACCACTTGTGGACGACGCAGATTGGGGAATACGCCTAACTCGCCAACCTGGACGTCGAAAGCGGCATGGCGGCTTGCCTCGGTTTGCAGAATTTTTGTCAGCGGCCCCAGCTTATGGATGGCGACATCGCCCAGGAACTTGATGGTGAGATGGATGTTCGGCGCGGCTACCCAACGGATGGAGTTACCTGGTAATCTGGCTTTCAACCCGGTTATCACCTGCTCCAATTTTTGAGTGAGCTCGGCGGTCAGGTTGATAGCAACGAAGGCGCGGATCACATTCATTGGAGGGCTTGTTCCACCGCCTTTTTTAGGTCAAGAAAGGCAACCGGCTTGGTCAGGTAATCGGTCGCGCCGGCTTCATAGCCGCGCTGGAGATCGGCGGGCAGGTTTTTAGCCGAAACGATAATCACAGGTATGTGGCACATGTACGGGTCATTGCGGATTGCGCACAACATCTCCAATCCAGGCAGGTCTGGCATCATCTGATCGAGTAAAACCGCGCTGGGCCTTTTCTCTGCGATCAGGTCAATAGCCAGCCGACCGCCATTGGATGTAAATACTTTGAAACCGATCAGTCGCATCATCTCGGCTAACATTTCCGCAGTTTCATGCTCATCTTCCACAATCACAACAGTCTTCTGGCTCATTGGCTCTCCGGTGATATGATTGGCCCGCTGGCTGCTCAGCGCTTGCCGGTGAATCATACCAGAAAAATACCTAATATTTATCCTGATGAGGGGCCAGATTTGGTTTTTCGCGCGCATAATCGGAAGGGGTATCCAAATCGTGCAAAATGGAATCGTTGGCGACCGGCGCATAAACAATATCCTCAGTGTGGCGAACCAGGAAGCTGCGCATAGTCTCTGGCGGACGCATCTGGCATAGTTCGTTCCATAAGGCGCGGGCGACCAGCCAGGGATGACCCCGTTTCATTTGAAAGCTGGGAACGATCAGATTAGCTGGTTGTCGCTGGTAAGTCTGGATTACAGCCTGGACCACCTGCACCTGGATTTGGGGCTGGTCGCCCAAGGCAACCAGCGTGGCTTCGGCGGACGGGGATAACTGGGCAAGTCCCACCTGAAGCGAATCGATCATCTCGCTGGCCTCAAAGCGTGGATTGAATGCCAACCGTACTGGCAGGCCATGTAGCGCCTGTTCGGTATCCGATCGGGCGCCGCCGGTTACGACCAGGATTTCAGCTACCCCAGCCTGTGACAATACTGTGACTACCTGACCTATGACGGTTGTATCGCCCCAGGGTAAAGCCAGCTTGGGCTGACCCATCCTGCGCGATAATCCTGCGCCTAAGACAATGGCAGCAATCATTGCTTCGCCTCGCTGGTTTCAGCGTTTAAGAGACTTTGGTATTCTTCAACGGTGTCAACATCCAACAAGACGCGCGCATCGTTCCAGGGTAGCCAGTTCATCGGATGGCGATTGAAGATCGCTCTGCCTCCGACATCGCCTGTGAGCGCCAATAAATCTGGAAATACCCGCCGGTCGAATAATACCGGATTGGCGCGCTGTCCCTGCACCAGCGGCGCGACCACCGGCGCGAGGGAGGCGGCGTGGTTCTCCACCAGGGCGCGCACCAACTCGACCGGAACGAGTGGCTGGTCGGCTAACAGGAAGACGGCGCTGCCTACATCTTTGGACAGGCTGCGCACACCCGTGATGACCGAGCTGCTTTGACCCGCTTCCCAATCCGGATTGTGCAAGAATTGAACAGGTAAACCGGTAAGAGCGGCTTGAGTTTGTTCCACTGTACAACCTGTCACAACGATCACTGGCGAAAGTCCAGCCTTGAACGCGGTTTGCGCTACATGCCAGACCAACGCCTGCCCGCGCCAGGGTAGAGTGTGCTTGGGCAACCCAAAACGGCGCGCCGCTCCTCCAGCCAGGATCACACCAGCGGTCGGTTCGTGTACGGCGTGAACGTTTATTCCCTGGGCGTCTTCCAGTGAAGCAATCAGCGCCGCCGAATAAGCGCATAATAGACGCCCGGCCAGTTTTTGGGCTGCGGCTTGTGTTGTTGGGCTATCTGCCTGGTTTAGCAACGCGATCCGCCGCGCCCCAGTCGGCAGTCCCTGCAAACCGCCGGATGAATGACATAATACCTGCGCCAGAGCCTCAATTGTGATTGGCTCACCCTGCGATACGCCCGTCAGCGCGCCAAATTGTTCGGGGCGATGCACCCATTCTGCTGATAGCGGTTTGCCTAAGCCGGATAACCCTGCCACAACCACTGCTGTATCCACCCAGGGTGGAATGACCGGTTCATGGGCGGCTGGCGCTTTTAAAGGCCGCTGGCGCGAACCATCCGCTTCGACCAACAGAGGCGCGTGCAAGGCTTCTGCCCAGGCGTGTAAACAGTCCATTTGGGTTGGCAAGAGACCGGACACCCGCGCATCTTCTTTGGGGGGGCCGCTGAAGAGTATTAAACCTTTCGGCCAGCCATTTTCCGGCGGCGTCAACTTGGCGCCTTCAGCCATTACGTAATGCTGGTCGGCCAGTTGAAGCTGGTCTAACGCCAGATGGGTGGTGGTAGCCAGAAAAACGCTCGCAGGGAGAGCAGGATTTTGGGCGGCGCGTCGGAGATATTCCCGTCCCAGGCGGAAGAGGGCGGTGGTTTTTCCGCCTGCTCCGCTAAGCGCCAGACGAGGCGCTGCTTCCAGACGCAATGCCTCGATCAACTGCACGTCAAACCCACAACCAGGGTCGCAAAGCCGGTGTAGATAGGATAGCTTCCAAGACGCCGCCGCCGATTGCCAGGGCTTTGTCGGAAGCTATGAAACAAGAGCGTGGATCGTCGCGTGGGTCTACATCGCCGATCTTTAAGCCAGCCGTAACCGCCAGGCCGGAATGGAGCATACCCCGTAATACGCCTTTTAGTGGGCTGATGATCGGCGTATGATCCACTTTTGCCACCACCTGACCCATTGCAATATGCTCGCCAATCTGGACTTGAGTTTGGATCGGTCCAGCGGATGGGGCGCGTAGCACCCGCGAACGGTCCTGGCTCAATACCGCCTCTGGGAGACCAGTATCCGCTTCGCCTGCTCCGCTCCAGATCACTCGTCCAAGATGGTGACCGCGATTGGTTTCAACTACTGCGTGGCAATTCTCGCCGGCCACGCAGCCCGGACCCAGTCCAATGACCAGGGTAGCTGAAGCCAGGGTGGTTTCAAGCGGCAACTTGGTCATGCGCGCATCTACCAATACCAGCGGTTGTGGGCGTTGGCTCAACTCGGCTAGCGCCTGCGCCTGCGGGTCAACCAGCACCGGAATTTGTCCGGCGGCGGAAATTTGTACCGCCTGGTCCAGATTATCCGCGCGCACGCCAGCGATCCCCTCCACCTGGCAACTGCCGCGATAAACTGCTTCAGCAAATGCGACAGCCCGGCGTACTACTAATGGTTGTGGCAATTCGGTGATGAGCAAACCCAGTCCGGCGCGGTGTAATCTTAAAGCCACGCCACTCGCCAGGTCGCCCCCGCCACGGATCATTACGAGAATAGCCATATGTACTCAGTTATCTTCTATTTCCGAAATCTCAAAAGTGCGTAGCAGTTCTTTGATGCGCGGTACGATGGTCATCAGGCGTGAGGGTTGGATTGAACGTCCCACCTCGGCGGCTTGCCAGGATAGCTCGGCTACCTGGAAAGCCGAGCGCGGTTGCCCCAGCGCCAACGCGTTGCGAGCGCGTTGTTCCAACAGGCTATGATCGCGATATAACCAGTGAAACAGGATTTCCAGCGCGTCAAGCGGGTTGCGCGCCATCTCACCTGCCTGGTTGGAGACGACATAGGCAGCGTTGCCTTCTTCCTGGCCGGGGGTGACATCTACAATCAGCATCGGCAGCCCGCAAGCCATCGCTTCTGTAGTGGTTAAGCCGCCGGCTTTGCTAACGATCAGATCGGCCGCGCGCATAAATTGGGGCATCTGATTGGTAAAATTGTAGATATGCGTGGCTGAGTGCCACTCAGTCCGCTTAAATTGCGTAAATAGTTCATCGTCGCCGCCGGCTACCAGCGCGAACTGCAAGTTGAAACCGGCATGGTTCAGCACGTTCAAAACGCTCGGCAGTTTTTTTATGCGCTTACTGCCTACCACTAATGCTGTCAGCACATCTGGCGCCCAGCCTAACTCGGCGCGGATGGCGGCTTTGCTGCGTTGTTCTATTGCAAATGTCGGGTTGACCGGGATGCCAGTCAACCGGGCGATTTCTGGCGCCAGTCCTTGGGAGATTGCCTGCTCGCGCGCCTCAGGCGTTGGCAGCAGACACAGGTCAACACCCTGGTAGAACCAGATGCGGTGAATGTTGGTCATATCTGTCACAACCGTGATGATGGGGATGGGCAGCTTGCGCAGGGTGATATAGGCGTCGAGCGGAGCCATGAACATCATATGGGTGGTAATCACCACATCTGGTTTGAAATCGCGGATTAGTGTGCGGATCGCGCGAATGAATAACACAATCATCGAACTCTCAATTACCGCTACCGGAATCGGCGCATCGCTTAGCTGGTAGTTGAGCTTCCAAAAGTCGGGCATTTGCCGTACTATTTTGTCGTAATCGGATTGTGTGTCCCGAATGAACGGCGGGAGATGTTTGTCTTCAAATGGATTAGCGATCTGGATTTCACATTCGCCAGCATACGCGGTATGGAAAGCCGCTGCTACCGCATTGGCCGCGCTGCGATGGCCGAAGCCAGCGTCGGCGGTTAAGATGAGGATGCGTTTCATTTTCCCACCGCTCTTTATCATACAACCAATCAACTGCGTCGGCGGCCGCTCATTCCTAACACCACTGTGACCCAATAGAGTAATTGCATCACGGACGTAACCAGCGCGGCCACATAGGTTAGGGCAGCCGCATTAAGCACATTGCTGACTCCGCTCATCTCTTCTTCAGTTTGGATTAACCCTGACTCGTGTAGCAATCGTCGCGCTCTGGCGGAAGCATTTAACTCCACTGGCAGAGTAGCCAACGCAAACAACGCGCCGCCCGAAAAGACCAGCACGCCAAGCCAGGCAATCTGGGTCATTTGTACCAATAACCCGATGACAATCAGAATCCAGCCCAGATAAGAACCGATGCTGACTGCCGGAACGATGGCCGAGCGCAGGCGCAACGGAAAATATTCATCTTTATCCTGCATGGCGTGGCCTAATTCGTGCGCGGCAATCGCCAACGCGGCTACCGAGCTTGAGCTGTAGACATCCCGCGACAGGCGCAGGACTTTATCGCGTGGGTCATAATTGTCGGTCAGGTTGCCAGCTATGCCTTCAATTTGCACGCCATATAGCCCGCCAGCCTGGATCAGGCGTTGGGCGGCTTCGGCGCCGGTAACCCGACTGCGCGCCGTCACCTGACTCCAGCGGCTATAGGCTGATTTCACATACCATTGCACCAGCATCATGAGAATGACGCCGGGTAACATAAAACAGAGATAGCGAGGATCGTAGAACATAGTTTTTCCTTTCTAAGGTGCAGGCGTAACCGTCAGCAGGGGCGTTGGGGAGGGCAGCGGTGTGGGCGGCGGCGCCAGCTTGCGGGTTAACACTTCGACCGCTTTATTCAACTGGCTATCCACGTTATCCTGGATATCCTGCTCGCTAAATTCTATCGAAAAATCGGGCGCCAGCCCTACTTCGTTAATTTGACGTCCTTTAGGGGTCAGCCAGCGGGCGATGGTGACCCGCACCGCGCCTTCGTTGTTGACTAACTCGGTGTAAGATTGCACCGAACCCTTTCCATAGGAAGTGACACCCACCAGATAGCCGCGTCCGAGGTCTTGAATAGCTCCGGCTACGATTTCGGAAGCGGAGGCAGTGCCTTGATTGACCAACACCACCATCGGTATCTTGGTTGCCAGCCCGCCGCCTTTCGATTCGTAGTTTTCTGCCCGGCCATCGGCATATACTTCTTGCATCACGACCCCCTCATCCACAAATTGCGAAACCACTTCAATCGCCGTTTGCAGGTAACCGCCGCCATTATTGCGCATGTCCAGGATCAGCCCGGTAGGGTGTTGGTCCAGTAGCTCGGTCAAGGTATTTTTTAGCTCTTGGGTTGTGTCATCGCCAAAAGTGAATAGTTGGACATAGGCGATATTATTCTCCAATATGCGACCGGCAACCATTGGCACCACGATCGCCCCGCGGGTGACATTGACATCAAAGGGTTCCTCGACCCCAGTACGTTGAATGGTCAATACGACAATTGAGTCTTTTGGTCCCAACACCTTCTGACGCACCGCTTCGCCGTCAATTCCCGTCATATCCACGCCGTCAATGGCAGTGATCTTGTCGTTGGGTTTCAGGCCAGCCTTCTCGGAAGGCGAGCCGGGCATTGGGCTAATAATCGTCAGGTATTCGCCCGTAATATCCACCCATGCGCCAATCCCCTCATATTCCTGACCCTCTAAATGTTCGTTTGCAACCTGAAACATCTCGGGATCTAAATAGGAAGTGTGCTGATCGCCCAACGACTCAAGCATGCCGCGAATCGCGCCGCGCATCATCAATTCCTGGTTTACGGGCTGAACGACATAATATTGTTTAACGATATCCCAGGTTTGCCAGAACGGTTTGAACAATTCCTTCAAATCTTGCGAGGCGCCGGTATTCGATAAACCACTGGGCGTCTCGGGCAACTCGCTGGATTGCAAATAATGGCCGAAACTTGCCAGCGGCAGCCAGGCCTGCGGCGGCATCGTTTGCCCGGCCACAAAGCCTGCAGAAAATACGCCTGCCGTAAGAATCAATGCTGCCATGATAATGCCGATGATTACTAAAAACTTCTTCATGCCTTGCTCCTGCTTTCGGATCATCCGCCGCCAGGATTGTGGCGGACAAAATCTCGAATCTTTGATCTGTACTCTGTTAAGCTTAACACACTTTCGTTAATGTTTTATAAATATCTGGCGTGTGAGGTCTCATCGTGTGTGAAACGGATTGAAATCGGTATGGTAATCGTAATAATCCTCTCGTTCGGCCTTTTTTAACCAGTTTACCACCTGGTAGGTGATCGGCGTCATCAGCGCCTCCATACCGCATTTGAAGACATAATTGGTGATGACCAACGTCAACCAGATTTGCGGGATAAAGCCCGACACTTTTAGCAAGGTGGCGATGGAGACAAAAACCAGGCTGTCCACGCCTTCGCCAACCAGCGTGCTGCCGATGGTGCGTATCCACAACCAACGCCCTTTGGTCAAGATTTTCATCTTTGCCAGTATAAAGGAGTTGGAAAATTCGCCGCCCCAATAAGCCAGCAGGCTGGCGATCACAATCGCCCCCGAACTGACGCCGCCCAGGATCGCCTCATAGCGCGCCTGACCCACACTGTTTTGCCACTGGGCTTCGCCAGGTAACTGCCCCACCAGCCATAACGTGGCGCTCATCAGCAGCGCGCAGATGAAACCGGTCCAGATAACACGCCGGCTGCCACGATAACCGTAAACTTCGGTCAGTATGTCGCCAAAGATGTAACTGATCGGAAATAACACCGTCCCGGCATCAAACGCCAGCGGTATACCGAAGATTGAAATTCCCCAATCCACGATCTTAGCCGATGAGGCAATATTGCTCACCAGCAAGATGGTGACGAATAGCGCCACAATCCGGTCGTAGTATTTATAGGACATGGTTTAGTGGTTTGTTCCCTGAAGCATCCGATCGAGATAAATCTGGAAAGATGCTGGATCGGCGACTTGCTCTGTATAAGCCAGGTAAGCCTCGCCATCTAAAGCGTATAGCGGGTGACAGGAGCTGGGCGCTGCGCCGCGCGGCGCCAGCGCGATAGCGTGAACCAGCGGACCAATCAAGTCCACACGGGAAAGCTCTGGGACGATCTGCTCGACGGTCAGGATTACTTTACCTGCGGTCAGGCACAACTCTTCATCTATACCGCGATGGTCTCCGATCAGTGCGTTGCCATCCAGGTCGGCTTGCAGGGCGTGGATCACCGCGACATCTGGATGGATGGCTGGAAAAGCTACCAGTTCCTCTCCGCTATACGGGTCCAGTACAGTGCGCACATCCGGGCGCAAACGGGGTAGATCAGTGCCAAGCCAGGCGCGACCGGGCATAAATCCAACCCCGGCCAGGCTGGCGCGCAAACCATAAGCCAGGCTGGCTTCGGTTTCTTCGATCACTTCCAATTCGCCGCGGTTGGCATAATAAGTGAACATTGGCGCCAGGCCGAAGATTTCCAGGCCGAAGTAACAACTTCGTACGCGTCTTATCATCCCCGCGCCGACCAGCCAATCGGATTCTAGTCCGGCGGTGAAGGCCAGCAAGGTCAAATCTTGCGGCGCGCCGCTGGTTTGGCGGCGCGCGAGCAGGGCGCGAATGAAAGCCAACGGTCGGCGATAAAGCGTTGTTCCACCGATCGCCAACATGCATCCGGTTGACACAAGAG
>Ga0172371_10008368_pt1 | contig 14508 bp, 8 predicted proteins | sample Lak12m_FD_114543 | JGI IMG/M metagenome (GOLD analysis project Ga0172371, IMG submission 114543) | Freshwater microbial communities from Kabuno Bay, South-Kivu, Congo - kab_022012_12m | ecosystem: Environmental > Aquatic > Freshwater > Lake | place: Democratic Republic of the Congo: South-Kivu... | reverse complement strand
TCGGGTACCAGGACGGGCTGCCCGCGGGCTTGGTCAATCTGCCGGCGACGTTAGCCGAGATCGTGGCCGGTGCGCCCGATGCGATTACGATGCACAAGGGTGTGGCGACGAGCTGCTGGACGCGGCACGCCGGCGCGATTCCGCTGATCGTCCAAAGCATCATCGGCCGGCCCGACGACAGCGTGGACGAGCATCTGGCCGTGCCCGAGGATGCGGTGCGATTGGGGGCCGACGCCTTTGCGACCTGCGCGTTCGTCCGCGGGTCGACCGAGGCAGCTCACTTGCGCCGCGTGGCCGAGTTCGTCCGGCAGGCGGAAGCCTGGGAGATGCCCGTCATCGTGCACGTCTATCCGCGGAAGACCGGCGCGGATGGCAAGGTCGCCATCTCGTACGCGTCTGAGGACATCGCCTGGGCGGTGCGGTGCGCGGTGGAAACGGGTGTGGACGTGATCAAGGTGCCGTTCACGGGCGATACGGCGAGCTACGGACAGATCGTCCGTGATTGTCCGCTGCCGATCGTGGCCGCCGGAGGCCCCCAGGCCGGCACGCTGGCGGACGCCCTGCGGATGGCGGCGGCCGTCGTGGCGAGCGGGGCGCGGGGGATGACCATCGGCCGCAACGTCTGGGGATTCGGCCGCGTGACGGCGGCCGTGCGGGCCTTCAAGGCGGTGATCCACGACCTGGCGTCGCCCGCCGAGGCAAGCGAGCGAACGGAGAGCACCGGAGCATAACGTGTCGGCGGCGAGGCTTGACATTCTGGGCATGGGCATCCTGGCGGTGGACGACCTGCTGTACGTGGCGAGCTATCCGCCCGCGGACGGCAAGACGCAGGTGCTGCGCACGGCCCGGCAGTTTGGCGGGCTGATCGGCACGGGGCTCGCCGCCGCAGCGCGACTGGGTGCGTGCTGCGGTTATGCCGGCGTGCTGGGCGGCGATGAACTGTCCCACGCCATGCGGTCCGCCCTCGAGCGGCTTGGCATCGAGATGACACAAATGCTCCACCGCGACGCCGCCGGCCCGGTCCACAGCGTGATCGTCGTCGCCGAGCAGAATCGGTCGCGGAACATCTTCTTTGATCTGGCGCCGATGCAGGGGCTCAAGGCGGACGACGTGACACGGCAGTTGATCGGCTCGGCCCGCGTGCTGTTCGTGGACCAATTTGAGATGCCTGGGAAGTTCGCGGCGTGCCGCATCGCCCGCGAGATCGGCGTGCCGGTCGTGGCCGACTTGGAATGGCCCGATTGTCCGCGATTGGCGGAGTTTCTCGACCTGATCGACCATGCGATCGTACCCCTGCAGTTTGCGGCGGAGGTGACGGGCGTCTCCGATCCGCCGGCGTCCGTGCGGGAATTGCACGTGCGGAATCCGCGGGCGCTGACCGCAGTGACCTGCGGCGCGGACGGCTGCTGGTTCCTGGCAGGCGCGTCGGACGAGCCCAGGCACCAGCCGGCGCGACGGGTCGAGGTCATGGAGACGACCGGGTGCGGGGACGTGTTTCACGGTGCGTATGCGGCGGCCTTGGCGCGAGGAGCGGCCGTCGAGCAGCGGATCGAGTTCGCAACCTCGGCGGCGGCGGTGTACGCGTCGCGGCCGAGCGGGTGGGAATACCTGCCGACGCGGGTGGACTGAGAAGGGCGAGTTATGGACTTGACGCGTTGCATCGAAACGCTCGACCGGGCGTTGGCGGAACTGCCGATCCTGGACGCGCACACGCACCTCGTGGGCGGGCAGCTGGGCGCCAAGGGCCTGCACGACGTCCTGCTGTACCACATGGCGGTCAGCGACCTGTACGCCGCCGGCTGTCCGAGCGGCGCGCGGCTGACGCAGTATCCCGGCTGGCCCGACCTGGCAGAGACGCGGCGGCGGATCAGCGAAGCCATCCCCTATCTGCCGCACGTGCGGCACACGAGCATCAGTTGGGGCATTCGCATCGTCCTGCAGGAATTGTACGGCTGGACGGGCGAGGTGACCGAGGCCAACTGGGAAACGCTCGACGCCCGCATTCGCGAGCGGGCAGACGATCGGGCGTGGCACCGCGAGATCATCCGCCGGGCTCACGTCGAGCGGATTTGCACGGAGATCGCCCGCCGCGAGACGGGCTGCGACGACGACGTGCTGCAATACGCGCTGGAATGGGCCTTCTTTACGCGGTGTCAGTGGGGCGAGTACGACACGGCGTTGTACGAATTGGAAAAGTGCTGGGGCCGGTTGCCCGAGAGTCCCACGCCGATCGGCGGCGGCCAGCGGCCGGCGACGGAACGCGTCATTCGCACGCTCGAGGACGTGCACGCCGCGGTGGACTGGTACGTCAGCCACATCCCGGCCCAGCGGATCATCTCGACGGCGACGCACATCAGCACCGACCTCGACCTCGCTCCGCCCAGCGAGGACGAGATGGCGCGGGCCCTGTCGCGGCGGGCCCAGGCCGGGGCCGCGGAGCGGGACATCTATGCGGGCTACATCAACGAATTGTTCTTGACGCGGTTTGAGCAAACGGCGGCCGATCGGGTGGTGTTTCAGTTCAGCTTCGGGGCCGAGCCGCTGCCGTACGAGACGGCGAGCCGATTGGAGCAGCGGACGATCAAGCAGGTCGCCGAGATGATCGGCCGCCATCCGCGGGTGCGGTTCCAGTGCTTCCTGGCCAGCGGGCACGCGAACCAGGCGATGTGCACGCTGTGCCGCGAACTGCCCAATCTGGCGCTGGTCGGCTACTGGTGGCACAACTTCTTCCCGGCGATCATCCGCCGCGTGATGCACGAACGGCTCGACATGCTGCCGACGAATCGGCAAATCGGCTTTTTCTCTGATGCGTACTGTGTCGAGTGGATGTACGCCAAGGCGAAGATGATCAAGCACGTGCTGGCCAAGGTCTTGGCCGACAAGGTGCAGGCTGGCCAGTTCAGCCTGGATACGGCGATCGATTTCGCGGAACGTACGTTGCACGGCAGCGCCCGGGAACTGCTGGGCATGGCACCGACCCATGTGAAATGAAGCGGAGCTCCGATTCGCCAAGTAACCACTGTTCGAGCAATCGCTGCCTGGCCCTTCCGTGGCGTACGCTTGCAGAGAGCCGTGCGACACCGAGACGGGCGTGGCACGGCTTACTCGCCCGCCGCTCGACGGCCCGAATCCGGCGAACAGGCCGTGCCGGCGGGCGCGTCAGCAGTGCGGATGCGCTGCCCATGAGGAACCAACCATGAACTACACCCTCGCGCTCCTTACCGGACTGGTGCTGGCGGCCTCGGATCGATCGGCGATCGCCAGCGAGACGGAGAGCAAAGAGCCCCGCCATCCTCAGGTGACTACGCCCGGCGAAGCCTCTTCCATCCCCTACCCCCTGCCTCTCGTCTACGCGGAAGGCCAGACACAGCCCCAAAGCGAACTTCGCGATCCGTGCATCATCCGGGAGGGCGACACGTACTATCTTGTGTTTACGATGTACCCGTTCCGGAATCGAGAAGAGCAACGCCTGCGGGAGCCGAATCAGGGCGGCTCGCCAGGCATAGCGCTGTACTCGTCCCGCGACTGGAAGTCGTGGAAGTTCGAGAACTGGCTCGTCAAGTCCGCCGACCTGCCGGAAGCCTGTCCCTACAAGAATCGGTTCTGGGCACCGGAGATTCACAAGATTGCCGGCAAGTTCTATCTCATCTTCACCGCCGACAACTGGCTCAAGAACGAATACAATCCCGCCGGACGCTGGGGGACTGCGGGCTGGGCGTTTCTCGGCATCGCCGACCGGATTACCGGCCCCTACGAGCGGATCACTTGGCTGCAGGGCGCTGGTTGCGACACGACGCTGTTCGAGGACAGCGATGGCAGGACCTACGCCTTCATCCCGCGCGGCAACATCGACGTGCAGGAGGTGGACTTGAAGGACATGAAACTGATCGGCAAACCGCGGCGAATTGTGAACGCTGACAACGCGGACATCGGAATCGAGGCCAAACCGGAATACCTCGAAGGCCCGTGGGCGGAGAAGATCGGGGGCCAATACCGTCTCTTTTACGCGGCGATTCATCGCGACAAGAACATGCCCGACTGGTTGGGCTACTGGACCGGCGTGGCGACAGCCGATTATCCGCTGGGGCCCTGGAAGAAGGATCCTCGTGGCCGACTCATACTCGGCGGCCACCTTGCCGTTTTCGACGGACCGGATAACGGCAAGTGGTTCGCCTACCGCGGCGAAAGCCATGACGCCGCCCACGGGAGACTCTGCGTCGCCCCGATCAATCTGGAGCGTTGACTCGTCGCGACCTGGCCGACACGGTCGTTACGCGAGGCTCCCACGGGCAAGCCGTGGGCGTCGCCGGTCCCCGCGGCACGGCGGGCGGCGACGGTCGGTCACGGCCGGAGCGAAACTCCGCCGATGGTGTGCCTTGCCTTCGCCCCCTTCGCGCCAGGGCGTTCGGCAACCGGTCCGGTGGGCCGCCGCCAGCAAGGCTGGCGGCATTCGCAGGCGGCGGATGACACGCCCCAATGTTGTCGGTCGCCAGCCAATCAGTCGGCCAGCGGCTGGACTTCGACTTTGCGGATGCAGACCTTGCTGCCGGGATCATGTTGCTGGAAGGCGAAGTAGCCGTCCTTGAACGCCGGAGCAAAATCGAGGTACTCGTACAGTTCGTTCCCGTCGATGCTGATCTTGATCCGCGTCATCGGGCGGCCGCGCCAGACATCGTCCCGCACCTCCAGTTCGTAGGTGAACCAGGTATCCGGCTTGACAATCTGTCGGTAGACGTGGCACAGCCCGTACAGCGAGCCGGTGCGAATCGGATCGCGGTGCGTGCTGTCGATCTGGGCTTCGTAGCCGTCGGCAAAGCTCGGCTTGCGCGTGGCCCGGAAGTACAGCCCCGAATTGCCGCCGTCGTTGATCTGGACCTCGGCCCGATAGCGAAAGTTCTTGTACGGCCCTTTCGTGCAAACCAGCATCGACGCGGCTCCCGACCCGCAGAGCGCGCCGTCTTTCACTTCCCAGACACTCTGTTCACTGCCGACCTTTTCCCAGCCTTCCAGCGACTGGCCGTCGAACAGCGGAGTCCATGCCGCGTCGTCGGCCAGGACCACGGCGCATGTGAACAGAACGAACGTGCCGGCCAGACCGCACAGGGCACGCGAGATTGAGGTGTGCATCAGCCATTTCCTTGCGTTGAGGTGAACGAACGGTCGGACAGGCACCGGCCTGTCTCCGCACTTGCTCCCAATTGGAATCCAAAACGGCGTGCTCCGGTAGGTCCGCAGGCCGACTTTTTTCGCGGAACCAATGGGAGGATGGCCGAGGGATGCTCACAACCTGGGGTGGGGGATTCGGCTCGAAAGTTCTCTTTCGGTGCGGACCTCCGGATTGTAGAAAGTGTTTTTCCCTCCCTGCCACCATTCCCTGCCACCGTCGCCAAGGAACCCACGGGCCATGATTCAGACACGATTCAACAGCATCTTGTGCGGCGCGTTTTGCGTGGCGTTCGGGGGCTTGGTGATGACCGCGGATGCCGGCGTCTTACGCCTGGGCGACACGGGCGTGGTGATCGACGGCGGCAGGATGGGGGAGTTCACGCTGGCGTATCCGAAAATCGCGACCGCGGCGGCTCCCCAGGAACATCAAGCGGCCCTCGAACAACGCCTGGCCGCTGGCAAGACGGTGCTGAAGTACCCCTGCGGCGCGGTCGTCGAGGTCTCGCTCGGCCAGGACGGCAAGGTCCTGTATCGATTCAGCGGCAATTGTGCCGCGGTCGATTCGTTCCGGATCGGCGAACTGTTGGTTCCGCCCAATTACATGGACGGCGGCCAGTGGCAGGTGGGCGACGCGGCTCCGCGGCCGTTCCCGTCCGCCAAACCGGCCAGTCCTTTTCTGTACCAAGGCAACGCCACGCGGTTCCAGTTCGCCAGTGTGGACGGGAAACGAATGCGTCTGGATCTGCCGCCCTATTCCTATCAGCAGTTGCAGGATAACCGGGAATGGAATTGGAACGTGTTCGCCTGGTGGTTCCACACGCCGTTCGACAAGAACAAGGCGGAATACGTCGTGACCGTCACGCTGGACGCGGGCGACGGCAAGGACGTCCTGCTGGTGGATCGATTTGGCCAGAATACGCGTAAGGCGTTCCCCGGCAAGGTCCGTTCGCTCGAAGAACTCCGGCAAGATGTCAGCTCGGAGGCTGACGATTACGCTGGCCTCCAGCCGTCGCCGTTGGACACTTACGGCGGTTTGCCCGGCAGCGGGGAGAAACTGGGCCTGCACAAGACCGGCTACTTCCACGTCCAGCGTCTCGGCGAGCGTTGGATCCTGGTCGACCCCGCCGGCAACGCGTTCTTTCACCTGGGCATCTGCAGCTTCGGTTGCAGCGAGGACTACACCTACATCGAGGGCCGCGAGTCGGTCTACGAATGGCTGCCGCCGCGGGACGGCGAGTTCGCCGCGGCGTACCATCCCGAAGCGTGGTGGAATCCGCGGGCGTTCTCATTCTACAAAGCAAATTTGATCCGCAAGTACGGCCCGTTCGACGAGGACGCCTTCCTGTCCCGTATGGTGCACCGCGTCCGCTCGGCCGGCTTCAATTCCGTGGGCGCCTTCTCGGGCAACTCGCCGGTCTACCGGCAGGAGAAGTTCCCGTTCGTCGCCAGCCTGCCGCTGGCCTCGTGGTCGCTCGGCCCCGACGTCCCCGGCGTGCGTGGGATCTTCGATCCGTTTGACGACGACCTTCTCGGGAAGATGGACCGGCTGTTTGCCGACGCGCTGCCACCGCAAGCCGACGAACCGCTGCTGATCGGCTACTTCCTGGCCAACGAGCAGGCATTCGAGGATCTGCCGCGGGCGGTCCCGCAACTGGACGGCAAGCACGCCTGCAAGCGCCGCCTGATCGCCATGCTCCGCGAAAGATACTCGGACATCGCGGCCTTCAATGCCGCGTGGGGGATGAACGCGGACTCGTTCGAGGCGCTGGCCGACCAGGGCTTGCTGGTGGCAACCCAGACGGCCTTTGCGGACATGCAGGCATTCACCGAGCGGTTCATCGAGGCCTACTACCAGCGAATCACGGAGTGCTTTCACAAATTCGACCGCCACCACCTGTTGATCGGCAACCGCTGGCAGCCGGGCACGGCCAACAACGAAGCCCTCTGCCGGATTGCGGGCAAGTACCTGGACGTGATCAGCGTGAATTACTACACCGAGCATGTAGACCCCGCCTTCATGCGGCGGATTTACGAGTGGTCGGGACAGCGGCCGCAGATGTGGAGCGAGTTCTTCTACACGGCGGAAGCGGAAAGCAACGTTGCCGGGCGACTGGACGTGGCGACGCAGCGGGATCGCGGCCGAGCCTATCGGCATTATGTCGAACACGCGGCCGCGTTGGGCTTCGTCGTCGGCAGCGAGTGGTTCACCTTGATCGACCAGGCCGTGACGGGACGGTTCTTTGAGAAGGTCAACGGCGAGCGGCAGAACACCGGCTTGTTCAACGTCTGCGATCGGCCTTACCGCGAGGCCCTGGACGAGATGGCCGCCACGCATCGCCGGATCTACGGCGTCTGGCTGGACGGCGAGCCGCCGTACGTGTTCGACGATCCGCGGTTCAGCGGCGTCCCAGGAACCGCCGTCCGCACGGTCCGCGCCGGACATGCCGTCGGCCCGATGGCGGTCGACGGCCAGCTGACCGGCTGGCCGGGGCGTCCGCCGGAACGCATCGCACCGGATCGCTTGACGGTTGGCCGCGACAGCCAGGGAGTCGAGGCGTCCTTCAAAGTCTGCTGGGACGAGAACGCCCTGTACCTGTTGGCCGACGTTCGCGATCCCACGCCGATGCAAAATCGGCACAGCGGTGCGGAGCTGTGGTCCGCCGATGGTCTGGAACTGTTCATCGGCTGCGAGTCCCTGGACCAGCCAGGACCGCTCCGCTTCACCGATCGCCAGATCCTGATCGGCGCCGGCAGCCCTGACGGCACGCGCCAGTTTCACATCGTCAATGCACCCCGGCAGCCCGCGGTGCAGTTGGCCATCGTTCCGTCGGCGGCCGCCGACGGCTATACGCTGGAAGTCGCCATTCCGTGGCCGGCCGTCGGCGTGCAACCGCAGGAAGGTCTGGAAATGATTTTCGACTTGGCCGTCGACGACAGCCACGACGGCAACACGCGCAACTGCCAACTGATGTGGAACGGGACGGCCCGCAATTCTGCCGACCGCGGCGTCTGGGGACGACTCAAGCTGGAACGTTGAGTTCGTCGCATACCATGTTCGCCTGTGTTACTTCGGGGCCGGTGTGGAACGGTTCAGACGCGGCTTGGCGGGGAAGTTGGGATTGGCCGACGGCAGGGCGGCGCCGACCCCCTCGCGCCATTGGTGCAGCAGAGCGCGAAGCTGACCTGCCTTGTCCGGCTGCGCCGCTGCCAGATCCGCCTGTTCGCTCAGATCATCCTGCAAATTGTACAGTTCAAGGTGCTCGTCCTCAAAGTACTCCAGCAACTTCCAATCGCCGGCCCGCACCGCACTGACCGGCGTTGTCGTGGGATAGTAGTGGGGATAGTGGAAGAACAACGCGTCGCGAGCGAGGCGGGCCGCGGGATCTTTCAACAGCGGCGCGAGATCCAGGCCATCCAGCTGGACGGCGGGAGCCGGCACGCCCGCCGCGGTCAACAGCGTGGGCAACAGGTCCATGACCACCACCGGCTCGTCACACGCTGCGGCGGCGGTCGTCACACCCGGCCAATGGATCAGCAGCGGCACGCGCACACCGCCTTCGTAACAGGACCCTTTGCCGCTCCGCAGCGGGGCGTTGTTCGTCACGGGGACGGTCTGTCCCGCCTGCCGGTCCACGCCGACATATCCCCCGTTGTCGCTGGCAAAGATGACGATCGTGTTCTCGCTCAAGGCACACTGCTTCAGGTGCGCGAGGACGCGTCCGACGCTTTCATCCAGGCTCTTGACCATGGCGGCATAGACGGCGTTCTGGTGCCGCATCTCCGGCCGCAGCTTGGCCGCGAAATGCTGGACATCGTCGGGCTTGGCTTCGATCGGCGTGTGCGGGGCGTGGTGCGCCAAGTACAGGAAAAACGGCTTGTCGCCCGCCTGGTCGATCACGCGGAGCGCTTCGTCCGTGAGCCGATCGGTCAGATACTCGCCGGGTTGGCCGAACTCGAGGTGGGGCACGTAGCGGTACTCGGGGCCGAATCGCCCGGTGCCTCGGTAGGGCCACCAGAAGGTCTGCGGCGCGCCCCAGTGCGTACCTCCGATGTTCACGTCAAATCCGTGGGTCTCGGGATAGTGATCGGCATCGCCGAGGTGCCATTTGCCGACCAGGGCCGTGAGATAGCCGGCGTCCTGCAGGTGCTTGGCCAAGGTCGTCTCGGTATGCGGCAGGCTGTGCAGCGACTCGGCCTGCAGCAGCTGGCGGTTCTGCGGTCCCTGGAGCGATCCTTCCGACCAGATCGTCATGTGGACCCGGGCGGCATGCCTGCCGGTCATCAGCGCCGCACGCGTCGGCGAGCAGACGGGCATGGCATAGGCGCTGGTAAACCGCACGCTGGTGGCCGCCAGCCGATCGAGGTTCGGCGTTTCGTGCAGGTCCGCCCCGTAGCAGCCCAGGTCCGCCCAGCCCAGGTCGTCGGCCAGGATGAGCACGATGTTCGGGCGCGGGGGCGGCGTCTGGGCCGCCGCGAATGGCCAACCCGCCAGCCGACTCAGCGCCAGCATCGCCATCCACACGGCCGTCCAACGGGCCGGAAATCGCAATCGCTTCATCGTCATCGCGGGGTTCTCCTTGCCACTCCCAGGTTCCACAGACTCTCACTCCCGGGTGCGGGCCGCATTCTGAATGCGCTGCAGCTCTTGCTTCAGCTGGGCGACCAGTTCCGGTTCATCCGCCGCCAGGTTGCGGGTTTCACCCAAGTCGTCCGCCAGATTGTAGAGCTGGCCGGGCGGTTCGTTCTTGGCCGGTATGGTCTGGCCGCCGGGACGCCCGAAGAACTCCGGCTCGCGGCCGTCGATCCACTTCCAGAAGCCGCAGCGGACGGACCGGCCGACAACCAAGGATTCCCGCACCGGCTGGTCTGCCGGCTGCGTGCCCAGCAGCACAGGGAGAAAACTGAAGCTGTCCGGACCGGCCAGGTCGGGAAGCTCGGCTTGGACCACGTCGGCAAACGTCGCCAGGACGTCGGTGAAGCAGATCAGCTGGTGGCTAACCGTTCCCGGCCGCACCTTGCCGGGCCAGCGCACCAGAAACGGCACGCGATGGCCGCCTTCCCAATTCGTGCCTTTCATTCCCCGCAAGCCGCCGACGCTGTCGTGGCCGGTCCGTTGCACATCCTCGGGATACCAGACCGGTCCGTTGTCCGAGGTGCAGATCACAAGCGTGTTGTTTGCGAGCCCCGTTTCCTCGAGCGCCCCGAGGACGCGTCCCAGCATCGCGTCGGTCATCGTGGTGAAGTCGCCATACAGGCCGGCGGGACTGCGGCCCGCGAACTCGGCGGAAGGGAGCCACGGCGTGTGGGGCGCGGTGAGCGCGCAGTACAGCATCAGCGGCTGGGCCGACCCGGAACCGGCATGCTCGCGGATCACCGCCACGGCTTCGTCGGTAAGACGCGGCAGCACGTCCTGCAGCTCCAGCCCCGGAGCGATGCCGCCGCTCCGCCAGAACGCCCCTTGGATCGGCGACCAGCCGGCCGACGCATGAGCTTCGATCTGGCTCGTGGGCGGCGCAACGGCTCGGTCTCCCCGGATAAAGAAATAGGGCGGAATGTCCGTCGACGCGCGGAGCCCGAAGAAACGCTCAAATCCGCAATCCGTCGGGCCGCCTGCGAGCCGTTGATCGTAGCCGCGCTCGGCAAAGCCCAGATGCCACTTGCCGACCATCGCCGTGCGATAGCCGTGCGCTCGCAGCAGCGAGGCGATGGTGACCTGGCCGTCTTCGATCAAGGGCTGGGTTGGCCAGACCGAAACATCCGTGCGGAAGGGATACCGCCCCGTCACCAGGCCGTAGCGCGAAGGGTGGCACAGCGAGCCCGCGGCATGGGCGTCCGTGAACCGCATTCCTTCGCGGGCCAGGCGATCCATGTGCGGGGTCGCGATCTTGGATTGCGGGTTGTAGCAGCCCGGGTCGCCGTAGCCCAGGTCATCGGCAAGGACGAGCACGATGTTCGGCTGCGGGGCCGAAGGGGTGGCCGTCTGCGCGAGGGCCGAACTTGCCAGGACACTCAACCCCAGCATCCCCAGCGTTCCCAAGGTTCGTGGCAGGGTCATCGGCAGGTGCTCCCGGGTGTTGTCTGACGCGTCATGCACAGCCCGCGCGGGGTGTCAACGCCGGGCATTGTACCGCACAGGATTGTCCGCCGCCAAGAAGCCGGTTTAGAATCAGGTCGGTCTGCCCGCACCACTACGGCCGCCGAAATCTGCCGGCGATGGAAGAGAAGGTGCGGCAGTGCCAGGCGATGCCTGCCGCCCAGGCCCCCGGCCGCGACATTCGCTCGGGGATCACCGAGTGGAATGCAGCGGCGTGATCCAGACGAACAGCCATCCCCTGTACAAGACGCCGACGTACGACGTCCAGGAGCTGTGTGCCAACCACGCCGGGCAGATTCCGCTGGCGGTCCGATTGGACGCCGACTTGCCGGCGGTCCCGGCCTTGGACGTCAGCGTCACCCTGTCAGCAGACGGCGCCGTTCTGCCCGTGTTCGCGGTGAACCACACGGCGAGCATTCAAGCGCGGACGCTTGACGTGGCCGCCTTCCCCCGCTGGCCGAGTCCGTCCAGGGTCAGACATTTGGAGGGAACACGGCGGGCGGCGGCCGGGGCGGGCGTGATCGGGACGGCGACAAGGTCTACGTCACGTCGTTCCTCAGCGGCCGAGACGGACAGCGGGTGGGCAAGTACCGCAAGTCGCACAAGCAGCCCGACGAGATCGCCGGATTGAATTCTCGGCGACGGCGATCCCGCCAACGCCGAATACCAGCATGTCGCCCGCGGTTGACCTCTGGCGGTTTGACGCTACCATTGGGATACGAGGGTCTTATCTTGACGGCCTCCGCCGGATGAGGAGGGGTAGGTGCACGGGCGGGACGCCCGTGCCATCGTGGACGGAGTTGCCTGCAGATGGATCGGTATTGCTCATTCGCCGCGTCGTGTCTCTTGGGGGCTCAGGTCAGGTCGGTTCTGCTCGCCGCAATGTTCGGGGTGGCTGCTAGCGGCATCGCCCGATCGGTGGCGGCTGCCCCAGCCGAGGTCTTATTCGACGTTTCTCCGTCGGTCGGCTGTCGCGATGTGACGACGGCTGAATTCGCGGCGGCCAATCCCGACGAGCGGTTGGTCGAGGCTCGAATCGAAGTGTCGTCGCTGATCCGACACGGCGATGCGGGGGATTTGCTGCAGTTTTTCTACCGCTTCGACAGCCCGCGCCGGACGATGCCGATGGTGGATTACCTGCCCAGAACGACCCTGGCCAGCGACTTGGCTGGCAATGTGACCGTCGAGCAGAAGCAGGAGTCGAACAAGGGGATCGACGGGGCGGTCACGGCTCCGCTGGCGTGGCCCTTGAAGGTCACCGGGTCTGGTGAATTAGCTGCCAAGACGATGGCTTCCACCCGTTACGAACTGGTGCCGCCGATGACCGCCGTGGCAGCCAGCGGGACTCTGGATCGCGGCTTCGGGGTGTATTTCAAGCTGAAGCCGTCCCGCAGCACCTCGCTGGAAGGGGCCAAGCACTTTGCGATCGTATTCCGCGTGCCCCGCAATTGGCGGGCGGATTACCTGCATCTGTCGTGTTCGGCGTCGGCCTCGGTGCCAGGACTGTTTGGGCCGCCGGGCGGGCAAGTCGTTTGCGGACAGCAGAAATTCGTTGTGGCCTTGTACGCCGAGGGCGATGCGTCGGCCAAGGCGGCGGCGGAACGTCTGGTCCGCGCCGAGGCGGACCTGCGGAAGACCATTTCAGCCAACCGAAAGGAACTGCAGCGGTGGTTCTATCCCTCGCTGGTTCAACGGGTTGGAGCAATCTTGGAAGGGGCGGATGCTTCACTGCCGAGCGAGGTGGCCGAGACGCTCGTGTACGGCGGTCGGGCGGCCGACGAGGAGAGACTCGAACTCCGCTTGCCACCCGAGGTCCGTCAAGCGGTCGCGAAGTACACCGTCGCGCGGCGAGCGCTGTCGTGTTTGCCTGCCGGCGACGAGTCGGATGTACAGTGACTCGTGCGAGGCGATGCGGGCCGCTTCCTGTGCGGCGGGCGTGAAGGCAGGCGTTCGCCTATCGTTGCGCAGAATCCCCGCTGGGGTCAGGAAATCTTCGAATTCCGATTTGGCGACGAGCGCCGGTCCCGGTAGGATATGGGCCTTCGTTCGACGGTTCCGTCCTGTATGCGAGGCAGTCGAGCGGAGTGCTTTGTACCTCTCCCATATCAAGTGCTTGCCTGCGGGGACATACATCCATGGAGAAGATTCGCGTTGTCGAGGCTCGCCGGCCGGAGGCCATCGGCCGAACGGTTTGCGTGCAAGGTTGGATCCGGACGCGCCGCGATTCCAAAGGCGGTTTTAGTTTCTTGGAAGTGAACGACGGGTCATGCTTGAGCAACTTGCAGGTGATCGCCGAGGCCGGGCTGCCCAACTACGAAGCGGAGTTGAAGCGGCTTTCCGCGGGGTGCAGCGTGACGGTCGTCGGCCAAGTCAAGGCTTCGAGCGGCCAGGGACAGGCCACCGAGATCTTGGCCCACCAGGTGACCGTTCACGGCTGGGCGGACCCCGAGGCTTATCCCTTGCAGAAAAAACGCCATTCGTTTGAAAAACTGCGTGAATGGGCGCATCTGCGGCCACGGACCAACAGTTTCAGCGCGGTGACCCGAGTCCGGAACTGCGTTTCCCGCTCGATCCACAACTTCTTCCAGGAGGAGGGGTTCGTCTACATCCACACGCCGATCATCACCGCCAGCGACTGTGAAGGCGCCGGCGAGATGTTCCGCGTTACCACGCTGGACCTGAACCAGGTACCGAGAAAGGACGGCCAAATCGATTACAGCCTGGACTTCTTCGACCGCCCCGCCTTTCTGACGGTTAGCGGACAGTTGGAAGCCGAGGTATTTGCGACGGCGATGAGCAAGGTGTACACATTCGGGCCGACCTTTCGCGCCGAGAATTCCAACACGTCGCGGCACTTGGCCGAGTTCTGGATGGTCGAACCGGAGATGGCCTTCTATGAGCTGACTGACAACATGGATCTGGCCGAGCGGTTCCTGAAACGCATTTGCCGCGACGTGCTGGCGCAGTGCGACGAGGACATGCAGTTCTTCAACCAGCGGATTGATCCGACGGCGATCGAAACCGTCCAGCAGATCGTCGACGATGATTTCGTGCGTTTGCCGTACACCGACGCCATCGAGATCCTGAACGCCAGCGGCACGGCGTTCGAGTTTCCCGTCTCGTGGGGGCAGGATCTGCAGTCCGAACACGAACGTTACTTGACGGAACGGCACTTCCGTTCGCCCGTGATCCTGTACGACTATCCCCGCACGATCAAGCCGTTCTACATGCGGGTGAACGACGACGGC
>Ga0172371_10008367_pt1 | contig 14510 bp, 18 predicted proteins | sample Lak12m_FD_114543 | JGI IMG/M metagenome (GOLD analysis project Ga0172371, IMG submission 114543) | Freshwater microbial communities from Kabuno Bay, South-Kivu, Congo - kab_022012_12m | ecosystem: Environmental > Aquatic > Freshwater > Lake | place: Democratic Republic of the Congo: South-Kivu... | reverse complement strand
TATCAGTCGCCCCTTCAGGGCTTGAACAGCAATGTTTTTGTCCCGGAGGGACAGCCGATAATAGCCCGGCACTTCAGTGCCGGGCAGACCGAAATACCCTTAAGTTAGCGCCTATGCCCCCCAGCCCCCATAGGCGCTAAATATGATCATGCGTCGGTGAGGGTGCGCTATAGTGATGCGCCGTAAAATTCGCGGGGAAGTTGCTGCCATTTTGAGTAGGGGCAGACCCGAGTGTCTGCCCCCATTTAGCCTATGGTCTTGAATGCGGGCGGACACGTGAGTCCGCCCCCACAAGGAAGGGCGTGTCTCCAAAGCCGTTTCGGGTGGTTCTGCACTGGGCATCGTCCCTATTTTAACGCCTATAGGGTTAGGGGGGATTTTGAAAGTCGGTAGAGCGCGCACTATTGAGACGAGCTTCTCTGCTCCCCGCGCGCAATTGAATGGTTACAGGCCCGCAATTTTTCCCTTGACACGAACGCGGCCAAGTGGTTGAATGATGTGTTATTGTTCAGGAGGCTCAAGATGTACGCCATCGTTCAAACCGGCGGAAAGCAATATAAGGTCCAGCCCGGCGATCAGCTCAAAGTTGAGAAGCTCACCGGAGAGCCCGGAACCGACATCAGCCTCGATCAGGTCCTCGCCCTCGCAACTCCCGATGGCGTCAACTTCGGCAGACCCCTCGTCGATGGGGCTTCCGTAGAGGCGACCATCCTGCGAACCGCCAGAGACCGGAAGATCGTGGTGTTCAAGAAAAAGCGCCGCCACGGTTACCACAAGAAACAAGGGCATCGCCAGTGGTTCACCCTCTTGAGAATCAACGCGATCTCGGCCGCCGCGAAGCCCATCGAGATGGAACAACCAGCCGGAGAAGAACCGGCTCGCAGCGACGCGGCGGAAGCGTAACGGAACAGGAGGAACGACCATGGCCCACAAGAAGGCAGGAGGAAGCTCCCGAAACGGCCGGGACAGCCCGGGACAGCGAATGGGAGTCAAGCGATTTGCCGGCCAGAAAGTGAGCGCCGGCAGCATCCTCGTCAGGCAGAAGGGCACGGCCATCCATCCGGGGATCAACGTCGGCATGGGACGGGACTATACCCTCTTCGCGAAGATCGACGGCATCGTAAAGTTCGAGCGAAAAGACCGCAGCCGCACACGCGTGACTATCGTTCCCGTGAGTGAATGATTTCAGTACGGTCTGACGCGGCTGTTACTTCCAAACGCGGCGAGCCGGCGGGACACGCTCTCGCGGCCCGCTTCGCGTCGTTCGGCCCCCTGTCTGCGCGGAAAACCGATGAGCATCCCCTTGACGGGCACTGCGCGGCGCACGCTGAACCTGTCGCACAACGGGTCGTGAGCGCCGGATTCCTGGCGCTCTCTCCAACACAACCTTGAAATTCGTAGATCAGGCACGAATCAGAGTCATCTCAGGCGAAGGAGGCCGCGGGTGCCTCAGTTTCCGGCGTGAGGCATATGTGCCGCGAGGCGGCCCTGACGGCGGTGACGGAGGGAAAGGCGGCGATATCGTCATCGAGGCCGATCCTTCGGTCAGCACCCTCCTGGACTGCCAGTACCAGCAGCTCTACCGCGCGAGACACGGAGTTCACGGAAGGGGCAAAAATCAGCACGGCCGTGGTTCCGATGACGTCGTCATCAGGGTTCCGCCGGGAACCGTGGTCATCGATGAAGCTTCCGAGGAAGTGGTAGCGGACCTCAATCACCCCGCGGCAAGCGTTATCGTCGCGAAGGGGGGCCGTGGAGGAAGGGGCAACGCCCGATTCGCGAGCTCGCGCAATCGAGCCCCGAGACGTGTCGAAGACGGCCAACCGGGTGTGGAGCGGCTCCTTCGGCTCGAACTGAAACTGATTGCGGACGTGGGGCTCGTGGGTCTCCCCAACAGCGGCAAGTCAACCCTCATCTCCCGGGTCAGCAACGCTCGGCCCAAGATTGCGGACTATCCGTTCACGACGAAGGTCCCTATGCTCGGCGTGGTGAGAAGTCCGGACGGGATCGACTTCGTCATGGCCGACATACCGGGTCTCATCCGGGATGCCCATCTGGGCGCGGGGATGGGCGACCGGTTCCTTCGACATATCGAGCGGACGAAGGTCTTGCTCCACCTCGTCGATCCCTCCCCCGAGCTGACCCCGACCGCTGAAGAGCGCTTCAGGATCATCATGGACGAGCTTGCGTCGTACCCCGGCGACCTGACCCGCAGACCCATGATCGCCGTTATCACGAAGTTGGACATACCCGAGAACACCGAGCCCGCGGCCTCGCTAAGACTGACCATCGAGAAGACCGGTCTCCCGGTCCACGAAATCTCAGCCGTTGCGGGACGCGGGCTGAGAGAACTGGTCAGAAAGATTGCTCGCATGCTCAAGGCTTCCTGACGTAAGAACCGCCGATATGTTGAAAGTCATTTGAAGAGGAGGAATGCGGAGGGAGACCTTTTTGAAAAAAGGTCCTCCCCCCCGCTCCCCCCTCCCAAAAACTTTTCATTTATTGGCGCTTGCCAACCAGGACATCGGTGCAAGGATGGCATTTTCATGCTTCGTTGTGGCCGATACAGGGAGGCGTCTTCACATGAGAGCTCTCCCGAGAACTTCCGTAGGAATGGCCATGGACCTTGCAGCTATAAGAAAGAGTGTGTTGGCGGGGGTACGCCGGGTCGTGTTGAAGCTGGGCTCCAGTGTCGTTACCAAAGACGAGGGCCTGGACCTGGAGACCATTGACGACCTCGTGGACGATGTGTGCCTGAATCGGGACGCGGGAAAGGAATTCATCATTGTCTCTTCCGGCGCGGTCGCAGCAGGGGTTCGTCATATGGGCCTGAAGGAAGGGGCTCGGACGATTCCGCAGAAGCAGGCGGCAGCCTCGATTGGCCAGAGCCGGCTCATGGCCGCGTATGAAGTGGCTTTTGGTCGTCATGGGATCAAGGTGGCTCAAATTCTCCTCACGAAGGACGATGTCACGCACCGGACCCGATACCTCAACGCGCGCAACACGTTAATGACGCTCCTCGGGTGGGGAGTCGTTCCCATCATCAACGAAAACGACACGGTGATGGTGGAAGAGATCAAGCTCGGTGACAACGACAATCTTTCGGCACTCGTGGCCGCTCTCGCCGACGCGGATCTCCTCCTGACCCTCACGGACATCGAGGGTCTCATGGATTGCGATCCCCGCACGAACCCGGAAGCCTGTTTGATCCCCGTCGTCGAAGAGATCACGCCCGCGGTCATGCGACTGGCGGGGAGCTCTTCCACAGGGCCGGGCCGGGGAGGTATGGCCTCCAAGCTCGTGGCCGCGGAAAAGGTCCGAATTGCCGGCATACCGATGATCATCGCCAGAGGGAAGGCGCATGGGGTCATTCTGCGCTCCATGGCGGGCGAATTGTGCGGAACGCTCATCATGCCCGCCAAGGGGAGAATATCGGCGCGCAAGCATTGGATCCGTTACAATCTGAAGCCCGAGGGGGAGATCGGAATTGATGCCGGAGCGGCGAGGGCCATCACCACCGGCGGGAAGAGTCTGCTTCCCATTGGAGTTGTATACGTTCACGGCAGGTTCGACGACGGAGCCGCTGTCACGGTGGTGGACCCGGACGGGAAGGAGGTGGCGGTGGGTCTCATTAATTATTCGTCGGAAGAAACGGAAAAGATCATGGGACGACAGACCGTCGAAATTGATTGGATTCTCGGCTATCGTCGCAATGATGAGGTTCTCCACGCGGACAATCTTGTTCCTCTGGATTCGTGATGACAAGGAATCCGAGTGAGTAACCGCCATCGAGCCCCCCTGCCCACGAAGGCGGCCCATTGGATGAAGTCATCCCTCTGCGGATTACACCTCTGACTGCGCTACGGCCTCACTGCTGAAATACCGGTGTCCGCTGTCACGGGGATGCCTCGGTATCGACCCCACACCATGGTTCATTTCCCATAATACCGGTTCTTTTTCCCAAAGAGACCCGTCGTAAGGCTGTTCGCAGATTTTCCAATCGAATTGGGAAGTCTTCTTGTCCAGGCAGGTTCTGGCGCTCAAGGCGGGACCATGAATGTCAAGGTCGTGTACACCGACAGACACGGGCGCGGGCAGACGATCTTTGAGAGCCGGAACAGGACGACGGCATGGAAATTGCATTGTCTTGCATATTCCGTAAGAAATGTCCGATAATGGAATTGGTCCGGCGGAATAGCCGTCTTGCCCTCCGCCCGGATCGGGCAGGATGCGCATGCCACCGATCCTTAGGGCGCCGATTGATTTAGTACCTGCTGGAAAGTATCCCGTGACGTACGCGGGACCATCGCGCGTCAGGTAGACGTCATCCCGATCTCCGTGGAGTTGGGAACCGGATTCCGTACAATTCCCGTTGACCTTTTCCCGTCACAGGAGCTAAGGTAGTCCAGTCTGCGGATCAAGAACGGAAAGGGGCGCCGACTTCAACGGTAGTGCTCGGGATCGCATACCCGCGATGAAGGTGAAGTCAATCACGAGAGAGCTTCACCAATCAATTTACAGGTTCATGGAGTAAGCTAGCTATGGATTTGACGAACCTGGAGCAGTTCGGACGAGACGACCCGCATCGGTACAAAGAGATGTTCGGGATGTTTCTGGAATCCATCCCTTCTTCCGTTCTCTTGATCAGTAGAGACCTTCGGGTGGTGTTTGCAAACAGGAACTTCTTCACCAAGAGTCGTCGGTCAAATCATGATGTTATCGGCCAGAGACTCGAACAGGTCCTGCCGGAAGCGATCATAGAACACATCGACATTGCAAGCCGGGTCCGCCAGGTCTTCGAAAAGAACCTGTCGATTCGGGGCGACCGGATGACCTATCGTGCTCCGGGAATCCCCATCCGAATCTATTACTACAGCGTGCTTCCTTTCGCGAGGCGCGGGGAGGTGGAGAACGTCATTCTTCTCATGGATGACGTCACCGAACAGGTGCGGTTGAGCGAAGAGGTGCGTCGCGTGGAGCGTCATCTGGCCAGCGTCGTGGAATGCGCCCGCGACGTTGTGCTCTCCACGGATCCTGACGGACTCATCCTGACCTGGAACACCGCGGCAGATCGGCTCACCGGATACCGATCGTGGGAGGTCAAAGGCCGGTCTTTCTTTGAGCGATGCGTCTCGGAGAAATCGGACGAGCTCAGGAACGTGTTCGACAATTTAAGGGTGGCGGACAGCTCTCAAACCGGCGAATGGGAGCTTATCACCAAGAACGGCAATCGAATACCGATCAGTTGGGTCTTCTCAGCCATGAAGGACGAGCGCGCGTGTTCCATCGGCGTGGTTGCCGTAGGGCGAGACCTGAGCGAACATCGAAAGCTCGAGATGCAACTGCTGCAATCACAAAAGCTTGCAGCCCTCGGCGTCATGGCCGGCGGGATAGCTCACGAAATCCGTAACCCGCTGGCCGTCTGCTCGTCTGCCGCACAGTTCTTGAAACAACCGGAAGTCAAACCCGAACTGCGGGAAGAGTGCATCGACCGAATCCTGGCCGGGATACACAAAGCTTCTGCGATCATCGAAAACCTTCTCCGATTTGCCCGTCCCTCTTCGAGAACGGAGATGGCCCCGGTGAATCTCCTCGATGTGATTCGAGATGCCCTTCAGCTCGTATCGAACCAGGCCAGGATAGAAAAGATCTCCGTCTCCGTGGATTTGTCCGACCAGGAACTGGCCGTGTTTGCCAACGCCAACCTCCTGCAACAGATGTTTCTCAACCTCTTTCTCAATGCGTTCAACTCCATGCCCGCGGGCGGTCGGTTGATTATCTCCGCGAAGCGGTCGGAAGACGGCGCGCAGGTTCGCATGGAGGACACGGGCTGCGGAATCTCGCAACAGAACCTGGAACGGATTTTCGACCCATTTTTCACCCTTTCGCCGGTAGGCAAAGGCACGGGATTGGGTCTTTCCATCTGCTATTCCATTGTGAAGCAACATCTTGGAAACATAGAGGTACACAGCGTTGAAGGAAAGGGAACGGTCTTCATCGTTCAGTTGCCACTGCTGTAAGGGTAAGCCATGCAATTGTCGTGGGTGACGTGTCGTTCCGGGCGGTCAGTTCGTCGGATCGAGCTCCCGGCTGATACCAGGTCCCAATCAAACAGTAAACTCCATGTGGGGAAATGGTGGGACAGGCATCGCGCCCGTCACACCAAGAAGGGAAGCTACAGGTTTGAAAGCGCATCGGTATGACCCGGCTCTTCCATCCCTTTCGAGATTTCACTCAAGAGGTCAATCGGCATGAGCGACAATCTTCCACTGGTCTTGGTTGTGGACGACGAACCCGACATGTGCTGGGTCCTACAGAATTTACTGGCCGCGCGGGGATTTGATTTCAGGATCGCGCAGACCGGCGAAGCCGCTCTGAAACTTCTCGAGTCATCGAGATTCGGGATCGCTCTCCTGGACGTCAAGCTCACCGACATTGACGGTCTCGATCTGGCCAAGCAGATCAAGTCCCTGGAATCGGCAATCCGGATCATTATGATTTCGGGGTACTATTACAAAGACGATGTGAACATTCAGAGGGCCGTAGAGGAAGGGTTCGTGTCGGGATTCATTTCCAAGCCGTTTCTCCATGACGACGTCATAGAGATGCTTCATGCCGTTTGCAGCCGGTGAGGAGCCCGGCTAGCACGGTGTCTCCACGATAGCTTTACGAAGTGGATGTTCGGCGGCACGTCAAGAAATAGTACCCGTCGTCAAGTCTGATCCCGGTGATACTGACGTCAGCCGCTGTTCCATCTTTGCAGGTTACGGTCGCTGACGCCAACGCCACCTGTTTTTCCGCGCTTTGATTGAGAGTCTCGAGCCAATCAACCCCGGGCGCGGACTCCGCTGCGGATTCCGGCCGGGCCTCGGTTATCCACTGCCTCAGATTCGGAACATCCCCCAGATCGTAACCGAACATTTCGGTGAACCGGCGATTGATCTCCTGAAACGTCCCTGTCGGTGCGACCAGCGCTGCGGCCGTCGAAGACTCATCCAACAGAAGGGTGCATTTCTTTTTTTCTGTTCGTAATTCTCGTTGGGTTTTCAGATGGTCGGCCGTTTCTCGCCTGAGGCGTTCCGCTGTCGAGGTGAGCTCCCAATTGCTGTCTTGAAGTCTCTTCACCAGGTCATCGTGGACTTTTCGGGACTCGCTCTCCCTCCTCCGGTTCAACTCCAGTTGTTTCTTATCGTGTGTCAGATCCTCGATGAGCACCAGGACATGTCGGTCGGACGCGATGCGCACCGCACGCAGGTGAAGCTTCGCCCAGATCCTGTTCTTATGGATTTCCAGGATTGCTTCGGCTACCCTCGGTTTTCTGGTGGAGAACACACGTTCCAGCAGCAACTCGGTCTTGTCGGCCAGCGCTTGCGCCCTTTCGCTGTCAACAGGGCGAGGAACCAGATCCAGGAACGGGACACCCCGGAGCTTCCGGTAATCGGGAGTGATCTTGCCGCATGACTGGTTGGCAAAACCTACGCTGTACCACTGATCGATCAGTATGGCAGGCATGGGGAGCGCGTCCAGGAGCTTACCGAACGCCGTCGACCCGACGCTGCTCAGGTCGAAGCTGCCCGAAGCGTACACATCGTCCATAAGCAAGCTGGTAAGGTCAATGGTCTCGGTCGCCACACCTCCGCCTCTCAGTTGCTGAGCGGATTGCTCCGGCTCATCGAAAGAAGGGAAGTGAGGTAGGTCTTCCTCGGTCATTGCCTCGCCCTCCACAGGGAACCTTTGAAACGAAATGCCTGTCAAGGTCGTTCGCTATTACCGGTCTTCACGGAGTAACCTCGTGAAATCTTTGAATCAAACCCGATCATGGAACCGGCGGGATCTCTGCCTTCTGTCGCTGAAATGCCGGATTGTTGACCCACCAATCCATACCGATCTCCTTGGCCTTGTCGCAGGAACACACCACGAGCCGTATCTGGATCGTCAGAAGCTCCACATCCACGAGTTTGACCCTTATGTCCCCGGCAATGACGATGCCTTTATCCAATACCCGTTCCAGAAGGTCTGCGAGATTGGTGCTCTCTACCGAATGACGAGTGGATCGCTGGATCGACATCTTCAGTCTCCTTAGAGGAGTTTACCGAGCGGGCCCAAATCGAGATTGAGGTCTTCTTCTTCCAGGCCGAACTCTCTCCGGAGTCGCTCGATTTCCCGGGCTTGAAGCATCAAGGTCACCCCGAGCCTCTCGATCTCCGAATCCGTCAGAGAGCCTGCCTCCATGCGACGAATCGCCTGGCGTTCCAGGAGCTCGTGCAGAAGCTTAACCAGGGTCAAGACGAGCTGTCCGAGGCCGTTCTTCACCTTCTGCGGATCGAGATTGAGGCGACCCCGCTCGTTTCCTCCCGCGACGCCACGATTGGCGCCAACCTTCATCACTCGCGCAAATTCATTGAGAGAGTCGGAATCTATCCTGGGCGTGGGCGCTAATTCCATGGCTCGGCTCCCTATGGGCTCTCTTGGAACACGTTTGCAGACCTCGTTGCTCCGGTTCGTAAGTTCGGTCGCGGATTCGGCTCCCATTGTGCTGACCGTTCCGTGTGATGCTCCTTTCCAGGTTTTGATGGGACAGGCATCTTGCGTGTCCCACCAAGAGCGCTGGCGAAGCTGATGTGTCGACGCTGTCGGGGCGCCACAGGCATCGGAATATGTCACCGCATTCAAGAAATCGAGCATTAAGCTCGACACCGCCGGATCCTCGCTCTGCGGAGCCCCGACGATCAGAGGTCCGCAGGAATCGTGTTGCCCCAGTCACGGTCGTAGGATGCGGCCTTCAGCGTTTCGGACGACTCGATGGAGGTCAGCACAAGTTGCAAGCCCAGATAGATGAGGTCGACGTTGGCCACCGAAATTGTGACCTCACCCACAACCACAGCTCCTTTGTTCAGAACCCGGTCAAGAGCCTCGCAAAGCGTGACGTGGTCCGTATCGTCCAAACCCAGGTTTTGCATGGACTGCTCCGTACCGGGTGGACAGAGCCTTGAAGCCCTGCCGATCCCGTAGCGTAGTTCAGTTCTCTTGCGACACTCGCAAGGGCTCAACAGACCGCGCACACAAAGTTACCTGTTGTGCTCGTCGGAACCGTATCCGTCATCCAGGGAACTTCACTGTTCGTGGAGCTCGTCCAGTCTGTCGAGGAGCTCGGCTTCGCGCCGATCGAATTCATCTTCGGTGATTTGGGCGTTTTCCAACATCGAGTAGAGCTGTTGGAGCTCCACGGTTATCGCCCCCGCTTCGTCCCGGAGAGCCTGTTCGGCCGCATCGTGGATCTCCTGGAAAACCCAGAGCAAGCCGCGAGCAGGAAACGTCAGGATGTCGTCAACGATGAGCATGGTGTCCTCGAGTTCTGCCCCGCCTTAGACCTCCACTTCGATTTCCACGAAATGGTGAGGCGCCCAGGGCCCGTTGTAATCAAAGGCAAAATTGTCATCGAAATGACCGGCTGCGTCCAATACGCCGGCCTCGAAGCGAGTCAGGGAGCTCCGACCCACGAGACAGGCCAAATTCATCACTTCACGCTCGTCTCGGCATTTGTTCCGCTTGATTTCACTGCACGCAGGGCTCAGCGACCGCTCCACCCGGGCTGTGTGCCGCTCCCGGTCTGCGCTGAGCAGTTCCTCGAACAACTGGCCGATCTCGATCTTTTCCTCTTGTGAGGGGGCGTGGAGAGGATTTCTCAGTCGGTCCCGGGCTTCCATCAGTTCAGGATGGATGTTGACCAGGAATTCGAAGATGTTGGGAACATCCCAGCTCACTTTCAGGCCCATCTCCACCTTGCCCGACACTCGTTTCAACTGGCTCGACAGGGCCTCGCGGTTATCCGCGAGAATCTTCCGGACCGCCTTGGGGCTCGCGGAAATGATGCCGAAAGTCATGGGAAGCACATCACATTCCGCCATTGCCTTCTTCAGGACGTTGTGATGGGCGGAAAAATTGCGGCGCTCCGGACGAATCTTCTGGTTGGGAACATCACTCACCAGTGCAGCAATGTCTCCATCCGCAATCGTGTAGACCTTGCCGCCGTTTATGCCGAGGCCCGTATACGACCTTTCCTGAGTGCCGGCCACGATGGCGTAGAGATAACGCCCTTTCATTCCCGTCAGTCTTGTGGGTTTCTTTTCCATCGCTCGTCCCATTTATCCGTCGCGAGACGCTCATTTCACGTCCCCGCAGATCGCCCTAAAATAGCCCGCAGGGCGCTTCCTCGACTTCAGCTCAGGCACACGTTACGCCCGAGCCGCTTACGATCTATCGCTGCGCGTGCTCCTCGACGTTTTGCGCCCTGTGCGGCAGGACCGCGGGGCATACGGATTGAATCTTTCCGTCCGAGGCCTTGAGCTCCAGCATTCCCCCGCAGACGTAACACTTCACCAGACCGCTGAAGTCGTCGTAGGCATCGTCCAGCGAAAAATTGTGACCACAATTAATACAGTTGATCTTCATTGCTATTCCTCCCGCCTCGAGCTTTTGTCGATAATTCCCGAAGTCCCCGGCCCGGGGGTCACCTGGGCCGGATCCGTCCGGACACCTTTGATCCCGCTTGCACCCAAATCCCCCGCACCTCGTTCCAGAGCCGCCGGCACTCGCCGGCCCTGACCCGGCCCCGGTCCAGGAGCCGAGTCGGCGTACCCGTCGAGTGTCGGCAAGACCGGAAACCCTTGATGGCGCCGCTCGACCTGATTTGACGACAATTCCTCGCCGATGACATGGCCTTCCACCGTGTGCCTTTCCTGAAGATTTCAGTACCTGATCTTGAAGCCCGATCTCTTCTCCTGGGAATGGAGCTCGTCGGGCTCGACCACACCAACCGCCTTCCTCGGCAGTCCCCTGGCAGGCCGTTCACCGAGGCGGCAGAGGAGATCAGACTTTTCCGCTTCGATTTCCCCCAGGCGTGCTTCAATGTTGTTGATTCTCGCCTGAGAGCTGAACTTTTCCTTTTCCCGTCGGGCTTTTTCCATCTCAAGGCACCCGATCTTCATGTAAGCCATGTATGGAACACCGGCAGAGTCCACTCTTCCCGATCGGGTTCGGATGTCTTTGAGTCCGCGCAGGTTTGACTTGGTCCTGATCCTCATCGCAATTCCTCGCTTTCCCCCGCCGCGGCACGAGGGTTCGGAGACCGTTTTCGTTGCTTGCCCACTCTCACGATGATTTCGTCGACCTTTTTTGGCATGATCGATTCGCCGCCGCGCGTGACTTTCACCGTGTCCCTGGTCAGCACGTCCCGGCAGATCCATTTGAACCGTTCGTCAGCTCCATCGGCAGTTCCTCCGAGGTGTGCCAGTACCTTGGCAATGGCTATGCACGCCCGGATCGTCGGACGGTGGTTGTTTACGCCCACGAGTCGCAGTTCTCTGATGATGTCTACGATCACCTCCGCGTCATACCTCGGCAGGCCGGACTTGGACACGGTGATTTCGATTTCGGTTTCGCGATCGTAATGGTCCACAGGAATCGTGATGATTCGGTCCATGAGGGCGTCCTGAGTTTTGTGGACACCGGCGTACTCTTCAGGATTGGACGTGAAAATTGCCCGGAAAGTGGGATGAACTTCGAGATAGCCTTCACCCGTTCTGCGGAGGCTCGGCAGGTTGAGGATCTTCTCTTCCAGGATGCTCAGAAGCACATTGTTTGCCTCGGGCCTCGAGCGGGTAAACTCGTCATAGATGAGGGTGTAACCGTCGCGGCACGCTGTGGTCAGGCGGTTGTCCACCCAGAAGCTTCGCATTTCTTCTTCGGTCTTGACCACCGAATGAATGAAGTTGTCCACCAGTTTGGACTTGCGATAACCTGCGTCTCGGCCGACCAGATCGGAACTTCCGAATTCGTCGTCGCCGTGGATGAGAATGACCGGCTGACCCAATTTGGCCGCAACGTGAAACGCGAGCGTCGTCTTCCCCGTCCCAGCGGCCCCGGCGAAATGGACCGAGTAGCCGACCGCGAGATACGCCATCGCATGGTCCGTCAAATCCTTTACCTGGGGCGTGCAAACAAACTGTTCACTCGGCTCGGGCTGGACGTTTTCGTCCTCGGCCTGGATCAACTCCGTAGTCAGCGCTGCAATCGTTGAGTTCTTGCCGCTCATGGTATTGTCGTTTCCTTTGATTGCTCGTGTGCCGCTCGAGGGATCGGGCAGCCGATTTGGATTGTTGGACCGCTACTCGCGGGTGCTTCTTTGTAATCGATGGGACCGATTTCTGTTCATGCGTCGGTGATAAACCCGCGTCCCCGGCATCGTAGGCAGGGCATTGCCGGCGCTGACGCATCATCACCGGAACCGTGGCATTCGGGACAAACGGACGTCGGACCTTGAGGGAGCGGTACAAAACCCTTGCCCATGCAGGTGGTACAAACAAAGGTTTTGACCGCTCCCGTCCCCTGACAGTGAGCGCACCGGGTGTAAGGAGCCCGGATCGTAACCGAGCCCTTCCCACCGCACACACAGCACGTCGAGACCCATGACATTATCCCGAACGGGTCTCTTCCGGTGCCGGAACAGAAAGAGCAGGTCACCTCTCTCATTTCTGTCTGGTTTTCTGTCCGCTCAGACATGGTCGACCTCTGAATCGCACTCACGATGTCCGGGGCTAGTCCTTGGACTTCTTTTTCGCCAGTTCTTGTTTTTGCCGTTCGGCTTCTTCTTTGGCTCTGAGCTCGGCTTCAGCCTTTGCCTTGCGCTCAGCTTCCTCTCGTGCCTTGAGCTCGACCTGTGCCCTGGCCTTTTGTTCGGCTGCCATCCTTGCTTTTCGCTCGGCGTCTTCCCTGGATTTTCGGACCTCGGGGGAGAGTCCGCTCCAGGCCTGACGAGCGCCGGCCAGGTCTTCGGCAACGTCTTGTCTGAGTCCCTTGACCGATTTCTCGAGGTCCTTCACGAACCGGTTTCTGTCGATCTTGGAAGTTTTTCCCATCGTGACGCGGGCATGGTGGAATCGGCCGAGCAGTCCGGATACTTCATTGGCCATGTTCGAGACGAACGCACGGTTGTCCGCCGTCATTTTCGCGGCCATATGCGAACGGGCTTTGTGAAAGCCCGTAATGAGTCCCGACACCTCGGTTGCCATGTCCGTCACGAACTTGAGGTTGTCCCGTTTGGTCTTGGCGGCCATTTCACCGTGTGCGTGTCGGAATCCCTCGATCATTCCGGCTACTCCGGCCGCCATGTCTCCGACGAATTTCGCTTGCTCCGCCCTCGTCCGTGCAGCCATATCAGCGTGGGCCTGTCTGAATCCGGCCATCATCCCGGCAACCTGCTTTTTGGTCTGCCGGGTGTCCTGAGCCAGATCCTTCACCAAGGTCCCTCGGGCTCCTCGCAAAGCCGTGATTTCGCTGCACAGCCGGGTCATGTCTTGAGTCAGAGTACCCATTACTCCTCCTTTGTTTACTCGAAACCCCAGCCCTGAAGGCTGAGGCGCCCTTTCACGTTCTGGTCCGGTCAGAGCCTTTCGAGCATTTTTGGAGTTGGAGCCTCAGGGGGGGGCGACGGTCGCGGCCCCCCCGGCTCAAAAGGCATCCAGAGGCTGGCGTGCGATTACGCGGGGGCTGCGGCGCTGGCGGTGAGGCCGATTGCTTCGGCATATTTCAGGTAGGTCTCCACAGAAGCGATGACCACCCTCGCCTCGACCGAAAGGAGCTCGATTCCGACCAGTGAGACCTTGACCCAGGCATCGATCACGATACCTTTGTCCAAAATGCGGTCCACGACTTCTGCGAGGCTCGAAGAGTCCGTCGACTTCGCTATCTTTGCCATTGTAACTTCCTCCCTTGCACGAGCGTTTTGATGTGTTGGTCCCGGGCTTCTTGTTCGGCTAGCCTGCGTATGGTCTTTGCTAGATCCATGCCAAATTGGATTCAAGTGCGCTCCGAAATGTATTGGGCTGTTTTTATTGATACATCATGACTAACGAAGCGTGATGGTCGTGGATCGTCCGGAAGCATTCGTGTGGGAACCAAGATCCGACGCGGAGTGTCCCGAGATCACAATGCCTTGCAGGGGAGAAATGCGGCCGTAGGGCTATCTTCTGAGTCCTCGGTTTTTTACGCGCTCAATGATTGCCTCTTTTGGATGGCATCCGATGAGCCACGCGCGATGATCGGGCGGAAATGCTATACAAGGGATTCCCGAACATAGGGAATGAATTCCCTATTTCGCGGCATTGTCCAAGCCTTAAGATAAAGACGGCATTGATCGAGCGCGCCCGCGCCCGGTATTTCCTGTTTCATCGGCCATGCCGCTCAGCGCTTCTTTTCACAAATACGGTTACGCACTCGGCGACCTTTGGGCTGACCCTTCCGGGATGAAGCTCCTTTCCAGGTTTTGGTGGGACAGGCAAGATGAAACTGTTTCAGAATCATAGCGAATGGAATTTTTCATGGAGGGGCGCTTCCACAACTGAAGAATGAGGCAACCATAAAGACACAGAGACACAAAGAAATCAGGGGAGTTATATAATGGTTTACCCGAAATCCAAAGAGACGAATCCGCCGATTACGCCGATGGCCGC
>Ga0172371_10008365_pt1 | contig 14512 bp, 11 predicted proteins | sample Lak12m_FD_114543 | JGI IMG/M metagenome (GOLD analysis project Ga0172371, IMG submission 114543) | Freshwater microbial communities from Kabuno Bay, South-Kivu, Congo - kab_022012_12m | ecosystem: Environmental > Aquatic > Freshwater > Lake | place: Democratic Republic of the Congo: South-Kivu... | reverse complement strand
CCGTAGGCGTGCCCGTGGCGGGGACCCACGTCCGTCTGGTGGATTTGGAGACTGGAACATCTCAGGTTCCGGTGGGTCAGGAAGGGGAGTTGATTGCCTGCGGGCCGCAAATCATGCAAGGGTATCTTAACAAGCCCGAGGAAACCGCCATAGCCCTACGTGAGCATGACGGCCAGGTCTGGCTCCACACCGGCGACGTGGGTCGTATGGACGAGGACGGATTCTTCAGTATTGTAGACAGGACCAAGGATATGCTCAACGTGGGCGGCTTCAAGGTCTTCTCAAAGGAAGTGGAGGAAAAACTCTACGAACATCAGGCCATCGAGTTTTGCGCCATCATCGGCGTGCCCAACCTCAAACGGCCGGGCTCCGAGATCGTGAAGCTAGTTGTTCAGACCAGGCAATCATACCGGAATCGGCCGGAGGAACAACTCCGGGAAGACATTCTGGAATTCGCTCGCGAGAACTTCTCGCCGTACAAGGTCCCGAAAATAATCGAGTTCGTTGACGAACTACCGCTGACCCCGGTTGGCAAAGTGAACAAGAAGGCGCTAAGGTAGCCCGTTCCATGTATAGCGGTTGCCGGAATTTCTGTCCGATTTGGATGTCCGAAAGAGACGGCAACGTCGGACGAGGTTTCGGTGGGGCAGGCATCCTGCCTGCCCAGGAATGGCGGGCAAGATGCCCGCCCCACCAGAGCCTCGTCATTATCGGCCATTAACCTTGGCAAGCGCTATAAATGGCCCGAGGACCGCAACGAAGCACGAAGGCGTTAGTAGGACCGGCATCTTGCCGGTCCCTCATTTATCTGAACCTCTGAGATATCGGCGGGTTCCAACGGTGTAGGATGGAAAAGGACAAGATTCTTGGCGGGTGCTCTTCCTGCGAATCTTGGAAAAAGTACAGGAAACATGATTGAAGTAGAAAAGATAGGGGAAATCCGCAAGTTCCGATTGGCTCGAACCGTTCTCGGCCGGCCGCTCTATTTTACCGCCGCGTATTGGGTGGACGGCCTTATGGTGGATACTGGATGTCATTTCACCGTATCGGAATTGCTCGACGCGTTGATGGACGTCGAGATTAAGACCATAATCAACACCCACAGCCACGAGGACCACGTCGCCGGCAATGCCGCATTCAAGAACAGGTATGGGGCGGAAGTCTTAGCCCATCCCGAGGCCATACCTGTTTTGGCGAATCCCGGAAAGCAGCGTCTACGGCCGTATCAGCATGTTATGTGGGGTCGGCCGGAGCCCTCACCCGCCTCGCCCATCGGTGAGTTTGTGGAATCGGACCATTACCGCTTTCAGGTGATGCACACGCCCGGCCACAGTCGGGATCATATTTGCCTCTTCGAACCCGGACAGGGCTGGCTCTTTACAGGCGACGCCTATGTAGGGGGCCGTGACCGGGCTCTTCGACACGACTACAACATCTGGCAGATCATAGAATCGCTCAGGAAGATGGCTCGGTTCGATGTGGAACTGCTCTTGCCCGGCAGCGGCAATGAGAGGCACAACGGCCGGGAAGAGCTACTGACCAAGATAGCCTACCTTGAGGAGATGGGTGAGAAGGTCCTGGAGTACCACGGCCGTGGTTGGAGCCGCCGCCGCATTCGAAAGAAGCTCTTTGGTCCCGAGATGCCTATAGCCTATATCACTCTCGGCCACTTCAGCGGTCTGAATCTGGTACGGTCCTACATCGAGGACCATGCGGAGGGCTGACGGACGTCTGATTCTACTGTGTTCGATGCGCCGCGTCAGCCTGATATGAAAGCGTTGCCGGCCTGATTGATCAGCTGTGCCAACTTCCCCACATCGTGCAATACAACCACGCGTTGAAGTCACCTGACGACGGGTTCATACCGTTTCGCGTTCAAATGAGTGACTCTGCCTTGCCAACGGGCAGCTCCAGAGCGAAGTCAGGTCCTCCGTTCGAAGCGGAGGAGGCGCTCCGCCGGTTTCACTGGCTCGAAAGCGCACTGGTATCAGATACCACTTGTTCGTAAAATTCATCGTAAAGGTTCACCGGCCTTGGAGTGCCGGGAGCCACTGTCGGCGAGCTGGCGATACGTTCTTGAAATAGGGTCGGCACACATCGTTTGGCGAGATATTGGGCCCATCCGTGGGGGTCGGAAGATTTAGGCGGTGATGGAAAGTGTGATATTCTTAAGAGGTAACCAAGACGGAACGTGAGGCGCCGCAAGAGTATGGCCGAGCCGACACCGGATAGGAATAACGCGCTTGTTCGCGCGGCTCAGATTCGGCAGCTCTATGTCCAGGGGCAGCCGGGTCTGATGGGATCGCTACTGGGAGCCATTGTCCTCACCATGTCCCTTTGGGGGGTGGTGTCCCAGTTTCGTCTTCTTCTGTGGCTGGGATGCTACGTTGTGCTGTTGGTTGCCCGTTTTGCTTTGGCCGAAGCCTTTAAGAGGGCCAAGCCTGAAGGCCGGGCAGCGGAGCCGTGGGGAAGATGGTTCTCGCTCGGAAACTTCGCCGGTGGCCTCATGTGGGGGCTTGCCGGCATATTTTTGTTCGCAGCCCAATCCCTGGCACACCAGTTTCTCCTCGGCGTCTTTGTCACCGGCATCGCCTGTGGCGCGACCGCTGCTTATTCTCCCATCAGACAAGCTTATCTGCCAACTATACTCGCGGAATTGGTCCCTCTTTCGGGAAGATTCATCTATGAGGGAACAGAGACGCACATCATCATCGGCGCGGTTGTCTTTCTATTTTCGTTTATCCTCTTATTGACGGCACGGAGCATCGAGCTCGTGAACGAAAGGGCCCTGCGTTTGATGTTCGAAAAGAACGACCTGATAGCGTCTCTCACTTACCAAGCCAAGAGCCTGGAAACTCTCAGTGATAATCTCAAAATCGAGAATGAGGAACGCAAGAAGGCCGAAGAGAGGCTCAGGGGATCTCTCGATGAAAAGGAAGTATTGCTAAGAGAAATTCATCACCGGGTTAAAAACAACTTGCAGATCATGTCGTCTCTCTTGCGGCTTCAGTCAAGATACGTCAAAGACCCCGACTATCGCATGATATTTCAGGAGACGGAAAATCGAATTCTGTCCATGGCGCTGGTACATGAAAAGCTTTATCAGTCGGACAATCTGGCTAACCTGCGCCTTCGTGACTACATTCCGGGCGTTCTTGAACAGGTGATGGCCGGCTCGCGGGTCTCCGGCGCTAAAGTCAGGCTGCACACGGATCTGGAGGACTTGCCCATGGGGGTCGGAAGGGCCCTGCCAATAGGATTCATCGTGACCGAACTGGTTTCCAACTGCATGAAACATGCCTTTAGCGGCGCGGGCGCGGGCGATATCCACGTATCCTTTCGCCGGGCGGATGATGAAAAGTACGTTCTGACGGTCCGTGACAACGGAGTGGGGTTGCCGGAACATATTGGTCTTGAGCATCCTGAGACACTGGGGCTGCGCCTTGTCCGCATCTTTGTCAAGCAGGTCGAGGGGACATTGGCGATAAGCCGAGACAACGGTACCGAGTTCAGCATATTTCTCAGCGACATGGAGGATACACAAAGGAATTGACCATGAACTGGCCTTTTCGAATCATAATTGTTGAGGATGAGTTGCTGGTCTCGGATGATCTGATGGAAATCCTGTCGGAAAATGGATATCATGTCGCGGGAGCAGCCATGACGGGAGAAGAGGCTGTCCGGGTTGCGCTGGAAAACCAGCCGGACCTGATCCTCATGGACATAACCTTGAAAGGGAATATGGACGGTGTGGAAGCCGCTTCCCGGATTCGTCGGTTCAGCAGCGTTCCCATTGTGTTCCTCAGCGCGCACGTTGATTCGAAGCTGATCGAGAGGGTTCGTTTCGTGGAACCGGCGGGCTATGTAATGAAGCCCTTCTCACAAAAGGCTTTGCTGGAGACTGTGAAGAAAGCTCTTTCCGAGAGTCCAAGAGTGAAAGATCTCTTGATCTAGGGCGGCATCCTCCGGTAACAGCGAACGAACTTCTGAAACGATCTACCAGCATTGGATTCAAGTACCTCGACTTACATCAGCACGGCCGGGGATGATTGCACCCCTCCCGTAAATGCACATCAATGGAGAGACCTGTGAAACAAGGCTTCAGACAGATCCATCGCACGCCGTCGGCCTATCATTATCCTTTACTCATTAAACAACTGCTCCAAACCCTGATCTTCTATGCACCGGATCAGCAGATCGTCTACCAGGATCTGGCGCGACTGACCTACAGAGAACTGATTGACCGGATTCATCGCCTGGCCGGGGGGCTGGCCTCTCTGGGCCTTGAGCCCGGTGAAACCGTGGCGGTGCTGGATTGGGATTCACACCGTTACCTGGAGTGCTTCTTTGCAATACCGATGATGGGAGCAGTCCTTCATACGGTGAACATCAGGCTGTCGCCGGAGCAGATCCTTTACACGATGAACCATGCCGAGGATGCACTTGTTCTTGTGCACGAGGACTTTGTCCCGATGCTGGAGGGAATAGCGGATCAACTGAAAACCGTCAGGAAGTTCGTGATCCTCAAGGACGGCGACCGACAGCCCCCTACGAGATTACAGGTTGCCGCCGAATACGAGCAGCTTCTCGCCGGAGCGTCGGCCGACTACGATTTCCCGGACTTTGACGAAGACGCGCAGGCCACCACCTTTTACACCTCAGGAACAACCGGCGACCCGAAAGGGGTCTATTTCAGCCATCGGCAGTTGGTCCTGCACACACTGGGGGTGGCTGTGGCCGTGTCAGGGTATACGGCCCCCGGCCGGTTCCAGTCCGGCGACGTGTACATGCCGATAACGCCGATGTTCCACGTTCATGCGTGGGGTTTTCCTTATGTGGCGACTCTGCTGGGCGCGAAGCAGGTCTATCCGGGCCGCTACGATCCCGAACGGGTGCTCGGCCTCATACAACGCGAGAATGTGACCTTTTCCCATTGCGTCGCAACGGTTCTGCACATGATTATCACCCATCCCAAGGCCGCCGAAACCGACCTGAGCGCATGGAAGGTCAACACCGGGGGGATGGCCCTTCCGAGGGGGCTGGCTCAAAAGGCTCTCGACATGGGCATCCAGGTTTTTCACGGTTATGGCATGTCCGAGACTTGCCCCATCCTGACTCTGGCAAACATGAAGCCTCCCATGATGAGCTGGGACACTGAACGGCAGTTGGACGTCCGGACGAAAACCGGTTTTCCCCTGCCGCTGGTGGACCTCAAAATCGTAGACCAGCAGGGTCGTTCCGTGCCCGCTGACGGCAAGTCCACAGGTGAGATAGTGGTGCGAACACCGTGGTGCACTCAGGGCTATTTCAAGAACCCTGAAGGATCCGAGGAACTCTGGCGGGGCGGTTTCCTGCACACGGGCGACGTTGCAAACATGGACGAAGAGGGCTATGTTCAGATAACGGATCGCCTGAAGGACGCGATAAAGAGCGGCGGAGAATGGATATCCTCACTAGCTCTGGAGAGCTCTATGAGCCTCCATCCAGGCGTTTCAGAGGCAGCGGTGGTGGGAATTCCCGACGAGAAATGGGGCGAGCGGCCTGTAGCGCTCGTGGTGCTAAAGTCCGAGTTTGAAGATAAGATCAGCGGAAGGGATCTGAGAGAGTTTCTCTTGGGACTTGTGGAACAGGGAGCCCTGTCAAAGTGGGCTGTTCCGGATCGCGTTATCCTGGTGCGTTCAATTCCCAAAACCAGCGTCGGCAAGATAAATAAGAGGCTCATCAGGGAAGATCTGCAGAAGGGGTCGGTACCCGACCCGAGTCGCAAGCAATAAAAAGGGACCAGGCAATTGACGAGCAGTGAACGGCGATTACTGTTGGTGACCTCATTCGGCCATTTCATGAGCCATTACAACATGACCGTGTTTTCATGCGTGGTTCTACCTCTTTCCGGTTTACTCGGCATGACCATGCCTCAGGTCTTGGGCCTGTCTTTCCCGCAATATCTCCTGTTCGGAGTGATGGCCTTGCCGTGGGGAATCGCAGGGGATCGCTTGAGCGGCAAGGGACTGATGATGATCATGTTCCTGGGAGCGGGTATCAGCGGTCTGGCGGCCGCTTTCTGGATTGAATCTCCTACCGCTCTGTGGCTGGCCCTGGCTGGGGTGGGACTGTTCTCGGCCATTTATCACCCCATCGGTATTGGGCTTATTTCAAAGGGGATGAGCCGGGTCAGCGTCGCCATGGGATACAACGCCGCCTTTGGTGGGCTTGGCCTTGTGGTGGCGCCCCTGATTACCGGTGTTGTGGTATGGGTTGCAGGTCTCCGGGCCGCTTACGTGGCTCTAGGAGTTCTGAATCTGCTGGGGCTGGCGCTGATGGCGGGACTGTCTCTTGACGAGACCCATGACAGCGCCAAGCAAAACTCCGAAGAGAACAATGGGCTGTTAGGGGCCTTTCTGATACTCCTGGTGGCAATGATGCTGGCCGGTGTGGTCTTCTCGGGGAGTACCCTTCTCTTGCCCAGTTACCTGGAGCTCAAGGGCCAGGGCATAGTGTCGGCGGTGTCGTCACTGTGGGGCGGAGCCATTTCAAGCAATCTCGTGGCTAACACCGCTGCCTCTGGGGTCTACGTAATCGGGATGCTCGGGCAGTACGTAGGGGGCCATGTGGGAGAGCGCTTTGATCGGCGCTACGCCTATTTGTTTTTCCACAGCGTATGTATTCCGGCGGCCTTCCTGATGGCTTATGCACAAAATTTTGAGCTTGCCGGACTAGCTTCGTGTTTTTTCTTTTTCCAGCTCGGGATGCAGGCTATCGAGAACACCCTGGTCGCGAACTATACCCCCAGCCGCCTGCGCCATTCGGCCTATGGGCTGAAATTTGTGCTCACTTTCGGTGTCGGCGCCCTTGCAGTGAAGATGACCCAGGCCATCGAGGCCAGGTGGGGAATAGAATCCTGCTACTTGGCCCTGAGCTTTCTGTCGGTCCTCATCGTCGCGAGCATCCTGGTCCTCGTAGCGTGGACTAACAGGGTATTCCGCAGTGAAAGATTCGCAGAGGCCCAAATGAATTGAGGCCAGGTTGCCGATGAACCTCCAGCGGCCATGCTCACAGTCTCTGTGGATCTTCTACGGCGAGTGCCAAAATAATGTCCTATTGGATGGCTACCGACCTGGGGGACTCCCTGACTTCGGACAACGCAGAGCCGTTAAACCTTCGTTCGGGGGCCCCCCAGGCCAGCGGGTCGAACCAGTCAGAAATCTTGGCAACTGCTATAAAGCAATTTGTGAGCCGTGTGTTGCCGGCACAATAAAAGGGCGAGCCCTTGCTCGCCCTTTTCACTAGCCTGTTTGTTGTAGCAACGCCACAAGCCTTCTTGCTACATGTCGTCTTCGTCCTCGTCGTCGGGCCATTCAATATAAGGCTTCTCCTGATCCACCATCGCGTTGACCATCAACTCAACGAGGCCGGTGTACCAAATGCCCGTCTTGGGGAAAATTTCGTAATGTTCCATCATATCCCTGATCTGTCCTTTGCAGTTGGAGCAAGGAGCACAAACCATCTTCCGGATCGAGGGATCCATCTCGCCCTGGAAGGCGTTCAGTATCTGCTCGAGCTTCTTGCGGCCGGAGACAAGACGCTTCCAGTCAGGGAAGTTGCCCGAACTCATGATCGCGAATCCCGACCCGCCTCCGCAGCAGTAGTTGGTGACACCGTGGGGGGTCATCTCTCGGAACCGGCCCGGCGCCACAATGGCGTTGAGCACTTCTCTTTGGGGCTTGACCACTCCCATGAGCCGCACCACGTTGCACGGATCATGGAGAGTAACGGGAAAATCATTCTTGGACGGGTCGAACTTGATCTTTCCGCTCTTGACGATGTCCCACAGAAGCGTATAGGAGCTTTCACGGGGTATCATGTCCCGGCCTGGAAGCAGCCGGTCCGCGATGACCGACAGGGCCTTGTGAGCATGACCGCATTCGCCGATGACTATCTTTTTAACATCCAGGCTCTTTGCCACTTCAAGATGCTTGATAGCCACCCTCGCGAACTGCACGTCATCGTACCAGAGCCCGTAATTGACTGCATCGTATCCTACCAACTCTGTTGACAGAGTGTAGTTTATCCCGGCAGCGTCAAAAAGGATGGCGAAAGCCATGGGATTCTCGGGCCAGGCCATGAACTCGCCGGCATTATGAACCAAGAGAATATCCGCACCCTTCTTGTTGATGGGGATCTTTATGCTCTTGCCGGTCTTCTCTTCGATATCGTCTTCCAGGTAGCCGATGATGTCTTCCACCGCGGCCTTAATCATACCCGTGCTTGACCCGAACCGCAGGTGCTTGACCGACCCTTTCTCGTGGATCTCGGCGGCCGCTATGCCCATCTCCTGGCTGAATATCTTCCGGAGCTCGTGGTTGATCAGACCATTGTCAACCCCGATGGGGCAGACCTGGGCACAACGCCTGCAAAGGGTACAGCGATAGGCGAGCTCAGCAAGCCTTGCAATTGTGGTCCAGTTGAGGTCAATGTCATGGCCCCGAAAACCGGCTAGAATCTTCCCGCCCGGTGACAGGTACTTCTTCGCTATCTTCCTGAGAACGTCGGCCCTGAAAGTAGGCCTGTAAATGTCCTTCTTACCGCTCATCTCGTAGGCCGGACAAGCGTCGGCGCAGGTTTGGCATTTTGCGCAGTACTCGAGGGACAGTGTCAGCGGCTGAAGGAAGGTCCAGTTGTTTTCCTTAGTGAGCAGCTTCTCCAGTCCGCTGAGAAACGCCTTCACCAGCCGTTCCTCTTCCTCCGGTGAGCTGGGTTTCGGCAGATTGATCGCGCTGACCCCGTCCAGGGAATGTTCCCATTTCTCCTTTTGGGCGGGGGTGAGTTCCGATATGGGATCGTCCTCGTGCGTATCGTAAGGCGGTGGCAGGCGAGGCAAGTCTTCAGGCTTTATTTTAACCAACTGCTCGGCAGGCTTGGATATGTCTTCCGGTCTCATTTGCGTCCTCCGATTATTTCTTGGCTTCGTCCGCCCAGGGATTGGTGGTGGCCACGTCTGCCCAGGTCTTCTTACCGCCCTCGGCTCCGACGTGGGTGGCAGACCATGTCACGGGATAGCCGAGATAGGTCTTGATCTTGGCGTCAACTCCCGGATCACCTACGTTGGGACTATCGTCCCACTTGACCTTATCCCACATGAAATACTTTGAGACCATGTGAGTCATGTGGGTAAACGGAAAGTACGCCCAGAAGCCCAGGAAGAGCAAAAGGTTGAGGACGTGCAGCCCGCTCATGGGCTGTGCCATGGGGCTGAATGTGATGAGGCTCACCAGATAGGCTCTCGATATGGAAAACCCCGGGTCTCCCAGCCAAACCAGGAATCCCGTTACAAAAATCGCACCCAGCCAAAGGAGATTGAAATAATCTATACCGGCCGTAAACTCTGAAAGTTCATGGTCGGTCATCCTTTTGATGATCAGGCCCACGCACCCTATGGCTCCCAGGACGAATCCGATTACGGAAACCACGGTTGTCAACGACTGGATAAAGCTGCCCAGGGCCGAACTCGCCGGCGGCAGGCCTGCGATCTGAAGCAGCGCACCGATCACCAGTAGAACCAAACCGCCGATGCAGAGATACAATCCCATGTGGAACGGAAACGACCAGTACCACAGCGGGCGATTGTCTTCATAAAGCGCCCGGATGAAGAGGATTTCCGGCACCATGAATCTGTACTGGGCCATATGGTCCTTATGTCGGGTCTTCTTCCAGAAATCCACTTCTTCGAAGAATGAACCGCCCCATTCCTTACCCTCATGGGGAACGGGGTAAAGCTCCCATCTCACGTGCATGGGCATGGTGGCGTACTTCAGAATCTTAGCGGCAAAAGCCACTACAAAAACCACCGCACTAGCATAGGTCAACAGCTTGAGAATGACTTCCATCTCCTCGCTCCTTCTGATTGCTTTCTGCAAAGGACTTGTTTTGCGACGGGGAAACTCCACATATCTTTTTAACATGTTCCCGTAATTTTTTCTAGATTTTTCGGGGTGTCGTTTCTCACTTTTCTTCTTTACGGGAGCGGACTTTTATCCTATCGCAAAACTAGGAGTTTCCTCGAATAGTATCGTAGTTAATCCACAGTTGGCCGCGTGGTTGTGGGAATATCGGTTTTGCCTACCCGTGTTTGCGGAAATCAATATGTCCCCAGTCGCCGGATGCGAGAAGACGAGTCCGAGAACAATTACCCGTGCAGCGTTTGCTACAGACCCGCAAAGGCGAGAATTCTTTCGGGAGCATTAAATCTGCAGAGGGCGGCTGAAAGCTAGGTTTGCGCTAAAGATGGTTCTATGGCTTCTCTTCCATACGTTACCGGGTTCAGGCACAAATCTGACGGAGACCCGATGTGGCTCGCCCAATCCCCAAGAGGCACGGGATAGGTTGAACAGAGGATTTCGCCAAGAATCGCGGTCAGTATTCCCCAGGTTGTTGCTCTTCCCGCTCAAATGAAGAGTAGTAATAATCGTCGGATTGGCGGGGCAGCGGTTTTATCTCGGGCAGCGGCTCATCCGCGAAGTCAGCTCTGAAGAAGCTGTTCACCCATTCCTGCCCCCAGGGGTCCTCTTCGAGGAAATAACGCAGTTCACCGACCCCCTTCAGGTTTCGGAATTCAACCCAGCCGTCCCTGTCGTTCATCAGGGTCAGCTCTTCGGCCTTGTCGTCGGACCAGTCTATGAAATAGGGAGAATGGGAGCTCATCAGCACCTGTTTGCCGGGGTTTCCTGCAGCGAAGCGGTGCATCAGGCCGTACAGAACACGGAGCCGGTTGGGGTTAAGATATGTTTCCGGCTCTTCTATGAAAAAAATCCTTGGTTGATCGGGAAGGTTGAAGAGAGTGCAAAGCGCCAGGAAAACCAGGAAGCCGTCCGATAGCTGAGGCCCGACGAAATAGCCTGATTTTCGATCTTCTTCAACCCCTATTCCTACTTGATGAGGATCACCAAGGTGAGGGGTGAAGATCCGCTTGATCCCCGGAACGGTCCGGGTGACTTCCTGAACGATCCGCTGGAAGTTCTCCGGATGATTCCTTTCAAGGTGGTGTACGACAGCGGCTAGGTTCTCACCCGTGTGGTCCAGGAGATAGGAATCCTGAACCGCTGAGGGCTTCTTGATGAGATCCGGGACAAACCGGTATCTCTTGATCTTGGAAAGGAACTGGGCCACCGAACGTATCCTTCGCTCTGCATCGTTCCAGGCATGGCCTTTTCTCATTTGGGCCATTTTGGATTCCCGGGCTTTGACGTCCGTAATAGTGAACAGTATCTCTCCCTGGATTTCCTGGAGCGTCTCTTCTTTTATGAGATATTCGTTGCGGCGGATCTCCGTGAAGACCAGTGTGTAGCAGTAATTTGTTCCTTCCACCTCGGCGGTGACCTCGAAATACAGGTCCAAATCCTGAGGATTGGGATCGCCTTTTTCTCGGCGGCTCAGCGTCTGTCGAAACGTGAAGGGCCCTGGCCCGAATGCGCTGCTGAAAGGTCCCGAAGCCAGGAAGCTGAGCATTAGAAGGAAGTTCCCTAGGTTGGATTTTCCTGTTCCATTGGGGCCGACGAATATGTTCAACGGCCGGACGTCAAATTCCACGTCCCGAAAGTTCTTGAAGTTCTTTACGCGAACACTCTTGATCATATCCAGGATAATCCTTTCTCATTAGCTTGTCCCAATCCGTGAGAAGCCGTTGCAGAGTCGCAAGATCGCCCAAACATTCTGCACGCGCTCAGAGGCAAAGCGAAACTGAACACCGTTCACCCTGTCCTCTGCCGGTTGGTGAAAAGACCGGGCATATTGTGTACAACAACCTGCCGGAAAGCTCACAGAAATAGCCCGGAAATACGTACAATCAGCCTTGGATGAGCAACGCCGAAGCAAGAAAAACTAAGGGCCCCAGGCCCCATTCCGCCTCTTCCCGTAGAACCGGTGAGAGGTCCCTTCACCGGTCAAATTGCTTTCATTTTTCATCCAGAGGGGTCGAAATCCAGCTCATCATGGACCGGAGCCTCTCGCCAACTTTTTCGATTTCGTGTTCGGCTCCGAGTCTTTCAAGGGCCCGGAAAACGGGACGTCCCGACTGGTTTTCCAATATCCATTCACGGGCAAATTCCCCAGAGCGGATCTCCTGGAGGATCTTCTTCATCTCCGATCTGGTTCGGTCGTCTATGATACGCGGTCCGCGCGTCATGTCGCCAAATTGAGCGGTATTGCTCACAGAATAGCGCATACGCCCGATTCCGCCTTCATAGATCAGGTCAACTATGAGTTTCAGCTCGTGGAGACACTCGAAGTAGGCGATCTCGGGCTGATACCCTGCCTCGACGAGGGTTTCGAAGCCCGCTTGGATCAAAGCTGTGGCTCCACCACACAGCACTGCCTGTTCGCCGAAAAGGTCTGTTTCCGTTTCTTCCGCGAAAGTGGTTTCAATGACTCCGGCCTTGGTGGAACCAAGGGCGCGCGCATAAGCCAATCCCACGTCTCGGCATCTTCCCGACGCATCCCGGTGGACGGCCAACAAGGCGGGAACTCCTATGCCGGTCTTGTACATCCTGCGGACCAGGTGACCCGGTCCTTTGGGAGCGACCATGAAGACATCAACTTCGGGGGGCGGCTCGATCTGGCCGAAATGGATATTGAAGCCGTGGGCAAACGCCAGTGTCTTACCCGGGCCCATGGCTGGAGCTATCTTCTCTCTGTAAAGGGATGCCTGGAGTTCGTCCGGCACCAGAACCATCGTCAAATCCGCGGTCTTGGCCGCCTCGTCCACCTCCAGCACTTTCAGGCCGTCATCGGTAACCTTGTCCCAACGTCTGCTGTCCCTTTTGAGACCCACCATTACTTCCAGGCCCGAATCTCTCAGATTGAGAGCATGGGCGTGCCCCTGACTGCCGTATCCTATTACGGCAACACTTTTCCCCTTCAGGACTGCCAAATCCGCGTCCCGGTCATAAAATACTTTTGCCAATTTTTCTCTCCGAAAATAAGAATTTGACCGTGCCGATACGTTGCCGGTCTGATTGTATCAAAAACACGGCCTTGCTTCAAGAGTAGGAACGGGCTCCATCTCTTTTTGATTTCACTATGCGCCGCGGCGGGGTCATTGGGCCCTGGTCTTGTCCTCCTTGAACACGTGCCTCGGCGTCTCGATCAGTACCGTGGTATCCGGCGGGACCGAAGATGTCAACCACACGTTTCCGCCGATCACACACCTGGCTCCGATCACCGTCTCACCCCCCAGGATGGTGGCCTGGGCGTAAAGGGTCACGTCATCCTCGATCGTGGGATGTCGCTTTCGACCCCTCAGCGAGCTACCCCCTTCGGACTCCCTCGGCACCGACAGCGCACCCAGGGTCACGCCTTGATATATTCTCACCCGCTTTCCAATCTCGGTGGTCTCTCCGATGACAACACCCGTCCCGTGATCAATGAAGAAATCCGATCCTATTGTTGCTCCGGGATGAATGTCTATTCCAGTGACCGAATGGGCGTGCTCGCCCATGATCCTCGGAATGAGGGGTATATCCCTGACAAACAGTTCGTGAGCCACTCTGTAAACAGAGATCGCAAACAAACCCGGATAGCAGAAGACTATCTCGTCGAGGCCTTTTGCCGCGGGGTCGCCGTCATAGTGGGCCTTAACGTCCATGGAGAGCATGTGTCTGAGGCTGGGGAGTTTCTCCATGAACAAGACGGCCTCCTCGCGCCCCTTTTGAACACATTTCACGCAGAGGCTATCCATACGACGGCACTCGTGCCGGATGCTCCTGGCGATCTGGGCTGAGAGCAACTCGAAGAGTATCATCATCTCGTTGCCGAGGTGAAACTCAAGGGTGGAGTGCGTCAGTTCCTGCCTCCCGAAAAACCCCGGAAACAGTATGTCCTGAAGAATGCCCAGGATCCGGATGATCTCGTCCTTGGAAGGTATCAGAGCCGCACCCACGTGGTCCACGGTCCTCTCATCCGCACAGGTGCGGACCATCTCGGCCACTACGGCTCTCAGGCGACCTTCCTGAGCTGGAATAAGGATGTCTTCCTCGAATTCGCACACGTGTTCCTTGTCAATGTTGTCGGACATGGGCTGATCTCTCTTTATTCAACTTTCCCACAGAATATCGCAAAGCGACCTGGTGAGGGTTAACAATTTGACGCGACTCTGCACAATTGTTTCCTAAACGGTCAGCGGGCTTGGAGTCTGGTGTACCGTCCCGACCACCTCGGATACAGGACGAAAATACTTCCCGCTGAACGATTATAGTAAGTGACAGAACTTCTGTCCGATTTCGATGTCCTAAAGAGACAGCGATGTCCGCCTAGTTTCGGTGGGGCAGGCATCCTGCCTGCCCGGGAATGGCGGGCAAGATGCCCGCCCCACCAGAGCATCGTCATTATCGGACATTATCTTTGGCAACTCACATGCCCATTTTCGGGCACAACGAACCATGAAAGTCCCGGGCTTCGGTCGGCACTCCGTGGCTTCGCCTCGGAGAGGGGCATGAAGAGCGCCACGCTGCGCAATGACTTG